>Ga0163144_10008028_pt1 | contig 22929 bp, 20 predicted proteins | sample OliLak19BULKMAT1_FD_123175 | JGI IMG/M metagenome (GOLD analysis project Ga0163144, IMG submission 123175) | Freshwater microbial mat bacterial communities from Lake Vanda, McMurdo Dry Valleys, Antarctica - Oligotrophic Lake LV.19.BULKMAT1 | ecosystem: Environmental > Aquatic > Freshwater >...
ATGGCCACGCTGCGCGCTGGCCCGAGGGCAGGCTGCGCGCTGGCCCGAGGGCAGGCTGCGTGCTGGCCAGGCTGGCGTTCTGGTAGGGGCGGCCCTCGTGGCCGCCCTGCGAGATCGGAACGTCCGGGCACCCACAAGGGTGTCCCTACGCTTCGGGGGAAGGGCCCCCCCCTTGCCCCAGAGGCCAGGCTGTCGCGATCTCGGTGCTGCGGCGGACCCACAGCCCTCTAACGCAGGCGAGGAGGACGGATTGTCATCTTGGTCCCGAGCGTCGAGGCAATCTGATCCGACACCCGCCGCTCGGACTCTGGAGAGAACGAGCCAGGAGGGGCTTCGATCGCGCGATAGCCGCGCAGTTGAAGGGGCCCGTCCCCTACCGCCCGGGCGATCGACGTAGCCGCGAAGTAGATATCGGTGCGATTGTTGAGGTCGTCGCCTGCGAGTGGCAGGAGCGAAAGCACTGACGAACCCGCGGACACGAGGCCCACATAGTCGCCGACGAACGCCCCCGGCGCGGTTGGCGCGTTTGCGAGGTTGAACGGCCCCGCGATCCGGGTCTCCGACCAGTTACGACCGTCGAGGGACCTTGTGAGCCAGTATTGCGCGGGGAGAGTCGCTTGGTCCGAGGTGTTCGCGCGCAGGTCGAAGTAGCCGACCGTGATCATCCCGTCGTTCGCAACCTGCGGCTGGGGCGTGAACGCCGCGAAGTTGGGCGCGCCGTTGATCTGAACCGGGTCGGACCAGTTGAGCCCTCCGTCGCGCGACTGCGAGAAGGCAATCCCGTCGCGGGCTCCGTTCGAGAAGCGGCTGTCCTGCCACGTCACGACGATCACTCCCGGCCCGGCCGCGGCATGCATCAGCAAAGCGCCGTCCCGGATTTGGGCGCCGGTATCTGGATCGCGGGTTCCAACCGTCAACGAGCGGCTGATCGTGACGGGAGATCCCCACGTCCGGCCGCGATCGGACGATCGCAGAAACACGACCGACGACTGGTTCTGACTCCCCACGGCCTCGATCTGAGTGAAAAAGTACAGCACGTCCCCTTCCGGGGTAACCACCACCTCGGCCCCGATGATCTGCGAGGTGCGTCCGGGGTCGTGGATGGCACGCGCGGTTTCCCAGGTGAGGCCGGTGTCGGTACTACGGGCGAAGTAGGCAGGGCCACCCGCGTTCTGCTGTAAACGGTCCCAGGCCGCGTAGACGAGGTTCGCATCGAAGGGATCCGCGGTCATCGAGTTCTTGTCGTTGAAGAAGGGTGTGGTGTCCTGGATCAGGGTGATCGGGGCGGACCAGGTGACCCCGCCGTCCGCGGACCGCGCGACCTGCATGGCGCTCAACGAACCCGGGGCGAAAACGGATCCCGTGATGCTGAGCGACATCATCTGGGCGATGCCCGTGGGGCCGATGGTGATCCAGGGATCTGAAGCGCGTTCGAACGGACCACCCGCGCATCGCGAGAAGGGAAGCGCGCGTCGTGCCCAGTTAGCACCGCCATCCTGTGATGCCGCAGTGACGAGACCGCGGGCTCCGCCATTCGACCAACGGTCCTGTTGCCACGTGGCCAGGAGGTTCAAGGGACGAGCAGGATTGATGGCGAGATGCGGTTCCACCTCCGCGCCGACGAAGACGGTTCCTGATTCGTTCCGTCCGCAAGTGGAATCGAACGTCGCTTCGACCGCCGAGACACGGATTCCGGTATTCGTCGTCGCGGTGGTTTGAGGTGCGGCGCTCGGGCCCGGGGTGGCTCCTCCTCCGCAGGATGAAGTGACAAGAAAGGTGAGTGCGCTGGCCGCCGACCACCGGACGCGAGACAAAGTATGCATGGTGGTTGGGAAACATACTCCGCAACGGAGGATCGCAAGAATTCAAGCCGTTGAACGCAGCAGAGGATGGGTCGCTTCGACAGTCAAGCCGCAGGATGCGCTCAGCGTGAAGCTGCAGCGACCACTTGGTTTGGGTGCGGGTGGCTGAGTCCTTCAACGCTCCGCATTTCCAAACGCGTTTTGCTTTCCCCTCCCGTATGCTGACCGAACGTCCCCACCCACCCACCGAAGGAGTCCCGATGCGAAAGCCTCATCTCACCACCCCCTCCGTTCGCGCTCGTATCTTCGCCATGTTCCTGGTGAGTTGCGCGAGCGTGTCCCTGGTGCGGGCGCAAACGCCGGTTGCCTTACCGGACATCACGGGCTCGAAGTTTGAGCGCCCGACCGCAGGCGATGACTACATCAAGCGCGAAGTCATGATTCCGATGCGCGACGGCGTGAAGCTCTTCACGTCGATCGTCATCCCCAAGGGGGCGAAGAACGCGCCGGTGATCATGACCCGCACGCCCTACAACGCGGCCGGTCGCACCACCCGCACTCGCTCTACAAGGATGCTCGATACGTTGCCGCAGGGCGACGAGGTGTTCGTGGCGGACGGTTACATCCGCATCTTCCAGGATGTTCGCGGCAAGTACGGTTCGGAAGGGGAGTACCTGATGACGCGCCCGCTGCGCGGACCGCTCAATCCCACTCCTGTAGATCACTCGACCGACGCCTACGACACCATCGAGTGGCTGGTGAAGAACCTGCCCGAGTCGAACGGTCGCATCGGCATGCTCGGAAGCTCCTACGAAGGCTTCACGGTGGCGATGGCCCTTGTGAATCCGCACCCCGCTTTGAAGGCGGCGGCGCCCATGAGTCCCATGATCGACGGCTGGATGGGGGACGACTGGTTTCACTTCGGCGCCTTCCGACAGCCGAACTTCGACTTCTTCACCGGGCAGAACACGGCTCGAGGCGCGGGCGTCGGTCCGGTGGTGCGCGAGGGCTACGACGACTATGAGAACTTTCGCCGCGCAGGTTCAGCCGGCGACTACGCAAAGGCGGCCGGCCTCGATGTCCTTCCCTACTGGCGCAAGATCTCCGAGCATCCTTCGTACGACGAGTTCTGGCAGCACCAGGCGCTCGACAAGATTCTCGGCGCGCAGCCTCTTTCCGTGCCCACGATGTGGATTCAGGGGATCTTTGATCAGGAGGACATGTGGGGTGGCGTGCACGCCTGGGCCGCGGTGGAGCCGAAGGATGTCGCGAACGACAAGAACTTTCTGGTGCTCGGCCCATGGCGTCACAGCGGCATGAACTATGACGGGTCGACGCTGGGGCCGTTTAAGTGGGAAGGCGACACCGCCCTCCAGTTCCGTCGTGACGTCCTGAAGCCCTTCTTCGATCAATACCTCAAGCCGGGCGCTCCCCGGCCCGAGACGCCGCCGGTCTTCATCTACAACACCGGCTGGAATCGATGGGACCGCCTCAAGTCCTGGCCGGCTTCCTGCGAACGCGGCTGTGCCTCCGTCTCGAAGCCGATCTACCTGACTCCGGGCTATGGCCTCAGCTTCGCCGCCCCCACCGTGCGCGACCTGAAGTCACGCGGCGCCTATGACGAATACGTGTCCGATCCCGGCAAACCGGTGCCGTATCTGCCGCGCCCGGTTCGCTTCGCCGATGGAGACGCATGGCGGCGATGGCTGCTGACCGATCAGCGTTTCATTGCCGATCGTCCGGACGTGTTGAGCTACGTGACCGCTCCGCTCACCGAAGCCGTGCAGATCGCGGGGGTGCCGAGGGTCAACCTGGTGGCTTCGACCAGCGGCACGGATAGCGACTGGGTGGTGAAGCTGATCGACGTCTTTCCGGACACCGTGCCGAGTCAGCCCGAGATGGGGGGATACCAGTTCCCGATCGCCCAGGACATTTTTCGTGGCCGCTATCGCGAGAGCTTCGAGTTCCCGAAAGCCCTCACGCCACAAGCACCTCTCGAATACCGCTTCATCCTGCCAACCACGAACCACGTGTTCCTGCCCGGTCACCGGATCATGGTCCAGATCCAGTCGAGCCAGTTTCCGCTCTACGACCGCAACCCGCAGACCTTCGTCCCGAACATCTTCTTCGCGAAGCCCGCGGACTACGTCATTGCAACCCAGCGGATCTACCACGCGCAAGGAGCCCTGAGCTTCATCGAACTGCCGGTGATTCCGGTGAGGTAAAACCGAGCTGTTCTCAAAAAGAAAACGGCGGACCAGCTGTGCGAGCCTGATCCGCCGAAGCGGTGTTGGCGTTGCGAGGAGCCCGAGTTACTGCCGGGGCTTCGCCTTTCGCGGATAGTCCTTGGCGCCCTCGAGAGACCACGCGATAAAGCTGCGCAGGTCATCGTTGGAAGGCTTCAGGTCGGCCATGCGGAGATACATCATGTGGCCGCTCTCATACCACGCGAAGCGGTAGCGATCCTTGAACTCGCCGCCCGGCTGGAGATTGTTCATGGTGTAGATCGCGTTGAAGTAGTCGCAGGCCGCGTCGTAGTAGCCACCGGTGACCAGAACCTTCAGGTGTGGGTTGTCGCGCATCGCGGTACGCAGCATCTCGGCGACGCTCACGGTGTCGTCCTGAGCCCATGGCCTTACATTGCCCCAGATGTTGTACGGAATATCGGGGTTGTACTTGAGTTCGGAACGCAGGTACTTGTTGATCGCGGCCCCGAAAGGCCCGTTCCAGTCGGCGAGCTCAGGCGAGTACTCGGGGCGCTCGCCGGCCGCATCCTTGTCGATGCCGATGTAGCGCGTGTCGAGACGGCCCACGGTGTAGCGCTGATCGCGGAGGAGTTCCTTCCAGTGTCGCGCGAAGTCGACGCGAAGATTCGCCCGGAGGACAAATTCCTTGCTGAGCCCGGAGTAGCGGGCGAACTTGGCGGCCACCGAGTCGCGTTCCGCGTCGGTGAGCTGATCGCCCTTGGTGAGGGCGAGGAGATACTCATTCATGGTGAACTTCTCGGCCTCGGCGAGGACGGTGCGCAGCGGCTTCGCCTGAAGGTCCGGGGGAAGCTGCTTGTGGTACCAGGCGGTGGCGGTTTTGGTGGGCAGGCCCGTCGCGTGAGTGATCTCCGGGCCGCGTTCGAGGTTCAGGTCGGTGGCGGACACCAGGATGACGCCGTTGATCCACATCTGGAAACGCTGCTGCAAGGAGGCAACCAGGCCGGAGGCGCGCACCGTGCCGTAGCTCTCGCCGATCAGGAACTTGGGCGAGGTCCAGCGGTCCTTCTTGTTGACATAGGTGAGGATGAAGTCGCCGACCGACTGGATGTCCGAGAGCTTGCCGTGAAACTTGTGCAGGTCCTCGCCCTCGACCATGCGGCTGAAGCCGGTGCCGATGGGATCGAGATAAACGATGTCCGCGACATCCAGAATCGCGTGCGGATTGTCCTGGAGGCCCGCGGGCGGCTTCTGCTGGAAACCATCCGCGTCATAGGTGACGAGCCGCGGTCCGGTGAAACCAAGGTGCATCCACACGGACGCGGTGCCGGGGCCGCCGTTGAACGAGATGATGAGGGGGCGCTTGCTCAGGTCGCTCACCCCGTTTTTGGTGTAGCTGACGTAGAACATCTTGGCGACCACCTTGCCGTCGTCGCGGATCGGGATCCATCCAGCCTCAGCGGTGTACGAGACGGTCTGGCCGTTGAAGGTGCCCGTCTTCTGGTGAACGACGGGTTCGTTGGGCAGCAGGTCGGCTTCCTTGCCGGCCTTCTGTCCACCGGTGGGGGTGGGGGCGGCAGGAGGAGCGCCGGGGCGTGCCTGGGCGAGAACATCTGTGGCGTAGCTCAGCAGGCTGGCGGTCGCCAGGGTGAGCAGGATGCGGCTTGACTTCATGGGTCGAAGGCTCCTTCTTTGGGGTTGTTGGGGTGAAACGAAAGCCCCCGTGCCCGGGGCGGGTGAGGGTGAGCATACCCGCGCGACGTTCGCCGTTTTCGGGCGCACGGCGAAGGCGGCCCAAGGGCACCCACAAGGGGTGCCCCTGCGGTGATGACGCATGGGCGCCCGCAAGGGGTGCCCCTGCGGTGATGACCCAAGGGCACCCACAAGGGGTGCCCCTACGATGATGACCCAAGGGCATCCACAAGGGGTGCCCCTGCGGTGATGACGCCCGCAAGGGGTGCCCCTACGGTGATGGGGGCCGCCCCTTGAGCCTTTTACCTATTTGATCTCCGGCCAGCAGACGAGGCCCTGCCGAATCCAATCTTCGAGTTCCTCGTCGAGACCTCGGCCACCCAGCCCACCGGCAGCCGCCGTCGGTTCGACCGCTGCGAACTTCGGATCGAGGATGCGCTGAACCTGCTGACGCGCGTCGGCCAGATGCATACGAGTGGCAGCGTTGGCCGCGGGTTTGGCCTGAGCCGCCGCGAGTTGCGTCCCCAGGGCTTGAAGCTCGCCGCGGAAGAAGGCGCGCACGTCGCCCCCCACTGCCTGCCGGCTATTCAACCGCTCGTCGAAGAGCTGGAGGTAGGCCCGCTGGAGGTTGCGCCGATAGGCATCGATCGCGACGCTATTCGCGCCGAGTTCACGCCACACCCCTCGACGCACATCGGCCAGCATGTCGGTCGCCTTGTACGCCACCGCGCCGTCCAGAGTCTCCTGCTCCACCAGACGCTGGAGGCGAGCCGTCCCCAGCAGGGAAGTGAGCGACCGGCGCTGAGCGGCTCCGATGCGGTCGAGCGCGCCCTGCGGTTCGATGCGACGCAGAATCTCGGGCTTGATGAGGAAGGCCGGGGTAGCGAAGACGGAGTCGTTGAGGAACTTCACTGCTTCGACTTGACGTGCTCGGGACATGGGCGTGAAGGGCATACCCGGCTGACCGCCGTGGAGCTGCTGGGTCGAGAAGCCGCCCACGATCGCGGTCACATGGTTGGCCTCGGTCGCCCACTGACCGACGAGACGGCCATAGAGTTCCTCGAGGTCGTCCCAGGGTTCGCCTTCCACGGTGGCGGCGGGCAGCAGCATGTCGGCCACGCGGGCCAGGTTCTTGTACCCGAGTGTCGTCGCCTTCACGGCATCCGCATCGCCCACGGCCTCGGTGAGTTCCCCCGGATCCGAACCGCCCGAGCCCTCCGTCGAGAAGCGCAGCCACGGCGTCGCTTCCTGGGCCCGCGCCCATTCATCCAGCGTCTTCTTTTCGGCATCCGGACTGGTGGCGTCGGGAATCGGCTTGTAGCCCCACATCGTTGCCCACTTGTCATAGGGACCGATGCCGGGGATCAGATCCTTGAGCGCGATGCCGTCCTCGGGCTGGGCGACGTAGTTGAAGCGCGAGTAGTCCATCAGAGTCGGGGTGTGGCCCATCGTGCGGACCCACTCTTTGTCCCGCACTTTTTCGATTGGATAAGTGGAGCTTGCCTTCATGTTGTGCTGGAAGCCGAGGGTGTGGCCGACCTCGTGGGCCACCACGTACTCGACCAGTTCGCCCATGAGGTCGTCGGGAAATGGCAGTTTCCTGGCGCGCGGGTCGAGGGCCCCCGCCTGGGTGAAGTACCAGGAGCGCTGCAGGTTCATGATGTTGTGATACATCTGGATGTCCGACTCGATGATCTCGCCGCTGCGCGGGTCGTTCACGTGGGGGCCCACCGCGTTCTCGGTGGTGGAGGGCAGCCAGCGGACGACGGAATAACGTGCGTCTTCAGGGCTCCAGTCGGGATCCTCGGCCTTGGTGGGAGCTTCCTTGGAGACGATCGCGTTCTTGAAACCCGCGTCTTCGAAGGCGGCCTGCCACTTCTCGATGCCGCGCTTCACGTAGGGCACGAGCCAGGTCGGGGTCGCCGGATCGACGTAGTACGTGATGGGTTTCACCGGCTCGGACAGGGCGGCGCTTTGATCCTTCTTCTCTAGGCGCCAGCGGGTGATGTAGCGCCGCAACGCGACCTTGTGGTCGGGACGGCCGAAGTCCTGAGTGCCGACGGAGAAGTAGCCCACGCGACGGTCCATGAGGCGAGGCTGCATCGGCTGATCCGGGAGCTTCACCATGCTGTAGTGCAGGACAACCGTACCGGTGTTCCCACGCATCCCCTGGGGAGCAAACGGTGAGGGCGGGCCCTGAGGCGCGCCACCGGCGGGGGTCTCCGGAGGAACGGTGTAGGTATGAGTCGCCTCAACTTCGATGTTGGTGGGGAAGGAGACGACGCGGTCGATGAATGATCGGCTGGCGTCGAAGCCCCGGGCGCGCAGGCGACTGCGGGCGGAGAGTTCAGCGACTTCCGTCGTGAAGAGACGCGTGACCTCAATGACTGGCGCATCGTCCTTGCCGAAGGCCTCGATGTTGAAGGCCATCAGGATGGGCGAGCTGTTGGCCGCGGCCACCGCACCCGCGATGGGCAGCTTCGGGTCGGCGACCATGTCGTAGTAGACGCTACGCAGGAGAACGCGATTGTCCCGGCGCTCGAAGCGCACCACTCGACTGCCGAGAGCCTGACCTCCGTAGCCCACGCCGAAGGTGGTCCGGGCGATCTGCTGGACCCACAACATCTCCTTACCAAGGAGGGAGGCGGGAATCTCGTAGTAGTACTTTTCCTTGATGCGGTGGATCTTGAACATTCCCTCGTCGGTCACTGCGTCCTTGGTGATGACCCGATCGTAGGGCCGCGGTTCCGCGGCGGGAGGCGTCCGGCCGGCTGGGGCTTCACCCCCACCCGGAGGTCGTTCGCCCTGGGGTTCCTGAGGAGGTTGGGCTTCGCCGCCGGGTGCGCTCGTGGGCGCTGTGGTGGCGGGACCTCCGCCTCGTGGCCCGCCTGCGGTCCCTCTCGGACCTCGCGCTGCGGTTTGGGCGGGAGCGGGGCTTGCAGTGGCGGCGGGCCCGGTTGCGGGCGGTTTCGCCGGCGCATCGGGGGCGCGATTGGCGCTTGTGGTACCGCTCGCGCAGGCGGCGAACGTCACGGCAAGAAGCAGGGGAGTCACTCGCATGTTTTTCCTCGCATATTTTTCGGAAAGCCGCCCGAGCCGTAAACCGGCAGTTGATTTTCGCGAGAGTCTACGCCCGAAGATTCAATATGTTGGCGGGACTCGTCCTCAATCCCCCGGTTTGTGACGCTTACCCACGGGCCAGCTTGAACGTGGCACCCCTTCTCCTCGACGGGAAGGGCTACGACCGCGGTACCAGATGAACTCCCGGTGCTTTGATGACGGCGCTAACCGCGGATCCTGGACGCAGATCCAGTTCGCGCTGGGCCACGCGAGTTATGAACGCGGCGAACGGGAAGCCGCAGTCAAGATCAATCCTCATGAGGGGGGACTCCTGATGGATCGCGGTGACCGTGGCGGCGAGGCGATTTCGCGCGCTCGAGGGCGTAGCCCCGGGTTCAAGGATCACCTCATCCGCACGAATGCAGGCGAAGACGAGGTCGATGCCGTCCCCGGGGTCGAGGGCGATCAGCGACACGCCCGAGGCGTCGAGCGTCACCAGGCCCTCGGCGGTTCGGGACATGATTCTCGCGGGAATGACCGCCTCGATCCCCACCACGTGGGCCGCCTCGACGGAGGCCGGTCGGGAGAACACATGAGCGATGGGTCCTTGTTGAAGCACGCGGCCCTCACCGATGAGGACCACGTCGTCACCCAGGGCGAGTGCTTCCGTCCGATCGTGAGTTACGAGGACCGCGGGGAGCGCCACCGCGCGCAGGAAACGCGCGAGGTCCCGCCGCAGCGAGTCCCGTCCCATCGCGTCCAGGGCCGACATCGGTTCGTCGAGCAGAAGCAGTTGCGGCCCGGGTGCCACCGCGCGGGCCAGGGCCACACGCTGCTTCTGGCCGCCCGACAATTCATGGGGGAAGCGCCCCGCTAGATCGGCCATGCCGACGAGCGTCAGCATTTCGAGCACGCGGGCCGGACGCTCGTCCGGAATCACGCCAAAACCGACGTTCTCGCCCACGGTGAGATGGGGGAAAAGCGCCGACTCCTGCGTGACGTATCCCACGCGTCGATGGCGGGTCTCGATGCTGGTGTCGTTGTCGCGGTCGAACCAGGAGGCGTCGCCAAACCGGATACGCCCCCAGCCGGGCGAATCGAGTCCGGCGATCATTCTTAGGAGAGTGGTTTTCCCGGACCCGGACGCACCGAAAAGTACCGTGGTGCCGGCCGAACGAAGGAGCATCTCGAAGCGGAACTGCGGTCCTCCGGGGAAAGACTTCGCGATGTCGATCATCGGCGTTTCGCCGCCGACACGACGAGACCGCCGAGCAGATAGGACGTGGCGGTCAGGATGCCCAGAGAGAGCAGAACCAGCACGGCCGACGTCCTGAATGCGGCGGTGTAGTCGAGGGCCTGGACGCTGTCGTAGATCGCAATGGAGGCGGTTCGGGTGACGCCTGGAATGTTGCCGCCCACCATCAGGACGACGCCGAACTCTCCCAGCGTGTGGGCGAAGCTCAAGATCACGCCGGCGAGGACGCCGCGGCGGGACAGGGGGAGGATCACCCGGAAGAAGATTCCCGCCTTTGACGAGCCGAGGCACGCCCCGGCTTCACGCAGGCGGGGGTCAACGGAGGCAAAGGCAGTCGCGAAGGGCTGCACCGCGAAAGGAAGGCTGTAAAGGATGGACGCAACGAGCAGTCCTTCGAACGTGAAGGCAAAACTGTGTCCGGTGAGCTTCTCGATCATTTGCCCAAGCGGCGACCGGGGGCCAAGGGCCAGCAGGACACAAAAGCCGAGAACGGTGGGCGGCAGGACGAGAGGTAGTGCGACGATCGGTTCGACGATCAGACGCATCCGTGATCTCGTGAACGCAAGCCAGTACCCAAGGGGGAGTCCGATGATGAGCAGGCAGACCGAGGTGGCAGCCGCGAGAACGAGGCTGACGCGGAGAGCTTCGAAGTCCACGCGCTACGGCTTTGGCATTCCGAAACCGTGACGAGCGAGAACCGCACGCCCCGGAGCACCGGTCAGATACTTCTGGAAAGCCCGCGCCGCATCGAGCGAAGTCGTGCGCTTTAGAATCACACCGGTCTGGTCGAGCGGGGGATACGCACTTTCGGGAATCTCCGCGAAGGCCAGGTCCGAGGACTTCACGCGCGCGAGGGACAACGCCAGCAGGCCGGCCTGGGCGGCACCCGTGTCCATGAACTGGGTGGCCTGGGCCACGCTGTCGCCGTAGACGAGTTTTGAGGCGATGAGGTCGTGAACGCGCCAGGTCTGGAGGACCGCGATCGCCGCACGGCCGTAAGGCGCGTGGGCTGGGTTGGCTATCGCGATCCGCCGGATCGTGGGACTCTTGAGCAGGTCTGCGAAGCCCTTCGGGTCTAGGCCCGTTTCCTTGCGCACCACCAAGGCGAGGCGGCCGATCGCATAGGGGAAGGGCGGCTCGGCGAGAGCCTCTCCGGCCAGACGTCGTGCGTACTCGGAGTCGGCCGAGAGGAACACATCGAACGGAGCGCCTTCGCGGATCTGCGCGAAGAAGTTTCCTGATGAGCCATAACTTGCCTCCACTTTCAGGCTGGGGTTTGCGGCTCGGAAGGAAGTAAGCAACTCTTCGAGGGCGAAACGAAGATCGGAGGCGGCGGCGATCCGGATGGCGGTGGCCCCTGGAGGCGGCGCAGCAGGGGCGGCCGTCTGCGTCTGGGTTGAGAGAACGGCCGCGAGGAGAAGGCGGATCATGGATTTTCGAGTTTCGCAGAAGACAGGCGTGGGTCGGCCAGGCGCAACACCTCGGGTGCCGCGACCCGTTCGCCCTTGAAGCCCGGAATCGTTCCGAAGCGGCGATGCTCCTGCCACTCCGCCCGCGCTTTCGAAATCTCATCGCGGGACCGCGCCACGAAGTTCCACCACATGAGGACTTGTTCTTCGAAGGGCGGTCCGCCGAGCAGGAGCAGCCGCGCTCCCGCGGCACTGTGGAAAGCACTCTCGGTCAGCCCCGCGATGGTGGTTTGCAGGCTTCGATGGGACTCGATGGCCGTGGTTGTGCCCGCGTCAGGTGTGGAAGGGAATGGGGTCACTCCGCGGGATGTTGTCACAAAGGGCTGCTCCCGCGGCGAAAGGTGAGTCAAGCGCACAAGGCGGATACTCCTCGCCAGGACCCTACGCCTGGAGCGTCCGGCAGGTGAAGTCCTCGTTGATGATCGCCGCGAAGGGAGCGGTCACTCGGGGCTCGTTTACGGGAGCGGCATTGCCAGAGTCCCAGCGCGAGCTCGCGTTCGAACTATGACGGCCTCGTGAGAGCGATGGTTGCGCGCGCCCGGCCGAGCAGGACGTCCCGTTCCCGCACGTTGTGGGTAAGGGCCGCGGCGCGCTCGAACTCCGCCTGGGCCTCTCCGTGGCGATCCAGTCGGGCGAGAAGGTCGCCACGGACCGCGGGAAGCAGGTGATAGTTGACAAGCTGAGGCTCCGCCACCCGCGCGTCAACGATAGCGAGGCCTTCGGCAGGACCCGCCGCCATGGACACCGCGACCGCCCGGTTCAACTCCGCGATGGGAGAAGCGGTGATCTGAGCCAGGGCGCCATAGAGCGAGGCGATGCGCGGCCAATCCGTCTCCTGAGCGGTGCGGGCTCGCCTATGACAGGCGGCGATCGCCGCCTGAAGGAAGTACGGCCCCAGGGCTCCGCCCAGCCTCTCGGCTCGATCGAGGCCGGCGAGCCCACGGCGAATCAGCAGCTGATCCCAAAGGGCGCGGTTCTGGTCGAGGAGCAGGAGGGGTTCACCGGTCGGGCCGGTGCGCGCGCGGGTGCGCGAAGCCTGAATCTCCATCAATGCGAGCAGGCCGTGAACCTCGGCTTCCCCCGGGACGAGCCCGGCCAGAATCCGCCCCAGGCGGAGAGCTTCGTCGCACCACGCCGGCCGCATCCAATCCTCTCCCGTCGTGGCGGAGTAGCCCTCGTTGAAGATCAGGTAGACGACTTCGAGGACCGAGGCGAGACGGGCGTTTAGTTCGGGGCCGCGCGGCACCTCGAAAGGGACTCGGGCTTCGGAGAGCGTCTTCTTGGCGCGCACGATACGCTGGGCGAGCGTGGCCTCGGTGACGAGAAACGCGCGGGCGATCTCGATCGTGCTCAGGCCGCCGAGCAGGCGGAGGGTGAGGGCCACCCGGGCTTCCGGCGAGAGAAGCGGGTGACAGGACGTGAAGATGAGGCGGAGGGTGTCGTCGCCCACGGGATCATCGGCCGCGGCTTCCTGGGTCGCGTCGGCGACCTTTTGCAGCGCCTCGAGTTCGCGGGTGATCTCCCCGTGTTTTCGCTCGATCATCTTCCCCCGGCGCAGTCGGTCGATACCTCGGCGTTTGGCGGTCGCCATCAGCCAGGCTCCGGGGTTGTCGGGAAGGCCCGTTTGGGGCCACGTCTGCAGAGCGGCGACCAGTGCGTCCTGGGCCAGTTCCTCGGCGAGCCCCACGTCGCGGACGAGGCGAGCGAGACCACCGATGATCTTCGCGGACTCGATACGCCAAACGGCCTCGATGGTGCGGTGAACGTCGGAGCCCGGCATGCGACGGGATGATCGTCACGAACGCGGCCCCGAAGGCGGTCGCCTGGTCGCGGCTACCAGCTAGGACTTCTCGGCCACGCCTTTCAAACTGGCGAGGCCCTTGTCGAAGTCCTTGCCCACCATGTTGTCCATACTCATGAACAGGCACATGACCTTCATCATGAACGCCTGGGGGCCGGTCATGGACCAGACCACGCGGGTGCCGCCTCCTTCGCTGGTGAGCGCGAACTCCACCCGGTTGTGGGCCTCGAAGGGCTTGAAGAAGTCGATCTTGATCAGAACCCGCGACGAAGGTGCCGCTTCGATGATCTCCATTCGGCCCACCCCGGCCTGCGCGTTGCCCTCCCATGCGTAGGTGGCGCCAGATCCCTTTTCCGCGCCCCCATAGCTGCGCTTGAGGGCGGGATCGAGGTGCTCCCACGGCGACCATGAGGTCCATTCATGAAAGTCCTCGATCAGCCCGAACACTTTCTCGGGCGGCGCATGGATGGAACCTGACCGTTCCACGCGGAACGAATCCGGCTTTGTCGAGGCGAGGACGAGCACGATGACGAGGATCAGAACGACGATGCCGACGATGGTCAATAACAAGGGGGAGGCTCCTATTTATTTATTGGGCAGAGATTAAGTGTGGTTCGGGGGTTCTTGAAGGGGACGGATGTCGACCAGTACCTCGGGAAAGAGCCGGCCGAACTTGCCGGTCCATTCGACGATCTCCGCCATTGTGTCGAGCCTTAGAATGGCGAAACCGGCGATCAGTTCCTTCGGCTCCGCGAACGGCCCGTCGGTTGTGGTGCGTGCCCCGTTCTTGACCTTGAGCCTCGTGGACTTGCGACTCGGCTCAAGTGCTTCCATCGACAGCAGCACGCCGGCCGCGGTCATCTCCAGTCGCAGGGCCTCGAGATTCACGCGGAGCAGCGGGGAACTTGGACGTGCCGCCTCCGCGTCGGGGTCGCCTTTGTAGAGGACGCCGAAACGAATGGTCGGATCGCCCACGGGCCTTGGGCACAGGCCCAGGTCCCACGGTTCGCAGACGGGCCCGATCTCGATCTCGGTGTCGCGATCGAGCGCGCGCGCAAGCCGCGTACCCCAGTCGATCGCTTCATCCATCGACTGGACCTTGATGAGGGCGAAACCCGCGAGCAACTCGGTGGAGCCCTCGAAGGGTCCGCGTGTCATCGTGCGCTCTCCCCGGATGAAATGCAGGCGAACGCGGTTGCGGCTCGCCTGCAGGCCCTCGCCAGCGAGGAAGGTGCCCGCCTTCATACCTTCCTGGATCAGCATCCCCATCGACTCCATGAACTCCTTGCTCGGCGGAATCCCCGCCTCCTCCTCGGCGCTCGAACGGTGCATGGCCATGAATCGCATGGTTGGTCTCCTCTCCGAGGGCTGCTAGCGGCGGCCCCGGCCGAACAGCGCCATCACCATCGAACTCATGAGCCAACCCATGAGCGCGCCAACCGTTGTGCCGATGAACGTGTGGGCCATGGCGTGCTGGAGCGGTGTTGTTTCCGAGGTGGCAAACGGTCCACGGAACTCCGGGACATCGTAGATGTTGGGCATTCCCAGTGCGGCGAGACCGATGCCCAGAACTGCGAGGCCGTTTGCCACGAGACCCTGGTTGAAAACGAGAGGGAGGAGATGACGGAACGTGCCGAAGCCGCTTGGTCGCACCCGAAGCCCGTAGTAGACAATGCCCGCGAACCCAACGGCCGATACCGAGACATAGCGCACAAGCGAATCAGGCTGGCCGGCGATTGACAGGAGGAGCCGGAGCAGGCCCACAATCGCCATCACGATCAGGACGGGGGCCTGGAAGCGGACGTATTCCGAATAGGTTTTTCCGAACATGGTGATCCTCCTACTTCCGTGCTTCGGCCAGACGTTGTGCCGACTCGGCGCGGAGCGCCTCTTCATTCGCTCGTAGTTCGGGGGTGAGGGCCGGTCCGAAGTCGTCAGCCTCGAACACGCGCCGGATTTCGATCTCCGAGTCGTCGTTCATCGGGTTCGGGCATCGCTTCACCCACTCGATCGCCTCCTCCATCGACTTCACCTGCCAAAGCCAGAAGCCCGCGACCAACTCCTTGGTTTCGGAGAACGGGCCGTCAACCACCGTCCTCAAAGCACCGGAGAAGCGCACCCGCGCGCCTTTCGAACTCGGATGGAGCCCCTCACCCGCGAGGATGACACCGGCTTTCACAAGCTCCTCGTTGTATTTGCCCATTTCGGTGAGGAGATTCTCGCCCGGCATCACGCCGGCCTCGCTCTCGTTGGTGGCCTTGACCAAAAGCATGACTCGCATGTGTGTTGTGTTCCCTCATGTTGTTGTTGTCGGGTTGGAGCTTTCGGCCGACCGGCGGAGTGCCTTGATTGCCTGCTCTATCCACACGACGAACCAGCAGACCGGAACTCGACAGGCCGGACCAAAATTCCTCAGAAAAGCACCCACGCCCCGATGCTTCCTAACGTTTACGTCGTCGCGGACGTCCGGCGGAACATGCAATCGCTGCTCTCTCGCCGTTTGCTTCTGGGCGTGAACGTACCATGAGGACCTCGTCGTTCGACTGAAGGGCCTGGGCGCCGCCGTCGAAACGGAGGCCTGAGGGGTTTCGGTGAACTTCGATAGAGTACAAGGCCCATGCCCCGACTGATTGAACGCCCCACCCAGATTCAGGCCGCAGGCGAACCGCCAAAGATCATCCGCGAGTATGTGGGCCGGGTGAACTCGGGAACCTCCGCCCTCAGTGTCGCGCACATGACATCGCCTTCCGGGTGGTCCGAGCCCGGTCAGACCCCTCAGTTCGACGAGTACACGATTGTGCTGCGTGGCGTCTTGAGAGTCGAGCACAAGAGTGGGAGCCTCGAGGTGTCCGCGGGTCAGGCCGTCATCACCGAACGGGGGGAATGGATCCGCTACTCTTCTCCGGGTCCGGAAGGTGCTGAGTACATCGCGGTCTGCCTGCCTGCTTTCAGCCCGGATACTGTTCACCGGGACGCCTGATCGCCCGAAAACGTCTGGCACCCCGAGCCTTGAAAATCCACGCCCGATTCGCGCTGCTCGCGGCGGCGATTCTGTCGGCGCCGGCCTTCGCGGCCGACGAGGTTGTGGTTCTGGCCGCGGGCGGGGCCCAGCGCACCGTCGTCCTGGTGATCGAGGGGCCCAAGGGCGCCGAGATCGCCCTCGAGGATGCCGCGAGGGGATTGGATGTTTCCTTCGCGCGGGCTGGCCGGGACGCCAAAGTCACGCTGAAATCGGGCGGGCGAGAGGTCGCGCTCGAGAACGGTCGTAGCCTTTTCAGCGTGGACGGCCAGCTCCGAGCCCTGGCGGGCCCGGTCAGGGTGGTGGGCGACCGAACCTATGTTTCACCGGCCTCGGCCGCCACCGTGTTGGGTGCGGCCCTCGGGCAGACTGTGACCTACCGGGCGGCGTACCGGGTGCTTGTTGTGGGCCCCTATGAGGCGCCGCGTCTGAAAATCACCAACGTCGTCGGGCCCTCCACGATCGAGACCGCGATTGAACTGAGCAAGCCCGTTCCCTACGAGATTCGCAAAGAGCCCAACCGCGTGGTGGTGTCGTTCAGGGCAGACATCATGGAGACCGACTTCATCACCGAGCCTCTGCCCGGGAGGATCGTGGCCTCGGCCCGTTTCGAACGCGTCACTCCGCCGCGCCTCACCTTCGACCTGGGCGATCGTTTCGGCTCGGTTCGAACCGCCGAACGCGATTCCCAGCATCTGTCACTTACCTTCGATACGGTCGCGACGGCTTCCTCCCCGAGCCCACTTGCCTCCGGGGTGGCGGCTTTGCCTGCGACCCGGCCCTCCGTCACGCCGACAGGCGGCTTTCGAAAGCCCATCGTCCTGGTCATCGACCCCGGACATGGAGGTGAGGATGTGGGGGCGACCGGACCGGGCGGTCGCTTCGAGAAAGATGTGACCCTGGCCCTGGCCCGCCGACTGCGAGCGGCGGCTGTCGACTCCCTCTCGATTCAGGCCTATCTGACCCGGGATGGCGACAGCGAGGTGCCGCTCGATGAGCGCGCGTCGATCGCGAACAACTTCAACGCCGATATCTTCATATCCCTTCACGCGAATGGCTCGCGGGTGGCTTCGGCCACGGGCACCGAGGTGTTCTTCCTTTCCTATACCGCGGTGGACGACGAGGCGCGGCGCGTGGCCATGCAGGAGGGGGCGATTCTGGAGAAGGTGCCCGCGAACGATCAGGACGTGGGGCTGATTCTGTGGGACATGGCGCAGGCCGCACAGCTCGAAGCGTCGTCGAAGCTTGCGGGCAGCCTTCACAGCGAGATCGCGCAGGCCGCCTTATCCCGTTCCCGCGGGGTCAAGCAGGCGCCGTTTCGTGTGCTGGTGGGTGCAACCATGCCCGCCGCTCTTGTCGAAGTGGGCTTCATCACCAACCCCGACGAAGAGAAATTGCTGTTCAGTGAGGCCCACCAGATTCGCATCACCAACGCGATGATCCAGGGCCTGGGCCGGTTCATCGCCGCCCTTCGCGCCAATCCGTGAGGATTCAGCGCGTGAGCGTCCCTGACGGGACTCCGCCGCCGGGGTTTCCCAAGTGGGCGTGGTGGACGCTTTTCCTTGCCACCTTCATGTTTCTGGTGCCCTTGACCTCGCCCTGGTGGTCCACCATCCTGCGCCGCGAGATTCCGGGCATAGCCGACGAGGACGAAGATGGCCTGCCGGCATCCTCATCCTCCACCGAGGCTTCGGCCTCGCCCCAGGAAGTTCAAGGGTCCATGCTCCGCGTCATTCTGTACGCTCGCCTCGCGGATCAGCCAGGCTTGCAGCGGGTGGAGCGCGAGATTCCCTACGTCCGCGGCGTGGTGCCGCAGATCGCGGCCGCGGTATCCGAACTCGCGGTGGCGGCCCCGGGTGCCGAGGCTCTGCTTCCACTTGGGACGCGGGTTCTCGATGTGGCGTACACCCGAGGCGGTACGGTCTACATCGACTTCTCAACCGAGATCGAAATCGGGCGCGCCCTCGGCGCATCCGAGGAGAAGCTCCTGGCCCAGGGAATCGTCGCCACCATCATCGACAACTTCTCCGCGGTGCGGCGGGTGGTGATCCTCGTGGATGGGAAAACTCCACGGCTGGAGCATCTCGACCTCACGCGGCCCCTGAGACGCGATGATCCCGTGTTCGCGCCCGAGGAGGCGGAGCCTGCCGCCTCTCCAGGGTCGCTGCCCGTTCCTGCTGACGCCAGGCCCTCAGGATCGCCGGCCCCGCGCGCCTGAGCCACCAAGACCACCCCCAGAAAGATCACAAACGCCCTCATGAACCGGTCCACATCCGACAAGGCCGCCCGCTTCACCGAATCCGTCATTCGCGAAATGACGCGCCTCGCCAACACTCATGGCGCGGTCAACCTGTCCCAGGGCTTCCCGGACTTTGAAGCGCCCGACGAACTCAAGGAGGCCGCGATCCGCGCCATCGCCGCGAACCTCAATCAGTACGCGGTTACCTGGGGGGCGGCCAATCTGCGGCAGGCCATCGCGGCGAAGTTCGAACGCTCGTACGGCGTACCGGTGGATCCCGACCGCGAAGTCACGGTCTGCTGCGGCGGCACCGAGGCCATGGTGGCTTCGATGATGGCGCTTCTCAACCCCGGCGATGAGGTGGTGACGTTCGAACCGTTCTATGAGAACTACGGCCCCGACGCGATCCTGGCCGGAGCGATTCCGAAGTTCGTGACCCTACGAACGCCCGACTGGTCGTTCGATCCTGCCGAGTTGCGCGCCGCCTTCTCGAACAAGACCCGCGCCATCATCATGAATTCGCCGCACAACCCCACGGGGAAGGTCTTCACGCGCGAAGAGTTGAGCCTCATCGCGTCGTTGTGCCAGGAGTTCGACGTGGTTGCGGTCACGGACGAGATCTATGAGCACATCCTGTACGACGGAAACGTCCACATCCCCATGGCCACGTTGCCGGGGATGAAGGACCGCACGATCACGATCAACTCGATGAGCAAGACCTACAGCGTGACCGGGTGGCGGGTTGGCTGGACCATCGCACCTGAGTGGATCACCGGGGCGATCCGCAAGGTCCACGACTTTCTCACGGTGGGTGCTGCCGCACCGTTGCAGGACGCAGGTGCCGTGGCTCTCGCCTTGCCTCAGTCGTACTACGACGAGCTGAATGCCAAGTACGCTGAACGCCGGACCCGGATGCTCGGCATCCTCGACGTCTGCGGTTTCACGGTCTACAAGCCGGGCGGCGCCTATTACACGATCGTCGACACCCGGCCGCTCGGGTACACCCACGATGTCGAGTTTGCGAAGTACCTGGTGAAGGACATCGGTGTCGCCGTGGTGCCGGGCTCGTCGTTCTACCAGGATCCCGAGAAGGGTCGGACCCAGGTGCGGTTCGCGTTTTCGAAGAAGAAGGAAACCTTCGACGAGGCCGAGCGGCGGCTGGCGAAGCTTCGCGCGAGACGGTAGAAAAGCCCAACCCCCCGGGATCTTGAACGCTCGCGGGCCCTAAAAGGTGGGCCACGACCTTCAAGGGTTCGGTTTCGGCAAGGGGCGGGGATTACTCTTCCGGGCATGCCGAAAGACCAGAAGATCACCCGCACCCCTGAAGAATGGGCGGCCCTGCTGACCCCCCAGCAGTTTCATGTCGCTCGCGAGAAGGGCACCGAACGCGCCTTCACCGGCGCCTACTGGGACAACCACGAGAACGGCCGCTATCGGTGCATCGGATGCGGCGCTGAGCTTTTTGATTCAGGAGACAAGTTCGACTCCGGCACCGGCTGGCCCAGCTTCACAAAGCCGGCCGAGCCCGAGAACATCGAGTCGGAGACCGATCGCAAATTTCTGATGACCCGCACCGAAGTCCATTGCGCGAAGTGCGATACGCATCTCGGCCATCTGTTCCCGGATGGCCCGCGCGAAGAGGGCGGTATGCGCTACTGCATCAACTCCGCTTCGCTCCGGTTCGATCCCTCAGGGAAGGACGGAGAGTAGGTTCGTTCAGGACTCGCCCTGGAGGTTCGGACCTCAGGCTCTGGATCACGCCGGGCGTTGAATCGAGTTCGTGTAGGCCTGCTCAGACGTTCCGCGGGCTTAGGCGAATTACAATGGGCCGACTTTGCATATCCTCTGGACGTACCTGAAGCCGCATCGGGGTCTGGTCGCTCTGGCGCTTTTTCTTGCCGCCATCAACCAGATCTTCTCCCTTCTCGACCCGCTCATCTTTCGACACGTCATCGATGAGTACGCGACCAAGTTCGAGGTGCTCGACCGGGGATCGTTCTTCCGAGGTGTGCTCACTCTGCTCGCGGCCGCGGTGGGAGTGGCCTTTGTGTCCCGCGTGGCCAAAAACTTTCAGGACTACTTCATCAACGTGATCACCCAGCGCGTGGGGGCCGCCATCTACGCGGATGGCGTCCGGCACTCGCTGAACCTGCCCTATCAGCTTTTCGAAGACCAGAGGAGCGGCGAGACCCTCGGGGTTCTCCAGAAGGTGCGCACGGACGTCGAGAAGCTCATCTCCACCGCGGTCAACATCCTCTATTCGACCCTGATCGGGGTCATCTTCGTGATGGCGTACGCCTTGAGCGTCTACTGGCTCATCGCACCCGTCTACTTCATGACCATTCCGATCCTGGCCGGCCTGGTCTCGGTTTTATCCAAGCGGATCAAGGCGGTCCAGGTTGAGATCGTGGCCGAGACCACGGCCCTTGCCGGGTCGACCACGGAGTCCCTGCGCAACATCGAACTCGTGAAGAGCCTGGGCCTCGCCTCCCAGGAGATCGCGCGGCTGAACGCGACAACCTCGAAGATCCTGGTCCTCGAGCTCAAGAAGGTCCGCTACCTGCGCAGCCTGTCGTTCATCCAGGGCACGGTGGTGAACGCGCTGCGGACGAGCATCCTCTTCCTGATGCTCTACTTGATCTATTCGCGAGACATCACGGTGGGGCAGTTCTTCGCCCTGTGGATCTACTCGTTCTTCATCTTCGGCCCGCTGCAGGAATTGGGAAATGTGATCACCACCTATCGCGAGGCCGAGGTGTCCCTCGGCCGGTTCGAAAAGCTGATGAAGCTGCCGGGAGAGCCGGCCCCCGCCAACCCGGTGCCGGCCTTCACCCTCGATCGGCTCGAGTTCGAGAAGGTGAGTTTCACCCATCTCACCGGGGCCTCGCCGGCCCTCTCCGAGGTGTCATTCGGCTTGTCGAAGGGCAAGACGATCGCCTTTGTGGGCCCATCGGGCTCGGGCAAAACCACACTGGTTAAGTTGCTGGTTGGCCTCTATCGCCCCGCGTCGGGGCGAATTCTCTACAACGGTAACGATGGCAAGGATGTCGATCTCGCCCACCTGCGGGCGCAGATCGGCTTTGTCACCCAGGAGACCCAGCTCTTCTCGGGAACGATTCGCGAGAATCTCCAGTTCGTTCGCCCCGATGCGACCGACGCTGAGTGTCTCGACGCGTTGAAGCGCGCGGCCTGCGACTCTTTGCTGGTTCGGGCCGAGAAGGGCCTCGACACGGTCATCGGGGAGGGTGGGGTCAAAGTCTCGGGTGGAGAGCGGCAGCGGCTTTCGATCGCGCGCGCGTTGCTGCGGCGTCCGCGCCTTCTGGTTTTCGACGAAGCGACTTCGTCGCTCGATTCGATCACCGAGGAAGAGATCACGAGCACGATCCGCAACGTGGCCACTCACAAGGAGGTGATGACGGTTCTGATCGCGCACCGTCTCTCGACGATCATGCATGCCGACACCATCCACGTCCTGGAACAGGGCCATGTGGTTGAGTCGGGAGGGCATGAGGACCTGCTGGCCATGAAGGGCCTGTACTACGCGCTCTGGCGGCAGCAGGTAGGGGAGCGCCGCGCTCTCGCCGGAACCGCACCCGCAGCGTAGGTGAAAAGGGCGGCCACAAGGGCCGCCCCTACGGTTCGGGGTTTGTAGGGGGGCCACCCTGAACTCCTTCGCTATTGGGCTGCCGCGGGTCTTGTGGCCGCCCTTGAGATCGCTACGGGATCTCGAAGGTGGTGCTGGCACTGGCCAGGCGTCCGCCGCTGTGCCGGGCGACCACGGTGAGCTGATATCGCCCCTTCTTTGGGGGCTTTACTTCGCTCGTGATCTCGACGTCGACGATCTCGCTGACCGTCGCGGCAGGCTGCATCGCGTAGCCCGCAGAGTAGAACACCACCTGCTTTCGCCCAGGCGCCGTGGCGAGATAGCGGTCGGCGCGCAGGTCGGTGACGGTGCGGCCGTCGCGGTCGGTGGCCACCAGGTCGATCAGAACCAGTTCGGCGCTGGCCCCGAACTGGAGGGGTTTTTGCGCCCGGGCGTCCGACGCGGTGAAGGCTGCCAGTCCAGCCGCGAGCCAGACGGCGCGAAGGCGACACCGCCCCATCGAAATTCCGGATGATCGGGCGGCAGCGGTCGTGCCAATGCTTTCCCCGGGGAGGCGGAGTTCGGAACTTGAGTTCACTGATTGACCTCGATAGTTGGCGGAATCTCAAGCAACGATTGTGCCGGACGGATGTCCCGGGATTGAGTCGATGAACAAAGGACTTGAGCCAGTCCGGCCGTGGGTCGGCGAGGCCCCGTTGATCGTCGTGAGGACACCTGCGCCCCCAATCGGGGAAGTGGCGTCAAGGGCGGCCACAAGGGCCGCCCCTACATTTCGGGGTTTCAA
>Ga0163144_10008029_pt1 | contig 22928 bp, 22 predicted proteins | sample OliLak19BULKMAT1_FD_123175 | JGI IMG/M metagenome (GOLD analysis project Ga0163144, IMG submission 123175) | Freshwater microbial mat bacterial communities from Lake Vanda, McMurdo Dry Valleys, Antarctica - Oligotrophic Lake LV.19.BULKMAT1 | ecosystem: Environmental > Aquatic > Freshwater >...
AACGGAGGCAAGGGCTGTGTAAGGGAGGTAATTGAAAAGGTGCTGCGGCTCAATGATCATTGGATGCAGGAATCAACAAATACAGCTTCCATTTAAATCACATTTCATTTCGAACGAATGCTTCTTTATCTTCACGGTTGAAATTAACAAATGAAGAAGTTCGCTGATTTTTTTAAACTTATACGCTGGCCCAATCTGGTTTTTATTGCCCTTACCCAGGTATTGTTTTTCTTTTGCGTTGTGCAGCCAACTTTATACGGAAGTGAATTACACATGCCGAGAGAGGATGGTTCTTTATTTATTATTCTTTGCCTGTCATCTGTATTCATTGCAGCGGCAGGTTATGTGATCAATGATTATTTTGATTTGAATATTGATTTGGTAAACAAGCCTTCCCGCATGGTTGTGGATAGGAGCATCAGCAGGCGCTGGGCTATTTTCTTTCATCTGTTCTTTTCACTGGCTGGTATTTTAATGGGCTTTTATATTGGTTTGCAAAATGGTAACTGGATCATTGGTTTTGCAAACATCCTGTGTGTGTTCCTGCTTTGGTTTTACAGTACAACATTTAAAAAAAGGTTACTTATCGGCAATATCATTATTTCACTTTTAACCGCCTGGGTGGTATTTGTTGTTTACCTGCTTACTGTTCATCAGCAGATAGATCTCATGCACCTCGTGAATGACGGAGCCAAACAAAAATTATTAAGACTTGCCATACTCTATTCATCTTTTGCCTTTATCATCACACTCATTCGTGAAGTAGTAAAAGATATTGAAGATATGGATGGCGATGCCCGGTACGGATGTAAAACAATGCCGATTGTTTGGGGAGTTGAATTTTCAAAAGTGTTTGCAACCATTTGGCTGTTGATTTTACTTGTACTGTTATTGGTGGTATTATTTTATGTGCTGCAGTTCGGAATGTGGATAGCAGCTTCGTATAGCCTGGTATTGATTCTTATTCCGGTTGCTTATTGTATGTACCTGTTGTTTAAAGCAAATACTACAAAAGATTTTGCAGTCTTAAGTAAGTGGATCAAAGCAGTCATTTTTACCGGTATCTTATCCATGATCCTTTTTAAATTTTTTGGTTGATGGAACGTATTATCCTTGCATCTAAATCACCAAGACGCCGGCAATTATTAGAGTGGGCCGAAATTCCATTTGATGTAATAGTTAAAGACACCGATGAAATGTATCCTGCATCACTTGCTATTGATAAAGTGCCCGTTTACATTGCAAGGAATAAAGCATTGGCGGTGAAAGATGAACTAAGTCATGATCGATTGATTCTTGCCGCCGATACAGTTGTTGTACTGAAAGAAAAAGTAATTGGTAAGCCCGCCAATAAAGAAGATGCTGTAAAGACCCTGAGGGAATTATCGGGAAAAACTCATTTAGTGATTACCGGAGTTGTGATCATGAAAGATGAAACAGAAATTGCATTTTCAGATATTACCGAAGTAGAGTTTCATTCACTAACTGATCAGCAAATAAAATATTATGTGGAGCATTACCAACCATTTGATAAAGCTGGTGCTTATGCCATTCAGGAGTGGATTGGAGTGGTGGGTATTAAGCGGGTGCATGGCGATTTTTATAATGTCATGGGCTTACCTGTAAGCAGGGTAGTGAAAGCATTAGCAGAATTTGAAATATAAATTTGAAGAGGAGAGTTTGAGAATACAATTTTCATTTGCTACTTTGTAAATGATTTGTTGGGATTTATTTCAAATCACCAGATCTCTAAATTTTCAAATTATTCTGCTATGAATGAACGCCTGCTGCAATTCATTTGGCAACACCTTTATTTTAATAGGGAACAGCTCACCACACTAGACGGGCAATCATTGCAAATTCTTTTTCAGGGGACACTTAACAACAATCAGGGCCCTGATTTTTCAAACGCCAAAATACGCATCAACAATATTACATGGGCCGGTAATATTGAGCTGCATATTAAAACCAGTGATTGGAAAAAACATGGTCATACCAATGATGAACATTACAACAATATTATTCTGCATGCGGTTTGGGAACACGATGAAGCTGAAAAGCAAAACATTCCTGTACTGGAACTGAAGAACCGCATTTCATCATCCTTGTTACAACGGTATTATGAATTGATGCAGCAAAACACGTTTATTCCATGCGAAGAGCAGTTGCCGGTTGTATCAGAACTTGTTTGGAGCAGCTGGAAAGAACGAATGATTGCAGAGCGTTTGTATGAAAAGAATGAAAAGATCAATCAATTGCTCAAAGAAACCAATCAGCATTGGGAAGAAACATTCTGGCAACTGCTGGCAAGGAATTTCGGCATAACAGTAAATGCAGATGCATTTGAAGCAATTGCCAAAACAATACCTGTTACAATTTTAGCAAAACATAAAAATCAGATTCATCAGTTGGAAGCGTTGTTGCTGGGCCAGGCCGGGTTGCTGAGTGAAGTATTTACAGAAGATTATCCAGTGATGCTGCAAAAGGAATATCATTTCCTGCAAAAGAAACATCAATTGCAACCAACCAGGCAACTACTGAGTTTTTTACGCATGCGTCCTGGCAATTTTCCATCCATCCGCCTGGCGCAACTGGCTATGCTCATTCATCAATCCAGCCATTTGTTTTCAAAAATAATAGAAGCACAGGATTTCAACAGCATCAAACAATTATTGGAAGTAACGGCAAACGACTACTGGCATTATCATTATATGATTAATGAACCAACAAATTTTCGGAAAAAACAATTAGGTAATATGATGATTGAAAATATACTCATCAATACAATTATCCCTGTGTTGTTTGCATATGCTCAGCATCATAGCAACGAACAGCTGAAACAAAAAGCCATTCAATGGTTACAGCAATTGCCGAAAGAAAAAAACAGCATTACCAAAAATTGGGAGGAAGCCGGCATTAAACATCAAACTGCATTTGATTCGCAGGCGTTATTATATCTCAAAAAAAATTACTGCAACAAAAAGCTTTGTTTAAACTGTGCAATCGGGAATAGTATTCTTAAAAGATAAATTCTGTCAAACTTACCAGTTAAACACAACTCGCTGATCAATATCTGTATGTAAGCTTTTTGCAACAGGGCAGGTGATTGCTGCATTTTGTAAAATCGTTTTCTGCTTTTCATCCAGTTGCAGGTGCGGTGGGAAATGAAAGATGACATCTACAGCCCCGATGCGCCTGGGCTCGCTTTTCATATGTTTTTGAATATCCATTTTCACTCCATCCAGATCTATCTGCATATCCCTGGCTTTAATACCCATGATGGTTAACATACAACTGCCTAGTGCCGTAGCAACAAGATCAGTGGGGGAGAATCGTTCGCCCTTTCCCTGGTTGTCCGTAGGGGCATCGGTTTCAATACTGGTAGCACTTTGCAGATGGGTAGCCTCTGTACGCAATTGTCCTTTGTATAGAATGGAGGATGTCATAAAGTTGTGAATTATTAATGAAATTTGGGGCAGCAAGATACCACAATGCTGCATCTATCGTTTTAATCTGTAAATTTACTTCTAAACAACAATATCAAACTTGTGAAAAGAATCCTCATCAGTTTTTGTTTAACCGTTTCAGCGATTGTTGCCTTAGCACAGGAACAGAAAAAACCTAAAAGTGAGCGTGAACAAAAAAAAGATGCACGCCGGGAAAAAATAAATGCACTTATCCGTCAGCAGGAAGAAGGTGCTTTGGTCTTTAATAAGCAGAATGTATTTGGATTACGTTTAAATACAGATGGTTGGGGTGTATTCTATGAAAAGGGGTATATGAAAAACGTAAAAACAACTAATCTCTTTGCAATTGAGTTAGGTGAAAAAAAACATCCCAAAGAACAAAAGTTGAATAATCTATTAAGCAATAACGGGTTCTTCCAGATTGGTAATCCTTATGTTTATGGCAAACGAAATTATTTTTATCAGTTGAAACCAACTTTTGGTCAGCAACGGATGATTGGTGGTAAAACAAATAAAAATGGAGTAGCTGTTCATGCAATTTATGCAGGTGGCATTTCTGTTGGTATTGAACGACCCTATTATGTAAGAGTTCGTGACGCAGGTCCTAATGGTTCAAAAGAGTTGAAATATTCTGATGCAGACAGTACTGCTTTTTTAACTCCCGGTAATATTGTTATGGGAACAGGATTGCGGTATGGCTGGAACGAAGTGAAAATAGTGCCGGGAGTTCATGCAAAAGCTGCTCTTCGGTTTGATTATGGCCGTTTTAATGAAATGGTATCTGCAATAGAAGTGGGTCTCAATTTTGAAGCCTACACCCGAGAGATCGATATTATGCTTCGCAATCCCAATAAACAGGTGTTCTTTAACGGATATATTGCCATTCTTTTTGGTAAACGAAAATAACTTTCGGCAATTCCTGAAATCGGAGCAAAATCCGTTTGGTAATTCTTTCGGCTGTATAAACTAACTTTGCTTTTCATTTGTTACACAACTATGCAAGAAATTGTAGCGACAGAACCTGCTGCAGAGCAGAAATTAAAAAAACCTGATTGGTTAAGAGTACGATTACCTATTGGTGAATCATATCGTCATGTTCGTAATCTTGTTGATACACATAAGCTCCATACTATCTGCGAAAGCGGCAATTGTCCTAATATGGGCGAATGCTGGGGCGCAGGCACTGCCACATTCATGATACTTGGAAACACCTGTACCAGGAGTTGTGGTTTTTGTGCAGTGGCAACAGGCAAACCTGATGCAGTGGACTGGGATGAACCACAACGGGTAGCAGAGGCCATTCATCTCATGAAAGTAAAACATGCAGTCATTACATCTGTTGACAGGGATGAATTGAAAGATGGCGGCAGTATTATCTGGTACAATACCATTCGTGCAGTAAAGAGTTTAAATCCTGATACAACATTAGAAACATTGATCCCTGATTTTAAAGGCCAGATGGAAAATGTACAAAGAGTGGTGGAAGCACATCCTGAAGTTGTATCGCATAATATTGAAACAGTTGAACGATTGACCAGACAGGTGCGTATTCAGGCCAAATACTGGAGAAGCATGGATGTGTTACGTTATCTCAAAGAAAACGGTATGCGTGTTAAGAGCGGTATCATGTTGGGATTAGGTGAAACAAAAGAAGAAGTAATACAAACCTTGAACGATCTCATGAATAATGGAGTAGATGTGGTTACAATTGGTCAATACCTGCAACCAACAAAAAAACATTTGGCTGTACAACGTTTCGTACATCCTGATGAGTTTGCTGAATACCGGGAGATTGGTTACAGCATTGGTTTAGATTATGTTGAAAGCGGTCCATTGGTTCGCTCCAGTTATCACAGCGAAAAGCATGTAATACCCGGTTACGGAAGAGAAAAATGGGAACAGGAAAAAGCAGCTTTTATTTCATAAAAATATGATGAAAAAAATAATTGCAGGAGCAGTGTTGTTTATTACAGCTGCTCCTTTTTGTTGGGCCCAACTTCGTTGGCAGAACGTTGATTCATTATACGGGCCTTTGCCATCTTCAGTACATGTTTATAAATCAACGGATACCATCGAAGGCAAACCAAACATTGCCTATTATGTAATAGCAGATTTGAAAGACAGGAAATTAGATTTTACAACTGACACAACTTTCAAACGAAGACTGACTCCCAAACAATTTTATGAGAAGAATTCACAACCGCTGATAGTTGTGAATGGAACTTTTTTTGATTTTGCTACGAACCGGAATTTAAATACAGTCGTAAAAGATGGGAAGCTGGTTTCGTATAATGTTCATACAACTCCATTGAAAGGAAAAGACACGTTAACCTATCTGCATACATTCCGTTCAGCAATTGGTATCAGTAAAAAAAGAAAGGTTGATGTAGCGTGGTTATATACAGATAGTACTAAGGAAAAGCCATTTGCAGCTCAGATGCCCTGGAGACCTTACAAAGATTCCTTTCCCTTTTTTTCATATTATATCAAATCATTAAAAGCCACACATAGTTTACACAAAGAAGATTTCAAAAGAGTTTTTAATGAATGGAAAATGCAAACTGCAATAGGAGGAGGGCCTGCATTAATTCAGAATGCAAAAATCAGTATAAGCAATTATGAAGAACATATGTTTGCTGGCAAAGCCATCAATGATAAACATCCACGCACTGCAATGGGTTATACTGTCGATGGCAAATTGATCATCCTTGTGGTGCAGGGAAGGTTCCCAAATATTGCCGAAGGTGCATCTTTGAATCATCTGGCTGCAATTTTGCTTCATCTGGGTTGTGTAGAAGCGTTGAACTTAGATGGTGGTGGCAGCAGTTGTTTATTGGTGAATGGCAAAGAAACCATTCAACCAAGTGATAAAGTACAAAGAGCCGTACCAGCTGTTTTCATTATTCAGGCTAAAAAGCGATAGATTTACGATGCCAATTGCTTGTTAAAAGCAAATAAATGGTCAAACGGCTAATTTGCCCTCGTCTTTTCTAGTTATTTTTACACTTATTGTTTTATGTCAAACCTGTTTAATTATATGTTTAGTAAAAAAAGTCTGCCAATCATACTAGTACTCCTTCTTGGAGGAAGTATCTTTTATGCAGTTCAATCATCCTCTACCCGTAAAGAGCCCGGTACCCGTTTTGAACGTATTCTCCAGTTAGTGGGTGAATTCCTGGAAGAAGGCCATTTCAATCCCAAAAAGATTGACGATAAGTTTTCAAAGGAAGTGTACACAAAGTTTCTGAAGAGCCTGGATCCTGATAAGACTTATTTTTTGGAGCCCGACATTGCAAAATTCAAAACACTTGAATTAAAGATTGATGATGAAATTCATGGAGCCAAGTTAGAGTCCTTCTACTTGTTCAATGCTATCTATAAGCAAAGAGTAGAAGAAGCTTCACTACTTTATAAAGAGATTCTTCAAAAGCCATTTGATTTTTTAACTGATGAAACCTACACGGATGATGAGGATAAAACTATTTTCGCAAAAACAGAAGCTGCAAGGAAAGAAGTGTGGCGTAAAAAATTGAAATATTTTACACTGGAGCGCTATGTTGATTTAATTGAACAACAGGAAAAAAATAAAAGCAAAGAGGGATATAAAATAAAAACAAATATTGAGCTTGAAAAAGAAGCCAGGGAAAAAGTAAGTAAATCACTTGATAAAATGTTTGATCGGTTCCGTAACCGTTTCAAAGATGAAGATCGTTTTTATTTGTTTGTAAATGATATCACTGAAACAATGGATCCGCATACAACTTATTTTCCACCTATTGATAAACGCTCTTTTGATGAGCAGATGAGTGGTGAGTTTTTTGGTATCGGTGCATCTCTGGTTGAAGAGGAAGGTAATATCAAAATTGCAACGGTGGTAAAAGGCAGCCCGGCAGATAAATCCGGCGAAATTCAGATTGGTGATATTGTAATGAAAGTGGCACAGGGTATCGAAGAACCCCAGGATTTAACCGGGTTTGAAGTGCCGGATGCTGTACGCTTAATCAGGGGTAAAAAAGATACGGAAGTAAGATTAACCATTAAGAAAGGAAGCGGTGAAATAAAAGTGGTTACGCTCATTCGTCAAAAAATAAATCTTGATGAAACTTTTGCAAAGAGTACAATAATTAAAGGTGCAAACAACTATAAGATTGGTTATATCTACCTGCCTGAATTTTATGCCAACTTTCAGGATCCAAACGGAGCCCGTAGCGCAGCTGATGTGGCCAAAGAAATTGTAAAATTAAAACAGGAAGGGATCAACGGAATTATTCTCGATCTACGTACAAACGGCGGCGGTTCATTAATGGATGTTGTTCAAATGGTGGGATTGTTTATTGAAGAAGGTCCGGTAGTACAGGTGAAGAGCAGGGATGAAGCACCTTCTATCTTGCGTGATAAAGACAATAATGTATTATGGAACGGTCCGCTCACGGTTATGGTGAATGAGTTCAGTGCTTCCGCTTCTGAAATATTTGCTGCTGCTATCCAGGATTACAAACGTGGTTTGGTGATTGGCAGTACCACTACTTATGGAAAAGGAACCGTGCAGCGCAGTATTCAATTAGAGCGCAGCAGCTGGACAAGTAATAATCCATCCGACTTAGGAGATATCAAACTTACACTACAAAAGTTTTACAGGGTAAGTGGTGCAAGTACTCAGTTGAAAGGAGTTAGTTCTGATATTATTTTGCCTGATCAGTATGAATACCTGAAGCTGCGTGAAAAAGATGATCCGGATGCATTGGCATGGGACGAAATTGGAAGCACGCAATATAAAGTATGGAAAAGTGATTATGATCTCAATTATATTGTAACCCGCAGTAATGAAAGAATTAAGCAGAATAAATCATTCCAGCTGATAAAAGAAAGTACAGATTGGTTATCAAAATACAATGACAAGCAATATTCACTGAGCCTTACAAAATTCCGCCAGGAAAAGAAAACATTAAACTCTACAATTAAAACAATTGATTCATTAATCAAGATGACAACATCACTTCAGGTAGTAAATCTCGAAGTTGATTTGCAAAGAATTAAAGGCGATGCAGGTAAACAAGAAAGAAACACGGCGTTCGTTAATCGCTTAAAAAATGATCTTCACTTAGGTGAAACCGTGAATGTAATGACGGATATGATTCAGCAGTTTTTTATTGCACAGAATAAACAGTCGGCCAAATCAAATAACTAAAATTAAGCCCCTGAAAAGGGGCTTTTTTATTTTATCATCATCGGAGTAATTATAAGCCCCTTTAAATAATAAACCTTTATTAAGTTTATAATTGTACCTTCACCATTCTTAATGTTATTGCTCTCTCTGTTTGTGTAGTACTCTTTCTCCCCAAATAACGAATGTTTTAACGTAAGGCAGATAATGTATCAGCTCTTGTTGATAGCCTTATCACATTTTTAATCAAATACATATTTCGTGTCATTTAACAATTTACAGCTCATTGAGCCAATTCTGAAGGCATTGAGCAAAGAAGGGTACACAATCCCTACACCTATTCAGGAACAATCCATCCCTGCTATTTTACAACATAGAGATTTACTGGGTTGCGCACAAACCGGTACCGGTAAAACAGCCGCTTTTACCATCCCCATTTTGCAACTCATGCATGAGCAGCAACAACAGGAGCAGCAAAGTCATCACCGGATACAAACCTTAATTCTTACACCAACCCGTGAACTGGCAATACAGATTGGTGAAAGCATTAAATCGTATGGTCATTTTCTAAATATCAAACACCAGGTGGTGTTTGGTGGAGTTCCTCAATTCAGCCAGGTACAGTCAATCAAGCGTGGAGTAGATATTATTGTTGCCACCCCCGGTCGTTTACTGGATCTGATGCAACAGGGTTATATCAGCCTCAGCCAAATTCAATTTTTTGTATTGGATGAAGCAGATCGTATGTTGGACATGGGTTTTGTACAGGATGTTAAACGCATCATTGCAAAACTTCCTGCTAAACGTCAAACATTATTTTTCTCTGCTACTATGCCGGGAGAAATTAAACAATTGGCAGATATGTTGTTAACCAAGCCGGTGAAAGTGGAAGTAACGCCTGTTTCTTCAACAGTTGAAATCATTCAGCAATCAGTTTATTTTGTAGAGAAGCATCATAAACAATCTTTACTTATTCAATTATTGAAAGATGATACAATTGAATCGGTGCTGGTGTTTACACAAATGAAGCATGCGGCTGATAAATTAGCCAAATACCTGATTGCTGCGGGCATTCGTACAGAAGCAATACACGGAAATAAATCGCAGAATGCGAGACAAAGTGCATTAGAAAATTTCAAGAAAAGAAAAACACGTGTATTAGTGGCAACAGATATTGCTGCCCGTGGAATAGATATTGATGAATTAACGCATGTACTAAATTACGAATTACCGAATATTCCTGAAACATATGTTCACCGAATTGGCAGAACCGGCAGGGCAGGGGCAAATGGCAGCGCTATTTCTTTTTGTGACTGGAGTGAAAAAACTTTTTTATCAGATATACAAAAGCTGATTAAGAAAAATATTCCTGTTGTGAAAGGACATGCATTTGATATTATATCAATGCATAACAGTCCTGTCGCTACAAGTCAACCAGGCGCAATAAATAGTAATTTCGGAAGTGCAGGAAGAGGCAGACGATACGGAAAAGCATTTTCTCAACGATAATTTCAAAATGGAAATTAATAGCGGTAACAAACTGCATTAATATTCATGCCTGCACCTACTGAAGCAAATAAAATAACATCACCAGTTACAAGCTGGTGATGTTCTATTTCTCTTTTTCTCACTAAATCCAACAGTGTAGGTACAGTAGCAACAGAACTATTGCCTAGCCATTGAATGCTCATGGGCATAATATGTTCTGGCACCTGTTCAATGCCATATAATTTGTACAGACGTTTAATGATACCATCGTCCATTTTTTCATTCGCTTGGTGAATAAAAATTTTTTTGAGATCAAGAATGGATACAGCACTTTTATCAAGGCAATCCTTCATTGCGGCAGGAACATATTTCATAGCATACTCATACACTTTTCGTCCTTTCATTTTTATGTAACGAATTCCAGGATCACTACCTGGAAAAAATGATTGTCCCATATGGATATAATCAATTTCATCCAATGAATGCGATTGTACTGAGGTGCTCAGAATTCCTGAATCTTCTTTTTGGGAATCTTTGTATTCCAAAATTGCTGCGCCTGCACCATCACTAAAGATCATACTGTCACGATCATGTACATCAATTACTCTTGATAAAGTTTCAGTGCCAACAATCAATGCTTTTTTAGCTATGCCAGCTTTAAAAAAGGCATCGGCATGTATCATCGCCTGAATCCAGCCGGGGCACCCAAATAGAAGATCATATGCAACACAGGCAGGGTTCCGGATACCTAAGCGGTATTTAATCACATTTGCCAGAGAAGGTACAGCATCTGTTTGAATGGTATTTTTGATAACATTTCCGAAATTATGTGCAACGATCAACTGATCAATTTCTTCAGGATTTATATGGCTGTCGGTAATTGCATTTTTTGCTGCAATTGCTCCAATATCAGATGCATTTAGCTGATCTGTTGTGTAACGGCGTTCTTCAATGCCAGTAATTTGTTGGAATTTATTTACTACTTCCTGTGGAGGCGTTAAAAGGGCTTCCTGATTTTCAGAATAAAAAACATGTTGTGCAAAATCGCTGTTTGCTTTTATTACAGAGGGTATATAAGACCCGGTGCCGGTAATGATTGTACGAGGCATAGGAAAAAAATAATAGTGAAAAAAAATCTGCTGTTTGTCATTTTACAAACAGCAGATACAGGATTGTTAATATCAGGACAGAAAAAAAGATCGATTATTACTCCGCTTTCACAGCATCTTCTGCTGTAACAACTTCAGCGTCTTCTTCTGGTATTACAGCTTCCAATACCGGAGTATTATTACGGATGACCAACTGGAAATCATTATTCATTTCAAATTCATAACGTTTCCCTGCCAGTATCCTCATTGTTGAACTATCTTCCTGAAGAAGTTCCGCCAACTCTTTTGCAATGGGGTTGTGCTTTACTTCACTGTTGATCTTTCCGTTATTTAGCTGTAAGTGTGAAAAACTGAATTTTGTTTTACGTCCTGCAACGGCTCTTTCGAAATCTGTATGATTCATCTTCAGTAGTTGCTCTGAACCAGTTGATCTTTTCAACAAGATGGTCATTACAGGCAAATATTTTCTCCACGTTGGCTTAAACATAAATCAATTCATTTTGGGGTTTTAAAAAATCCAAACAGTAAAAACAGTTAATTATTTTCACTCAAACGGGTAAACTCTGCGCCGTTGAAAATACGGCCAAGGTTATAATCCTGCGTTTCTTCCCACTCCTTAATTTTTGAATCTGAAACAATGCGCCATAAGTTTTTTGATTTTAATTCATCATAGTCACCTATTCTGATAAAAACACCAGTTACGGTATTCCGTTGCTTAAAATGAATATTTACTTTGGCGTTTTTGCTTACCTTATTATCAATAAACTTTTCAATCATATCATTCGTCATGATGCTATTGTTTGATTACGATATAGACAACTTGTGTCAGTTTGATTGCTAAATTGATTACCACCTGTTAGTACGTGGTTTTTCTTCACGTGGTCTTGCTTCTACTACTTTAATAGTACGGCCATCAGTGTTTGTTCCGTTGAGTGCATCAACTGCACGTTGAGCGGCTGCATCATCAGGCATTTCAACAAAACCAAAACCACGGCTTTGACTTGTCATTTTATCCATAATTACTTTAGCTGAGGAAACTGTTCCGTAAGTGGCAAACAATTGTTGCAAATCTGCATCCTGTACATTAAACCCTAAATTGGAAACATAAATGTTCATAACAAAAAAAAATTAAATTGAAAAAAAAACTTGAGAAGAATACAGGTGTAATTGAAAAAAAGTGTTGGGAAAAAATAATTCGCTTACAAGAGATTAACTCAAATGATCAATTAAAGGTAAGCTTTTTTGCCATCTACGAGGCTTTTATTTTTTGTTGGCGGAGTCAATAGCATCAACTATTGAGGTTAATAAGGTAATATCAACTGCTATTTAACAGGAAGTGTAAAGACCGTTCAAATTTGAATGGTAAAATATCTGAGATTTCCCCTTAAAATCACAACTGATTTATGATAGCGCAGGTTTTATCAACCATTTCTTTATTTACATCAAGATGTGTTACAAATCTTATTTGCTGTTTACCCATTGCGAAACATAAAATTCCTTTGGCTTTTAGATTCTCGGTAAACTTTTCAGCCGTGATTCCTTCTTTCAAATTAAAAATAATAATATTGGTTTCTACCGGCAAAACACTTTCAACCTTTGAATGGGAAAGAAGGGTTCGTTCAATTTGTTGGGCATGTGTATGATCTATAGCGAGCCGATCAACATGATTTTCGAGTGCATATAAACCGGCAGCAGCAATAAAACCTGCCTGTCTCATTCCTCCACCAAATACTTTCCTGATCCTCCGGGATTTTTTAATCATTTCGTTAGTACCAAGCAGCACACTGCCAACCGGCGCACCCAAGCCTTTGCTCAGGCAAATTGAAATGGAATGAAAGATGTTGCCATATTCTTCTGGCCTTTGTTGTTTAGCAACCAAAGCATTGAAAAGCCTGGCACCGTCTAAGTGTAGTATAAGTTTATTTTGCAGGCAAATTTGCTTTATGGCCTGAAAATCAGAAAATTCATAACAGCTTCCACCACCACGGTTGCTTGTATTTTCCAGTACCACAAGACTTGAAACAGGCTTATGTACATCATCCGGGTTAATGGCTTCAGCAATTTGCAGAGCAGTAAACCGACCTCTGTTGCCCTCTAACAAACAAACAGAAGCTCCCGAATTAAAAGCTATTCCACCTCCTTCATACTGATAAACATGCGACAGGCGATCACATATTACTTCCTCTCCCGGTTGGGTATGTACTTTAATCGCTATTTGGTTGGTCATTGTGCCTGATGGACAAAACAGCCCAGATTCCATCCCAAACATGTTTGCAGCAGTTTCTTCTAGTTTATTAACAGTTTCATCTTCACTGAAAACGTCATCACCAACTTTTGCCTGTAGCATTGTTTCCAGCATTTCCTTAGTTGGTTTTGTTACCGTATCACTCCTCAGGTCAATTAGTTCCATATCAATCATTTAGTTTAAAATGCAATTTAACCGTTTGTCATAATTACTTGTTCAAATAGCAACTATTTGAATCTTTATTATGTTATTTGTCAGACAAAGTTTCCACTGCAAACGATACAATGATAACCAATATAGCCTCATTTATTAACAGGGGCTATGAAAAGCGGCTCATGATTTGTACCTTTACAGACAGCAACAGAGGATTATTAACCGTTTTTATCACTTCCGGCAAAGTTCACTGTAAGAATAACGTTTCAAACATTTAAGAGGAAAATATATATGCGGCAGCTTAAAATTGCAACTCAGATCACCAACCGTGATTCACAAGCGGTTGAAAAATATCTCCAGGAAATTTCTAAAATCCCCATGATTAACCCTGAAGAGGAGACAACTCTTGCTCAGAGAATCAAAATGGGAGATCAAAGGGCTTTGGATAAATTGGTACAATCAAACCTACGTTTCGTGGTATCAGTAGCAAAGCAGTATCAACACCAGGGCTTATCATTGAGCGATTTGATCAACGAAGGTAACCTTGGCCTTATTAAGGCAGCTCAACGTTTTGATGAAACCAAAGGCTTTAAATTTATTTCCTATGCTGTGTGGTGGATTCGTCAGTCTATCCTTCAGGCATTGGCTGAACAGGGTCGTTTGGTGCGTTTACCTCAAAACAAGATTGGTACTTACAACAAGGCCAACAAAGCTTACATGGCTTTTGAGCAGGAACATGAAAGGGAGCCTTCAACTGAAGAGCTGGCAGATATACTGGAAATGAGCGAAACAGAGATCAACAATATCTTCCAAAGCAATACCCGTCATACTTCACTGGATGCACCTGTGCACGAAGCAGAAGATGTAGCCATGGGCGATTTGCTGGAAGGTAGTGATGATACGGATGAGGATGTGATGAAGGACTCATTGCGTAATGAAATACGTCGTGTGTTGAAATCACTCAGCCCCCGTGAAGCGGAGATTGTAAATGCTTATTTTGGATTGGATGGTGAAAATGGTGTAACCATTGAACAAATTGGTCAGAAATACGACTTAACCAAAGAACGTATCCGCCAGATCAAAGAAAGAGCTATTAAGCGTTTGCAAAAAGCCCGTTACAGCAATGCATTGAAAAGCTATCTCGGAAACTAATTAATATAGTGGGTATTAAGTATCAGATCCCCCCGATTAGTCGGGGGGATTATTTTTTTTATTAAAGTGTGAATTTTTAAGCATGTTATTGCGGAGAATTGTTCCTGGCGTAAATTTGAATGATGTACAGAGTTGTATTGCTGATAGCTTTAATAATTGGTATTATTGGTTGTGAAAAGAAAATTGAATTCGATCTCAACCAAGCATCTGAACTTTTGTCCGTTGATGCAAGTATTGAAAATGGACAGGATCCTGTTGTTATACTCACCAAAAGTCTTAACTATTTCTCCAAAATTTCTGCTGATGTTTTGATTAATTCAATGATCAAAGATGCTGATGTGTTTATTACAGAAGGCAACAAAACACATCACCTCAAGAGATATGATGTGCTGATTCCCGGCAACAATATTTCTTTCAGTTTTTATTCAAGTGATATCAGCAGCCCATCCACAATTATTAAAGGTGAATTCGGAAAACAATATCAGTTAAAGATTGTGTGGAAAGGAAAAGAATATACTTCATCTACCCATATACCTGAATTAAAGAAAAAGGTTGATTCACTCTGGTGGATCAAAGCACCCAATACTCCCGATACCAGCAAGAGAAGAATAGTAAGAGCTAAAATTACTGATCCACCTTTGTTTGGTGATTACGTCAGGTATTTCACCAAAGTGAACAATCAAAACTTTTTGCCTGGTTTAAATTCTGCTTTTGATGATCAGTTGGTAAATGGTACTACTTATACAGTGGATGTGGATAGAGGGGTTGATCGAAATCTTGAACTTGACTTTGAAGAATATGGTTATTTTAAAAAAGGTGACACGGTAACTGTTAAGTTCAGCAATATTGATAAAGCAACATTTGATTTCTGGAGAACGGTTGAGTTTAGTTATTCCAGTATTGGTAACCCGTTCTCTTCTCCAACAAAGATCATTGGTAATATCAGCAATGGTGCACTCGGTTATTTTGGCGGGTATGCCAATCAATTCAAAACAGTCATCATTCCCTGATAATTATCCACAATGCAATTCCTGTAATAAGAGTTACATTGATTGTGATGTGATCGGGTTAAATTTGTTCACTTAATTTTTATTTAAAGACGAATATGGAAGCAGCAGAAAAAGTACATTGTTTAATTATTGGGTCAGGTCCTGCAGGATATACAGCTGCTATTTATGCGGCAAGAGCCAATCTGAAACCGGTTTTGTATCAGGGCATTCAGCCGGGCGGTCAGTTAACGATCACAACAGAAGTAGAAAACTATCCCGGTTATGCAGACGGTATTCAGGGCCCTGAAATGATGGTTGATTTTGAAAAGCAGGCCGCAAGAATGGGTACTGATATCCGCTTTGGATTAGCAACAAAGGTTGATTTCAGTTCAACTCCACATAAAGTTTGGATTGATGATATTAAGCTCATTGAAGCTGATAGTGTGATCATTTGTACAGGTGCCAGTGCAAAATGGCTGGGTCTTGAAAGTGAAGAACGCCTGAATGGATATGGTGTTAGTGCCTGTGCTGTATGTGATGGATTTTTCTTTCGTGGAAAAGAAGTAGGTATAGTAGGTGCAGGTGATACAGCTGCAGAAGAAGCATTATATCTCAGCAAACTTTGTACAACCGTACATATGCTTATCCGTAAAGATTTTATGCGTGCCAGTAAAATCATGCAGGAACGTGTAATGAAAACCCCCAATATTAAAATTTACTGGAACTCCGAAACAGTAGAGATATTGGGCGATAAGAAAGTGGATGGCATGAAAATAAAGAACAATCAAACAGGTAAAGAATCAATCATCACTGTGCAAGGTTTCTTTGTTGCTATTGGTCATGACCCCAACTCAGGTATTTTCAAAGAATGGATTGAGATGGATGATGCAGGTTATATCAAAACTATTCCAGGTACAGCCAAAACAAATGTGGAAGCTGTGTTTGCAGGAGGTGATGTACAGGATAAAATTTACAGGCAGGCCGTTACTGCCGCTGGCAGCGGTTGTATGGCAGCATTGGATGCAGAACGCTATCTATCAGCCAAAGGAGTTGTTTAAATCAACTTTTTAAGAATAGTCCTGCTAATACAGCGGGACTTTTTTATTTTCGGCAAATGATTGCAGTACATTTAAAAGAGTTGAAGTTTCATGCTTATCATGGTTTATATGCCGATGAAGAAAAGGTAGGAGGCCCGTTTGAAGTAAATTTGAGTGTGTGGTATGATCAGGGCGGTGCCTTTACTTCCATAGATCAAACCATTGATTATACACTTCTGTTTGATATAGTAAAGCAGCATATGCAACAAAGAACCCATCTGCTGGAAATACTTGCTGAACAAATTTGTGATACAATTAAGGCACGTTTTCCCGTTATTACAGAAATAAAAGTCGAAATTTATAAATGTTCGCCACCTATTGAAAACTTTCAGGGCAAAACCGGCATAACCTTGCACAAAACATTTAATCCAATCGCATGAAAAAGATCTTTTTCCTTTTATCACTCTCCACTTTTTTATCAGGTTTTCTTTTTTCACAATCAGTTGATGATTTGATGAAACAGGCTGACTTGCTGGAGAAGCAATTAAAGGAAGAGGAAGCCTATCAAAAATTTAAAGAAGTCATAAAAGTTCAACCACACCACCTATACGCCTTGGTACGATGCAGTGAGTTGGCCAGCCGCATTGGCAGGAGGCAGCCCACAAAAGAAAAGCAAATGGATTTTTACCAAGCCGGAAAAATTTATGCAGAACGTGCTTTAAAAATCAATGCAAAAGACAGCGATGCAAACGTAGCCATGTCATTTGCGTATGCAAGGATGTCTTTACTCAAAAGCGGCAAAGAAAAAGTAGCTTATGTACGTGAAATTAAAACGTATGCTGAAAGAGCTTTGGCCTACAACCCCACTAATTTTAAAGCGATGTTTGTAATTGGAAGATGGCATTATGAAATAAGCACTCTTTCTTCAGTTGAACGTGCTGCTGTGAAAATATTTTTTGGGGGATTACAAAAGAATTCGCTTGATTCTGCTGTTATTTATCATGAACGTGTACGGGCCATCAGCCCTGATTTCCTGTTGAATTACCTGGAGTTGGCAAAGGCCTATCATAAAAATAATAAAAAGCAGAAGGCTGTTGAAATCCTGAATTATATGTTGCGATTGCCAAACACAGCGGCAGATGATCCTACCATTAAAGCTGAGGGTAAGCAATTACTGGTTACATGGAAAGCATAGGCTTTAAATAATTATAAATAGTTTTGCTGCTCAAGCAATTTCATTTGAACCCAACCATCTTTTTATTTACTCCACCATTTACGCAATTAAATACGCCGTACCCCGCAACTGCTTATTTAAAAGGATTTCTCAATACAAAAAATATCAGTTCTTTTCATGCCGACCTGGGCATTGAAGTAACACTGCAATTGTTTTCAGCAAAAAAACTCCGGCAGTTGTTTCAGTTAATTGCAACCGATAAAACATATTCTGAGAATGCGCAGCGAATGATTGCATTACAAGAGGATTACATTAAAAGCATTGATCATGCTGTTTTGTTTTTGCAGGGAAAAAATCCAACCATTGCTCATTTAATTGCTGCCAGGAATTTTTTACCCGAAGCCGGTCGTTTTGAAGAATTGACAGATTTTCATTGGGCCTTTGGCAGCATGGGTTTGCAGGACAAAGCCAAACATATTGCCACATTGTACCTCGAAGATTTATCCGATCTAATCAAAGAATGTGTTGATGAGCATTTTGGTTTCAGCCGGTATGCAGAACGTTTGGGCCGCAGTGCTAATAGCTTTGATGAATTGTATCAGGAACTGCAAAAACCATTGACCTTAATTGATGAACTCTTAATTGAACGATTGCAATTGCATCTGCAGCGTATTCAACCAAAACTCGTTTGCATCTCTGTTCCATTTCCCGGTAATTTATATGCAGCTTTCAGAAGCGCACAATGGATCAAACACCATTACCCGGGTATAAAAGTAACAATGGGTGGTGGTTTTCCCAATACAGAACTTCGTTCACTCAAAGAGCAGCGTGTATTTGAGTTTTTTGATTTCATTACATTGGATGATGGTGAAGCTCCTATTGAACAATTGCTGAAATATGTAGATGGCGAAATAAATGAAACAGGGCTTAAGCGAACTTTTTTATTACAAAATGGAGAAGTCAGCTATTTCAATAGTCCCGGTTGCAAAGATTACAAGCAAGCTGAAGTTGGCACACCTGATTACAGCGACTTACTTCTTGATGAGTATATTTCGGCAATAGAAGTGGTGAACCCTATGCACAGTTTGTGGAGCGATGGGAGATGGAACAAACTAACGATGGCGCATGGCTGCTACTGGGGTAAGTGTACATTCTGTGATATTTCACTCGACTATATTAAACTCTACGAGCCCATTGCTGCAAAATTATTATGCGACCGTATGGAAACCATCATTGCACAAACAGGCAATAACGGTTTTCACTTTGTTGATGAAGCAGCACCGCCAGCATTGATGCGTGCATTGGCATTGGAGATTATCAAAAGAAAATTAGTAGTAAGCTGGTGGACGAACATAAGGTTTGAAAAAAGTTTCACCCGTGACTTGTGTTTACTATTGAAAGCAAGCGGATGTATTGCCGTGAGTGGCGGTCTTGAAGTTGCAAGTGATCGCTTATTAGAACTGATAGAAAAAGGCGTAACAGTTGAGCAGGTGGCAACAGTAAACAAACATTTTACACAGGCCGGCATCATGGTGCATGCATATCTTATGTATGGCTTCCCAACACAAACCGCACAGGAAACAATTGATTCTTTGGAAATGGTTCGTCAAATGTTTAAGGCAGGTGTACTGCAATCTGCTTTCTGGCATCAGTTTGCCATGACAGCTCACAGTCCCGTTGGAATGAATCCGGAAAAATATAAAGTGAAAAAAGCAAAAGAGGTGGCCATTCTGTTTGCAGATAATGATGTGGAGCATATTGATGAAACAGGAACCGATCATGAGAGCTTTAGTTTAGGATTGAAGAAATCCTTATTCAACTATATGCAGGGCTTATGCCTGGATGATCCTTTACACAAATGGTTTGACATGCCTGTACCAAAAACAACTGTTGCAGGAAATCATATTTTAAACATTGTAAAAGAGGAAGAGTTGCCACTTTCAAAACCTGCTGCAAAAATTATTTTTCTTGGAACAGTTTTGAAAACAGAAGTGATTTCAAAATCAAAAAAAGGAAATCATTGGGAAGAACTGCAGATCAGCTTTGCAACAAAAAAAGAAAACATTTCCATACAAGTAGATAAAGCAAAAGGAGAGTGGCTGGTTACACTTTTGCCAAAGCTATCTGTTGACCGGAAAAAATTCATGACGCTGCAGGAAATACAAAGTGATTATGAACAATATGGCCTTGCAGACTTTGAATTATTCTGGGACAATAAACCAGTGAATGCTTTGTATAAAGTTGGGCTACTGCGCCTGTAGCTGAGAGATCAATGAAGAAATAGAGTGAATCAGATTTGTTGAACGAATCGTTTACCTTCAATGGAATGGATGAAATTTTACTCCCTACATTATTTGAATATGTACTGTCTGATGCTGCTTCACCTGATCATACGGTGAGTAAACAGGATGCAGAAAAGTTATTTACCTACTTTAAAAACAATCCACTGTTTAAATGGGGCGATACACATAATAACTGCGAAGCAAGAGCGGAGGCTGTTTGTTTGTTACTGGATGCATGGAACGTTCCCAATTATAAAGGATGGGTTTTCAGCGGAGCCTTTCTCAAGAATCATATTGGTGGCTTAAAACAATTATGGAACTATCATGTAGCGGCTTTGCTGCAGGTACAGGAAGAAGATGAATTGAAATTCTATATTTTAGATCCTGCAACAGCCGATCACCTGCAAACGGTGAATGACTGGGCAGGTAATGTAACCGATTATCCGCATAGTTATCACCTGGTAAAAACAGCCGACAATTATATTTTCCCTGCAGGTAAGATTTTTCAAAACAACTGGCATAAACGGAATAAACAAAACAGAAAATGGATGCTGCAAGGCCTGGCAGGTATCAACGGTTTATCTTCTACAGGCAAAGCACAGTTATGTTTCAGAAAGAATAAAATAAGACGAACAGCAGCAAAATTTGTGGGGTTGAGGAAAGAAAATCCATTGAAGACCAGTCACTGATAATCACCAATAAAACGACTGAACTTGTTTTGCATAAAACTGCGAAGTCAGGGTTGCTCGCAGAACTGGTATTTCAAAACAAATCAATCGTATTTTCTTTTAAATATTATCTTGTTTATCTAAACAACATTGTAAGATGAGAATTTCTTTTCTATGTATTGCTGTAATAGCTGTTTGTATTTCATGTAATCAAAGCGATAAGAAAACAAGCACTGTCGCCACTTTGTACGATAGCTCCTATGTGCCGGCAAGTTTTGCTGATACGGGCCGGTTGGAAAAAATAAAAAATGCATTTGCTGTTATCGACAGCATTTATAAAAAGCATGCAACAGACAATCATTTCCCTGCCATTTCATTTGGGATCGTAGTAGATGGACAATTGGTTTATAAAAACAGTTATGGCTACACTGATATTGAAAAGAAAATACCTGCTACTTCGGCTTCCTTGTTTCGCATTGCATCTATGAGTAAGAGTTTTACCTGCATGGCCATTTTAAAACTACGTGACGAAGGCAAATTGAATTTAGATGATCCTGCTTATTTATATATTCCTGAGTTAAAGAATATTAAATACCCAACTGCAGACGCACCACATATAACCATCCGTCATTTAATGTCGCATAGCGCCGGTTTTCCGGAAGACAATCCATGGGGCGACAGGCAATTAGCCGATACAGATAAAGACCTGATGGAATTTATTGGCAAGCAGATCTCGTTTTCCAATCCGCCGGGTATTGCTTACGAGTACAGCAATCTTGGTTTTGCATTGCAGGGAAAAATTATTTCAAAAGTGAGTGGCATGCGTTACCAGGATTATATCAAGCAACATATTCTTGAACCGCTGGGCATGAAATCAACCACTTATGAGTATGCTGATGTGGCTCCGGAAAAACTGGCACATGGTTATCGTTGGTTAAATGAAAAATGGAATGAAGAAGTTTTGCTGCACGATACAAAAGATGGAAGCTGGGGTGCAATGGGCAGCATGATCAGTTCCATTGATGAGTTTGCAGCTTATATGTCTTTTCATCTTTCTGCATGGCCGCCCAACAATGCAGCAGACAACGGACCCATCAAAAGAAGTTCTGTACGTGAAATGCATCACCCGTGGCGCTGGCATACATTTAATCCTGAGTATAAATTTCCTGATGGAAGAACCTGCGCCATTACAGCCGCTTATTGTTATGGTTTAGGTTGGATGAATGATTGCGAAGGCAGAATCTATATTGCTCATAGTGGTGGTTTGCCCGGCTTTGGAAGCCAGTGGCGCATAATGCCCGATTATGGAATTGGCGTGGTTGCATTTGGTAACCGCACCTATGCGCCAATGGGAGGGGTGAACCTGCGGGTGCTGGATACATTAATAAAAATAGCAGGGCTGCTGCCAACACAATTGCCTGCTTCTAAAATATTGGAGCAACGCAAAAATGAATTGATGAAACTGTTGCCGCATTGGAACAAGGCAGAACAAAGCGGATTATTTGCTGAAAACTTTTTTCCTGATTACCCGATTGACAGTTTAAAGAAACATGCAACCGATCTGTTTGCCAAAGCAGGAAAAATTATTGCTGTAAAAGAAGTGAAAGCAGAAAATCAATTGCGTGGCACATTTATCATAGAAGCGGAGAACATCAATATGGAAATCTATTTTACACTGTCACCGGAAAACCCGCCGTTGATACAGGAATTTAATATGAAAGAGGTGGAGAAAAAGAAGAAATAAAAGGGTTCGTATAGTCTACATCACTTTCCCTTTCCCTTTCCACTTTCCACTGCGGATAAACAAAAATGCCATTACAAATATGGTTGTCCAGTAAATTGGAAAACCTCCGGGGTTTTGCAGTGTGTTTCGTTTGCATAAGCATACATTAAAACCCCGGAGGTTTTCTTGCCATATATGATTTTCGTTTGTGTGCGAAATAATCCATTGGCTGGGAGTTGTGAGGCCTCTAATTTAATTAATCTTTAAAGGAAATTAT
>Ga0163144_10008030_pt1 | contig 22925 bp, 16 predicted proteins | sample OliLak19BULKMAT1_FD_123175 | JGI IMG/M metagenome (GOLD analysis project Ga0163144, IMG submission 123175) | Freshwater microbial mat bacterial communities from Lake Vanda, McMurdo Dry Valleys, Antarctica - Oligotrophic Lake LV.19.BULKMAT1 | ecosystem: Environmental > Aquatic > Freshwater >...
AATTTGCATTTTAATATTACTATAAAAAACTGATTATCAGTATTTTAATAGAATAATTCATTATTTATTCCCATTTATATTTCGAAAAATAAAAAATGTAGATTTGGTTTCATCTTATTTCATTACGTCTTTTTTGTAATTGATTTAATGTCAAATCTGTAATTTTAGAAATAAAATTGTCTTCTAATTCTTCCAAAATCATTTTTTTAGCAATTTCAACGCTCCGTTCTTGCCTTTCCTCTTCTCTTTCCAATTTAATTACTTTCCGTTTTGAAGCCTCTATCTTGGCTTGTTCCCACTCTTCTGGGCTGATATTTTCATAATTTACGATTTCTGTAACTCTCTTTATTCCAGCATTCTGAAGGTTAATTTTTGGATTTTCTGCGTTATGAATACTTTCATAGATGAGTTCTAACCAGTCTTTATAATTTGCGGGGGTTTCATCTCCTTTATAATTAGGATTAAGATAGATTAACTCGTGATTAAAAAAATTTTTTCTACACCTTTTAAATTTTTTGGATTGACGCTAGAAATTAACACCTCATCTTTGTAGATTTCCCTTGTTTTTTTATTAATCTTACAAGGTGCAGTCATCACCACGATTGTATAAACTGTTTTTTCAACCATGTAATCCTCAGAGCTTCGCTGTTGTTCAGTAATAGCTTGCAAGTGATAATGTAAAAATCTATCAAAATTATGGTCATACTCCACTTTTTGGATTTCTATCACTATCTTTTTTTTAATATCCTCTGCAAAAATATCATATTGAAAATTAATGTTACCTACTTTAGGTTGAAAGGCTTTTTCTGTTTCAATTTTATCAGGATTTATCTCTATTCCTATAATATCTTTTACAAAAGCTTTAAAGACTATTTTATCAGTAAAGGCTTTTTTAAAAAAACTTCATTGTCTAAGCGTGCAAGCATCATTTTATTTGTGTTTTAGCACGGATACACATAAAATGAAGATAAGAAAATAATTTTATTTTTTATGTATAATTTGATAGAAGAGTTTTAGCTAATTTTTATTAAATAAAATTATCAGAATAATCATCCGATTTAGAATACGTAAAAAACTCACTATCACATTACTATAAACTTATAAACCATCTTTTACTCACCCCAAGACATTTAGGTAATTAAGCAATCTGCACGTCAATAGGTCTAAACCCAAAAACAGAGGCAATCAAAGAAGAAGGGAGGTTTTGTCTTAATGTATTATAATCATTGATGGCAGATTTAAGCTGTCTTTTATACTGCATGACTTGCCCTTGAATCTTAGCAAGTTGGTCTTTCAAGTTCTGAAAATCATCTCCCTTTACCAACTCATCATTAGCATACGCTCTTTGAAGGCAACCTTGTAGCCATTGGCTGAGGTTTTTATCTGCCAACAAAACAGCATCTGACTGTGGTTCTTCCTCAAAACCGCTCAAAATATTTTCTATTTTTTCGCTACAAAGACCTTCTTGTGCAAGATATGATTTTAGAGTATTAGCAGCCTGCTTTTTTTGTGTATATAACTCTATTAGTCCTAAATAGCATGCTGCCATTCTTCGTTCTATTTTCTTAAAAGTATTATAATTAACAATTGCCCAAAGGAAAATAAATCCTGAAAAGGCTAAAATGATTGGAGCAAATCCCATATTTATCTTTATTTCTAACTATTTCAATTATTGAGGTATCAGTAATTACTTCAACCAAACACTATTGATGCCAAAATTACAGAGTCACCATTAGAGTATGTAATTGATTTCAATTTTATTGTATTGACATTTATTTACAAACACTCTTACTCTAAGAAGTGTTTTGTGATAAAAGTTAAACTTATTTTAAGTAGATAATCAAAATTAGTTTATACTTTAATATTTTTGTAAAAAACTGATTATCAGAATTTTACAAAGACAAATCCCCACTCATTATTTATAACTCATCACTTAGTAAAATATTACCTGTCATTTCTTCAGGAATCGCTATGCCCATCATTTTAAGAATAGTAGGTGCTAAATCTCCTAGTTTTCCATCTTTTAAGCTAGGCTTATCATCTTTATCTACCAAGATACAAGGCACTAAATTAGTAGTATGTGCTGTATGTGGGCTTCCATCCTTCTTAACCATTATATCAGCGTTGCCGTGGTCTGCTATGATGATACAAGTATATCCATTGTCAAGGGCAGTTTCTACCACTTCCTTAGTGCAAGCATCTACAGTCTCACAGGCTTTGACGGCTGCCTCAAACACGCCTGTATGTCCTACCATATCAGGATTGGCAAAGTTAAGACACACAAAATCTGTTTCTTTGGTTTTGAGTTCTCTGACGATGTTATCTTTAATCTCATTGGCACTCATCTCAGGCTGTAGGTCATAAGTCGCTACTTTGGGAGAAAGGCAAAGAATTCTTTTTTCTCCCTCAAAAGGTGCTTCTCTTCCACCAGAAAAGAAAAAAGTAACGTGTGGATATTTTTCAGTTTCAGCGATTCGGATTTGCTTTTTTCCTGCCTGAGAGATTACCTCTCCTAATGTTTTTTGAAGGTTATCTTTATCATAGAGAATTTTTACATTTTTAAAATTATCATCATAGGGCGTGAGTGTAAGATACTCTAAAGATAATTTTTTCATCCCATATTCAGGAAAATCCTCTTGAGTCAAGGCACGAGTAAGCTGTCTAGCACGGTCATTTCTAAAATTAAAAAATAATACCACATCTCCTTCTTCTATTTTGGCTAAAGGCTGTCCTTGTGCATCTGTGCAGACTATGGGCAGAACAAACTCATCTGTAACTCCTTCTGCATAAGATTTCTCTAGTGATTGAATAGGGTCTTGACTCACTTCACCGATGCCTTTTACCAATAAATTGTATGCTTTTTGAACACGTTCCCAGCGTTGGTCTCTGTCCATAGCATAGTATCTACCTATCACCGAAGCAATCTTACCTGTGGTTTTCTTTAGATGTGCTTGCAAATCTGTCAGATATTCTTTTCCTCCTTGTGGTGCTGTATCTCTTCCATCTGTAAAAGCATGTACAAATACCTTCTCTAAGCCAATCTCTGAGGCTATGCTACAAAAGGCTTTGAGTTGCTCGATATGTGAATGTACGCCCCCGTCAGAAACCAAACCAATAAGGTGTACTTTCTTACCTGTTTCCTTGGCTTTGATAAAAGCTTCTTTGAGAATGGGATTATCTGTAAGGGTATTTTCTTCTACTGCAAGGTTAATTTTGGTCAAATCTTGGTAAATCACACGACCCGCACCTATATTCATGTGTCCTACTTCGGAGTTACCCATTTGCCCTCTGGGCAAACCTACTGCCAAGCCAGAAGCTTCCAGTTTGGAGTGTGGATAATTCTGAAAAAGCGAATCCATAAAAGGCGTATTGGCTTGATATACAGCGGATACCTTGGGATTTGTTCCAAGTCCCCAGCCATCTAAAATCATTAAGACTACTTTTTTGGTGGTTTCCATGTGTTTTATTGTTTAGTATTGATATTGCAAAGATAAGGAAGTTTAGGGAAATGTAATTGTGGATAAGTGATGAGTTATCTTAGTAAGATTTTGATACTCAGATTTTTATAACAAGATTAAAGTAAAAGCCAATTTTGACCATCTACTTAAAGCTAATTGACTGAGGACTTCATTTGAAGCAAAGCCTTCGGTCAATTAGTTTTTGTAAAAACATTTAATTATCAGTATCTATTTTTTAGAGGCAGGTTTTTCTGCTTTTTGAAGGTGATTTTCTCCTGATTTGGTAAACCAGCCTTCTCCAAAATACTCCTCTTTATTTTCACTTAAAATATCTTTCACAAAATACCAATCAGATTGAGCTTTCTCAGGAGTCAAATCTAAGATAAGATAACCGTGGTCTATCAAATTAGCAAATTTCATGTGTGGATTAGGATTCACATTGTTAGGTGCTGGAGCAGCCAAAGGTTTGTTAATTTGATAGTTGAGCATTTGAGCCTGTGTTTTACCTATATTTTCATCATAGTTGGCAGAGGTAATGCTTGTAGTTACAAACTCTACAGCTATTGAGCCTTTGCCTGTACTAGGGTCATAAGTAGTTGTTTTGCCTTTTTCTGTGAATACAGAAGGTCTCAAAGCTACATCATAAGCAAAAGAGCAATGTACATCTCCCGTGATAATCACTACATCATTGATTTTCTTTTCTCCTATAAAGTTGATAATCTTCGCTCTTTCAGCAGGATATCCATCCCAGATATCTAAAAAAATACCCTCCAATTGCTCAGGGGTATAGTTAGGGGAAGCCGCTGCTGCCCAACCTATATTATAATCAGCAAACATGACTTGATTGCCTAGTATTTTCCATTGGGCTTTGGAGTCTTCTAAAGTTCTAAAAAGCCATTCTCGTTGTTCTTTGCCTAAGATAGTGCGGTCTTCACTGTAAAGTTCAGGATTAGTGATATCTTTGATTTGTTTATCTCTTCCTTCTAAGCGAGTATCTAGCATAATGAGTTCGGCAAGATTTCCATATTGGATAGTTCGATAAATCTTATCAGCATTGCCACGCAAAGGAATCCACTCAGCATACACTTTTCTAGCAGCTTTTTCACGCTCAGTCCACTTACCTTCTTCTCCTTCTGTATGGTTTTGAGCACCTCCTTTGTAGGAGTCATTGGCAGACTCATGGTCATCCCAGACAGTGATGAAGGGGTGCATTTGGTGTAGCTTCTGTAAGTCTGGGTCTAGGCGATAGGTAGAATATCTAGCATGGTAATCCTCTAAACTAATGATTTCGGTTTTGGGAGCAAGACTTCGTTTACCAGAAGCGACCAGAGTGGAGTCTCCATAGCCACCTTCTCCATATTCATAGATATAATCTCCCAAATGAATCACAGCATCTAGGTCATCACGTTCTGCGATTCTTCCATAGGCATTAAAATAACCTGCTTGGTAATTACTACAAGAGACCACAGCAAAACGCAAATGCTTCACCTCTCCTTCTGGAACTGTTTTGGTACGCCCAATAGATGATTTCTTGCTTAGTGCTTCAAACTGATAATAGTAAGTAGTACCTGCTTTGAGTTTTTTCACATCTATTTTGACAGTATAATCCTTAGAAGCATCTGTTGTAAGCTTTCCTTTTTGGACGATTTTTTTCATCTCAGCATCCGTAGCCACCATCCATTTTACAGTGATTGTAGATGAGTTGGAAGGGAAATCAGGAGTTACTTTTGTCCAGAGAATGACTCGGTCTGTGAGTGGATCACCTGAGGCTACATTGTGATAAAAAGGCTTTAAAGCTTGATTATAAGCATATTGTGCTTTAAGAGGCTGATGTGCTATTCCAAAGAATATAATCAGCAAAAGAGTCTGAATGATTTTGTGCATAGTATTTTTATTTTTTTACAAAATACTTGCTTTTATCAGGCTTTTGCTAATAAAAGAGATTATGATTGTGTTAAATTTTATATTTGGTTTAGGGAAAAGATATTTGGATAGCATAGAATTAAATTGGAAGATTGCTACCTTTATGAATTGTATTAGTCGGGATTCATTATCCCGACTTTACAATTAATCATAGACAATGTGCTATTTTTTATTCTTCTAAATACACATCTATTAATCCATCAGGAAGATTGACATACAATACTTTCTTATCATGGTCTGCATTTAGTACGATACCTTCGGCGATAGGGATAAGGATTTCTTTACCTTTATAGTAAAAGACCAACAAATCCTGATGACTTTCATAGATATTCTCTACTATGCCTAGTTCACCTTTATTTTGGTCTATGAGCATATACCCTATGATATCATGCAGATAAAACTCACCTTCGGGTAGCTTAGGCAAACGCTCAAGAGGTAAATAAACTTTACGCCCTGCCATTTCTTGGGCTTTATCTACATGGTCTATGCCTTCCAAGTAAATATACGCTCTTTCACCTTGGACTCTGATTTGAGTGATAAAATGTGGAATTAATTGGGCATTCGTTTCCACCAAAATAGCATCTAAGTTATCATACTCACTAGGGTCATCTACATCCAAAAACAAAACTAACTCTCCTGCCAAACCTTTGGCTTTCTGGATAGTGCCTAATTCAAAACATTGCTCTTTTTGCATATTATTAAACATAAAAAAAGCATCCCTAGAGATGCTTTATGAAAAAATTGGTTCTTAGAGATTAAGATTCAGAAGTCTTTTTTTCTTCTTCTGCCTTAGAAGCTTCTTCTGTTGTAGCAGTTTCTTCTACCTTAGGAGCTTCTTCTGTTGTAGCAGTTTCTTCTACCTTAGGAGCTTCTTCTGTTGTAGCAGTTTCTTCTACCTTAGGAGCCTCTTCTGTTGCAGTAGGTTCTTCTACCTTAGGAGTCTCTTTCTGTTTGATGGCGTCAGCAGCAGTTTTTTCTGCTTCTTCTCTAGCTTTCGCTACGGCTTCATTGGAAGCATTTTCTTCATCTACTTTTTTCTGTAATGCTCCAGCACGAGCTTCGTTTACTTTGCGTTCAGCTTCAAGACGTGCTTTAGTAGCAGATTCTTTCTGAGCAGCAAGGTTATCCACTTTGCCAGTAATTTTAGATTCTTTTTGTTGCTTCCACTCTTCAAAGCGTTTGTCAGCTTCTTCTTGAGTGACAGCTCCTTTTAAGACACCAATCTGAAGGTGTTTTTTAAGCAAAATACCTCTATAAGAAAGCATTGCTTTTACAGTATCAGAAGGTTGAGCACCTACCATTACCCAATGCAATGCACGCTCATCATCTAACTCGATGGTAGCAGGGTTGCTGTTAGGGTTGTAGATACCTACTCTTTCGATGAAGCGACCATCACGAGGTGCTTTTTGGTCTGCCACGACCACATCATAAATGGCTAATTTTTTGCGTCCACGACGCGCTAAACGAATTCTTACCATTGTTTTTTTGGTTTTTAAAGAAATAACCGATCTCGTCGGTTGGTCTTTTGTTTTAAAGAATGCAAAGATAAGTATTATCTCTGGATAATTAAGTAACACAAGCACCTTAATTTTGATGTGCTAAGGTGTATTTTTACTGAAAATAATTACTTAGAATTCTCTTTAGTAAGGGTTTAATAATCTCGCCAATCTATTTCAGGACAAGACAAGCTAATAACCAATCTCTTACTTACCTTGCACTAAGCCAAGTAGTCAGAAAACCACCTGCCATGAGCCATATACCACTAAAGGTAAATTGACCTAAATTGATATGAATCCACTCTTGTAATAAAGCTGCTCCCAAAGCAAAAAATATAAATCCTAACCAGCCTACTGAGCGAGAGAAGAACAATATTAAGCCCATAGCGGCTATCATCATCCAGAAACTTGAAGAGGAGGAGATTTGACTAATCGGCAGATAGTTTTGATATACGCAAAAACCAACTATAAAAATAATGAGACTAACCCATTTAACGATATTAACATTGTTTTTCATAATCTTAATTTTGGAGTGTTTGTAAAATTTTTAAATCTATGCAAAATACAAAAAATTAAGGGAATGACAAATTATAAACTGGGTAAAACTCAAAACCTAGGAGTTCTTCAATTTGCCAATCTTAAAATAGAATTGGGTTTTTTACTATAATTTTCAACCAGAATCTTTTCGTGTTTTTCCAAATCAGATTTTATCACTGTTGCAAGAGCCTGAGCCAAACGAACTGGAACAGCATTCCCAATCATCTTATATCCAGAGGCTATATTTTTATAATAAAAAATAAATTTGTCTGGAAACGTTTGGACTCTAGCACATTCTCTGACACTCAATCTGCGATAAAGATTCTCTTTTTCTGGCACAAAGATTCTTACATTTTGCTCTACAAACTGCATTTTTGGTGCTTGTGGATGCAAAGGAGCATGTCTTCCACCAGCTTGAATCGTAAATGATACCTCATCCCAAGACCTTACTCTATTTCGTGACATATACATTGATGAAAAGCCTCCTGTCATGTATTCATGGTTTGAAACCTTACAAGATTCTCCATTCGTAATATTACCTGTTTTAGCTGGCAATACATTTTCTTTTAAATCAGAAATAGCTTGTTCTAAAGTAATTTTATTTTCTGTAGTCTTTCCCATTGGAAATTGAAAGTTAATACCAAGGTCATCTCTATAACCAATAAAGAAAACTCTTTTTCTGTCTTGTGGAATACCAAAATCAGAAGCATTGAGTAATTTAAAAGATAAGGCATATCCACATTCTTTAAACATACTTTTAATATTTTCTAACGCTTGTTTATGAACAGGAAGCAACATTCCTGATACATTCTCAGCAAGGAAAAACTTTGGCTTTTTTTCTGATAAGATTCTGATAAAATCATAAAATAATTGACCTCTTTTATCATTTATACCTCTTAACCTTCCTGCTTCACTCCAACTTTGACAAGGAGGCCCACCGATAATACCATCACAATCTGGAATTTCTTCTGATTTTATTTCAGTAATACTTCTTTTATCTAAATAAGTGCTTGGATGGTTTTTTTGATAGGTTTCCCATATATCTTTATCATATTCATTTGCCCAAATACAATCAAAACCCGCACGTGTAAAGCCTAAATCTAAACCACCTGCTCCTGCAAAAAACGTTACTAATTTCATTACTACAATATTTTAAAAGTGATCAACTTGGCTTCCATTAAATCTACTGGATTATTGGGACTTTTGATTTTAATATCAGAAATCAAATAGTTTTCATTAGTAAAAGTTAGAAGATATTGCTTATCTATCTCAGGAAATGAATCAAACTTTTCTTTTTTGATAAGGCATAAAAGTTGAAATTTTGCTTTTGAATCAGATAAACCTAAATAACTAAAGATTTTATTTGGATTCTCAATATGCCACATTCCTCTAATTCTTAAATCTGTAACACCAAGAGGATCTACTTTTTTTACTTTTCCTAATTCTTTAGTTTCGGTAAACTCGATATCAGAAATATCATTCACTCCACTAGAAATCACATCTTTAATTCTATCATACACTTCTTTGTCTGCTGCAAAACAGTCTCCATATATAAACCATAATTGCTTTACTTCGATGTCAGAAGTATGCCCTATAGCATAGATAATGTCTTTTTCAACCCAAGTTTCACATTCTTTACATGCTTTTGTAAGCATCGGACTACTTGAAAATAATTTAGCTTTTGGATAAGAACTATTGAGCGCTAAATTACTATTTAAACTCTGCACTTTTTTAGTTTCTATAGCATCTCCGTTTTTCAATATAATGTCTGGTGGATTATTTTGATTCCCTAAATAGCTGAAAACTTCATTAAAGTGAGTTATTCTATCTGCTTCATTGAGTTCAAATGTATCTGCAAAACAGTCTTTGACATAGTTTTCAAGTGATTCTCCAATAGAATTTGCCCTGTTACGCCCTGTATAAAAATCTCTAAGTTGAATGATAGGGCGATCCATAATATTTTTTATAGCTTTTAATATGTTTGTCATTAAGTTTTACCTCATTAAAAAGTCAAGATTACAAAAATACGAAATTATTAGCTGAATTCATTAAATTGGCATAGTATCTTGATTATTTTGCTATGTATAATTTGAACTGTTTACACTCATTTATCCTTATAAATTCAAAATAATACAATGATAAACCGACCTTACCAACCCATAGATTGTGGCCTGTATGATTATCTTGAAAAATGGGCTACACTAAGAACTCAAGTAGAAATAATCTATATTGATGAGAACAAAGTACCTAAGCAAATTACAACTCTCATTGCTGATTTGAAGACCATCAGTAGTGTAGAATATCTTATCTTACCTAATAAAACGACATTGCGTCTGGATGATACATTGACTATTAATGGCAAAGATTTTTCAGGAACTTGTAGTCTTTAAGCAATCACAAAAAATAATTTCCTTATATTTTTGTAATTTTGCACTTTACTAGGAGAATACTTCTATTTGGTGATTTATTGGAGTAAATCATTTCATCAAACTTAGAAGTTATATTCCTATTAAACCAAGCCCAAAGAATCAAAGGATATGAAAAAAGTAGCTTTCTATACACTAGGTTGTAAACTAAATTATTCTGAGACTTCTACCATTGCTCGTCAGTTTGAGCAGAGAGGATTTCAGAAGGTAGATTTTAATGATACACCTGATATATTTATCATCAATACTTGCTCTGTAACAGAGAATGCAGACAAAAAATGTCGCAAGCTAGTTAGAGAAGCTCAAAAAGTATCTCCTGATGGTTTTGTGGCTATTATTGGCTGTTATGCACAACTTAAGCCCCAAGAAATATCTGAAATACCTGGCGTAGATGCTGTCTTAGGAGCTTCCGAAAAATTTCAGTTATTAGATTTACTAGGTACTTTTGAGAAGAAAAAAACAAGTGCTTCCGATAAAAAAGCCAATAAAGAAAAAGCTCAAGTCTATGTCCAAGAGGTGTGCCATGTCCAAGATTTTGAGGCTTCCTACTCGATAGGCGATCGTACTCGTACTTTTTTGAAAGTGCAAGATGGCTGTAATTATAACTGCTCTTTTTGTACTATTCCACTTGCAAGAGGTAAAAGTCGAAGTGATACCGTTGCCAACATCGTCAAAAGAGCAGAAGAAATAGCTCAGACCGAAGTGAAAGAAATCGTGCTTACAGGCGTAAATACAGGTGATTTTGGGATTCAGAATGGAAGACGTGTAGAAAGATTTATAGACCTTTGCAAAGCCTTAGATCAAGTAGAAGGCATAGAAAGATTTAGAATTTCTTCTATAGAACCTAATTTACTCTCTGATGAAGTGATTGAATTTGTAGCACAGTCTCAGAAGTTTGTGCCTCACTTTCACATTCCATTGCAGTCTGGCAATGACCGCCTGCTTGAACTAATGCGTCGCCGCTATCGAAGAGATTTATATATAGAACGAATCCAAAAAATAAAAAAACTGATGCCCCACTGCTGCATAGGGGTAGATGTCATTGTGGGCTTCCCAAGCGAAACAGAGGCTGATTTCTTAGATACCTATCAGTTTTTGAATGAATTAGACATTTCTTATTTACACGTATTCACCTATTCAGAGCGAGCAGATACGGCAGCCTTAGAGATAAAACCCGTAGTACCGATGAAAGTACGCAATGAACGCTCTAAAATGCTAAGAATTCTTTCTGATAAAAAACGCCGTTATTTTTATGAGCAGCAAGTGGGTAAAGACTTTACGGTTTTATTTGAAAATGATATAGAAAATGGCAATGTACACGGCTTTACAGAAAACTATGTGCGTGTGCAAGCCAAATATGATCCTGTGCTCATCAATGAACTCAAATCTATTCGCCTCGTCAATATCAATGAAAAGATGCTTGCAGAGGTAGAGGAAATAGATATATTTATTTGATATTTCTATAGAAAAAGATAAACATTCTAAGACTTCAGTCTTATTTTTACAAGCTAAAATAGATGATGGAGTATGAACTACTACAAGGATTTATCTTTAAGGATACAGAGATGAAACTTTGTATCTGTTGTTGAAAAAATATTTTATTTCTTGATTAAAATTAGTACTGCGTTTTTTGTAGATTAGAGAAAGTTTTATTTTGAACTTTCAATTAGACACCAATAAAAGCTAATATGAAGCGTTTTCTTATATTTGTTTGCATTTCTATACTCTCTTTTCCTCTTTTGAGTCAAAGCTCATCAGAAGACAGTATGGCTATATTTCCTACATTCTCACTACAAAATGGACAAAAAAGGATACAGATAGAAAATGAAGCAATGGAGATTTGGGAAGATGCAAACGGACAAAGAAGCATCGAATCAGTTAGTAGAGTTAGTTTTAGAAAATTCTTTCATCCTATCGCTCCTTCTCAAAAACTAAAACCTTTTCATGTCTATTGGCTTGCGTTTAAAATAGAAAGTACTTTGGATATAGACAGTGAGTGGATTCTGAGTCTGGGCAAACTGACCAATGCAGATGTATATTTTCCTAATTCAGAGGGAGCTTTTGCATTAAAACAAACAGGACAATTTGTAAGTACTACTAAAAAAGATGTCAAAACAGGACGGTTTAATAGTGTTAATCTTTTCTTGCCAGCCAAAAGTGTACGGACTGTTTTTATCAGAATTCAAAACCAAGTAAACTTCACACCTGACCCCAATGCTTTACTTATCAATAAGAATACTTGGCAAGATTTAATCATTAAAGAAAATCTCATTCAAGGATTTTTTCATGGCTTATTGGGCATGATGTTTTTCTATAATTTCTTGCTCTTTATCCGTGTGGGTGATCGGGCTTACTTTTTTTACTTGGCTTATATTCTTTCTACTTCTATTTATTTACTCAACTATCATGGCTACTGGGGTGAGTTCATAGTCAAAGATTTTCCCGTGTTTAACTACCTTTATATGCCTTTTACGGGCTATTTGGCATTTATATTTTATCTCCAGTTTATGCGTGATTATTTGCGTAGCAAGACTCAAATGCCTTACTGGGATATTTGGATACGCTTTTTGATGGGCTTTTTTATCATCATTATGGGGCTAATGCTCGTGATTGCTACCTTTGATTATCAGTTTTATATGAAAGGAGAAAAATACATCAACGCGGGCATCATGGGTGTCTTATTGATGGTAATTTTATTTATTCTTTTCCAGAACAACGCACTCTCACGCTATTTTGTCTTAGGTACGATTTGCATGCTCTTAGGTACGATGGTACTTCTTCTCGGCTCATCAAGTGTTTATAAAATCACCAATAATGTCTGGTGGTATCAGTTAGGGATTGTCTTAGAATTAGGTCTGTTCTCATTAGGGTTAAGTGAACGTTACAAGTTATCAGAAAAAGAAGTCCAGAAAGCTCGCAGAGAGCTCATTGACCAGCTTCAAGAAAATCAACGCATTCAAGATGAGGCTAACCAAGAGTTAGAAGGCAAGGTGAAGCACAGAACCTCAGAGATAGAAAAGCAAAATGAAGAAATTCTGATGCAAAGTGAGGAAATCTCAGCACAAAGAGATTTGCTTGAGCTCCAAAAAGTAGATTTAGAAGATAAAAATAAACATATTACTGATAGCATTGTCTATGCAAGCCGTATTCAGACAGCTATCATGGATGATTACAAAGAGATAGAAGATAAATTTGAAGAAGCTTTTATTTTTTATCGCCCCAAAGACATTGTTTCAGGAGATTTTTATTGGTTTGCCGAGGTTAATGCTCCTCCTAGTACGATTGCTCGCCAAAATCTGGTAGGGGCAGCCTCGCAAAGAGGTGATTATGAAGAATCTACTATCAAGCATCATTCAGAAGTAGCTGAGATTCCGATGATAGGAAGCAAGAAACAGAATAATAAAATAAAAATAGTGATAGTAGCTGACTGTACAGGGCATGGTGTGCCAGGTGCTTTTATGACTGTTATGGGCAATTCTCTTCTAAATGAGATTATTCATGAGAAAAAAATAACAGAGCCTGCCATTATTTTATCAGAACTTGACAAAAAGGTAATGTCCACTCTCCGTAAACAAGGTGCTAAAAGACAGCTTTATGATGGAATGGATATGAGCATCCTCACCTATGATGAGGAAAGTAAGACTTTGCATTTTGCAGGTGCTACCAATCCTCTTTATATGGTCAGAAATGATGAAATAAGAGTGATAAATGCTTCAAAATATTCCATAGGTTACTCTTCTTATTATAAAGATAAAAATTTTACTCAAGAAAGTATATTTGTCCAAGAAGGAGATGCTTTTTATATGACTTCTGATGGCTTTCAAGATCAGTTTGGAGGAATGCAGAGCAGGAAATTTATGAAAAAACAATTTAGAGAGATGTTGCTTCAAATTAGTCATTTGCCTATGCAAACCCAAAAACTAAAACTTGGAAATATTTTAGATGATTGGAGAAAATCTAACGCTCAGACAGATGATATTTTGGTGGTAGGGATTAGGTTTTGAGCTAGCGATGAAACGTAAAAGATAAGATTCCTCTAATTTCTCTCTCTTTAAGAGGTTAAGTAAGAGATTAGTTATAAGTTATTAATTATTGGGTCATTAAGTTATTGATAATGAGTGTTTTGGTTAAAATAAATGTACATATTATTTTTGAATCACTCACTAAGGGATATAAAAATAAAACATCTCCACCAAAATACTTTGGTAAAGATGTTTGAAACTTAATAATAAAAAACCTCTAGAAGTTTTAGACTTTCCAAGTCTGCCAGACTTGGAAAGTCTAATATCCTACCTCAAAATTCAACTAACTATTAATTGTTAAGTGATTCTACTTTGATATTTTAGGTAAATCTTCTTTTTTAAAAAAGCAAATCAGATTCTAGGTATCTATATTGGCGTACTTAGCATTTTTCTCAATGAAAGCACGGCGAGGAGCTACTTCATCTCCCATCAGCATAGAGAAAAGGAAATCTGCTCCTAGAGCATCATCTATACTTACTTTTTTAAGATTACGATTTTCAGGGTTCATGGTCGTCTCCCAAAGTTGCTCAGGGTTCATTTCACCTAGACCTTTGTATCGTTGGACATGTACTGATTCTTCTTTTCCACCTTTGGCAAGTTCTCTAATCGCAATGTCACGGTCATTATCAGTCCAGCAATAGCGTTGTTCTTTGCCTTTTTTGACCAAGTAGAAAGGGGGTTGGGCAATGTATAAATATCCCTGCTCTATCAAGGCACGCATATATCTGAAAAAGAAAGTCAAAATCAGTGTTCTGATATGGCTTCCATCCACATCCGCATCCGTCATAATAATAACTTTGTGGTAGCGTAGTTTTTTCAGGTTTAATGCCTTATCATCTTCTTCAGTACCAAAACTAACACCAAGGGCAGTAATCATATTCTTGATTTCCTCATTGTCATAGATTCGGTATTCTTGGGCTTTTTCTACATTCAGGATTTTACCACGCAAAGGAAGAATAGCTTGAAAAAAGCGATTTCGTCCTTGTTTGGCAGAACCACCTGCAGAGTCTCCTTCTACGAGGTAGAGTTCGCATTTTTCTGGATCAGTATCAGAGCAGTCAGCAAGTTTACCTGGTAATCCGCTTCCACCCATCACATTTTTACGCTGTACCATTTCACGGGCTTTGCGTGCAGCATGTCTAGCTTGAGCAGCTAAGATTACTTTTTGGACTATAGCTCTAGCTTCTTTAGGATTCTCTTCAAGATATTTGCCCAGTACTTCGCTTGTTGCTGAATCTACAAAACCACGTACATCAGAGTTACCTAGTTTGGTTTTGGTCTGACCTTCAAACTGTGGTTCGGCTACTTTAACAGAGATTACAGCAGTCAGTCCTTCACGGAAGTCATCACCTGTTACCTCTACCTTTGCTTTTTCTAACAGCCCTGTCTTGTCAGCATAAGATTTTAGTGTCCGAGTAAGTGCACTTCGGAAGCCTGCAATATGTGTACCTCCCTCGTGTGTATTGATATTATTTACATAAGAAAACACATTCTCAGAGTAAGAAGTGTTATAAAGGATAGCCACTTGTACAGGCACTTCTCCGTCCTCTTTTTCTACATAGATAGGTTCAGGAATAATAGCCTGACGAGTAGAGTCTAAGTAGCTTACAAATTCTTTCAATCCTCCTTCTGATAAAAACTCTTCGTAAGGAGCTTCTCCATTATCATCTACTGATTCTGGACGTAAATCTTTAAGAGTAAGACGAATACCTTTATTTAGGAAAGCAAGTTCACGTAATCGTTTAGAGACCGTCTCGTATTTGTACTCGAGAACATTAAAAATAGTGTCATCAGGCAAGAAACTAATCGTAGTACCTGTTTTGTCGCTATCACCAATAGTCTGTACATCTCCTTGTGGTACACCAATAATATATTCTTGTTGAAAAGTCTTGCCTTCTCTGTGGCTCGTTGCGATTAGCTTCTTGGAAAGGGCATTTACACAAGAAACACCTACTCCATGTAGACCACCAGATACTTGGTAAGTTTTTTTATCAAACTTGCCTCCTGCGTGTAGTACGGTCATCACCACCTCTAAGGCTGATTTACCCGACTTGTGTTGTCCAGCAGGGATACCACGCCCATTATCACGGACTGTGATAGAATTATCAGGGTGGATTTCTACTTCTATAAAATCACAGTAGCCTGCAAGTGCCTCATCTATGGAGTTATCTACTACCTCCCAAATAAGGTGGTGTAAGCCTCTGGCACCTACATCTCCAATATACATTGAGGGACGCATTCGCACTGCTTCTAATCCTTCAAGGGCACGGATATTATCCGCTGAATAATCTGAATTTATTTCCAGATCTTGGTTCTCAATAATTTCACTCATAATACGTAGTTTACAATTTGTAAAGATACGATTTTTTAGAGAAAAAATAGGCTTAAAGTAAAGAAAATCAAGTTTTTAAACCGAAAAAATGTTGCAACAATTATATATAAATCTAAATCAAAACCATTTTGATAATTTCCTTTGATTTACTCAGTTAAGAATTCAATTTTGATATGAAAATACAAAGAAATTTGACTAAAGTTTAGTTAAAATAAGGAGTATGTGCTGATATGAGAGATGATTTTCTGGCTTGACTCATACTCAAAAAAAAACCTCCATTGACTGCTCAATGGAGGTTTTTAAAAATATATCTTTATGACTAATTTGCCACTTCAAAACGGGCTTTTTTACCCTTGATTTTACGATTTTTCATTTCTTTGATGACACGATCTACATCACGTGAATCTACATCTACAAAAGCGTGTGCATCGTGTAAGTCAATCGCACCGATGGCACTTCCCTTGATTCCTAGTTCACCAGCAATAGCTCCTACGATGTCGCCTTTGCTGATTTTTTGATCTTTTCCGAGGTTAAGTACTAAGCGCTTCATATTGCTATTACGGCTTTCAAAACTTTTGTTACCTTCTTTGCGGTCACCTCTGTCACGATCACCATGTCTGCTACTACGTTCGCCTCTATCACGATCACCTCTTTCACGATCACCACGTCTGCCACCACGTTCAGAAGGATTCTCAAGTTCAATATTTACTTGCTCACGCTCTGTAAGCGATAGGTCAGTAAATTTCTTGATAAGTGCAGCGATGATAGCCTGAGGCTCATATCCTTTTGCTAAAAGTTCTTGAGCGATAGGCTCATAATCAGCAAACTTATTTTCATCCATTACTCCTTGAAAAGAATTCAAGAAAGATTCTTGGCGAGCAGCTACTATATCTTTAACAGAAGGTACTTCCCCCTGAGGGATGCTAGTTTTAGCATAGCGTTCTATATCACGTAGTTTTTGAATATCTTTCCCTACCACAAAGGTAAACGAAAGCCCACTTTTGCCTGCTCTACCAGTACGCCCGATACGGTGTACATAATATTCTGGGTCAAGAGGAGTATCAAAGTTAAATACAGCTTCTACTTCTGGCACATCAAGTCCACGAGCGGCTACATCAGTAGCTACAAGCACACCTACTTTACCAGTTCTAAACTTATTCATTACTACGTTTCTTTGTGCTTGGCTTAAATCACCGTGCAAAGTATCTGCGGAATAATTCATTTGTTGTAAAGCATTGCTTACTTCATCACAGCGTATCTTGGTATTACAAAATACAAGCATTGATTTTAGCTGATGTTTTTCAATCAGGCGACGCATCAATTCAAGTTTTTGGTTTACTCTGACAGGGTAATAAGTTTGCTCAATGGTTTTATTGGTCAATTCTTTGCTTGCGATACGCACAATCTCTGGATTGGTCTGATACTTTTTGGTAAGCTCCATAATAGGCTTAGGCATAGTAGCAGAGAAAAACACAGTTTGACGTTCTTCAGGCATTTGAGAAAGGATAAATTCAATATCTTCTTTGAAACCCATGTTGAGCATCTCGTCAGCCTCATCTAAAATGACGGTTTTGACATTGCTTAAATCAAGTGTACGGCGTTTGATATGGTCTATCATACGACCAGGTGTACCGATTACGATTTGAGGTTTTGCACGAAGAGCGTCCATTTGTTTAGTGATAGAATCACCACCATAGATTACTACTTCTTTAACACCTCTTTGGTACTTAGAAATTTTACTGAATTCTTTGGCAACTTGAATGGCCAATTCACGAGTAGGACAAATTGTAATAACTTGCACACTTTTGTTACTTAAATCGATATTTTGTAAGGCAGGTATTGCAAATGCACCTGTTTTGCCTGTGCCAGTTTGGGCTTGCCCTATGACATCACGATTATCTAGTAAGAACGGAAGAGCCGCTGCTTGTATAGGAGTAGGCTCACTAAAGCCCATATCATCTAGGGCTTGTTGGATTTCGGGGATAAGAGGTAAATCAGAAAACAATAAGCCTTCTTTTTCCTCTACTTCTGAGTACTTTGACATGGAGTTGGATACAGTTGTTGTGGACATGTATTTTGTTTAAAACAATAAAAATGATACATAAGGAAATGTAAGCTATCAACTATACAAAACAACGCATAGACCCAAACACCTATCTCCAATAGTACCCTTTGTTGGTAAATAATAAAAATGTAATAACCGAACCTTTGTTTGGTCACGCTCAAATAACATAAATGATATGATATGATTCGATGTTGCAAAGGTAAGCAATAAAATCGGCATCATCACAAAAAAAATTTGGTTTCGTTTTGATTAGCGTAAGTATTTTACTGAAAACCGAATTTTATTTTTATAAAATAGGATTAATTAATGTTTATGCCTGAGTAATTTCAAGAAGGTTTTCCGTTGGTAGAAGATTTATTTATCTGGTTTGTAAATAAAGCACTAGAAAATTGGTCTATCCTTTGGCGTAAATGGCTTTTCTCGAGTTCTGCTCCATTATATTCAGGTAAGAGGCTTTTTTGCCCAGGAAAATCTTCGATATGTAAGCTTTGTGTAGGAAAAGCAAATCTTACTCCTAGTGTTTTGGCTAGACGCAAGATAGCAAGCATTACTTCTTGCCTTGCTCTCAGCTCAGTAGCCCAATCTGGCACTTGAAAAAAGATATAAAATAACACATCTAATGAGGTAGCATTAAAGTGATTGAGATAAATATGGTAATTATCCTTTCGAGTATCAGGGTGTTTTTGGACTATCTCATGCAAACCTTCCACAAAAGCTTCTATCAATTCAGGAGGTGTATCATAGGTCAGTGCAAGGCTAGTTCGGTAGCGGCGATAGACCCGAAGTCCCATATTGTCTATAGTCATATCAGCCAAACGTCCATTAGGGATATAAATTAGTGAGTTATGAAATGTACGGACACGGGTAGAGCGAAAACCTACTTCCTCAATAGAGCCATCTATATCATCAGCTACTATCCAATCACCGACTTGAAAAGGACGGTCTAAGAAAATAGTAATAGAGCCAAAAAGATTCTTAATCGTATCTTGTGCGGCCAAAGCAAAAGCAAGCGTACCAATAGAAAGCCCTGCTACTAGGGCAGTAATATTAAATTCTAAGTTTTGTAGGACATACAAAAAACCAAACAATGAGATTACTATTTTGAGACTTTTACGAATCAGTGGGGCAAGTTGATCATCTAATGTACTCGCAGTACTCTCGGCATGTCTTTGGATATAGACACTTATAAAATCTACGACTCTAAATCCTATCATCACTATATAAATAGGAATAGCCAATTTTAAGAACAATAAAAAAAGCCAGTTGACAGAAACAGGTAAACTTAGTACAGGTACTAACCAAGTAAGCACTAAACAGACTATCAATAAACTCAAAGGACGAGCTATGGGCTGTATGAGTTTTTTGGCTACTTCTGTGCGGATACGTGTAAAAAAACGCATCAATATATTGCCTAGAAAGAAACTCAATAATTTGTGGAGTAAAATACTAAGAAGCGATAACACAAGTAAACCTACATACTGCCAAGTATTCAAACCCAAGAATTTTTTATTAGCTCCCTTTGGTATCAAATCTAATAGATAATCTAGCCCCATCGGATAGACCTCTTGGTGTAATCTAGGAATTGCTTTGACGGTCTCAGAAGAAAATAACCAAAGATTACCTATTTTTTCTACATAAATCTCAGGCACAGAAGCAAACAACACATAGCGATTCTTTTGACTGAGACTATCTATGTAATTGCTATTTCTAGGAAGTTCATCCATTTTGACATACAAGCCCTTTCCGTCTAATACTTGGATAAGTTTGACAGCCAATGCTTCTTTCTCAAAGGAAGTGTATCCATTTGCATTGAGTGTGCGAGCAGATAAAGAAGGATTAAAATTATCAGATTGAAGATTATCTAAAAAAGTATAAATAGTATGATAAGGAGAGGTTACTTGATAGGCTTCTTGTGCAAGCAGAGATGGCAGATTTACCCAGACCATACTCAATCCTAAAACCAATACTAGCCATTTGTTTTTGAATGAGATGTACATGTGATATGGATGCTTTTTTTTGAAAAATAGAGATTAGTAGGGTAAAGACCTTTTAAAATTTCTATACAAATATACGCATAAGTCTTGGTTATGCAATAGCTTGACTGGTAATAGCCGAGGTTGGTGGTATATAAAGCAGTTTTGTTTATTTTGGCAGGGTTATGTGAGTGGGGGAGTCTTAACAATATTGACATCTCTGAAGACCTATGTTGCTGGGAATTTGTGTGAATTCGAATCCTTTCGGTCAATTTCAATCCTATTCTAATATCTCGCTGCCGTAGTTTCTATGGCTGTAACTTCTAATTATTTTTATAAATCCAATATAAAAGTAAAATTCTTCATTAATTCATATAAGTTGCTCATTTTAAAGCTTTTAAAATAAACTATCTCTTAATTTACACCTCCTAGCTTACTTGAGTTTAGTATTTATTTTGTTTTTTTCTTACTTAGTAATAAAAATTGCCACAGTTTTTGAAAGATTCATAAAATCAGCACAGAAATTGGAATAAAATAGATATGCAACAATTACATTCAAATGATTTTCATATACCTCAAGAAGGTCTTCAAGGATTAAAGAAACATTGGAAGTCTGATTTATTGGCTTCTGTTTTTGTATTTGTGATGTCTCTTCCTTTTTGCTTTAGTGTCGCCTTTGGTGCAGAACTATCCATCGTTTCGGGGCTTATTACAGCCATTGTCGGCGGGCTAGTAATCAACTTTATAGGAGGTGCTTCTATGTCTATCAAGATGCCTACTATTAGTTTAGTGCCTATTATTATCTGGGGGATTCATCATCTTGGAGGAGGCTATCCCGATACAGGGTTACAGCTTTGGTTGGCTGTATTGGTATTGGCTGGTATTTTTCAGATGATATTAGGGCTAGCACGTGTAGGAGATTTGCTTACTTTGATACCAGATGTAGTGATTTATGGCTTACTTTCTACGATTGCCATTGATATTTTTGCGAGACAGTTGCATTATTTGATAGGAGTTATCCCTACCTCAGAAGGCACTTTTAATCTCTTAATGGAATTTCCTTCTAACCTTATTTATCAATCTAAACCTGATATTATTTTTATTAGTGCTATCTGCCTTACCATTTTATTTATTTCTACTACTTTTCGCAAAAGACATGAAAGTATCTTACCTGCTTCTATGGCTGTGCTGATTGTAGCTGGATTAATGGGCTGGTATTTAGATATAGGCAACAAAGATGGCTCACAATATTTAGTGCTTAACTCTGGAACACTTCCAAGTAGTTTTCAATGGCCTGAGTTCTCAAGGATTTATTCTTGGGAAGCTTTAGAAGTGGCCTTAGTGGTAGCTCTTTTTAGTAGTCTAGAGAGTTTACTGAACATAAAATCAGTAGAAGCTTTGGATTTTTATAGACGAAAATCTAATATTAACCGAGAACTGATGGCTCTAGGCTTTGGCAATATTCTTTGTGGACTTCTAGGCGGAATGCCTATGTCATCTTCTATGGTGCAGAGCGCTGCCAATATCAATAGTGGTGCACGCACACGTTGGTCTGGTTTTTTTGTAGCTGTTTATTTAGGCGGTTTTTTTATACTCTTTACTTCATTACTTGGCTACTTACCTTGGGTAGTTTTCTCATCAGTTTTGGTGTATCTATGCCATCATTTACTCTCTAAAAGACTTATCCACAATATCCGTGAGATAGGCAAAGAGCAGTTTTTGATTTATATCTGTACCATCATTGCTACACTAGGAGGAGGGCTTTTGATTGGTCTATTGGTTGGGTGGATTTGTTCACTTATCATTTCCCTTTATCTGGGTGCTACCCTCAAATCATTGTTTGTGGCTACCGTAAAGGTAGTAAACTTTAGTAATGGACACAGTAAAATCGCTGTCAAAAGTGCAGCAGTAGCCTCTAACTATCTTAGTATTAGAAGACAGATTTCGAAAATACCAAAGGGAAATCAGATTTATTTAGATTTTTCAAAAAGTGATGTAGTAGATTATAGCTTAATGGAGCTTATCTATCATCACCCTTATAACTATAACACGACCGAAGGAAGCATCGAACTTCAAGGCATTGAAGAGCATGATGCTATCTCCGAACATCCGCTTTCTACACGTATCCTAAAAGATAAAAGTAAAAAAAATAAATACTTCGATGAAAACCTCACTCGTTTTAATGAAAGGCAATTAGACGTACTTGCTGTGGCTTCTATCAACAATGCCAAGCTACGCCCCAATCTGACCTATGATGGACATAAACTGCAAGGATTTAGTTTTTCGCTAGGGTATGACCTTAAATACAGAGAAAATAAATTTAATAAAAATTATTACTCTAGTACTACTGAAAAATCCACTAAGATAGAGTTTTCGGATGTGTTTTTATCAAGAGGTCTAAGGATGAGTGATCAAAGCCGACACGTTTCTGTGATATTGATTACTGATTTGCAGTGTGAGGTGCCTAATTTCACACTCAATAAAGAAAATATTCTAGCAAAAATGCTTCAAACAGTAGGTTATTCAGACATTAACTTTGATGCTTTTCCCAGATTTTCAGAATATTATCTTTTACAAGGTCGCCATGAAGAAGAAATACGTTCATTCTTTGATGAGCGTCTGCTAAGATTTCTTGAAGTCTATCAAGATTTCTCTATCGAATGCAAACATGGTAAAATTTTGATTCATAGAGG
>Ga0163144_10008032_pt1 | contig 22924 bp, 20 predicted proteins | sample OliLak19BULKMAT1_FD_123175 | JGI IMG/M metagenome (GOLD analysis project Ga0163144, IMG submission 123175) | Freshwater microbial mat bacterial communities from Lake Vanda, McMurdo Dry Valleys, Antarctica - Oligotrophic Lake LV.19.BULKMAT1 | ecosystem: Environmental > Aquatic > Freshwater >...
TATTTATTCACCTATCCATGGGATTAAGCTCAAAATCCACAAATTTGAACCCAAGAAACACATAATGAACCCAATAGGACTGGGGCAAAATGCGGTCTGCACGGGTAGGTGAATAAATACTATACAGAAGCGAAATCGGCGCGCTATGCGTTATAATGACGCATGATGAGCCATAAGGGTTTAGGAACCATGATGAGCGTTCAACAAGCCTATAACGAATGGGCAGCGACCTATGACGCGGATCGGAATCTCACGCGCGATCTTGATGCGCAGATCACGCGCGAAACGCTTGACGGACGGCAGCACGATATCATCCTCGAATTGGGCTGTGGAACGGGCAAAAACACGCCCTTTCTGGCGCAGATTGGGGCGCGCATCCTCGCGCTGGATTTTTCGGAATCGATGCTGCGCCGCGCCCAAGCAAAGTTCTACCCCGTCCCGACGGCGTTCGCGCTGGCAGATTTGACCCAACCGCTGCCGTGCGCGGGTGCGCGTGCTGATCTGGTGACGTGCAATCTGGTGTTGGAGCATCTGGCGGATTTGGATGCGATCTTCGCGCAGGTGGCGCGCGTCTTAGCGCCGGGCGGACACTTTTTCGTCTGCGAGCTGCATCCATTCCGGCAGTACATGGGGGGAAAGGCGGTGTTCCAGCGCGAACAAACGCCAGCCGAGATGCCCGCGTTCGTCCATCACATCTCAGCGTTTGTCGCAGCGGGACAGCAAGCGGGCTTGACGCTGCTGCATTTGGGCGAACATTGGCACGCGGACGATGCGGGCAAAGCGCCGCGCTTGATTTCGTTGTTGTTCGAGCGATCACGTTGAGCAGACGCCGCTTCAAAATCAAGATCGAGACCTCACCCCCCGACTCCCTCTCCATTGCATGGCGAGGGGGTCAGGGGGTCGGGGTGAATGAGACGTTGTATCTTCGTGCGTTTGCCCTAGGGTCGGGGGGTGAGGTTGGTACTTTCTTGACGAACGACTACCCTTTTGGATGTAGTTTGCTACTCATAGCGCAGCACATTCGCTACGCGCTCGCGCGTCGCCACCCGCGCGCTCAAGAAGGTTGCCAGCCACGCGATGCACAGCGCCGCGAACAACAGCAGCGCCGCAATCGGCAGCGCTTCGCGCGGGATCGGCACCGCTTCGCCCTGTCCGAGCCACGTCAACAGCGCCGCGCCCAACGCGCTCAAGCCGATCCCAATGCCGCCGCCGAGCAAGCCGACGAGCGTATTCTCCAGCAGCATGATCCGCAAGACGCGCCCGCCCTTCAGCCCGACCGCTTTCAGAATCCCGATCTGTCGCCGCCGCTCCAGCGTTGCCAGCGAAACCGTGTTCGCCATCGCCACGCCCGCCGCCAACAGCGACAGCAAGCCCACCAAGGTCGGTAGGGCGGCGAATTGATCGACCAAACGCCCGACCAATCCATCGATGAAGGTGATATCGAGCGCGAAGATCAGCGGATTTTCCGACAGCCGTAACAGCACATCGTTGAGGGCTTCGGGCGTGACTTGCAGCACGAAAAAGCCGAAATTCGGCACGTTTTCCAATACGTTTGGCGGAATATTGTATTGTCCGAAGTTGAAAACGCCCGATCCGCCAGTGTGTCCGACGATCTCGAACTCGTACAGCCCGCCGTCGATCTCTAATTCGATGCGCGATCCGACGGGGAACACCGGCGACTCCACGATGCTGTCTGCGCCGCCGATCACCATCACGCGCCGTCCGCGATCTTCAATCGTCAAATCGCGCCCGGCGATCACGTCGCCCGTGCGCAAGTCGGGGTTATCCGTATCGCGGATCACCAATGGGACGAAGGTGGTAAAGCCGGGAAAATCATTGTCGCTGGGCGGCGGCTCGTAGCGTTCGCCGTCCACGCGCGCGATCTGCGCCGTGCGCGTGAACCAGCGCGTGCGATGTTCGATGCCCGCCATGCCGCCCAAGGTCAAGTCGAGCGCCGCTTGTGCTAACGGCTGACTAAACACGCTGAACAGCGGGAACACGAGGACGTTGCCGCCCGCGTTCTGCGTCAGTTGGAACTGCAAAATATCGCGCACGCCTGCGCCCACAAACGAGATGCTGCTCAACGCGAACATGCCCGTACTCAGCGCCAACAACGTCGTTGCCGTGCGGACGCGCCGCGCCGTCAGATTGCGCAGCGCCAAGCGGAGATCGACCCATCCGAACGATGGTAGTTTGCTCACGAACCAGACGACCAACCACAGCAGCCCGACGAGCAAACCCAAGATCAACAGCGTGATCGCCACCAAGATGATGCCGAGCAGTTCGCCGGAGATCGTCACGCGCGGCGCGATGTTCAGCGGCAGCCCGCCCGTCAGGATGCGCCCCGCCACGACGCCGATCACGATCACGACCGCCAACAGCGCGATCAGCGAATGCAGACAGCCCGTCGTCGGAATGACCGTCTCGTTCGGGCGCAAGATGATCGCTGGACGGACGCGGTTCGCCGTCAGCACGGGCAGCACGCCAAAAACCAACGTCACGACCATGCCCAAAATCATGCCGAACGCGATGGCTTCGGGGTAGATCGTCCATACGAGCCGCTGCTGCAAGAACGTTTCGCCATAGCGGTTGACCACGCCCGTCAGCAGCGTCCCCATGACGCAGCCGAGCAAACTGCCGAGCAAGCCTAACAGCGCCGCCTCTGCGAGGAACAGCGCGGCGACCTGGCGTCCCTTCAGCCCGAACGTCTTGAGCGCGGCGATCTCGTTGGTGCGCCGCCCGACCATCACCAGCATCGTGTTGATGATGCCGACGCCGCCGATCAACAGCGCGCCCAAGCCCATGATCACGATGAAACGCCCTAACAGGTCTGCCAGCACTTGATTCTGTTCCAACAAGCGCGTGACCGACCGCACATACGCCCGATTCGCCAGCCCTTGCTGAAACAAGCTCGATACCGCCGCGTCGATGTCCGTTCCCGACGGCAGCAGGATGCTGACCGTATTCGGATTGGGATCGACTTGCAGATCGTCCCATAAGTTGAAATTCAAATAGGCGAAGCCGAAGAACGCCGCGAACGGATTGCGCAAGTTCGCTTCCGCCTCGGTCGGCGCGATGCCCGTCACGGTGAACACGCGCGTCGTGTTGCTCACGCGCACGGTGTCGCCCACCGCCAAGTCCTGCTGATCCGCAAGGTTCTGGCTGACGACAATCGTATCTTCGCTGACGAGCAAATCCGAGATCGGCACACCCGCCGGATCGTGCGCGAGAATTGGCGGCATCCCACCGTAGCGCGATGGATCGTCCGATGTGAGCGGGAAGGTCGCCGGATCGACCAATAACACATTCACGAACTGGGGACGCCCCGCCGTCACCGCGTCGAATGCCGTCACCTGAAAGTTGCTGACGAGCTTGTATTCGGTCAGAAGCCCGCCGCGTTCGGCTGTCCACGCGCGTAAGCCCTCCACGCGCGTTGGCGAGAAGGTATCTTCCTCGCCGCGCCCGATGAAATTGAACGCCAGCGCGCCCACGCCATCCGCCGACAGCGTGATATCGCCACGATTGACCGCGCGCACGTTGGCGACCAGCGAATCGCCAATCGACAAGCCGAGTCCGCGCAGCGCCACGACGGTGGCGACGCCCGCGCCGATGCAAAAGATTGCAAAGATTGACCAGCGCGCGCCGCGCCATAGATTGCGCGCGGCATAGGTCAGATAGAAAGCAAAACGTCGAACCATCATGTGTTAGTCCTACATACCCGCCACAAGTTCACGAGACGCGCGTGAGGCTGAACGTGCCTGTGCCGTCTTGCGTACTCCACGTCATGCTGTCGCCGTCACACTCAAGTTCACTAGCGGGACCCCACGGCGCAAAGTCGGATGCGCTGTCGTAATAGGGCGTCGTCATATCGGTGGTCGTGCCGTTTATGGTTGCCGTATAGCTGCCGCCCGGATCGATGGTCAGGGTGAAGTCGCTGACGCGATAGTTTCCGCTGGCGCTCGCCTCAACCACATAGCTACCGGAATAACTGACGTTGGATCGGATCGTCATCCTCTCGGCGCTCGCTACGATCCCATAGACCACTGCCAAACTGCCATCCGCACCAAAAGTGTAGATGAAGCCCGATGTATCGATGGTGGCGTAGATATCCGCCATGCTGACCGGATATTCGTCTACGACCCATGTCCCGACGACGCAGTTAGCCGCGTTGGTCACTTCTTCTGGCTTGGGTTTACAGGCGTTCGGGCTGGGATTTTGCCCCCACTCCAGCGTCAGCATCGGTGCCGAGCCAGCGGCACCGTTCGCGCGGCTGAGGATGATCATATTGCCGCTGTCTGCCGGACAAAACTCCAACGGATCATCGTCCGACAACCGCTGCAACCCGCCCGCGACCTGCAAACTGGCGGCGTAATTGCCATCTTCCATGCCCGATATGGTCAGATAGGCGATATTGCCATCCTCGACCTGAAATCCGAACAGATTCTTGAAGTCCGCCGAGAACCGCTGAATCGAGGTCGTCAAGTTGCCGCTGTTGCCCGCCGGAAGAGTCGAACCCGTTAGATCGAGCGACGGGGACAGCGGCAGCGACCCGTTATAGAGTGTCAGCGCCCAATTGTGAAACAGATCCGTCGGTTCATAGTCGTAGACCAACGGGAACGACTCTGCCGATGCGCTGAGCGCGTCCATCTGAGCGATCACGCGCTGATCATCACCGAGTCCGTTGCTCCCCGCCATGAACTCCCAAAAGTAGAAGGCATCATAGCGCGCTTGGGTCACATCGACGCGCGGGTCGAAGAAGTTGTGATACGGCTGTGGAAATTGCGCCGGAAATGCGCGATACGCGACCCATTCGGCGCCGCCCTGCAGCCAGAAGAACTTGGCACGCACCGAAAAATCGCTGAATTCGACGCCGAACGTTTGCATCTGCCAGCAGTGAAACAACTCGCGCGCGACGGACGTTTCGAGCAGTGGATCGGACACCCAACCATCGAAGATGCGCACGTGGCACACCATCGGATCGAAAATCTGGCGCGTCTCGCGGCGCGTAACCCACGCGCTGTAGGGATCGTCGATGCGTGCAAGGGCGGTTCTGCCGCCGCCGGACGTCCCCATCATGACGAGGACGATTTGCGCGTTCCACTGCTCGCCCGTGATCTGATTGATGACGGGAATCGTCGTGTTGATGGCAGTATATAAGCGGCTAAAATCTTCGCGGCGGTCACGAATCGTATAATGATAATTGTCCGCGCGCCCGCCGGTTACGGCGAACGGGACATAGGGGATATCATCTTCGCGGGTCTGTGCCTGCACGCCTATCGCACACACCAGCAGCAGCAGCACAAAACCGCACATCAAGCTACGTCGCATCTTAGGCTCACTTTGATAGGGATAGAAGGCAAATCGTCGAAAGACCATCGGCATATCCTACACTCGACCCGCCCCATTATAGCGCGAAAGGTGATAGGATAACGTCATATCGGCTGTAATGAACCCTCACCTGCATGGATTCGTATCGACGCCTCACGCGGGGGAGATCAATTACGATTGAATGAAAGGAACTGACCATGCGTCGTTTATTCGCCTTGTTCTCACTTCTCTTGTTGGCGTTGGGGGTACTGCCCGCGTCCGCTCAAGACGCGCCGCCCAACATTGTCCTCGATCCGAACGCGGTGATCACATCGCCGCCGCCGATTTATACGCTGTACGGCAGCGTCACGCTGCGCGGCTCTGCCAATGTCGCCAACATGACCGGCTATTTCGTCGAATTTCGCCTGCTCAACATCGATTTTAGCGCCAACCCCGCCGCGACATGGACGCCCGCCGTCGCGCGCCAAGCTGCCGCTGTGCTGGATAACACGCTCGGCGTGTGGGATACGATGCTGACGGAAGACGGCGCGTATGAACTGCGCTTGTCCGTACCGATCAGCGGCGGAACGATTATCACGTATACCGTCTCGCCGCTGCGCGTCGAGAATACGCCCCCTTTGTTCCCCGTCACGGAGAATGATCCGCGCTTCGGCGTCGTCGCCATCGCCCCGACGTTCGATGGTGGCTTGGCGGCGACTCCCATTCCAGCGGTCACGCAAGCGCCCGCCTCGACCGCAGCGCGCGTCACGCCGACGGTTTCGAGCATCAACGTGCGCACGGGCGACAGCACCGCGTATCCGGTCGTGACCACGCTGCTGCAAGGACAAACGGCGGAGGTGATCGGCGTCTCGAACACCGGCACCAATTGGTATCAGATTCGCACTGACAACGGGCGCATTGGCTTCGTGTCGCCCACCGTCGTGACCGTCACGGGCGATACGTCGGCACTGCCGCGCGTCCAACCGCCGCCTGTCCCCGCCACGCCGACCTTTACGCCCGTCCCGGCAACGGCTACGCCCGCCGCCGCTCCCAACTTGGTCGCGGGAATCGTGGTGCTGAATCCAGTCAGTCCGATCTGTGCGCAGCCGTTCACCGTTGGTTTCGACGTGGCGAACTTGGGCAACGTCGCGGCGAACGCGGGCGTGGTCAGCGTGAACGACACGCGCGCCGCCGATGGCAGCGTGCAAGTTGGGACGACGGCGGCATTCCCGTCGATCCCGCCCGGCGTGACCGTGCGCGTCAATATTCCGCTCACGATTTCGACGTGGTACAACGAAGTCCACCGGATTGTCCTCGTGATCGATCCGGGCAACGCGATTCCGGAATCGAATGAGAACGACAATCAACGGGTGATCGAGTACACGTTGGCGCAGGGGAGCTGCTCATAGAATAAATCCGCTCCCAATCCCCTTCCATGCGTATTGACCTTACCCCCTCGACCCTCTCTCCATACTGGAGAGGCGGTTGGGGGGGTGAGATTTTAGAACAGTGGCACGCCCGCAACGGCTTCTCGCTAGGCAAGCAGATTCTGCACCACCGGAATGAGCGCCGCGCCCAACTTGCGATGTTCTGACGCATCGAAGTGGATGCCATCGAGCCGACTGGACACGATCACGCTCCCGGCGTCGAAGAACGCACAGCCGCGCAGCACCGCGATTTCGGCGTAGAAGCGCGCCAAATGCCGCGATTTTTCCTCGCCGCCCGTGAACATATCGTCAAACGGCAGCCCCGCCATCGGCGCGAATGGCGGCGGCGACATGATCAGCAGCTTGGACGCTCCGCCATCCGCGCCCGGACGCGGCGTCAAGATGATATCCGCCAGTACGCCGATCCCGCGCGCAACATCCGACGCTGGAACATCGAAACGCTTTTTGAGGTCGTTCGTGCCGAGCATCAGGATCACGAGGTCGATAGGCGCGTGCGTCTGCAAGCACGGCAGCAGATAGGTGCGCCCGTTCTTGTGGATGCCCTCGAACGGATCATCTTGCGCGGTCGTGCGCCCATTCAAGCCTTCCTCCACGACCTGATAATCCGCGCCCAAGCCGTCGCGCAGCACGCCCGCCCAACGGGTGTGGCTGTCCATGCGCGGCGTGTTATCCGGCGACGCGCCCCACGTATTCGAGTCGCCGTAGCACAAAACCGTTTGCATCATCATAGCTCCTGTTAAAATGAAGATCGGATGCGGTTGAGGTATCTTTTCGCGGCGATTATAATCCAATCGAATAAAGTCCCAACAAGGATATCTCATGCTCCAAAATCTGAAGCGTTTCTTTCGCAGCGCGATCCTCAAATCCCCCCGTAACCAAACGTTGTTCCAATTTGCGCGCACGTATGTCGATCATTATCTCAATGACAACAACTACGACTATCTGACCAATGGCGAATTGAAAGCGATGCGTGCCGCCGTGCCAGCCAATGGCGCGGTCACGGCGTTCGATGTCGGCGCGAATATTGGGGAATGGACGCACAGCATCCTTGAACACAACCCTGCGGCAGTCGTTCACTGTTTCGAGCCGGGAACGACGGCGTTTGCTCAGTTACAAGCGCGGAATTTTCCGCCCCAAGTCGTCTTGAATCCGATTGGCATGGGCGACACGCGCGAAACGCGCCAATTTCACGTTTATTCCAACAGCTTGCTCAGTTCGCTCTACACCGGGCGCGTCAACGACAAAGGTGAGCGCGTGATCGACGTTCAGATCGATACCGTCGATCAATACTGTGCCGACCATCAGATCGATCAGATCGACTTTTTGAAAATCGATGTCGAAGGACACGATCTCCCCGTCCTCAAGGGCGCGGCACGGATGCTGTCCGAAGGGCGCATCGCCAAGGCCCAGTTTGAATATGGGCGCTACTGGATTTATTCGCGCCGCTTTTTGCGCGATGTTTTCGAGTTCGCGCCCCAAGTGAACTGCGCCATTTACAAGGTGATGCCGTCCGGGTTGCGCCGTATCGACGAGTACGATTTGGAGCTGGAACGCTTCCGCGATTCGTACTACATCCTCCGCCCGCGCGGCGTGTCCTGATGCGCGCGTCCTAGCGGGACACGCTCCCACGCGCCGGCGCATGCGCCGCGGGCGCGGGCGTCACCCCGCGAACGGCTGAATGTGCCGTCGGAAATGCGCGTGTAAGGCGTCGCTGTACGCTGCATGATGCGCGTCGATGGCTGCCAAGAGTGGCGCGCGGAACTGTGCCAGCACCGCGCCGAACGCCACATGCAGCACCTCGCGCGCGTCGAATTGATCGAGCAGGGCGGCGGGCGAGGCGTCCACCGGAATGCGCGCTGGATCGCCGCTGACATGATAGCTGGCGCGATTTTGCGGATAGCCTTCGATGGCGAGTGCGAGAATCTGCGCGAACATATCTGGCTCGTGCGCCGCGATCACGCGCAGCGCCTCCAACCAGCTTGTCCCGGACGTTTTGAGATGCACGAGCGGATTGGCATCATGCGCGATGATGCCAAAGATGCTGAATTTGTCGCTGCCGCTGTGAATCGCCAGCTTGTAGCCGCCCATGCTGCGGCACAGATCGGCGTGTTGGGCGAACGATTCTTCGAACGAGTCCACATTCCCGATGTAATCGACGCCTTTTTCAAAGTCCCCGACGAAACGCGGCGCGAGTCCGGTGAAAGGGATGCCCATCCGCCGCAGTTCCGCGACAATCCAGCGGTGTTCATCCAGCGTCGTGATCGAATCCGTCTCATCGACGGAGATTTCGAGGTCGTAGGGCGTCGTCCCCATGCGCCGCGCGATGTGCGCCGACAACGCCGCAACGTGTGCCAATGCCGCGCCATATTTGCCCGCTGCATCGGACGCGGCGTTATCGACATACGCGCCCGGATCGAGCGTGAACGCGATGTAACCCGCGTCGGCGCACGCATCGATATCGGCGGTTGTTTTGAGATGATCGGCGTCACAGCCCCAGCCATCGCGGTAATCGGCTTCGAGGACGCCCCATGTCGCATCGTCAATCACATCCTGCGGCGTGCGCGACGCCCTTTGCATCTCGCGCATCGACTGCTGTGCCAACACAGGGAACATGTCGCCCTCGCGCACGGCACGCAGGTGTCCGACGGTTGCGCGTCCCAGTCGGTCGCCCAAGCCAATCGATTTGCGCAGTCCGGTGCGCGTTGGCGCCGTCCACGTGAGCTGCTGGCGGAGCGCGGCGGCGTTGGCGGGCGTCAGCGGACACAGCCAACCGGACGCGCTCCGCTCTGCGTCGAAACCATCGGGCAAGTCGGCGTCGTCGATGTGCAACAAGCGGCGTCCGGCGGGCGTGTGGATGATCGAAAAAGTGGGCATGGGATTTTATTTTTCCTTCAGACAGGGCAGTTTGGCGCGGGATTGATGACAACGCCTAGAAGATAGCGCATTTTCGCCATTTAACCTGAGTTTCGGATAGGTATTTTGCGTGACTTTAGGGGTAAGGTGAAGCGATCCGAAACTCAGGTTATTTAGGGGCAGCAATCAAAAGGTGAACGATTATAACCACCCGACTCGACGCTCACACGCCGCCAAACCGACGATTGCCTGACGCGCGCCAAAAGCTCCCTATAATGAAGTTGATGAGTCGAATTTCTCGCTTGAGGAGCTATTGGAATGAACCGTAAACTTACTTTCATGACGCTGGCGCTGCTGGTCGCTGCGCTCGGCGTATTCGCATTCGGCGCGGCGGCATCCCCTGCCAGCGCGCAGCCGATCAGCACGTTCTGGACGGCGCAGTACTACAACAATCCAACGCTAGAAGGCAATACCACCCTTTCGCGCGGCGAAAGTGCCATCGCGTTCGCGTGGGGCTTGGGATCGCCCGATCCGGCGATTCCGGTTGATAATTTCTCGGCGCGCTTCGCTACCGATGTCTCATTGGCGGCGGGGACGTATCGCTTTTTCCTGCTGGCGGATGATAACGCCCGTATCACCTTCAATTACGGCTATACGCCCGTGATCGATACCTTCATCACCACCAACCAGGTCGGCACCTTGCAAACCACCACGCTGTCGGTTCCGGCAGCCGGGACGTTTCACATCCAGATCGACTACCGTGAAGTCACCAACGATGCGTTCCTGTATATGTCGTTCGGCAACGCCGCGACGACCACACAGCCCAACTTCGCCGTGCCGACCAACACCAATGTGACGATCAATCCGGGCGGATCATGGGTCGCGCAGTACTACAACAACACCAGCCTGAGCGGCGATCCAGCGGCGATTTTGAGCGTCAGCAGCCCGTCGAACGACTGGGGACTGAACGCGCCGCTGCCGAGCCTGCCCGTCGATAATTTCTCGGTGCGCTGGACGGGAACGTTCGCGCTGCCCAATGGCAATTACCAAATCTCACTGCGCGCCGATGATGGTGTGCGCTTGTTCGTCAATGGGGTGCTGCTGATCAATCAATTTGGCGGTGCGACCGGGCAGACGTACACTGCGAATTTCACCAATTCGGGCAGCGCCACCATCGTGATCGAGTACGTTGAGTTCGTGGGCAATGCCTTCATCGACTATCGCCTGACACAGCAGGTGACGAACCCCGCGCCGAGCATCCCCGTCGCACCATCGGGCGCGAATGCGACCATTGCCGCGTTCCGTCTGAACGTGCGCGAAACGCCGAGTTCGTCGGCGGCGATCTTGACGCGCGTCAATCAGAACGAGACGTATCCGATCATCGGGCGGACGGGCGCGAGTACGTGGTATCAGATCAACGCCAACGGCATTATCGGTTGGGTGGCGGGCGGTTTCATCGTGATCGCCAACGGTGGGAATATCGCGGTCGTCGATGGCAGCGCGCCATCTGCCCCGCCCGCCGCGCCGAGCGCGCCCGTCGTCTCGCCCACGGGGGTGACGGCGACGGCAAATCCGTTCTCGGTCAATATGCGCCAAGGACCCAGCACCACCTTCGCGCGCGTCGGACGCTTGCCCGCTGGCTCGACTGCCGCCGTGATCGGGCGCACGACCGCGAATCAATGGTATCAAATCGACTTCAACGGCGTGCGCGGTTGGGTATCCGCTGGCTTCACGCGGCTGAACGCGGGCGCGAACATCAATAACGTGCCGGTGACAGGCTAAAAGTTACTTCAGAGAAAAAGCTCACCCTGTCTCCGATATGGAGACGGGGAACGCAAGGCAAACACGTCCCCTCTCCATAGTGGATCGGGTGAATGAGTCATGAACGCAACCTACCAGACCATCCAAGATGTATTCGACGCCGAACGCGGGCGCGTCCTCGCGGCGCTGGTGGCGCGCACGGGCGATATCGAACTGGCAGAGGACGCGCTGCAAGATGCGCTGATCGCCGCGCTCGAACGGTGGGCGGTGGAGGGTGTGCCGCATCATCCCGGCGCGTGGCTGACGACCACGGCGCGCCATCGTGCCAGCGACCGGACGCGCCGCCAACGCCGTTGGATCGAGCCGGCGTCCGAGAGCGAACGCAACGATGACGGCGACGACCGTCTGAGCCGGATCGCCGCGCCCGATCAGGTCGAAGCCGACGCAAATACCGATGATCTGATCCCGGACGAGCGCCTGAGCCTAATTTTCACCTGCTGCCATCCCGCCTTGGCGCGCGATGCTCAGGTCGCGCTCACGCTCAATACGCTCGGCGGGCTGGATACGCCCGATATCGCGGCGGCGTTCCTCGTGCCAGTGACGACGATGCAGCAGCGCCTCGTCCGCGCCAAGCGCAAAATCCGCGATGCGGGCATTCCGTATCAAGTGCCGCCCGCCGCCGCCATCCCCGAACGCCTCGACGCGGTGCTGTCGGTGCTGTACTTGATCTTCAACGCGGGCTACGTCGCGCCGTCCGGTGACGGGCTGATCCGCCTTGATCTGTGCGCGGAGGCGATTCGACTGGCAGAAATCCTCGATGCGCTGTTGGCGGCGCATCCCGGCTTGGGCGTCGATGCCGAAACGTTGGGCTTGCTGGCGCTGATGCGGTTGCATCACGCGCGCCGCCACGCCCGTGCCGACGCCGATGGGAGCTTGATCCTGCTCGAAGCGCAAGATCGCGCGCTGTGGGACGCGGACGCCATCGCGCGCGGCGTGGCGGAATTGGAACGCGCGCTATCCGCGCGACAGCCGGGCGTCTATCAGATTCAAGCGGCGATTGCGGCACTCCATGCGCAAGCCGCCCAACCCGCCGCGACCGATTGGGCGCAGATCGCCGCGCTCTACGGCGAATTGGAGCGGATCGCGCCGACGGCGATTGTCCGGCTGAATCGCGCCGCCGCCATTGCCTATGCGGAGGGCATCGACGCGGGTTTGGTGCGCTTGCAACCGCTCGCGGATGAATTGGACGACTACTACCTGTATCACGCGGCGCGCGCGGATTTGCTGCGCCGTGCGGGACGCAATGATGAAGCGCGCACGGCATATCAGCGCGCGCTGGCGTTGTGCGGCAACGCGGCGGAGCGGACGTATCTGACGCGGCGCTTGGATGAAGTCGGCGCATTGTCCGTTTGAATCGCGCCCTATCCTACGCTACACTATACGCGCATAAATACGCATCGTTTAGGAATACACTTCGGAGGAATCAGCATGTCAAAGAAAATTGTTCGTTGGATCGCGGGGATCGCCACCGCTGCCTTGTTGGTCACGCCCGCGCTGGCACAAGACAACATGCCGATGATGGAGAGCTTGATGGGGACGGATGTGCGCGAGACCTGCGCCGATCCCGCTGCGCTGCCAGAAATGGTCACGATTGGCGCGGTGCTGACGCTCAGCGGCGGCGCATCGGTTTACGGTGTGGTGCAACAGCAGGGGATTCAGTTGGCAGTCGATGAGATCAACAACAGCGGCTACTTGGGCGCAGACACCCTGCTCAACGTGATCTTCGAGGACAGCACCAGCGTCAACGAGCAAGCCATCGCCGCCATGACCAAGTTGGTCGAAGAAGATCAAGTCGTCGCCGTGATCGGACCCACGCTCTCGCGCGAGGCGTTCTCCGCCGATCCGATTGCGCAAGATGCGGGCGTGACCGTCTTGGGCGTCAGCAACACCGCCGCGGGCATCACCGATATGGGCGACTTCGTGTTCCGCAACAGCCTGCCCGAAGCGTCGGTCATTCCCGGCACGGTCGTGGGCGCGGTCGCGGGCTTGGGCATCGAATCGGCGGCGATCATCTACGCCAACGACGACGATTTCACCGTCAGCGGCGCGGACGTGTTCCGCACGGCGCTCGAAGCCAACGGCGTGACGATTGTCTCGGAAGAAACCTACGCGACGGGGGACGCCGATTTCAACGCGCAGTTGACCAACATGATCGCGCAAAATCCCGATGCGATTGCGATCTCGGCGCTGACGGTCGAAGCCGTGCAAATTATCACACAGGCGCGCGCACAGGGCTATGAAGGCACGCTGATGGGCGGCAACGGCTTGAACAGCCCGGCGGTCTTGGAGCAGACGGGCGTGGACAGCGAAGGCTTGATCGTCGGCGCGGCGTGGAACGTCGCCAGCCCGAACGAATTGAGCGTCGCCTTTACAGCGGCATTCGAGAATGCCCATGAAGCCAAGCCGGATCAATTCGCCGCGCAAGCGTATACGGGCGCGTGGATGATCGCCAGCGCCATTCGCTGCGCCGACTCGGCAGATCGCACAGCGGTGCGTGACGCGCTCTTGGGCTTGAGCGACTTTGCGACCCCGTTGGGCGCGTTCAACTTCGACGCAGACCGCAATCCCGTGCATGATCCGGTCGTGCAGGTGAATGTGGACGGTGCGTTCAGCGTCTTGGGCGCGGAGTAGCAGGACAGTAATGAGTGGTGAGTGCTGAGTGAGGACGAGCGGCAACTGAGTCGCAGTTCTCTGTCTTTTACTCATTCCTCATCACTCACTCCGCATCGCTCATGGCACAACAACTCGTCAACGCCATCTGGCTCGGCTCGGTCTACAGCCTGTTCGCGCTCGGCTACGCGCTGATCTTCAGCGTGTTGGGCGTGCTGAATCTGGCGCACAGCGCCGTTTTCATGTGGGGCGCGTGGATCGGGCTGGTGATCGTGACCGAAGCCGCGCTCCCGCTGTGGATCGCCATCCCCGCCGCGATGATCGGCGCGGGACTGATCAGCTTCGCGCTGGAACGAATCGCGTTCGCGCCGCTGCGCAAACGGAACGCGCCGCGCATCGCGCAGTTGATCAGCTCGATTGGTGCATCGGTCGTCCTCGTCAGTCTGGCACAGTTGGTGTTCGGCACGAACCCGGCACGCTTCCCCATCGGCACCATTCCCACCGATCCAATCTTGATCGGGACGACGATAGACGGATCGCCGCTGCTGCGGATCGCGCCGATTCAAATCGTGATCCTGATCGTCGCTGTCGTGCTGATGGCGCTGCTGAACGTGCTGATTCAGCGGACGCGGCTTGGACAGCGGATGCGCGCGGTGGCATTCAATCAGCGAACGGCGAGTTTGCTCGGTATCAACGTCGGCGCGATCTACACCATCACCTTTTTCCTCGCGGGGGCGCTGGCGGGCGCGGCGGGCGTGCTGTACGCACTGGCGTACAACCAATTGACGCCGTTCATCGGGGAGGGCATCGCGCTCAAGGGCTTGACGGTGATCGTCTTGGGCGGCTTAGGCAATATTCAAGGTGCGCTGGTGGGCGGTTTCGTCGTAGCGGCGCTGGAGGTGTTCAGCGTGGCGGCGGGCGGCAGTAATTACCGCGATGCCATCGTGTTCGCCTTATTATTCGTGATTTTACTCGTCCGTCCACAGGGATTGGTCGGAGAGAAAGCGCAGACGCGGGCGTAAAATGGATTTTTTCCGAAATATCGGCATCAGTGAACCCGTTTTCCAGTTCATGCTTGTGAATAGTATTTTGGGTTTGAGCATCTATTTCACGCTCTATACGGGCATGTTCTCGCTCGCCAACGCCGGATTCATGGCGATTGGCGCGTTCGTCGGCGTCATTTTGACGCAGACGGCGGAACTCCCCTTCGCGGTCGGGATTGGCGGCGGGATGCTGGCGGCGGGGTTGATCGCGCTGCCGATTGGCTTGCCCGTGCTGCGGCTGCGCGATATCTACTTGGCGATTGCCACGATTGGATTCGGGGAAGTCGTCCGCATCCTGATCTTGAACTTCGATCCGCTGGTCAGTTCCATTGTCGGGGAGCGCGTGGCGCTCACGGGCGGCGCGTTGGGCATCAAGGGCATCCCCAAGCTGACCGAAACGTGGCATTTGATCGCGTTCTTGGTCGTCGTCGTGTTCGTGATTCTGCGGGTGCATCAGTCGCGCTTCGGGCGCGCGATGGCGGCGATCCGGCAAGATGAAAAAGTCGCCGCCAACATGGGGATCAACGTCGTCTACGTAAAAAATGTCGTGTTCATCGTCAGTGCGATGTTGGCGGGCGCGGCGGGCGCTTTCAGCGGACATTTGACGCGCATCATCAGCCCTGACGGCTATGGCTTCGCGCAAGCGGTCAACATTTTGGCATTCGCGGTCTTGGGCGGCACGTCGTTGGTGTTTGGTCCCATTCTGGGCGCGCTGGTGCTGACCGCGCTGCCCGAAGTCTTGCGCCCAGTGCGCGAATATCGCGGCGTGATCAACGGCTTGATTCTGATGTTGGTGATCGTCTATCTGCCCGGCGGCTTGATCAGCTTTGTTCCAAAATGGTTCGCGCTTCGACGCTTTCGCCGTCCGGCGTCTGCCCCGCCCGAATCGCCTCCGGCGTAACCCAGCGCAAGCCGCCATCCGTCGGGGCGTCCAAAAGCGTCTGCCACAGCGCGGGCGTCGTGATCGTCACGTCGAAAATCTCTAACCAATACTGCGTCTTTTCGCCCTCAACGCCCGTGCGATCCGTGATCCGCTCCGAGTCGTGGATAAAGCGCCGCTCGAATGCCACGTCGCTGAGGTCGAGTTGGGGCAGCGCGCGCAGTTCATCGACCAATTCTTCGACCAACTCGCGCAAAGGATCGATCTCGCGGTCGCGGCGGCTCAAGAACCAGGTGCGGAAGTCGTTGAGGCGCGCGGGCGGGATGTACAGGCGCAGTTCGTGCGTGTTCGGCAGTTCGGGGATCGCATCGAAGCGTTCGAGCAGCGCCTCATCTTCGTAGATGAAGCCGCCGCCAAGCGGCATGAAGATGCGCAGCCCCTTGCTGAGGCGGTTGGTGTTGAGCGCCAACAAATAGCGCCCGTGTTCATCTTGGATCCGGCATAAGCCCGCGCACGAGACGCGAATGCGCTCGACACGGATTTCAAGCTCTGGATCGGGGCTTCTGGTTTCGTCCATCATGGCGAACTCGTTTGCTTGCGATCAAGATAGCACATTTTGCGCGGGTTTGGCGATTAAATCAGTGTCGGTTGGGTTGAAAGCACATGAAGTACCGCTTCCCAATCCGCTGTTTGCATGTCATATGAAAAATCAATTTGTTCTAACCGAACCGCTGTTGCCTCCAACAAAAGCGTTTGATCGACTTGCTGTAGCAATTTGCCTAAATCGATGCGCTGCAAAACTTTTTTCGTGATGGGGCGTTTGGCGTCTGCAAATGTGACAGTATCCAGAAACTGGAGGCAAATCGGTTGATTGAGCAGAGTCGTAACCAGTGCCGCCAAATGCGGCGAATCGCAGCCGATGAAATAACATGTATCGTCGAAGACGACGGGACGCGCATCGAATTGCCCAACGGTAGCGAAACGGGGCGTTTTGTGCAGCCCGGAGATCGCAATTTTGTAGGGCTTGAAGGTGTAATCGCCCACGCCAAAGATCGAAAAGCGCGGACGATTGACGTAAATCGATGATTTACGCCGTTCGAACGCGGCATCATTCCGATTCAGATAGTCCCACAAGCGGGGCGCATGGTGCTGTAAGGGCTGCGTTGCTTCACCAATATAGGACTGGGGCATAATGACTGCTCTTACAAGGTCATGCACGCGCCCATGATACAAATCCGTAGATTTCAACAGCGGGTAAACATAGTCGGCTTCAACATCCACGCATTCGCCCAATTTATTCCACAATCGTCCGTCGAGATCGCGGCGCAGTTCCATCACGCTGGCGGCATCGTGTTTGACGCCTTGTCGCCATTCCAACGGACTTACACCGTCGATCATCGAAATGTCGTCACCTATTGGGCGATCCATCGTCAAATTCATACTAGAATCCCGAACGCGAAATTGGGCTACGCTGACGTAGCTGATTAAATCAGCGTAGATGGGGACATCGACCAATCGATTGTTATCCCCCATGTGGACAATCAATAAACAAGCACCGACCGCCGCGCCAAACCATTTATGCGCATCAATTTTACGGATTTCAGCCGCATGAATCGGCAGCTTCATTTTCGCGGCGTAAGATAGTACATTCCGGGCGACGGACATTTTGCACAAGAGCGCAATCGTGGGCTGTTGATCGGCGAGTTCGGACAGCAGCTTGATCCAAATGGCTTCAGCAATATCGAAATTCGACGCGCCAGTGAGGGCATCTAAACCAGAGAGCGATTTCAGATTCTGCTTCATAGGCGTGTTTTCACTTGACAGCACGCCCAGGGCAGCCTTTGTGACCCACGGCGGATTGCCAACTACCAAAAGACGCCCGTCGCGCTGCCAAGTCAATGTTTTGAGGTCGAAATTGAAAATGTTGTCGTTGAAGATGCGCGCATTTTCGGCGTGGATGGCTGCTGCGCGAACGACATAATCGGGTTGGAGTTCAATCCCTTGTATGTCAGCATGGGGCGCAATCTTGGCATGATCAACCAGACCGCGAATGAAATTGCCGACTCCGCAGGTCGGTTCGAGAACACGCTCCCATGAGTCGCCGCTACGATGGAGGCAATTCAAGACCTGTTCGACCAATGCGAACGGCGTTTGGAAATCACCCAAATCTTTATGCAAGTAGATTCTCCAGACCATCGGCGCTATCAGTCGTGGCTAACGCGATCACGCGACCATATTGCAGTCGCCATTGCAGCGCGTTCGATATCGTTAAGTAGCCTTGTGCTGGCGGCTGCTGCACAATTCGCTGTGTGAGTTTTTCGCGTTCGACCTCATCAACGGGCAAATTTCGTTCTTCCAAAAACGCGCTGATGTCATCGCTATTTCCGTTTCGGCGCAAAATTTCTCGAATCCCAAACGTCGTTTGATAATCCCCCGTTTTTTCTGGTGGCACATACACAACATGCCGGATCGTCAGCCGCGCCGTCTGCGTTTGCGGATCATCCTGTTTATCGTAAACGACGACGATTAACCCATAGCCGAGACCATAAACTTTTTGACTTGCGCTGCGAAAGGGACTGGACGATTGGGGTTGTCGGATTGAAGTCACCTTCAAATCGATGTCGAGATCGGGGAAATCGATCCCCAATGCTGCGTTTCCCGGCGTGAAAGCATAGCGCGTTCGTAAATAATCACGCAGCGTTTGTTCAACATACGTTCCGACGGCTTTGCCGTCTGTGACGCCGAACAAGGTTGGAATCCCTGTCGTGTTCAGTTGGCGAACGAATTTGGAGACTTCGATTTTCAACGTGTCCAACGTCAGCGATGGAAGATCGTGCATGTCCGCTCATCCCGCCTGATACGCCGCCGTCCGTCGATCCGTCGCCTTCAGCGCGCGATGTTGGGCGCGCACTTGCCAGACGCGCAGGGCAGCTTCGAGTTGGATGCGAAAATCCATTTTCGACTCGCCCACGGTGCGATCTGGGAAGTAGATCGGCAGTTCGGTTACGCGGTAGCCGAGTCGAAAGGCGACATACGCCATCTCGACTTGGAACACATAGCCGTTGGAACGGATGCGCTCCAAATCCAGCCCGATCAGCGTCTCGCGCCGCCAAATACGGTAGCCGCCGGTCGCATCGTAAACGGGCATTTGCAGGATCGTCGGCACGTACAGGCGGTTGGCGAAGTAGCTCAACCACTTGCGATACGCGCTCCATTGCTCATCGACGCCGCCGCCGCGCACGAACCGCGACCCGATCACGAGGTCGCTGCCCGCCTCCAATTGATCGATCAGCTTCGGGACATACTCGGGCTGATGCGAAAAATCGCAGTCCATCTGGATCACGTAATTCGCACCGCCCATCAGCGCCGCCTTGAATCCAGCGATGTAGGCGGGTCCCAACCCAGTTTTCTGCGTCCGATGCAGCACCGCCATCCGGTTGGGATGCGCCGCCGCGAGTTCGTCGGCGATCCTGCCGGTGCCGTCGGGCGAGCCATCATCGACGACCAAGACGCGCAAGCTGTCGATAGTGAGCGCCATGAGCGCGTCGATCATCCGCGGGAGATTCTCTGCCTCGTTGTAGGTCGGCAGGACAATGGTGGTCGTAGGCATAACGCCGCTTAACGTTTCAGACGGCGCAAGCCCTGATACTGGGGTTTGCCCTGAATCTCGCGCCAGCGCGCGTCGATATCCGTGTGCCACTCGACAACATGCAGACCGTCGATGCCTTGATACATGAACGCGGGGCGCATCATCAAGATTTGGCGCATCACGCCGATCAGTTCTTTCGTTTCTTCGCCTGTGCTTAAGATGAAGTATTTGCCCGGCGCCCATTCAAACGTGACGGGCATTTCGTTCTGCCAGCGCCCTTCCATCTTGATCGGCACGTCGGCTTGCGTACACGACATATAGATGTTCGCCAGCCGATTTTTCCACAGGGTATGGTTGACTCGTTCTTCGATGAAATAAGGACGCGCTTCGGGCGTCGTGTAGAACCACGTCCGCGAATCGGTTGCCATGCTTGGACTCCGCATCGTCATGACTGAAAATCTAGTGTAAGTGTAGCGGATTTTGGGCGAATCGGGGAGTACCGAGAAATCAAGCGCGTAATGGAGCGGCTGGTTTTGTGGGGGCTTGGCGCGCCAAGCCCCCGAATGTGTCCACAAACTTCAGCCCGCCCATCCCCATATCCCCTTGCCGTTAAGTGATACGGCAAGGGAATGGCGGGGTGAGGGCGCGCACAGAATCCGCTCTACTTCTCAATCGGCAGCCCGACACTGTTGCCCCACTCTGTCCAACTGCCGTCGTAGTTGCGCACGTTCTTGTAGCCGAGCAGATACGTCAGCACGAACCAGGTATGCGACGAGCGTTCCCCGATGCGGCAGTAGGCGACGATCTCATCGTCCGCCGATAAGCCCTGTCCCGCTTCGTACAGCGCGCGCAGTTCGTCGCCGCTCTTGAAGGTGCCATCGTCGGTGTTGACCGCTTTGCCCCACGGCACGCTTTTCGCGCCGGGAATATGTCCGCCGCGCAGCGCGCCCTCTTGCGGATATTCCGGCATGTGCAGCTTTTCGCCCGAAAATTCGGCGGGGCTGCGCACATCGACCAGCGGTTTCGATGCTTCGACATGCGCCAAGACCTGCGCGCGGAAGGCGCGAATCGTCACGTCGTCGCGTTCGGGCGCGGCGTAGGTCGTCGCCGGATACGTCGGCACGTCGCGGGTCAGCGGGCGGCTCTCTTTGTCCCACTTGGCGCGCCCGCCGTCCATAATCTTGGCGTTGGTGTGCTTGAACAATTGGAACACCCAAAAGGCATAGGTCGCCCACCAGTTATTTTTGTCGCCATAGAACACGACCATCGTATCGGGCGTGATGCCGATGCGCGCTGCCAGCGCCTCGAAACCCGCCTTGTTGATGTAATCGCGCCGCAGCGGGTCGTTGAGATCGCTTGTCCAATCGACCTGTACCGCGCCGGGAATGTGTCCTGATGGATAGAGCAGGGGGTCTTCGTTGGATTCGATGATGCGCACATTGGGATCGTCGAGGTGTGCCGCGACCCACTCAGTCGAAACCAGCGCGTCCGCGTGGGCGTACCCGCGCGCGTTGATGTCCGTCGCCATAGTTTGCGTCCCGTTATCTGATTTTGCTGATGGGCTTGATCATAAACCGGACGGGGGACGCGGGCAATAGCAAAGGCGCGCCCATCCCCCTGTCAATCCAAGCGCATCCGATACTTGATCGTGCCGGGAAACTGCCCGTCGAAATAGTCGGTTCCATAGGTCATGTACATCTGAAAACCGAGCGCCTCGTACAACCCCTGTGCGGCATCGTTGCCCATCGTCACCGAGATGCCCGCGCGCGTATGACCCTGTTGTTTGCCCGCGTCCAAGATCGCGCGCAGCAGACGTTTCGCCATGCCTTTGCCGCGCGCCGCTGGCACGACGGCGACACATTCGATAATCCACGACGCGGACGGCGCAAGCGTCGGATCATGCGGATCGCTCCACACCGCTTCATAGCCGTGCTGGAACGCGGCGACGTGTTCCGGTTGCCAGCCCAAGTCCGCGCCGATCTGCGCCAAGCGGTCGAGTTTCAACGGACGATAATCGTCCGCATCCATCACGAAGCCGGACGCGCCGCCGACGGGCGTGCCGTTGTCCTCGATGATGAAGAAATCTTCCGGGCTGCCCCATGCCAGCGCATCCGCGCGGAACACGGCTTCGATGAACGCCATGCTGGTCGTGTTCGTGCCTTCCAAAAGCGGATCCCAGTACGAAAAGTCCGGCATGGGCGAGGTTGCCTCGTGATTGCACCACGCGATGAAAGGGATGTCGGCGTGTCCCGCGCGACGCACGACGATTGAGGGCGCTTGCGTTGCTGTGACCATGTTCGATCTTCCTGTGTATAAAATTCTACAAAATTGTAGAATATCTCGGCAAAAAAAAGAGATGGCGTCGATTATCGCTTCAACCATCCGTCGAGCAGCATATCGGCACACGAGATCGCTGCTGCGACGCGCGCTGCCTCGTTCGGGATGAAACGCGCCGGGATGTTGTGGACGCTCTGAAGCAAGCCCACCAAACCCATCGCGGCGAAATCGGCATCCGCAACGTGCGTGTTTCCCTGCTTGACCGCATTGCGAATGACGGCGGCAATCGGCACCCGCAGCGCGTCCAAGCTGATCTCGATCAGCCGTTCGGCGTCGTGCGGATTGATGGCAGGCATGTCTGAGCGCACAATCCGCCCCAAATCGATAGGCGCATGGGTGGCGAACCACACCGCGACCGCGTGAAGCTGCGCCCGAAGATCGTCGCCCGCTCCAATGATGGCATTGGTCAGCCCCTCGCCGTGATGTCGGAAATGGCGTTCCATGACCGCGATGTAGATATCCTCTTTACCATGCGGCGCGTAGTAGTACAGCGACGCATGGCGCATGTCCAACGCCCGCGCGATATCTTGCAGCGTGATGGCGGTATAGCCCGACTGCGAGAACAGCGTTTCGGCGGCGTCAAGAATGCGGCGATAGGTTGCGTTGTCTTTGCGCTTCATTTTCTACACCTGTGTAGAATTATAGGTTGGATCGCAGCGTTTGCGCATGAGCGACAGATGAATGTCGGAACAGCGCGGCAGCACATACGCCTCAATCCGATTTGCTGCGGTCATTGAGCGCGTTCTGCGTCGTCTGCATGTGCAAGCTGACCAAGCGTGACATCAGAATGGCGATATACAGCACGCCCGTGACCGATTGGACGATGGCGAGGGATTGTGCGAACGGGGTGATGGCGGAAATGTCGCCGTAGCCCGTCGTCGTCAGCGTGGCGAAGCTGTAATAAATCAATCGCTGCCATGTGATCGGCATATCTGGCGCGGTGTTGAATGCGAACGATCCCGGCTGAATCGTCTCTATCACGTTATAAATTGGCGTAAATAGATAGCCCAACAGCAGAAAGACCGCCGCACCCGAA
>Ga0163144_10008034_pt1 | contig 22922 bp, 31 predicted proteins | sample OliLak19BULKMAT1_FD_123175 | JGI IMG/M metagenome (GOLD analysis project Ga0163144, IMG submission 123175) | Freshwater microbial mat bacterial communities from Lake Vanda, McMurdo Dry Valleys, Antarctica - Oligotrophic Lake LV.19.BULKMAT1 | ecosystem: Environmental > Aquatic > Freshwater >...
AACATGGGCAGCTTAGAGATTTCGATGTGTAAAGTGTGTTTAAGAGAAAAAACAACAAATGCCGCAAGGCGGAAAAAGAGAGTTTATATGGAGCAGCAATGTCACAATTAAAAAGTAAGAAATTAAATAAAAAAGAATTGGAAAAAGTGGGCGATAGTCCTGTGTTTGAATGCTTGAAATATCCCGACAGAGGAACGCACAGCGTAGGATTCTTCTGCCCATTCTGTAAAGAAAAGCATTTTCACGGCACAGGCGGTGACGAGGCTTTACAGATAAGCCATAGGAACGCCCATTGCCGCCCAGGAGTAACGCAAACCCAAGGGGGCTATTGGATCTTCTGGAACGAACCAGGCAAGGCAAACGGCAAGAGAACGACAGGGAGCATATAAAAGCATTGCTAAATTTGGGCTTGATGTAGATGCTTACTTTAGGTAGGGGTTAATAGTTATGGAAACAAAAAATGTGAAGTTTGTGGCTTTTCTTCGCTTCAAAGGCGTACACGCTGACAAAGTAGAAAAATACGCACGCGGAAAAGCGAAGTATATTTTCTCTGATTTAACACAAACGGCATGGGACGGCTTCAAACAAGAATTTGACCGATCTGATTTTATCACTTACGCCCAGTGCTTGGACTCGGTAATAGATTTGGCTTACTAATGAAAAAATTAAGCGATAAACACGAAAAGTTCTGTTTAGCCTATGTGCTTAATTTTAATGCTACAGAAGCTTATTCTAAAATTTATGGCACCCCAGCAGCTGATTCTAGGAAGCATGGGGCGCGCCTGATGGCAAAAGATGGCGTCAAAACGCGTATAGCGCAACTGACGAAGAAAACAAATGAAAAAATGAATATTACCAGGGAAAAAGTAGTTCAGGAAATTGCAAATATTGCTTTTTCACATATCGGCCTAGTGTGTGTTTTTGATGCTTCGGGTGCCCTTACGCTAAAAACTGCTGAAGAAATGGGCGAAAATATTCGTGCTCTTCAGTCGGTTTCACAAGATGAGACGCACGATTCAAAGGGTAACATAATAAAAACAAAAACAAGATTTGCAATGCACGATAAGTTAAAAGCTTTGGAATTACTATCCAAGCACTTGGGGTTACTAGATGGCAACGACCAAACTGGAAAAAATACAGAAGCAATCAACAAAAGACTTTCAGAAAACTTGGATAGAATTGAGGAAAAACTATCACAGCGGGGAAATCGGTCAAGATGAATACCATGCGTTTATTCGTGCAAGAGCTGAAAAGGATGTTGAATTTTTTAGCGATTGTTTTTTTTCGCATTATGCCCAATATGCTTTCAACGAGTTTCACCTCGATTGTTTCGACGATTACAAAGAACATAGAGTCGGAATTAGGTCCGTGGACTGTGCGCCTCGTGGCTATGCGAAATCAACGCTTAAAGCGCTTATCAAGCCTTTGCACGATCTCGCGTATGGGCTTGAGAAGTACATTGTATTTATATCCGCCACAAAACCCCAAGCTTTACAAAAACTTAAAGACATTCGGCGTGAGATATTTAATAACGATTTTTTCTCTGATGTGTACGGAATACACTTTTCTTCTAAGCAAGTGGGTACGGAAGCATTTGAAGCAAAAACAGACTTTGGCACTGTCTATCTTCAAGCAGTGGGCGCGGGGACTGAAATTCGAGGAATTCGATTCGGAGAACATAGACCAACTAAGATTATACTCGATGACGTTGAGGATTCCGAGGAGGTTCATAACGAAGACATCAGAAACAAAAACTACGATTGGCTCCAAGAAGTTGTTGCGAACTTGGGATCCAACGACACGAGTATTGAGATAGTCGGCACTGTTCTGCATAGGGATTCGTTGCTTATGCGCCTAACCAAAAACCCTGCATATACTTGTAGAACATACCGCGCGGTTATTTCATGGAGCGAGCGCCAAGACGTGTGGGAGCAATGGAAGCTTATATACAACAACATTGAGGATCTTGAGCGCGTACAAAAAGCAGACAGCTTTTTTACAGAGCATGAAAAGCTAATGTTGCTAGGAACTAAAGTTCTGTGGCCTGAGAAAGAGCCGTATTATTTGCTAATGAAGCAAATGGAAGAACGGGGCCGCCGCTCTTTCATGAAAGAAAAGCAGAATATGCCGCTGCCTTCGGACGAGGCATTGTTTGATAACATACATTGGTATTACGAAGATCCCAAGCGGGGCGGTGTTGTTATTGAGAAAACGGGCGTTTTCATGCCGTACGATAAAATGTATTCTTACGGCGGAATAGATCCAGCGACCGGCAAAACTAAATCTAAAAGTAAGTCGAAACTAGACTTTTCGTGTACTTTGGGCGCGTATAAAGACCTAAGCGGAAGGTTATTTTGCCACCGAGACTATACAAAAAAGGTAAAGCCTACGGTATATATTCGACAAATCTTTGAAATGTGTGAAGAATTGAAGTTTGAGAAGTTTGTGATCGAAGAGAACTTATATCGTGGGTTATTGACTGAAAACATAGGTCGGGAGCGGAAGCTTCTTGAAGAAGAGCGAAAGAAAGCTGGTGTAAAAGACTGGCAGATCAAAGTACCATTTTATGAGGTAGAGAATAGAGAGCGAAAAGAAGAGCGTATATTTACGCTAGAACCAAAAATAAATAACGGGTGGATTTTGTTTAATAGAAGTTTAAGTATGGATTTTATGAATCAGATAGAGGGTTTTCCTCATGACGACCATGACGATGCACCGGACGTGCTCGAAATGGTTTGGGGTCTTATTAGTAATCGCTATAAGCCTTCGCCGATTCCAATTGACGTAATAGGGAGTAGATAATGGCAGAAACAAGACGCTTTGCGGGGTTATCATCGCGGTCAGAACTTCGTGCAGCAAATAACTTAGGTGTTGTTAGCTCAGGGGGTGCCCTTAAGCAAAAATATAGAAAAAAAGAATTAGATGTTTATGATTCGTATTATGAGCGCCGGCAGTATGTTGGGTTAGTGCCTTGGGATCATCAAAACGAAGACGGAACTTACGTTCCGGTGCGCGACAGAAGCCCTAGAGTACAATATTCTTTTGCTCAAGTCTTAGCTTCTCGTCTTGCATCTAAGTTAGTAGGATCAAGAACATTCCCTATGCTTAAAGTTGAAGATGATCCAGACACAGAAGCTTTTATTCAAGCAATCATAAAAGTATCTAGGTTAAAGGCTTACATTGTTGAGCCCATCCGAAGAATGTTAGTCTGTGGCTCTTCATTTATGCGCTTCTATGTGACACAAGGGCAGTTTAAAATTCAATGTTACTTATCAAAGTGGTGCTACCCTGAATTTGATCCAGCTGGAAATTTAGAGTCTATTCGTATTCAATATGTTTTCGAGGACGAGGCAGACCGAGACGAAAAAGGAAACGCTAAAAAGAAATGGTATAAATTAGAGCTAGGCAAACAGTCTGACGTTTTATACGACAGCCCAGAATTTACGGGCGAAACAGATCCTAAGTTTAAAGCCATTAACACAGTGCCGCATAACCTAGGATTTGTGCAAGGCGAGTGGTTAAAGTCTACGGAGAAAAACAATTCAATTGACGGTGATTCGCTAGTGGAGCCTGTGATGGGTTTTATTGATGAGTTAAATTATTCTCTTTCTCAGAGCGCAATGGCCGTGCAGTACAATCAAGATCCACAGCTTGCTATCAATGCGATGGAAGAAGACGAGATAGAGAAATTAATTAGATCATCTACAAAAGCATGGAATTTAGGCAGAGAGGGAGAAGCTAAGTTTCTCGAGGCTGGAATGTCAGGAGTACAGGCGGCGGTAGAGTTACGCGATAAAATGCGTTTATCGGTCCAGGACGTGACAAGAATCATTATGCTTGATCCTGAGAAGATGACGAGCACTGCGCAGTCTGGTAAGGCCATGGAAGTGTTGCACGGGCCTATGATAGAGTTAATAGAAGAACTTAGACCAATGTTAGAAAAGTCTATTTCTTTATTTGTACTTAAAATGGCAGCAACAAATATGCTTTTGTTTGAGCAGGGCGCTTCTGCGCCAATTCCAATGCCTGACGGGTACGCGCCACAGAGTTTAGACATTACTGTATCGTGGCCTGAGATATTTCCTCCGACCATGGAAGATTTAAGAACAAAGGTAGGAATTGCGGTGCAGGTTGCAAGCGGGAGTATTATTTCCCGTGAGACAATGATGAAATGGTTGGCGAAAGACTTCGGAGTAGAGAACATAGAAGAAGAATTAGCAAAGGTTGCGGCACAGCCAGTGATTAACCCTTTCGGTGCGTTTTAGATGCGCGCTGAAAAACTGCGTAAAGATAGGCTGAAATAATGAATAAGCAGAACCCTAATCCACCTAAAGTAACTTTCCGAGTGCTTCGGGGGAGGGTAGTTCCTATTGTCCAAGGGAAACAGCCTAGAGGTGTCACTAACATTCTAAAAGATGAGTTAGAGGGCAGAAAAATAGAGATAGAGCACGCAGAAGCAGGAAAGCGCAATGTTGGTTATGATGGGGATAGAGTGGTTAAGTCCTTTGGCACTAAAAGCACCTTCCCAGGCTACTATTCAAAGATAGGGTTTAAAAACAAAGATCATTTCATGAAAGTTATAAATAATAAAAAAGGACCAAAATTTGCGGCGCTAGTAGAGGATTCTATTGGTGGGCTACTAAAAGGTAGAACAAGCTCTTATGGGAAAATTCCTCCAAGCACTAAGTTTAGAGTTGCTACAAAGCAAGAATTTGATAACCGTGGAGTGGTGTTTAGAAAAATAAACGGAGTTATTGTCCCATTGCGGCCTTCTGAAAGGGTGCCATTTTGAGCGAGAAGCAAAAAGTTAGATTTATCCGAGTCAACGGGAGAGTAGTTCCGATTAGAGGCAGTACAAAGGCTAATGATTTACGCCAAAAAGCAAAGCCTAAGAAAAAAGCTTCTGAACAAGCTTCTGTAAAAAAAGGGTTTGCTTTTGTTGCAGCAGGGGCGGGCATTTCGTCGGTCTCGGGGTATGTCGCAGGAAAGTTATTTAAAAAATCTACAAAACTGGGAAAAGAAGCAGCAAACATGACAAGTACAGCGTCATTTGCGCTAGGGAAAACATGGCCGGGGGGTTTTAATACACCAATGGGAGATAAGGTAGGAAATATACTTTTAAGGGGCGCGGCTAAAAGAGCTAGGAAGACAGCGGAAAAAATAAGAGCATCAAAAGCTACATTTAGATTTGGTGCGGGTTTTCTCGGTGGGTTATTAGTTGGGCAAGGTTTTGAAGAACTATTAAGAGCAAGATCAAAGAACGGTGAATTGTCAGATTTAGCAGAACTTTCCAGCGGGGCAGCGGGGCAGTTGTCTGTGCTTGCGGGCATGACAGCCTTTAGGAAAAGCGCGGGCAAAAATCTTATAAAAAAGATTTTGTCTAAAGGAAAGCTTTAATGAGTAAGATTATTTTCAGACGAATAGGCGGTCGAATTATTCCCGTACTTTCCAGGGCCAATAAGTCTGTTTTTATTACGAAGCCCGCAAATGCCGTTAAAACGCAGTTTAAGGAAATTAGGTAAACAATCTAAAGAATTTAAACGCGCACAAGAGTGGTCAACTTTTTATATTAGGGAAGCGGTTAAGAAACTACCGAAGAAGTATAGGAAATAATGTCAGAGCAATTTTTTACAGATCCCACAGTGACTGAATTAATCGAGGGTAATATTGCTCAGGTTGAGGCATTAGAAGAGAAGCAAGCGCGCAAACTTCTAAAAAGCTTTCGTGCTGTGCGCCAACAGCTTCAAGACAGGCTTTTAACGATACCCGAGGGTACATTTACAGAGCAGCAAATGAACGTAACCATGATTCAGGTGGACGCTGCAATCCAGGCCATTAATAAGCGGCTAAAAGGCGACATGGCTACGTCTTCCGGTATTTTGTCAAAACGGGGAATAGAAGACCTTGCGCGCGAGATCACAAGATTCTCTAAAAAATTTGAAGGCTCTATACAGCCACTAAATATAAATATGATAGCCATTGCACAAGACTCTAAGAACTTTCTAATAAACAAACACGAAGCGTCCATAGATGCTTACAGTGCTGCGCTAAGGTCGCAAATTGCACAGAACATTACGAACGCTATGATTATGCGTGACACAACGCAGCGCACAGTATCGGGTCTTGTTTCCGATGTTGGTAGATTTTTTGTTGGTGAAGAGTGGAAGCTTCAGAGGATTGTCCGAACAGAAATGCATGGTATGTATAACTTTTCTAAGTTAAATGGCTTGGCTAAAGTTCAGGCGGGCACGCTACCGGATTTAAAGAAGACGCTTTATCATCCGATGGATAGTAGAACAGGGGCAGACAGTAAGGAATTAAACAAAGATAATCCGATAATTCCGATTGATGAGCCTTTTGTGCAGACTTGGAAGGGTACAAAATGGGTTTTTCAATTTCCGCCTAATCGGCCTAACGATAGAGCGATTTTAGTGCCCTATCGTGTAGCGTGGGCTAAATAAAATAGGTCCTGTGTGCGGGGGGCGTTTATAAAGTCCAAAATTAATTAATCTTGAATTATACTGAACTACCGATAGGATTTAGTTAGAGTTGTCTCAGGCAGATAATCTAAAGTTAAATAAACAGTAGCCAGGTGCTACGAAGGAGTTACTAGTTATGCAAACACCAGAAGAAATAAAAGCAGCAAAGGAAGCTACTGATAAAGCAGCAGCAGCAGCAGCAGCCGAAGCAGCAAGAATTGCGGCAGCATCTCAGACAGATGATGACGGTGGTGAGGATGAAGATTCTGAAGATCAGGATGATTCTGATCTAGGTCAACTAAGTCCAAAACAAAAAGCGTATGTTGAAAGACTGCGCAAAGAAAATGCTAAGACACGAATTAAGGCAAAGGATCTTGAAACAAAGTATTCTGGCCTAAGTGACCGTTTTGGTAAGTTAGAGGGTGGTCTTAAGAAGCTATTTGGAGAAGATGTAGATGATCTTCCACCAGAAAAGAAGATTGAGAATCTATCCCAACACAATGAAGCTTTAGCGCTTTCAAACGCAATGAAAGAAGCAGCATTAGAGTACGGAGTAGGAAAAGCTGATTACGAATACTTTGAGTTTCTTGTAGCTAAAACAATGCAAGAACTTGGAGAAGATGAGGAACTAGGAGAAGAAGATTTAGCAGCGATTGCAAAACAAGCGCGCGCAAAATCAACAGCAAAATCGACAAGTGTCGATAGTGGCGGGGCACCGGATCCTGATGAGGATGACGGAAGTCTTTCTTTAGATGAATTCCAAAATATGGGGATCGTCGCTCGTTCAGCTCTTTATCAAAAAGATAAAGCTACTTATGAAAAAATGATGCTTGCGGAAAAAGGCGCTAAAAGAAAAAAATAAATTAACAACTTTTAGGAGTATATAAAATGCCCGCAACAGTAAGTACAGATTTTGTTTTTGAACCGAAAGTATGGAAAGAGCACGTTAGTGCATTTTTTCGTGATAAATTAGTTTTTGGTGCTATCGCTGAAAGTGATGACAGCTTAACACAAGAACCAGGGACTACAGTAAATTTTCCTTATTTTAAACAAATAGGAGCAGTAGAAGAACCTGCTGAATCCGCTTCTTTGAGTGTTGACAATTTGTCAGACGATTCTTTCAACGCAACAGTAAAAGAAATTGGTAAAGCGGTTGGTATTAAGAAGAAAGCTTTCAAAGTTAGTGCAGCAAGAACAGAACGCATTATCCAAGAAATCACTTCACAAATTGGTCGTCGTCATGCTGAAAAAGTTGATAGCGATTTACTAGCTGAATTTGCTGGCGTAGGAAACTTTGTAGCTCCGGTTATGTCGGTAACAGGTAAGAATGTACGCGCAATCAATCACGGTAAAGTAACAGCTTTCGGTGATTTACACCAAGATGCAGTTGCATTACAAATCCATAGCTTAGATATGCTTGAAGTAATGAACGATACAGTTGCAGGATTCATGAAAGCGGATGCACTTGATCCAATGATTCGTGTACCTGGTTTCGTAGGTCGTTTGTTAGGTATGGCTGTGTTTGAAAATGACAAACTAACAGTTGGTACTGCATACATTCAAAAAATGGCACCATACGGTTACATTTTGAAGCAAGACATGGAACTTGAAAGCGATTACGACATTTTGGCGCGCGAATGGGTTTTTACAGGCAACCAATGGTATGCAGTAAAATCATTCCACGCAAAAATTGCTGCTAACGATTATAAAACAGCAAAATTAGTGTTCACATAATAGAGAATAATAGCGAGCAAAGGTTTACTTTGCTCGCTTAAACTTTTAAATTTAAATTATTACAAAGGAAATAAAAATGAAAATTATCTTAGCTTTAGTTTGTGTTCTTGGTCTCACTTCTCAGGCATTTGCCGCTTTAAACAATGAAAATAATCCTGGTATGGCATGTTATGCGCTTGGTTCTCCAAGTGTTGATGCAACTATTTTGGCAGGTGCTTTAGGTGGTAAATCCATTAGAGTAATGTCTGTTAGTCTTGTAAACGCAGGGACAATTGTAGCTTCTAACTCCGACTTTGTTCAGTTAGAGTTACGCAAAGGCGCAACAGTTGTTGCAGAGCTTGATTCTCGTGCTGCACATGAAAATGGACTTGTTCTAAATACGCAGGAGCCTTTGAATGTAGTTTTGGCGGAACGAGATATAGCTGCGAATTCAGTTTTATCTATTGACTACAATGAGACAGACTCGGGTACTGCGGTTGCACTAACCGGAGCTATGGTTTGTGTTCATTACGCGGTGAAATAATGGGAATTATGTCACGTCGTCGCCAAAGGGACCAAAAAGTAGTTGTAGCACAAGAAGCAATTAATAAAAAAGAATTGGTAAAGCCAATCTTTGCGGAAAAAGAAATAGAGTCTGCGCAAGAAACGCCTTTAAAGAAAAAAGGGAAGTAGTAAATGGCATTGTCTGATAGAGAGAAACACAAAGTAATTTTTTATTTGGGTTGGTCTGGTCAGACAATAATAGCCGGATCCACGCAATATAATTCTGTTGTTTTTAATCGAGTAGGTTTTCTAAATGCGGAAATAGAGCGTATTGTGAAAGGGTTACTTGTAAGAATTGAAAAGGTGGATACTTCTTTAGAGGCTGCACTATGTAGACTTACCGCTGCTGAAGTAGACGGCATTGTTTTAAATAAAGATGAGATTGTTCACCTAAAAGCTGAAAGACGCAGATACATTAGAGAACTTTCCGATCATTTAGACATACCTATGACAAAATCTAGTGGTGTAAATATATCGGTAGTCTCGTGAGTGATATTAGAAAAGGGCTTCTTGATTGTGTCGATAAGATTCTTGAGATTAGAGAATCTATCGGAGCGCAGCTTGCAGACGTTTCGATAATTACACGCACATGGAGTGGAGAGCGAATAGGGGACGGGTCCTTTACAGACGTAGAGGTTCCAATGTATCCAATTCCACAAATAAAAGATTTTTCGCATAATATTCGAGTTAGTGAAGCGGGCGCAGTGAAGCAGGGTGATTTGATCTTGGTGGGTATTTCTCAAAATTCCTATCCAGACGAAAGTATGCTGCGCACTGACACAGGTTCTAATACTGTAGAGAAAATGATAAAAGTAGGAAATCATTTTTATCGTACTGTTTATGTAAAGCAGAAATTAGTAACATGGGATGTACAAGTTAGAAAAGTAAACCAAGATGAAACCGAATAGGGGTAATTTATGATGGACGATAAAAAAGGGTATGACAAGATGTCTGGGGCAAATCCATGTAATGTGGGACCACAGGGTATTAAGGGCCAAGGAATGGGATCCACGCAAGTGTCTGGTGTAAATCATCCAGGTATGGGACCAACAGTAATTGGTGGCGGCATGGGATCTCTTACGCAGGAACCTATTCAGCCTAAAGTGGGGAAGTAATTTATATGGAAAAGAATCGACAACAAGGAAAAGTCCGTTTTATTCGTAAGAATGGAAGGTTAATTCCAATTAGGGCGAAGTCATTAAACCCTGTTCTTTCTAAAAAAGCATATACGAAAGATCCTTACGGAGCTGCTGCAAAATCTAGTGCTTCGTTGGGTGCCCTAAGTGGCGTATCTGGTGCTGCCGCAGTTTTTGCTAAAGGTCCCAAGCTTAGAATGGCGGGCGCTCTAGGCGGGGTTGGTTTTGGAGCACTGGCTACGATAAATTCGGTAAATAGAATTAGAGGCAGCTATGCGCTGGGCGGTAAAAAAGAAGGCGGCGGCTTTACTGGGTGGTTAGCTACGGGACTAACGGGATCTGCTGCTGGACTTGCTGCGTCTGTCGCAGGTGTTGGTGTTGGTGTTGGTGCGGGCTATCTTGCTTCTAAAGGGGCTGGAAAACTTGGAGGCCTGGCTAGGCTATTACGTCGAAAAAAGAAGTTACCTAAGGCATCTAAGGCATCTAAGGCATCTAAGGTTAAGGAAGCTACGGCTACGGCTACGGCTACGGCTACGAAATCTAGGTTTAAGTAATGCCTGGTAAAACTGTAAAACTTGAAAACTTTGCGCAAGAAATAGAAGGGTTTTCAAAGGCTACGCTGAAAGAGCAAAGGGTCGCAGTTGTTAGTGGGGTTATGCGTTCACTTCCTGAGTTAGTTGCGGCAAGTCCGGTGGATACCGGTTCTTATGCAGCCTCTTGGGATTTCACGGAAACAGAGCAGAACGTGATTCTTGGCAATTTTGCTCCACACGCGCCAATTATAGAGAAGGGCGCTAGGCCTTTCACGCCGCCCATTCGTCCCTTGTTGGCGTGGGCTAAAAGAGTGTTAAGGTCTTCTAGTCAGCCTCCAGACTATGATAGCGAGGTTTGGGATTTGGCTAAGGGTGTGCAGAACAAGATCGCAAAAGAAGGTATGGAGCCTAGAAATATCTTAGAAAAAATGATTCCTAAAATCATTAAAAACATAAGGGAAGAATTAGCTCGTGGCAGATAGCACTACTTCAAACGAATCGATAACTGAAATTGTACCGAAGGCATTAAGCACATATTTAAAGGCTAATGTTTTGGGTCTTATAGAAGCTTACGACGAATTTCCTTCCTCTAATTTAAAAATAAAAATGCCATCTATTTCTATATTCGCATCTTCAAATGCGGAATTTAGGTCTTTAATGCCTTATGTAGAAAAAAAAGCAGGCAGTGCGGGTGGTCCTGTAATCGCTGCAAATAAAGCTAAGATCAGATGGATTGTAGGAATTTACGACCTAACATTGCAATTGGATATTTGGACTAGAAATAAAGAAGAAAGGGACGATATTTTTGACTCCTTATTCAATGCGTTAAATCCTAAGATAGCTCCTATGGGGCTTGTCCTAAAGCTAGATGAGTATTTTAATCAGTTGTGCAGCTACGAATATATAGGCCACACTATGCAAGACTCAGGAGAACGTGCCGATAGAGACGAGTGGCGCATGACTGTGAATGTACTTGTGACTTGCAAAGCAGTGCGGGAGCGTTCAGAATTTATAATAACAGACACAGACACAGCAGCGGAAATTGAAGCTCAAGGGCAAATTGACCGGACTGTAGTTGTGGAATAAAAGGAGATTTTTTAATGGGAATTTTTAGAACAAACGATCCAACACAGTTTGATGACATTGACGGAATAGTTGTAGACGAATCGGCGCCACCTTCTGCGATTACGGGAGCAGCAGCGAACGTTGCAATTATGGTGGGTCAATTTCAGAGGGGTCCAAAAGAACTTTCTTTAGTTATAGGCTCCATCGGTGAATTTAACGAAATTTACGGAAAATCTTCTTTTTCAGGAAACAAACAATTAAGAAATAAAAAATTTGGTGCGCTAAGAATTATTAGAGCATTTGCAGCAGATGCGGTGAAAGCCACATTGACTGTAGATACAAAATTAAAATTTGATGCAAAACACTTCGGTGCTTATGGAAACAATATCAAAATAACAGTGGGTAATGTTGCGGGAGATGCTTCAGCAGTTGCAGCAACATTTTCCGGTGCAGTTGCAGGTGTTACCGGAACCGTAACCTTAACAGCAAACGTGGCGGGCACAGCAGGCAACAGTATTCTATTAACAGGCGATGGAAGCACAACGCTTACGGCTCTTGTATCAGCTTGGAACGCAGCAAATGTTGGAAACCAAGTGACTCTAGGCACAGCAAATGGCGCAAACACTCCTAACAACGCAGTAGCGATGCAGTTAGCGGGAGGGGCGGCTTCAGTAAACGCTGGGTTTAAAGTAACAATTGAAGATACAAATGTAGATGCGGTTTTACCTATAGAAATTTACGATGGTTTAACAGCAGCAGCTTTAACAACAGCGACTTTTGCGGGCTCTAATCTTGTTGCGGTAACAATTCTTTCTCAAGCAAGCGATCCTGCAAATCAAACTGCAACTTCTCTTGCAGCAGGCAGTGATGGCACAATTACAAACACAGATTATGAAACTGCAATCGTACTTGCAGAAGAAGAAAAAGCCGGGAACGTGCTTTTCTTAGACAGCTACAACGCAGTTAGAAACGGATATTTAAAAACACACGTAGCAGCACAACAAGATAAAATGGTTATTGTTTGCGGGCAACCAGGGGACAATAAAGCAGCAGCAATTGCGGATGTGGTTAATTACAGAGATGCAGATGGGCGTATTATGTACGCGTGGCCGTATGTAGAAACATCTATCGATAATGTACTTGAATTAACGCCTCCGGCGGCATGGATTGCTTCTATATTTTCACAAACTAGCCCACACATTGCTCTTTCTTTCACTGGAAACACTGGCTTTCTAGCTGGCATTGTTGATCTTGAATTTAAAGAATCAAGAAACGGATATATCTCTTTAAACAGCGCGGGCATTATGTCGCTTGAGTATGACAAAGACGTAGGCTACTTAGTAAAAAACGCAGTAACTACACACCTTTTAAATACAGAGAAGCGTGAAGTTTTACGCAGACGCATGACTGATTTCTTAACTGATTCAATCGCTTTCTACTTAAAGAATTATCAAAATGATGTGAATTCAAGTGAAAAGCGCGACGAGGTTAAAGCCACTATTCTTTCTTTCGACACTTTGTTAGTAGCAAGTAAAGTATTGCCAGGGCAAAAAGATGTGAAGGGCGGTGCTCCGCTTCTTGTAGACACTGAGAGTTTAAACACTGATGCCGTAATTGCATTGGGACAATTTAAAATTATATATAAAAGAAGAATTTTCAGCTCTATGCGCTATATCGTTCTGCAAGCAGAAATCGGTACAAGCGTTGTAGTAACAGAAATATAAGGGGAATAAAAAATGGCAAATCCAAGTATTCGCGGGCACAAGGGACAGTTTAAGATTTTTGAAAACGGACAATTGACTAGCATTGTGGACATTACAGGGGTGGCGGTGAATCAAGATTCATCTTTTTCACGCACATTTTATGTAGGTCGTCCACTTCCTGAAGGCGATCAAACTATAGAAGGATGGTCGGGTTCAATCGACTTAGAAGTAAAGGACGCTGCTGTCGATGAGTTTATTGATGCGTTAATTACGAATAATTTAAACGGAATTGGTGTAAGCGATTACACTTTTATTACTGTTGAAGAGTTCGGAGACGGATCAAGAAAATCTTATGTGTATTTCGATTGCCAATTTAAGATGTCAAAGAGTCAAGGCGGTCTAAATGCAAAAATGACTAAAAAACTTGATTTCCAAGCAGCCGGCAGACAATCATTATAAAACCAGATGCCCTACATTATGTAGGGTTTTTTAATAGTTATTAGTTACATAGGGAGCAAGTTATGGCAGACGTTCAGATTCAACAAATATCAGTACACAAAGTTACTCTCACGACAGGTAAAATTGTTTTAATGAGAGAAATGAAAATCAAAGACCAGGATCTTGCGGCAAAAGCGGCAGCGGCTCGGGTAGGCGATAACAGCAAAGTAGCAATAGCTCTTGCAATGCAAAAAGAGCTTCTAAAGCTTTTAATTGTGCAAGTAGGCGATAAAAAAGTTCGTCCTATTGAGATGGAAAATTTGGATGATATATTTTCCTACAACGAATTTAGGCAATTAACTCAAGTGTTAGAGCAGGTCACGGGTGGTGATGAGTCTGAAATGGGAAACGCGACGATAGAGTTCGTCAACTTTGGAAGCACATAGCTTGGATTAGCAGGTACACTAGTCTTCGACCTGATGATGTGATGAACATGACACCGTTGCAATTACAAGTTGTGACGGATACTCTAACAGATTTGTTGGATAAAGAATCAGGGAGACAAGGGTAAATGGTTCAAGCTTTCACGGTATTATCAGAGTTTAAATTTGACATTGGTGGAGCTCTACTTTCTACAGACGCGCTCAAGGGCGCGGTAAATGGTGTTTCGGGTGCCGTGGATAACGCTCTTGTATCTTTTCAAAGAATGTCGCTTGGGCTTGTAGCTCAGTTTATGACGGGTCCTGGTGGTGGTATTCTGGGCCTATTAGGCGCGGCTATTTCATCTAGCGATCAGTTTGCACAATCACAAATCAATTTAGCAAACGCAATGGGACAAGGGGCTGGCACTTTTGCAGAGCGTATGCGGCTTGCAGAAGAAAAAATGATTAATATGAACAAGCTTGCGCTGGAATTCGGTATTCCTGGAAAAGCTTTAGTAGATATGACAAAGATTTTACTTCCTGCGATTAATACAAAAATGGGCGGATCCAAGGGTGTGGATACTGCCGTTGATCTTAGTAGAAACTTTCTAAAGTCTGCGCCTACCTTGGGAATTGATCCTAATGAAGCAACAGGGCAGTTACAGCGCGCGGTACTAGGCTTTACAGACATGGGCGACACACTATTTAGAGTTCTGACAGCGGATACAAAAGCCATGAATGAGTTCGTAGGCAAAGCAAAAGTATTTAACACATTACCAATGGCGCAAAGAATACAAAAATTAACGGCAGCATTTGGCGAGTTCTCTAGAGACACAGGCGCACTTGATGCAAGACTAAACTCGATCACAGGACAGATGGAAGTTCTCAGAGGACAATTGGGAGGAATTTTCTCAATACTAAGGCCGTTGGGCGCAACAATAATTCCGATGGTTGTAGATGCACTTCAGCGCGTAAATAATCTTATAAAAAACAACTTATCCAAGGTAATTGAAAACTTAGCGTTTGGTTTAAAGCCATTCGTAGGGGATTTGGACAGGTTTTTAGCTACGCTGCTTCAACTTAGAGAATTAAAAAATAATTTGGCGTTTACGAGTGATATTTTCTTTCTAACTGGGGCGCTTCACTTCCTAGGTTTTGCAATAAAAGCACTAGGTTTTACAATTATGGGCGTAGTAACTAAATCGCTGGGAGGACTAGGGGCGGCTTTAGCTTTCTTAGGGGGCTGGCTAGTAAAACTTATGGTCTTTATATGGCCTCTTGTTTCGGCACTTTCGATCATTGTTTTTAAAATGGCGTTATGGGCGGGCCTCATTCTTTTTGTAGCTCAGATACTTGAGAGAGCTGCCGCAATTATAAAAATAAATCTTCTTCCGTCAATAGTTGCTTGGGTTACAAAGCTTGCAGAGATCGGTGAGACTTTTATGCGCATCCTGGGTGTGTTCGATGACGGTGTGCAGACACTTGCAAAACTTTTGGCAGTTAGCCCTGTTGTTGATTGGGTGGTTAGCGGGATTACGACAGCACTGGAATTACTCGGGAATTTAGTAACGGGCCTGGGGCTTGTAATGATGGGCTTTCAAGGGGTCTTCTTTGCTATTCTTCAATTTTTAGAACAAGTCACAAGCTTTTTCGGCGGTAAGGGATTTGAAGCGGGTAAAATAGGCGATGCTTTTAATGCCGGAACCGAGGATATGTTTACTAAAATTTTCGCACGCCCACAACAAGAGGGCGGCATGGCTTCGGCCAATACAGTAAATAATTTTGATGTTAAGATGCAAAACAACTTTAAAGAAATGATGGAGCCTGACCGCGTAGCATTTACTATTAAAGATCAGCTTTTAAAAGCAAGTCAGAATAAAACAACAGCGGCAAGACGACCATTTGGTTTAACGGGGGGCTAATGGCAGACTTTGGTTTTGATATAAAGGGCGTAGTTGATTCTGCCGTTGCAAAAATAAAAGATCCCTTCGATAAATATTTTAGAAAACCGTTAGACATGAAAAGCGCGTTAGAGCTTAACGACTTTGACAATGGTTTTATAATCACGCCTTTCAATAGAGATGGTAACGAGCTAAAAGAAGATACTATAAAGCTTAGAGCTGACATGATGCCCATTGTGCCGTTTACTTATGGCGGAACACAGAAAATGGTCGCTGACTATTATCCTGGTAACAGTGAACCTACTGTTCAAGTATTGGGGCCGCAAGAGGATGAAATAACAATAAGCGGAAAACTCAAATCAAAACATTTTGCTAAGCAAAGAAATGATCCTACGCTTGAGGAAAGTATTCGTAAACTTCCTTTGGAGTATCAAAAATCAATTGAGTTAATTAGATTAAACGGGTTTTTGGTTAATATTCAAATGGGAGAATTTTCTAGATGGGGCTTTATAAAGCAAGCAACATTTGAATTAGCTACCTATGCAGACATTAGATATAAGATAACATTTCTAATTGTAGGTTTTAACAAGCCTAGAGATTACATTGTTGTTTCAAAAACAGGTGAGATACCTTTTGCAATAAACAAACAGTTAATAGCGAAAATGACAGAGTACCAAGCTACGTTCGGTAATGTTCCTGAAACTATGCCTAAGTCTTTCGCAGATCAGATAAAAGAAAATGTGGCTACGGTCGCACAATCGGTAAATTTAGTGACTGGGTTTGTAGATAACATTTTAAATGAAGTGGATTCAACAAAAGATGCGGTTTCTCGCGCTCAGGGGCTTGTGAAAAATGCTAGGAATAATATCACAACATTACAAAGACGGGTGGGGGCCATTTCTCCTTTTGGCAGTGTTTTTACATCTGGAGGGAGCGGTATTTCCGGGAGTTATACAAATTCATCTTTTATAGCGAATACTTTGTCTAGTAGTTTTAGTCTTACTGCTTTTCTGGCTTCTCTTGCTAAGCAACTAAAGCAATTTTCCGATAAAATTCCCATTGCCCGCCATCGTGTTCAAGAAGGGGATACTTTGCAGAATTTAGCGATTAAGTTTTACAATGATTCGGCTAAGTGGTCGGAAATATATGACCACAACAAATTACAGACAACGGTACTTGTAAAAGGCGTAATTTTAGAGATGCCGAGGCTTTAATGGTAAATACAAAATGCGTCATAGATAAAATCCATGTGATGCCGACAGCAGACTGTATTGAGCACATAGAAAGTTCTGACTGCATATGTTCTCCGGTGCAGGATTCTGAGAACAAATGGGATTTACGCGAAGGAACTGCGGATAAAGAAGTTTGGGTACATAATTTAGTTTTAGTAGGTAAACATTAATGAGTTTCTATTATCCACAGGGAATAATACAGTTAAACGCGGTACTCGAAGACTTTGGATATAATTCAAATCCACGTCTACAAGAGCCTTACGTATGGAATGTAGTTGCTCGACGCTTAACAGTTAATTTAAACAATTACAAAGAAGCAGATACTTTCTCCGCTGAAATCGACTACAAAAATTTTCCGCTTGATCCGAGAATTATTAGATCCCTGGGGGTCTCTGTTTTCTTGGAAAACAAAAGGCAAATATTTGATGCGGGAAGAACAAACGCATTAGATTTAATAAAACCTGGTTACGATAATATTATTTTTCAAGGTTTTGCAGATACGGATAAACTTGTTTTAAATCAAAATAATAGAACAGTATCATTAGATGGTAGAGATTTTACTTCACTTCTAATTGACCGAGAATATTTAGGCGATCCAATTGTAACATCTAAGACTTTAGACAAAGTAATTCAAGACCTACTAAATCAATTGAATGAGACAAGAATTGATCCAAGTAAACCAGGGTTAGGTTTACTTATTGATAATCAAACAGGCGAAGAGCTTCCCATTTTATCTGATGTGGAGGGTTCTAAAGACGCGCTTGCAGGACTTTATAATAGTAAAGGAAAAAAAACTTATTGGGATATTATCCAAGAGCTTATTTCTAATACAGGCCTAATTGCGTACGTTGCGCTTAACAGGCTTGTCATTACAAAACCTCGAAATTTGTACGATAGAAGTAAATCAAAAGTCTTTGTTTTTGGCCGAAATGTGAAAGACTTAGAGTATGAAAGAAAACTCGGCAGGCAAAAAGGTTTTAATGTCAGATGTATTGCGCTCGACTTCGAAGAGAAGGAGCTTATTACCGCCAATATTCCAGAAGAGGCCACCGAATCCTGGGCTAAAGATATTGGTGTCAAGAGAGAGCCTATTCGTTTACCTGTTGCGAAAGCTCCACAAGCTGTTCCTGAGAATTCTGCGAATAACGCCAACACTTCAGGAGCCACAAATCCGCAACCACAAGGTGCCCAAGGTACTACCGAAAAAGATACTGCGCCATATCTCACGTTCAGAATCGCAAAAGTAAAAGACAAAGCTGCGCTTATAACTATAGGTGAGAAAATATTTGAAGAAGTAGGCAGACAACAAATTGAAGGTAAGTTAACGACTCGTGAGATGAAAATATTTTCGCCTGAAGTAAAGGGTGAAGATCAACTTTTCAGTGCTACAAAATTTAGAATAGGTACGCCAATAGAAATTAGAATTGACCAGGGTGATTTGGAAGGAATTCCATCTAACCTAAGGGCAGCGGCAAGAACTTCAAAAGATGTGGATACGCCACAACAAAAAACAGTTAGAAAAAATACGATAGCGGCAAGATTAAAACAACGCGGATATGAGCCACAAATAGCAGACGCTTTGGCGGAAGCTTTGACATTGTTTGACACGCCTTTTTATGTAAAAGACGTGGAATTTACGTTAGATCAAGATGATGGTTTTTCTATGACATTGGGCTTTATCAATTTTATTGAGATCCCTCAAAATTTAGTGGAGGGTAAAACCTAATGGGCAAGGGCTTTAATCTAGAAGAATTAAAAGAGATACTATCGGACGATAAGCTACATATTGCCGTAGGTAAGGTCATACAATTAGAGGTAGCTTCGGATAGATCAGTTTTACGATGCATTGTTTTACTGCTCCCGGAAAATATTAAAATGGTTACAAGGCTGTCGTGGGACGCTGTAGGTCCTGATGCCGGAATCTTCCAATTTCCTTCTTTAAATGATTTGGTATTAGTTGGGTTTGTGAACGGCAATGAGCAAGAAGCCTTTGTCTTAAGAAGACTAACCTCCAAAGAAGATAAAATACCTATTCAAGCCCTTTCCGGGCATACAGTTGTGAAAGCATTGGCAGGCAAGAAAGCTTTTCTAAATTCAGATACAGAGATTAATTTAACAAGAGAAGGACCAGGGGATGAGCCATTGGTCTTGGGTAATACTTTTAAAACTGCGTACAGTGCAGACCTGGCAGCAACGGCAATACATAGGCATATAGGTAACTTAGGATATTTAACAGATGTGCCGGACAATACGCTTGATTTTACAAATATTCAGGCAAGTCCAGTAGATGATTCTGTAATGTTATCGGATATAAGTAAAACAGAGAAATAGGAAAAGCATGGCACTAACACTAGCAAGTTTATCTACCAAGATTCAGACGGAAATTGTAGCATTATATGGTGTGGCGGATAGTTCTGCCAGGCTCAAAAATTTCGCCGATGCTATTGCGAAAGCAGTAGTTGACGAGATTCAAGCTAATGCCGTGGTAAGTTCTACGGGGACTGTAACAAGTGGGATTGCTTCGGGCGATCCTGTCGTAACAACAGGAACGGTTGCATAATGGCTACTATTGAAGAAGCAATGTTGAAAGATGTTTTACACAACGGAGACCTTCGTGTAACTGCGAGCGGTGATCTAGAGTGTGTTACGGGGATTTTAAATTTGAAACAAGCCCTTTTTCATAGGCTTCTTACTACTCCAGGGGCTTTAGTGCATCGACCTGAGTACGGCGTAGGAATTAAAAACTTTCAAAACGCGGTGAACACGCTCGACACGCAGCGAAGACTAGCTAATAATATTATAGATCAATTTAGTCGGGATATAAGAATACAAGAAGTTTCAGGGGTACGCATTACAAGCGAAGACTCTAGCCCTGGTAAAGTAGTAATTTATGTGCGGGTAAAAGCGGTGGGGTACGACGAAATCACGCTAGATTTTAAGCCCTTTGGAGAGGATCAATAGATGCCAACAAATGTACCTAGTCAGCAAGATTTATATGATTTATGGAAAAACGAAGTTCAATCTAGAAAACCAGAACTAACCGACTTTGAAGAAGGCGCGGTAAATGATGCATTTGCGGGTGCCGCGAGTGTGGGCGGGCAAGAGCTTGTAAAAGTATTTTTAGACCTATTTGCAAAGACATATTTCTCTACTGCAAACGGGCCTGAGATAACGGGGGGGCCGGATGATCTTGAAACTCTTGCAGTGGATCACTTTGGCAATGCTTTTGCTCGTCCTGCTGCGGAACCCGCTGTGGGTGTGGTCGCTTTCTCTCGGGCTGGCTCTAGTCCTACGGTCCTTATTCCGGCGGGGACAATAGTAAAGACAGCAAAAGATGCGAGCGGAAAAGAGCAGCGTTTTCTAACTGTTTCCTCTGTAAATTTAGTGACTACGACTATTTCCGCTTCTGTGAGAGCGGTAGAAGCGGGGACTGAAGGGAATGTCAATTCTGACAAAGTTGTAAAAATAGAATCTACACTTACAGACGCAACAATAGTTGTGACAAATGCTTTGGCATTTTCCGGTGGAGAAGCTGAAGATACTGATGCCGAGTACAGAGAATTTATACGAAATAAAATTGAGACTCTTAGAGGCGCAACAAAACAAGCAGTAGAAGCAGCAGCAAACAATGTACCCGGTATTGAAACGGCAACGGCAATTGAAGACCTGCAAGCAGTAATCGAGTGGAATATTGCCACCTCACTTACCGTAGGGTCTTTCTTCTATATTCCTCGCGTGCGCTTGTTTATAGCTGATATAAACGGAGTAGCTTCGCAGGCGCTTATTGATTTAGTGGATGCGGCAGTTGAGGGAGTAAGAGCTACGGGTGTTAGAGTGAATATTTTAGCAGCAGCGGCGCTTAGTGTGAACTGGACTATTACAATATCTTTAAATCCAGCGGGGCCAAATTTTGCCGCTTTTTCGACAAATACGGCAACTTTAGAGCTTTGGATGGCACAGTATATTAGAGACCTGCCTATCGGAACAGGGTTTAATAAAAGCCTAGCAAAGATTGCTCTAATGAATGTTTGGGGGCCTGTCGGCACGAACGATTTAACTGATATTACAATTTCAGTACCTACGGGGAACATTACGGCAACGGCAACACAGAAACTTATTCCTGGAACAGTTGAGGCAAGTCCGTAATGGCAACACAGGCGGAATGGCACAAAAAACTAAAAAGCTGGGTGCCCGCATGGTTCTTTGCAGAAGAAGATGTCAATACCGCTAACTTTCAAGCTCTTGCCTCTGTTTTAGCTGCTCTAGAGGCTCATGCTGTCGATCATCAACGAGAGACGTTTATTGCTCAGGCAATGAGTGGCTATCTTGATGAGCACGGGCTAGAGCGCAATCTTACTAGGATAAACTTAGAGTTAGACTCAGCGTTTTCCGAAAGAATTAGATACATTACAAATTCCACGCCCAAAGCCAATATTAAGCGACTAGTTGACGCGCTGCTTGCAGTGGGAGAATCTGTAATAACTGAGGACTTTAACGGGGCGGTGTACTTTGATAGAGAAGATTTTGTAAGTCGAGCAGAACTTTTTATTGAAGGCATTTATAATGTCTTCTCAATCGTCGTGGACAAGCAAGTACATCAACCATATTCTTTTTATGACAGAGAAAATTTTTATACTAGAGAAGATTTTATAGGAACTAATGAATCAAGTTTGGAACTTTTTAAGTTAATTATAGAAGCAGTAGATAAAGCTAAGGCGTTAGGAACGCTTTACCGACTTATCGAAAGGACGGATTAGGATGCGTAGAAAATTTAATGATGGGCAAGAGGTTATTTTTCAAGACTTCAATAAGATGGGCGCGGCGGTAGAGGGCGAGCTTTACGATAGAGTAATTTTTGAACTAATTCAGAGAGCAGAAAACTCTTTTTTTGCAGACGGGTTTAACGTAATTTACTCAGCACCTACTACTGTTTCGGTAAATGCTGGGGTTGGTTTTCAAACGGATGCAACGCAAGTGGCACCGGAACCAAAAAAGAGACTTTTATATAGAGCAGCAGCGCTGCCTATAAATCTAGTAGCTCCGCACGCAACACTTAATAGAATTGATCTAATTGTGTGTAAAGCTGCACGAGTTGACGGAGCGCCGGAAACTCGCAAGTACAAAGCGCCTATCGGCACAATTTCCAATGAGAGTTTAGTAGTTTCCGAGGATTGGGAATCAGAAATAATTGCAGTAGAGGGAACACCTCACGCGACTCCGGTAGCTCCAACGGTACCTACAGGTTATATAAAACTTTCTGAATGTTTAGTTACAGCAGTCTCAGGAATGAGTGGATCCGGTGCCATTACAGACTTCAGAATCTTACTTCCTGTCGGTGGTTCGGCTACAATTAACACTTTAACAGCAGTTAAAATAACGGCTAGTGCCGCTCTTTCCATTCAGCAAGCAATTCTACAATTAGATGAGTTAGCTAGGTACGGAAAAATTGACTACAATGATTTTGAGGATCTTGTATCAGATCCAGCAGCACCCGCAGCGGGGATTGTTCGAGTTTATAATAAAGCCGGAATTTTATTCGGTCGAGACAACACTACGCTAGCGCCCATCGGAAGCGGTGCGCTTGATACCACTACCAATTTCACTATAGCAAACAACGCAACAAGCGCAGCTATCACGGGGCTTCTATTTGACTTAGCTACTTTTAGAGCAGTAGAAATTGAATATTCAATTTATAGAAAAACAGATTCTCCGATAGAAGTTGCAGCGATGGGCAAG
>Ga0163144_10008035_pt1 | contig 22920 bp, 14 predicted proteins | sample OliLak19BULKMAT1_FD_123175 | JGI IMG/M metagenome (GOLD analysis project Ga0163144, IMG submission 123175) | Freshwater microbial mat bacterial communities from Lake Vanda, McMurdo Dry Valleys, Antarctica - Oligotrophic Lake LV.19.BULKMAT1 | ecosystem: Environmental > Aquatic > Freshwater >...
AGAAGTAATTGAACCGTTTTTAGTAGAAGTAATTCTCTCCTGCATCAAGCCCATTTCTGTAGCCAATGTTGGTTGATATCCAACCGCCGAAGGCATACGACCTAATAAAGCCGAAACCTCAGAACCAGCTTGTGTAAAACGGAAGATGTTATCAATAAAGAAAAGGATATCACGTCCACCAGATTTTTCATCCCCATCACGGAAATATTCCGCCATTGTTAATCCTGATAAAGCAACACGAGCACGAGCTCCTGGAGGTTCATTCATTTGGCCGAATACCAAAGTTGCTTGTGATTTTTCTAATTCTTTCATATCAACTTTTGAAAGATCCCATCCGCCACTTTCCATCGAATGTTTAAATGCTTCTCCATAACGGATAACGTTTGACTCAATCATCTCACGCAATAAATCGTTTCCTTCACGTGTACGCTCACCAACACCTGCGAATACCGATAAACCTTCGTATCCTTTTGCAATGTTGTTGATTAATTCCATAATCAATACGGTTTTACCAACTCCGGCACCACCGAACAAACCAATTTTCCCTCCTTTTGCATAAGGCTCTAAAAGGTCAATTACTTTAATTCCTGTAAACAATACTTCAGTAGAAGTAGATAATTCTTCATATTTAGGAGGCATGCGGTGAATAGGTGCGCCACCTTTTTTGTCTGTTTGCTTAAGACCATCAATAGCTTCTCCAACTACATTATATAAACGACCTTTTACTTGTTCTCCAACAGGCATAGTAATTCCTGCACCGGTTGCAGTAACAGTCAATCCGCGGTATAATCCGTCAGATGAGTCCATCGCAATGGTACGAACTGTATCTTCTCCTATGTGTTTTTGAGTTTCAAGAATTACAATTTGGCCATTCGGTTTTACAACTTCTAATGCATCCAAAATGTTTGGTAATGTAGCTCCGCCTTCAAAACTTACGTCTATTACCGGACCAATTACTTGTGAAATTTTGCCTGTGTTTGTTGACATTTTATATGTATGTAAATGTTAATTTTAAAAATTCGAGTGCGAAATTACATAATATTATTCATGTAAAAAATCGATTTTTAACTTTTTTATAATTAAATTTGATGCTTTAAATCATACAAGATTTTTGTAGAAAAGATAAGCGATTTAGACCCTGATTTTTAGGTGATTATCGAAACCTGTTAGCTTTTTGTGTGATAAATACCTCTGATTGAATGAAGGTTTATACCAATATTGAAGAATTTAAGGACGTAAAAAATCCAATCGTTACCACCGGCACTTTTGATGGAGTTCATTTAGGACATCAAAAGATTATTTCTCGACTGAAAGATGTTGCTAAAAAACACCAAGGCGAAACCGTTTTACTGACTTTTTATCCCCATCCCAGAATGGTTCTCTTTCCCGAGGATAATGAGCTAAAACTCTTGAATACACAACAGGAGAAAATTCAATTGCTCGAAAAATATGGCGTAGATCACCTCATTATTTACCCTTTTACTAAAGAATTTTCCCGCTTAACTTCTGTTGAATTTGTTAGAAATATATTGGTGAACAGCATCCACACAAAAAAACTGATTATTGGATATAATCATCATTTTGGCCGCAATCGCGAAGGTTCTTTCGAACATTTAAAGGAGTTTGGACCTATTTATGGCTTTGAGGTGGAAGAAATTCCAGCTAAAGACATCGATAGTATAGAAATTAGCTCTACAAAAATCCGCAATGCTCTTTTGTCGGGGGATGTAGAAATGGCTACAACTTTTTTAGGACATGCTTATTCGCTTGCCGGAAAAGTGATCAAAGGATATCAAAAAGGACGGATAATTGGTTATCCAACAGCAAATATTGAAGTGGAAGATAAATATAAACTTATTCCTGGCGATGGTGTTTATGCTGTGAAAGTGGAAGTTAGAGGTAAATTGTATGGTGGAATGTTGAATATCGGAAACAATCCAACCATTGAAGGGAAAGGCAGAAGCATAGAAGTAAACATTTTTGATTTTAATGAGACTATTTATGGTGAGGACGCAACTATTTTTTTTATTAAGCGTCTAAGAGATGAACTGAAGTTTGCCGGCTTGGAGGAATTGAAGGATGCTTTAGCAATCGACAAACAAAACGCTTTAAAAATATTGGCCACTTGAAATTTACAAAAACATATTTCTTTAAAATAAATTTAGTTCTACTGCTTTTATTAGGTTCGGGTAAACTGTTTTCTCAAACTGTTTTGCTGGATTCTTTGGTGCTCGATACAATGCGTGCTTACACCAGTTTGGAAGAAGCATTGAAAAATCCTGAAAAAGTAATTAAACTGGAATTAAGAAGAAAAAAATTTAAATCTTTTCCCATGGAGATTTTGAAATTTACAAATCTTCAATATCTTGACCTAACAAAAAATAATATTACAGAGCTTCCTGCAGAAATTTCTCAATTGGAAAATTTGCAATATTTGTCAATCTCAAAAAATGGACTCGAAGAATTTCCTCCGCAAATTGGGGATTTAAAAAACTTGTTTTATTTGAATGCAAATCAAAATGAACTTACTTCCATTCCGCCAACAATTGGAAAATTAACCAAACTAAAAAATCTCGATTTGTGGAGCAATAATATTGATCGTTTTCCTGATGAATTAAAGGATTTGAAAAGTTTATTGGTGTTTGATCTAAGAGTGATTCTTATTCCAGATGCTCAGCAATCAAGCATTCAGGCAATGATTCCGCATGCGAAGGTATATTTTTCACCTTATTGTAAATGTCAGCAGTAGGTATAGGGGTAATTAGGTGACTAAGTAACTAGGGAGTAATCATTACAATATTTAAGAAAATATATCCATATCATTCATAACTCAGAACATTTTTACCTAGTCACCTATTACTTAATCACCTAGTCACCAATCACAAAAGATGAATTTCCATTTAAATTTCCCAATTCAATCATTCCCTCAAAAAATAAATTATTCGCATTCTTCATTTTTTATTGGTTCTTGTTTTGCTGAAAATGTGGGCGAACTAATGCTGCAATACAAATTTAAAACGATTATCAATCCTCACGGTATTTTATACAATCCTTCCAGTATTACAGTAGCTTTGCGCAGATATTTAAAAAATGATTGGCTTACTGAAAAAGAGTTGTTTTTTGCAAATGAATGTTGGAATTCTTGGGAGCATCACAGTCGGTTTTCTAATCCCGACAAACAAAAATGCTTAGCAGAAATTAATAAAACAATTTCTGAAGCACACGTTGCATTGAAGAATGCGGAATGGTTAAATATTACTTTTGGTTCCTCCTATATTTATAAACGAAATGAGCAATTGGTTGGTAATTGTCACAAGCAACCGCAAAAAGAATTTGTTAAAGCGATATTGACAACAACACAAATTGTTGAAGAATATAAAATTTTGATAAAAGAATTAGCCGCTTTTAATCCGAAACTAAAAATTATTTTTACAGTAAGTCCAGTGAGACATGTTCGTGATGGCGTAGTAGAAAATAATTTAAGTAAAGCGCGATTGATAGATTCGGTTCATCAATTGTTAAGTAAAAATAATTTTTATTTTCCTTCGTATGAGCTGATTATAGACGATTTGCGGGATTATCGTTTTTATAAGGAAGATTTGGTGCATCCAAATGAGCCAGCCATCAATTATATTTTTGAAAAATTCAGTAGTTTGAATTTTGATGCTCCAACCATTCAATTGCTGAATACAATCAAAGATGTTTTAATTGCAAAAAATCATAAACCTTTTCATTCAGAAACAGACTCACATAAAAAATTTAAGATAAGTTTTTTAGAACGCTGTACGAAAATGCAAATGGAAAATCCTGGTATGGATTTTAAAGAAGAATTGAATTATTTTGGAAAATAAAATAAGATTATTCAATTGGAATTTTTAACTCCTGAAATCTTTCTACAATAGTATTGAAGGCTGCAAGCGGATCTTTTTTTTTCCAGATTGAACTATAAAATGCCAATCCATCAAAACCAATTTCATTTGATTTCTCAATGGCATTAATATCCACTCCTCCACGCGCTGCAATATTAAACGAAGTTTTTGAAACTGCTGATTTTAAACTGTGCTCTGTAAATCCACCTTGAAATTTGCTGTTGAGGCTGTCAAAAATTGGACTCAAAAAAACATAATTGTATTCGTGACGATGACCTTTTTCAAATAGTTGTCCGATATTACTAAACGAAGTGGTGATAATAATTTTCGGATTTTTTAATTGAATTAGTTTGATGGAAAACAAAGTTGTGTATCTTTTTTTTAAATGTGATTTTGTAAGATGAATTCCTTTTAAATTAAAGCTGCGTGCAAGGTTGTGATGAGAGTGAATAATTATTCTGTCATGAAAATGTGCGGGGATGGCTTTTAATAATTCCCTCGTTTTTTTTGTAGAAAGTTTATGTTTTCTTAAGTGAAAATGATCCAATCCAGCTTCAAATAAACTGGTAATGATTTGAGCTTCGTTTTCAATTTCACTTGAACTGGAAATAACGATTAATTTCATAATTTACTTTTTATAAGAATGAATTGTTTTTGCAATCGATTCTATAAGTGAAACATTTTTTTCAATTGCATTTCCAACAACAATAATATCAGCTCCCGACTGGCAGGCCAATAAAGCTTTTTTAGGACTGTCAATTCCGCCACCGATAATTAAGGGGATAGTAATATTTTTACTCACTTTTTTTATCATATCAGCAGGAATTACGTTTTGCGCTCCGCTACCAGCATCCATATAAATTAATTTTAATCCTAACTGCTCACCCGCCATTGCAGTGCATACAGCAATATCATTTTTATCAGCAGGAATTGGATTGGTATTGCTGATATACGATGCAGCAGTTTGTTTACCGCTTTCAATCAGCATATAACCGGTTGATAAAACCTCTAAGTTGCTTGCTTTTATTAACGGTGCAGCTATTACGTGCTTGCCAATTAACAGCTCCGGGTTTCTTCCTGAAATAAGTGATAAAAGAAGAATGGCAGCAGCATTTTTACTTATTTGTAAATGATTACCGGGGAAAATGATAATTGGAATTGTAGTGTTTTTTTTGATTGTTTGAATACAGTTTTCAAAGCTTCCGTTACTTAGCAGACTTCCTCCAACCATAATAAAATCAACCCCTGCACGATTTGCTTTTTTAATTACCTCCACTGATTCAAATTTGTCTGGATCAATTAAAACAGCGAAAAGTTTTTTTCCTTTTGCTTTGTTTTTAATAATTGTATCGTAATTCTTTTTCTGCATTTTATCTTTTAAAAAGATTTTCAAGCAATATTAAATAATTCATTCGAGGAGAGCATAATTTAATGCGAAAATTAATTTGACACTTAAATATTCTTTTTTTCATTTTTTTTTTAGATATTTACAAAAAATTACAAAAAAGCGTATGAAATCTACAGGTATCAAAATCAAATCCGCACTTATAATTTTAGTTGTATTGGCTTACCAATCAGCTGTAATGGCGCAAGAGACGTTATATCCTTTTAGTGATAAAGGCAAATACGGGTACATCAATAAAACCGGAAAGGTGGTATTGCCTGCTCAATTCGAGTTTGCGGAAAAATTTTATGAAGGATTAGCAGTTGTGAAGCAAGGAGGAAAGCGTGGTTTTATAGACGCAACAGGTAAAATGGTTATTCCTGCTCAATTTGATCAAAAAACAGACGGTTACTTTTCAGATGGATTGGCTTGTGTAAAGCTGGCAGGAAAGTTTTCGTACATCGATAAAACAGGTAAAACAGTCATCACCCCGAAATGCGAGCATGCTTATAAGTTTTCAGAAGGAATGGCTCGTTTGCAGGTAGGTTTGAAATTCGCATACATTGATAAGGCAGGAAATGTAATTGTAAAACCTGAGTACGATGGTGGTTGGGATTTTAGTGAAGGATTGGCACGAGTAAAAAAGAATGGGAAGTGGGGATTTATTGATAAAACAGGAAAAGTAGTAGTTGAATTTAAATACGATGAAACATTTGAATTTTCTGAAGGATTGGCAAATGTCAGATTGGGAGATGATAAAACAGGAAAATGGGGTTATGTTGATAAAACAGGAAAAGTGGTAATTGAAATGCAATTCGACAGAGCATTCACGTTTTCTGATGGTTTAGCATGTATCCGCATTGGAGATTATAAAAATGGTAAGTTTGGTTACATCGACAAAAATGGAAAAGTAATAATTAACCCTGTTTATACAGGAGCTTATTTTTTCAACGATGGATTAGCTTGTGTTAGTACTTCTCCGTTGGTGAATGGGAATTTAAAAGATGCTAAATGGCAATTTATTGACAAAACCGGAAAGGCAGTCATCACTCGTGGTGCTGATTATTATGCAGATTTCTATAAAGGATTGGCATACGTAAGTTATGCAGGTGTTCTCACTTATATTGATAAAACAGGAAAAGCAGTTTGGCCGGCACAAGCAAAATAAAAACTAAATGAACTTTATATTGCGAAATTTGTTGTTATGTCAATAACAGGTAATTTCGCAATCTTTTTTAATATAAAAACAAAACTAAATAAAATGTCAAATTCAACCGTGGAAAAATTCGAAAAATACAAAGTAAAAGACATGTCTCTGGCAACATGGGGGCGAAAAGAAATAAAATTAGCAGAAGCCGAAATGCCAGGTTTGATGGCGCTTCGTGCGGAATATGGTAAGTCGCAACCACTAGCTGGTGCTCGTATCGCTGGTTGTTTACACATGACTATCCAAACAGCAGTTTTAATTGAAACATTAAAAGAATTAGGTGCAGAAGTTACTTGGTCATCATGTAATATTTTTTCTACTCAAGATCATGCAGCAGCAGCAATTGCAGCAGCAGGAATTCAAGTATACGCTTGGAAAGGGATGAATGAAGTAGAATTTGATTGGTGTATCGAACAAACATTGTTTTTTGGAGAAGATCGTAAACCATTGAACATGATTTTGGATGATGGTGGAGATTTAACAAATATGGTTTTTGATAAATTCCCTGAGCTAATTAAAGGCATCAAAGGATTATCAGAAGAAACAACAACAGGAGTTCTTCGTTTATACGACCGTATGAAAAATGGAACTTTACACATTCCTGCAATCAATGTTAACGATTCAGTTACAAAATCAAAATTCGATAATAAATACGGTTGCCGCGAATCATTAGTAGATGCTATCCGTAGAGCAACAGATTTGATGTTGGCTGGAAAAGTTGCGGTAGTAGCTGGTTATGGAGATGTTGGAAAAGGTTCTGCTGAATCATTAAGTTCACAAGGTGTTCGTGTTATTGTAACTGAAATTGATCCTATTTGTGCATTGCAAGCTGCTATGGATGGATACCAGGTTCAGAAAATGGACACAGCTGTAAAAGAAGCAGATATTATTGTAACAGCAACAGGGAACAAAAACATTATTTCGGAGCGCCATTTCAGAGCAATGAAAAACAATGCGATTGTTTGTAATATCGGTCACTTCGATAACGAAATTGATATGGCTTGGTTGAATAAAACATACGGTTCTACTAAAGATGAAATCAAACCTCAGGTGGATAAATATACAATCGACAAAAAAGACATTATTGTTTTGGCTGAAGGTCGTTTAGTAAACTTAGGTTGCGCAACTGGTCACCCATCGTTTGTAATGAGTAATTCATTTACTAATCAAACATTGGCACAATTAGAACTATGGTTACATACTGATAAGTATGAAAACAAAGTTTATACATTGCCAAAACAATTGGATGAAAAAGTGGCTCGTTTGCATTTAGGAAAAATCAATTGTGAATTAGATGTGTTAACTGCTGAACAAGCGGCATACATCGGAGTTGCTGTTGAAGGTCCTTTTAAATCAGACGCATACAGATACTAATCAGAATAACGAATATTAAAAAGCCCCGTAGTTCATGCTTCGGGGCTTTTCTTTTTAATTTTTTTTTTCTTTCTTGTGATTTTTTCCTTTTTGTCTATTGTCGACTGCAATATTGTCTACTTTTTTTAACTTTTGACTTTTTCCTCTTTTGACTTTCCTAATTATAAATATGTAATACATTCCCGTCAAAGGAAGTGTAATAGGTTTTGAGGGGTAATCCTGCCGGAGCCTGAAGCACGGTTCCATCTACCATCGAAAACATAGAATTGCAACACGTATCGGTTGCGATTATATTTGAAGAATCTACGTAAACAACTGCGCAAGGGTCGTTTGAGTTATAAGTACAATTACGATCGTAAGCCATGAATTCAGAAATGGATTTTCTGTAAACTAAAATCCCTCTGGCTCCTCCCGTAATATAAACCCAGCCACCAACAGCATTTAAGTTTATAAAACTAGGATTGCTTGTATAGATATAAATATCCACAGGAACAATAGGAACACCATTGTTGTTCTCTTTTTTACACGCATAAAAAAGGGTCGTTACCAAAATGGATAATAATAGGAAGTACGAGTATTGTTTTTTTCTTGTCATTTTAAATAGATAAACAAATTTAATGTTTATTTAATTAATAGAAGGAAAGAATTTGATTGCAATGTATTCCTTAGATTTGTTCGTTAAGATATTAATCATGCGAATTTTTTTCAGAATAATAACTGCATTTCTTATTTGTTTATTGCCTTTGGCCGGATTGGCTCAAGAACAAACAAAGGACAAAGCACCGGCAACCAGCCGTGCGCAGAAAAAAGCTGCAAAGAAAAAATGGAAGGAGCATCGCAAGATGGAAAAGGAGCATGCAAAATCAGTGAAAAAGCACCATAAACGCATTCAACAAAAGAAAACAAGAAAGGAGATGCGGATAGAAAAACGTAAAGGAGAGAAAATGAGGAAAAACAAAAGAGAATTCTTTCTTGTTAGATGGTTTAAAAACAGGCATAGGTAATCAAATTGATTATTTTTAAAAATATTTCATAAAAAATGCAACTTATTTGAAATTAATTTGTATAATTGCATATAATTAGTTCTTAGAACAACATCCCACCAATTTTATTTACAATAGTAATTTGTAGATTTGCCAATCAAATTTTGTTTTATTTTTTATTTTTTACTTTGGTCTGAATTGCCCTTTTTTATTGCTTTTTAGCAATTTTAAATTTGTGATTTGCACCTAAAAAGTTCCTTCGGGAAAATGTAAAAAAATGTTAAAAAAAGTTTGTTTATGAATTTTAATTATTCATATATTTACGCACTTCATTTTGCACGAAAATTATTTTAAATAAATATTAAGATTATGCTAAGAAAATTACTTTCCACCTTATCCGTTGTTGTAGTGTCAGTAGGACTGACTGTCGCACAAAACGAGTCTGCCCTTAAAGTAAAGCTGACTGATAAAGCAAATAAAGAAACAATTCCGTTTGCGAACGTAGTTGTTGATATGGGCGGTATTCAGGCCGGAGTCGGTACTACAAATATCGATGGTGAAGCTTCAATCAAACCCTTGAACCCAGGTAAGTATACAGTAAGAGCAACGTATGTAGGCTATCAGTCTGTAGAAATAAAAGATGTTATTATATCTGTTGGAAAAACAGTTTATTTGGAAATAGCAATGAATGCCGGACAAGAGTTGAAAATTGTGGAAGTAATCGAGTACTTGGAACCATTAATTGATCCGGATACAAAATCAGGTGGAACAGTTACTCGTGAAGAGTATCAGAATATGGCTTCAAAAGACATCAACTCAGTAGCTTCAACTACTGCAGGTATCTATCAAAAAGATGAAGGTGGACAGCTAAATGTAAGAGGTTCTCGTAGTAATGCAACAGCATATTATGTGGATGGTCAAAAAGTAATTGGTAGTGCAGGTATTCCACAAAGTGGTGTTGAACAAATCACTGCTATTACAGGAGGTACTCCAGCAGAATATGGTGATGCTACAGGTGGTATTATCGCTATTACTACAAGAGGTCCTGCAAGTAAATATACAGGAGGAGTTGAATTTGTAACTTCTGGTGCAGGTGAAAAAAATGGCAAAAGTAGAGGATTAGATGCTTATGGCTATAACTTACTTGGTTTCTCAATAAATGGACCTTTATTAGGTAAAAAAGATTCTACTAACAAAATCACAAAGTCAATTCTTGGATTCAGTTTGTCCGGTCAGGTTGTTTCTGAAAAAGATCCTAACCCTTCAGCAGTTGGGTTTTACCAGGTAAATCCTGAAAAACTAGCTGAATTGGAACAAGCACCTCTTCGTCCATCTCCACTTGGAAATGGTTACGTATTAAACTCTGAGTATGTGAGATTAGAGGATTTGGAAAAAATTAAAGCTAGAAATAACGTTGGTTCAAAAGCAATGTCAATTGCAGGAAAAATTCAATACCAACCTACAGCGAATATGGGTATTACTTTAGGTGGTTCCCTTGATTACAAAAAATACCACGATTTTACATACGAGTACGCATTATTTAATCCATCAAACAATGCTGAAATAACAAAAAACACGTGGAGAGTTTATGCAAAGTTGACTCAGAAGTTTAATAGCAATACTGAGAAAGAAGAAGAAAAATCTTCATCCGTAATTAAAGATGCTTATTTTACACTTCAAGCAGGTTACGAAAAATCTACTTCAAAAACACAAGATGAAAATCACAAAGATAAATTCTTTGATTATGGTTACATCGGTAAGTTTACTCAAACAAAAGAAAAATCTTATACCCCTGGAACAAGAGATATTTATGATGTGGATGGTGATGGAACACTTGATACCATTAATGGGTTTTTCTTAGATGGATATCAAGATGTTAGCTTGACATATACTCCAGGAGATGTGAATCCAACTGGAACTCCTTATACTAATCAGTTTTTTGATTTCTATGGAGCTTCTAATGTTGTAAACCTTTTGGATGTTCAATCAGGTCTGGGTTTGGCAAATGGTGACAGACCTAGAGAAGTTTATTCTATCTGGCGTAACACAGGTCGTCAGTGGAATGGTTATTCACTTGATGAGAATAACCAGTTCCGAGTTTTTGCAAAATTTTCAGCAGACATTAAAAGACATGCTATTCAAGTTGGATTTGAATACGAACAACGTGTTCAACGTTCATACTCTTTAAATCCAATTTCATTGTGGACTAGAATGCGCGAGTTAGCAAATTTTCACATTAGAGATTTGCAGGATGATGGAATGAATGACGCTATCCTTAATACCGATGTTCAGTATCTTCCTGATGGATCAGTCAGTCCATATGCATACTACGATTTTAACCGTTTGAATGACGGCACTCAAACTCAATTCGACAGAAGTTTAAGAGAAGCTTTGGGATACAATGTGAATGGATTAGACTTTTTAGATGTCGATTCTTATGATAAAGAAATGTATAGCCTCGACATGTTTAGTGCAGATGACTTATTAAACATTGGTGGTACTGGTTATGTTAACTATTATGGTTATGATCATACAGGCAAAAAGGCATCCGGTAACCCAAGTTTAGATGATTTCTTTACTAAAAAAGACGAAAAAGGGAATTTTACACGTGAAATGGGAGCATATCGCCCAATCTATATTGCAGGTTATATCATTGACCGTTTTGATTTCAAAGATTTGAAATTCAACGTAGGTCTTCGTATCGATCGTTTTGATGCAAATCAAAAAGTATTAAAAGATAAATACTTATTGTATGAAGCAAAAACGGCAGGTGAACTTTCTATCCCTAACCGTCCGGGTAATATTGGAGATGATTATGTGGTATATGTTGAAGATGCTGCTAACCCCAGCGTAAATCAAGTTGTTGGATACCGTGATGGAGATACTTGGTACAATGCTGCCGGTGTTGAGGTGACTGACCCAAGTGCTGCTTTAGGACAGGGTGCTGGGCAAGTTCAACCCTACTTAGTTGATCCAGGTGATAGAACACTTTCTTCTAAAGTATTTAAAGATTATGTTCCTCAATTAACTGTGATGCCTCGTATCGCATTTTCATTCCCTATTTCTGATGTGGCAAGTTTCAATGCTCACTACGATGTTTTAACTCAACGTCCACCAGATTTTAACAGATTGGATCCAATGCAATATTATAACGTTATAAACAACCAAGGTGGTTATGTAAACAATCCTGATTTGAAACCTGAAAAATCAGTTGATTACCAAATTGGATATCAACAAATTTTGAACGAGAAGAAAAATTCAACATTGAAATTGACAATGTTCTACATTGAGAAAAAAGATATGATTCAAACAACAAATGTTGTTCAGGCATATCCAACATCTTATAACTCTTTTTCAAATGTGGATTTTGGAACTATCAAAGGTTTAACAGTTGAATATGATTTAAGAAGAACTGGTGGTGTTTCAATGACTGCTAACTATACATTGCAATTTGCTGATGGAACAGGTTCTAGTACTACTGACGGACAAAATCTTGTATCATCAGGTGTTCCAAACTTAAGAACAACTCACCCATTGGATTTCGATCAACGTCATACAATTACTTTAAACGTGGATTATCGTTTTGGTGCTAAAACAGATTACCGTGGTCCTCGTTTGAAATTGAACAAAGGAAAAGAAAACGAAAAAGTAATCAGCATTTTAGAAAATGTTGGAGCTAACGTTGTATTCAGAGCCGGTTCTGGAACTCCTTACAGCAAGCAAGCTAATATCACTCGTGAAGGTCAGTTTGGTGTAGGTGGTGGTAATACTGCTCTTGATGGACAGATTAATGGTTCAAATTTACCCTGGTCTTATAAAGTTGACTTACGTGTCGACAAGAACATGGAAATTAATTTTGGAAAAGGAGAAGAAAAGAAAACAGCTAACTTAACTATATACTTACAAGTGTTAAACTTGTTGAATACAAGAAATATTCTAGCAGTTTATAAAGCAACTGGCAACCCTGATGATGATGGATACTTAAGTTCAGCACAAGCTCAAGCAACTATTTCTAGTCAAGTTGATCCAACAGCTTTCAGTGATTTATACTCAGTTAAGCTTAACAATCCAAGTAACTATAGCCGTCCACGTGTTATTCGTATCGGTTTATTGCTTGATTTTTAATATTGATTTTTTTACAAAGAATTTAAATGCTACTTAATAATAACAATATGAAGAATCGTTTCAAATTAATCGCTACTGCAAGCCTTTTTGCATTTTCTTATTCTGCACAAGCAAAAGAAAATGTAGGAAGAAGCGTTGCAACATCCCAAGAAAATCAAAACAGATCTGTAATGGCATTGTGTGTTCCTGCCGCAGCCAAAGATGATTTGGATATTAATAACGTAAGAGCAACCATTTTAACAGGTGGAGACATGTGGTGGGATTTGGTAAATGGAAAGTACTTAGTTCCTAAACCAGCTCCGGGTGCAAACGGACCAACATCTTTGTTTGCAGGTTCTTTGTGGATTGGTGGTATTGATGCTAGTTCTACTTTGAAAGTGGCAGGTATGACTTACCGTCAAACTGGTAACGACTTTTGGCCAGGACCATTAAGTTCTTCCGCAGCTACTGAGGCTACAACTTGTTTGACTTGGGATAAATTTTTCAAGGTGAATAAAAAAGACGTAAAAACATACATCGATTGGTTTAATGGCACTGGTGGTTCAGGAGTAAATCCTACTCCAGTAGCCGCAATGGATGTGATTTTAAACTGGCCATCTATCGGTCCGGAAGGTCAGCCAATGGCTCCGTATTATGATGCTAACATGAATGGTGTTTATGATCCTTATGCAGGTGACTATCCAGATTTTTGGTTAGGTGATAATACTCGTCCTGATTCTGCCGGATATCAATATACTGCTTGTGATGCTGAATTATTTGGTGATCAGGTTTTATTTTGGGTGTTCAACGATAAAGGAAACGTTCACTCTGAATCAGGTGGGGCAGCAATTGGTTTAGAAATTCAAGCACAAGCTTTCGCATTCGAAACAAATGATGAAATCAATAACATGACTTTCTATCATTATAAAATTATCAATAAATCTTCTTTCCGTTTAGATAGCACTTTCTTTGGTATTTGGGCAGATCCGGATTTAGGTTCAGCTTCTGATGACTTTGTTGGCTGTGATGTAGGACTAGGTTTAGGATATTGCTACAACGGAGATTTAGTGGATGATAACCCACCTTCTGGACAAATTCCTTATGGAATCAATCCTCCAGCTATCGGTTGCGATTTCTTTGAAGGTCCTTATGCCGATCCAAATGGAATAGATGATGCAGCATCAGGTGTTCCTGCAAGTTATGTAGGTTATGGTGATATCACCGTTGACAATGAACGTATTGGTATGTCTAAGTTTGTTTACTATAATAACGATGGAACAACAACAGGTAACCCCAGTGGAGCTCTAGATTTTTACCGCTACTTAGCAGGTTATTGGAGAGATGGTACACCAATTACTTATGGTGGAACAGGTCACTTAACAGGTGTTGCATGTGATTTTATGTTCCCTGGTTCATCTGATCCAACTGGATTTGGAACTGGTGGAAGTACTCAAGCTCCTTGGGATGAAGAAAGTGTTGGAAATGTTCCAGCAGATAGACGTTTCTTACAAAGTGCTGGTCCGTTTACATTACAACCGGGTGCCGTAAATACAATCACAACAGGTTTGGTTTGGGCTAGAGCAACACAAGGTGGAAATTTAGCTTCCGTAACCTTGATGAAAGGTGCTGATGCAAAAGCACAGGATTTATTTAACAACTGTTTTGCTTTATTAAATGGTCCGGATGCTCCGAATTTAATAATTCAAGAATTAGATAATGAGTTAGTTTTAACTTGGACAAACCCAGCAAATTCAAACAACTACAATGAATTGTATAACGAAGATTATGATAAATCTTCTGGTGCCGATTCATTGTACCGTTTCCAAGGATATATTGTATATCAGTTAAAAGATGAAACAGTAACAGCTGCTGATGTTTACAATGTTGACAAAGCACGTATTGTTCTTCAGTGTGATATTAAAGACAACGTAAAACAAATTGTAAACTTTGAGAACGATGTTTCTTTGCAAGCATTAGTTCCATATGAAATGGTAAATGGTTCTGATATTGGAGTTGTTCACTCCTTGTCAGTTACTGCAGATAAATTTGCAACAGGAACAACCACATTGGTTAACCACAAAACATATTACTTCGCTGTAATTGCTTATGGTTATTCTCCAACATTGGTAACTCCTGATTTTGATATTCCAAAAGATTATTTACCGTTTATTTCTGGTAACAAATCTTCTGATGGATATTTTAATCACTCAGCTATTCCTCACATTCCGTCCCCGGAAGCAGGCGGAACTGAACAGCATTCAACTTATGGTACTGGTCCAGTATTAACCCGTATCGAAGGACATGGAAATGGTGGTCAAGTATTGGATTTGTCTGGAGGAAGTACTGCTGCCATCTTGAGCTCAGCTTCTGGTCGTGTTATTAGTCCAGTTTACGAGCAAAGCCGTGGTCCGGTAAACATTAAAGTGGTGGATCCATTAAATGTTCCAAAAGAAACAAATTTCGAATTTAAATTAATGGATACTGCTGGTACAAGCACAATTACAGGTGCTGCTATCTGGACATTGAAAAATTTAAATAACGGAATAACTATCACATCTGATAAAACAATTGCTCTTGCAAATGAGCAAATCATTAATGGTCAGCCATCAGGTTCTACTACCTTTACAATTCCTACTTGGGGGCTTTCTGTAAATGTTGCATTTACATCTGACCCACTTACAACAACTGCTGTAAAAGGAGGTTTCCTTGAAGGTACTGTTACTTTTGGTGATAATACTAAGCAATGGTTAACAGGTTTAGCAGACGAAGAAGGAACTACTTATGCAAATTGGATTCGTGCAGGTGCTGGAGTATTTACTGCTCCCGATAACATCTTTAATGATGCAGGTGGAACAGGTACAGACCCTGACCAGTACTATGAAAACATTATTGGTAAAACTTGGGCTCCTTATCGTATTTGTGCTACAGGTTTAGCTACAGACCCTACAGTAACATCTGTTTATACAAAAGGTGCTCCTGCTTGGCCTACAAACATTTCATTAAACAAAACTTCTAATCTTGCTTCGGTTGACGTTGTAATTGATTACAGCCGTCCGGATCTATGGACACGTTGTCCAGTATTGGAAGAGTGTGATGATAAAACATTAGCAGTTGGTAATACAAGAAAACTATTTATGCGTTCTTCTCCATCTGTTGATAAGAACGGAACTGCAAATTATCCTTCTCCCAACAATAACGATTTCGCTACCGGTATGGGCTGGTTCCCGGGTTATGCTATTAACTTAGAAACCGGTGAACGTTTGAACATGGCATTCGGTGAAGACTCATGGTTGGTTACCCACAATGGTGCTGATATGAAATGGAATCCTACTACAACAAAGTATGCTTTAACAACCACAACGCTTTCAACTGGGCAACAACTATTTGATCCATTATTCGGTGGTAAACATTACATCTATATTTTTGGACACAATGCGGATGCAGTTTACGGAAGTACAGATGCATATTTGCCAAATGCTCCACGTGATATTCCTCGTTATGATCAAGGAAGAGTATTGCATGATTTATTGAATGCAGCTGCTCTTGCGGGTGGTGGTGTTGGTGGAAGTAGTGATGCTTACAAACGTGAAGTATTCTCTGATGCTATGTGGGTAAATATTCCTTTGTTAGCTGCTGGACATGCCCTGTTTGAGTCGACAGTTAAATTCAGAATCCGTGTTGCTAAGTCTTATCAGATTGGATACACTTCTAACGTGCCTTCTAGTCCGGATATTTCTGCAACGCCTCAAAATGGTAACTGGCCGATGTATACATTCAATACAGCGGATATAGAAACACACAAAGGAGATGGCGAAACAGCTGAAAATGCTTTGGATTTAATCAATGTTGTTCCAAACCCTTACTATGCTTATTCTGCTTACGAGAAAAAAGCATTGGAAAACATTGTGAAAATCACCAATCTTCCTGAAAAATGTAACATTGCAATTTATACATTGAATGGTACTTTGATCAGAAAATATGCTAAAGATGACCCGAAAACATCTCTTGACTGGGATTTGAAAAACCAAGCTAGAGTGCCTATCGCTAGTGGTATGTATATCATTCACATCAATGTTCCTGATGTAGGAGAAAAAACATTGAAATGGTTTGGTGTATTGCGTCCAACCGATTTGGATTCGTACTAGTCTTAGAATAATAATTTGTATTAGAATAAAGATTCATAAATATTGACATATGAAAAAATATAGTAAAATAGTAGCACCACTTGCCATCATTGGCTTGTTCTTAGCGCCATCTAATAATGTATTGGCAGGTAATCCTGACCGTGCTGGTCAGGCGGGTGCAACCGAGTTATTAATTAACCCTTGGGCTCGTAGCTCCGGATGGGCAGGTTCTAACGTTGCTGGTGCAAAAGGACTAGAAGCAATGTTTTTAAACGTTGCAGGTACTGCTTTTACTAAGAAAACAGAATTGATGTTTGCTCGTACCAATTGGTTAAAAGGAACAGATATCAATATCAATGCTTTTGGATTAACACAACGTGTTGGTGAAACAGGAGCTATTGGTTTGTCAATTATGTCAATGGATTTTGGTGATATCGAAATTACTACAGTTGATAATCCTGAAGGTGGTATCGGAACATTCTCTCCTCAGTTTGTAAATATTGGATTGTCTTATGCAAAAGGATTTTCTGATAATATTTTTGGAGGTATTACATTAAAAGTAATTTCTGAAAAAACAGCGAATGTTGCTGCGAGAGGTGTTGCTTTTGATGCAGGTATTCAATATGTATCTGGTAAACACAATCAAATCAAATTTGGTATCGCATTGAAAAATGTTGGACCACGTATGAAATTTTCTGGTGATGGTTTATCAATGAAAGCTGAAATTCCTGGAAGTACAAACGGAACTACTTACACTGTTGAAAACAGAACTGCTCAATTTGAGTTGCCTTCGCTATTAAACATTGGTGCTGGTTATGATTTTTATTTGAAGAAAGACAGTGCTTCTATGAAAATACATAGAATTACTGCAATGGGTGCTTTCACATCAAACTCATTCGAAAAAAATCATTTCAAAATCGGTTTGGAATACGCTTGGAAAAACATGTTGATGGTTCGTGTTGGATATTGTCATGAAAAAGATTTAAGAGACAAAGAACTAAGAACTACTGTATTTACTGGTCCTAGTGCAGGTTTTACTGTTGAAATTCCTTTCGGTAAAAACAAATCTACCTTTGCTTTGGATTACTCATACAGAGCAACTGATCCATTCCAAGGAACACATTCAATTGGAGCAAGAATTAATTTGTAAGCTTTACAGCTTGTAAAACATATTGTTTTTTAATACTAAGAGAATCCCCATCTAGGGATTCTCTTTTTTTTTGACCTAAAAACAAAGAAACATGAAAAAATGTATTAAATCGATACTGATTATTTGCATGAATTTTTCAGTATTTTCTTATACACTGCAAGCACAAGGGGAAAAGAAAAATAATCCTGAAGTATTGTTTCGTTCTGTCACCTCTCTGTGCGCACCTGCCACTGCCAGAGAGGATTTAGATATCAACAACGTAAGAGCCATGATTTTAAACGGAGGCGATATGTGGTGGGATTTAGTAGGTTCTGGGGGATATCAAGTTCCTAAAGCTGCACCGGGTACAACTGGGCCAAGCTCTATTTTTGCTGGCGGATTGTGGATAGGAGGAGTAGATGCTGGTGGAACAATTAAGGTGGCAGCAATGACTTATCGTCAAACAGGTAACGATTTTTGGCCTGGCCCTTTGAACTCCTCCGGAACAACGGATGCATCTACTTGTTTGGCTTGGGACAAAATTTCCAAAATCAATAAACAAGATGTGAAAAATTATATCAGCTGGTATAACAGTGGAAGCATAGGCACAAATCCTGTTAGTGCTTCCGTTATGGACGTGATTTTGAATTGGCCATCAATTGGTCCCGAAGGCCAACCCATGGCTCCGTATTATGATGCGAATGGAAATGGAGTTTATGATCCGTTAACAGGAGATTATCCTGATTTTTGGTTAGGAGATAATTCACGACCGCTAGAAACACTTTGTGATGCGAAATTAAAAGGCGACCAATGTTTGTTTTGGGTATTTAACGACAATGGAAATGCACATGGTGAAACAGGAGGACCATCAATTGGTTTAGAAGTTCAAGCGCAAGCCTATGCTTATCAAACAAATGATGAAATTAATGATATGACTTTTTATAATTATACATTAATAAATAAATCGTCATTTCGTTTAGATAGTACTTATTTCGGAGTGAATGTGGATACCGATATAGGTTCTGCTTCGGATGATTTTGTTGGTTGTGATGTGGAGTTAGGTTTAGGATATAGTTATAATGGAGATTTGGTGGATGATAATCCTCCAGCAGGGCAAATTCCTTATGGTGCAAATCCTCCAGCGATTGGATTGGATTTTTTTGAAGGCCCGTTTGCCGATCCCAATGGAATAGATGATGCATTTTCAAGTGAGCCGCCAAGCTATCAAAATTATGGAGATGGTATTGTTGACAACGAACGAATAGGAATGTCAAAATTTATTTATCATAACAATGATGCAACCGTGGTCGGCTATCCTTCAGACGATTTGGGTTTTTATTTAAGAATTAAAGGTCGGTGGTTGGATAATTCCCCGATAACATATGGTGGAACGGGACATCTAACAGGAGCGGCTTGTGATTATATGTTTCCTGGGATTTCTGATCCATTAGGGTTTGGAACAAATGGCGTTCCTCAATCACGATGGGACGAAGAAAGTAACGGCAATATACCTGCTGATAGAAGATTTGTACAAACAGCTGGTCCGTTTACTTTACAACCTGGCGGAGTAAATACCGTTACAACTGGTTTGGTATGGGCGCGGGCAAATTATGGTGGTAATCTTGCATCTGTTACTTTAATGAAAGGTGCAGATGCAAAGGCTCAAGCATTATTTAACGACTGTTTCGCTATGTTAGAAGCACCTGAAGCTCCAAATTTAGTTGTGCAGGAATTAGAAAACGAATTAATTTTAACTTGGAGCAATTCAAGTACTTCAAATAATTACAACGAAAATTATTCTGAAGATTATGATGCATCTTCTGGAGGCGATAAACCATACACTTTTCAAGGATATATTATTTATCAATTAAAAGATGAAACAGTTACTTCAGCAGAGTTGTATAATATCGACAGAGCAAGAATAGTTTTTCAGTGTGATAAAACAGACACCATAAAACAAATTGTGAATTACAAATTTGATTTGCTGCTTCAAGCAATGGTGCCCTACGAAATGGTTAATGGCGCGGATTTAGGTGTTGTTCATTCTTGTTCAGTTAAAGAAGATAGGTTCGCTATTGGAAATACAAAATTGATTAATCATAAAACATATTATTATGCAATTGTTGCTTATGGTTATACTCCAACATTAAAAGATCCTAATTTTTCTATCCCTAAAAATTATTTACCATTTATTGCAAGTGATAAATTTTCGGATGGATATTTTAGTCACTCAGCTATTCCACATATTCCTTCACCAGAAGCAGGCGGAACAGAACAGTATTCGACCTTTGGAACCGGCCCAAAATTAACTCGTGTAGAAGGACATGGAAATGGTGGAAATGTATTGGACTTAACTGCTGAAAGTGTTTCCGAAATTTTAGGAGCAAGTTCTAGAACAATTCATCCGGTATATGAACAAAGTCGCGGACCCGTAAATATTAAAGTAGTAGATCCATTAAATGTTCCTAAAGAAAATAATTTTGAATTTAAATTGCAAGGAACAACTTCTGCTGCAACTTGGAAATTAAAAAATATTACAACAGGTGAACTTGTAAATTCTGATAAAACGATTGCAACAGCAAATGAACAAATTATTAATGGACAAATATCCGGTTCCACTACATACTCAATTCCTAAATGGGGAATCTCTGTAAATGTTGCATACACCTCCGATCCATTAACTACAACGGCAATTAAAGGAGGTTTTTTAGAAGCAACAGTAACATTTTCTGACAATACCAAACAATGGCTAACAGGTTTGGCAGATGAAGAAGGAACAACTTATTCAAACTGGATTCGTTCAGGAGCCACAACTTATCCTGTCGGTCAAAATCATTTTAACGATGCGATGGTGTCGGTAAGTGTTGGTTTGGATCAAAATCAAGAGTATGAAAATATTCTTGGAAAAACTTGGGCGCCATATCGTTTGTGTGCAACGGGTATAGTTACAGAACCAATTGCAACATCCATTTATGCAAAAGGTGCTCCGGCTTGGCCAACTCTTATTTCATTAAATAAAGTTATAAATCTGGCTTCGGTTGATGTGGTTATTACAAACAATAAATCACTTTGGACCCGGTGTCCTGTTTTAGAAGAGTCGGATGAAGATGCATTGTCAATTGGGAATGCAAAAAAATTAATGATGCGCGATCAAGCATCAGTTGATAAAAGTGGATACGATGTAAATGATGGAAGTTTGTATAATGCAGCAGAAGGGAATTTAATTTCTGCAAATGGAATGGGTTGGTTTCCCGGTTATGCAATTAATTTAGAAACAGGAGAACGTTTAAACATGGCATTTGGAGAGGATTCCTGGCTTGCAGCGGAAAATGGCAATGATATGAAATGGAATCCTACAGGAGCAAAATATTCATCCACAGGTGATCCTGTGTTTGGTGGTAAGCATTACATCTATATTTTTGGTCACAATGGAGATGCGTTGTATTCAAGTACTGATGCATTTATTCCAAATGGTCCACGTGATGTTCCGCGTTACGATCAAGGAAAAGCAGTGTATGATTTGTTGAACGCTGCGGCTATTTCAAGCCCCGGAGTTAGTGATGGATACAAACGCGAAGTATTTACGGATGCTATGTGGGTGAATATTCCATTGTTGGCTGCCGGACATACTTGGTTGGAATCAGATGTGAAATTCAGATTGAGGGTTGCAAAATCGTATCAAAGAGGTTATACCACTTCTCTTGCTACAACAGCTGATACATCTTTGGCTCCGCAAAATGTGAATTGGGCTATGTATACATTCAATACTGCAGATATCGAAACGCATAAAAATGACAACGATATTGCAAAAGATGCATTAGAGATTATTAATATTGTTCCAAATCCATATTATGCTTATTCGTCTTACGAGAAAAAAGCCTTGGATAATATTGTAAAAATTACCAACCTTCCCGAAAAATGTAGTATCACTATCTATACACTAAATGGAACTATGATAAGGAAGTTCAATAAGTCAGATCCGAAAACATCTCTTGATTGGGATTTGAAAAATCAAAATGCAGGTTCCATTGCTAGTGGAATGTATATCATTTATATTAATGTTCCAGGAGTAGGTGAAAAAACATTGAAATGGTTTGCTGTCCTGCGTCCTACGGATTATGATTCCTATTAATTAAGCATTTTCTTTGATTTAAATAAAATTTATTATATTTGTGTTAGTAAAGAGTCCCGCCCCGATTAATCGGGGCGGGATTCTTTTCTGTTTTAACCAAACCATTGAACTATGTCAACTATTTCTTATTTTACAGAAGAAGGATTAAAGAAACTTAGGGATGAATTGCATCAACTAAAGGTGCATGATCGTTCTTATATTTCAAAGCAGATAGCCGAAGCAAGAGATAAAGGCGACTTGTCTGAAAATGCTGAATATGATGCTGCTAAAGAAGCACAAGGCTTATTGGAGCTTAAAATTTCTAAAATGGAAGAAGTTTTAAGTAATGCTCGTTTAATTGATGAGTCAACATTGGATGTTACTAAAGTATTGATTCTTTCGAAAGTGAAAATTAAAAATGTTGCTAACGGAGCTACTATGACTTATACATTGGTTGCCGAAAATGAAGCAGATTTAAAAGCCGGCAAAATCTCTGTTGATTCCCCAATTGGCAAAGGCTTACTGGGTAAAAAAGTAGGAGATAAAGCCGATATTACAGTTCCTTCGGGTGTTGTAAAGTTTGAAATTGTTGAACTTTCCCGCTAACTCATGGCAAGCATCTTTAAAAAAATAAT
>Ga0163144_10008036_pt1 | contig 22918 bp, 18 predicted proteins | sample OliLak19BULKMAT1_FD_123175 | JGI IMG/M metagenome (GOLD analysis project Ga0163144, IMG submission 123175) | Freshwater microbial mat bacterial communities from Lake Vanda, McMurdo Dry Valleys, Antarctica - Oligotrophic Lake LV.19.BULKMAT1 | ecosystem: Environmental > Aquatic > Freshwater >...
AAATATACCAATTTTCAAAAAAAATTTCGACCGCCTTCGGCGGTAAAGTAAAAAAAGGGTAAAAGGGTAAAAGAAAAAAGGGTAAGGTTAGTCCTGAGCCAACCGGAACCCCACTGTGTAGTACCTGAAGTTAGGAACATCCCTGTTGCGATACGCCAACCGGCAATTGTAATCAACGTAGTACCAAGCGCCACCACGCAACACACGACCCGATTTGCTGCTTTCGGGCCCAAAGGGCTTTTTAACGGGCTCTTTTTCTTTGCAGGCGGCGTAATACGCCTCGTCGTACCAGTCCCAGCACCATTCATATACATTGCCGCTCATGTCGTACAGCCCGATGCCGTTTTCGGCTTTTTCTTTTACGGGGTGGGTGCGGCCATTGTTGTCGAGCACCCTGCTGTTCTCCCAGGTTCCCGACAGCGGTTTGTCGCCCGAGTTCTCCCAATACCAGCCAACCTCGTTCGGATACTTGTTGCCGGCGTATTTAAAGCTTTGTTTTTTGGTGCCGCCGCGGGCGGCGAATTCCCATTCGGCACTGGTCGGCAATCGGAAGCCATTGGCTTTTTTGTCAAGCTCCACGAGCCATTTTTGATAGTCATTGGGCACCTGGTTGTTTTTATCGCTGTCTCTTTCTTTTTTTATGTCGTAACAGGGCTTCAATCCCTGGTGCGCGCTCAGCCAGTTGCAGAAAGCTGCCGCATCATACCAGTTGATGTTCACCAGCGGGTGGTCGCCGAAGCGCCCCCAGGAAGGCGTCATGCTGGCGATGCTTTTTTCATTGGCTTCGCAATACAAGGCATATTGGTAGAAGGTGACGGGTGTTGATGCCAATTTGAAGGCGTCCAAGGCAACCTCGTGTTGAAGTTCAGCAGTAAATCGGTTCTTTTCTGTTTCTGGGCTTCCTATGGTGAAGGTATCGCCGGCGATTGGGATCATTTCTGGGTAATAGCGGGCCATCAAGACTTCGAATGAAGGCAAGCTTTTCAGGAGGGGTTTGAATTTATCCCGGTCATTCCAACCTTCGTCAACGCATTTTTTCAATACAGCCTGAAAGGTTTCATCGGATGCCAACGTATTCAACAATTCGGCAGATTTTCTGGCCAAATCGAAGTTTATACCGCCTTCGGCAAAGAAAAAGAGCAGTTCTTCGAGGGGGGCTTGTAGTTTTTGTTTTTTCAACTCAAAATTGATGTCCCATTGCACGGCGAGCATCATTTTTTCCAATGCCTTCTTATGATCAAGTGAAGCAATTAGGTCGATGCCAACATCGGCGTAGCCGTCGAATATTTGGGCCGTTTTTTCCCGGAGGTCTGCTTCCCGGAGTTGTTTTTCCTGCTCGCTTTCGGCAATCAAACCCTCTAAAAGCGGTATGGAACGCATACCGGTGCGGCCTTTTTCGACGATTTCCAAATCGTCTGGGGCGAGCAAAGTAGGCCTCAGTCCTTTTTTTATGTCTTTTTGTTTTGTCTCCAGAATCTGCCACGCCCGCTGCCCTGGCGCATCGGCATCGCGAAAACGGGCGAGCAGCAGCGGTGCCAAAGAATCGTGCGCGAGGCGTGCGCCGGGCGCTTCGCCTTCCTCCGTCCGGTTGCCGATAAGCAGGGAACGGCGGTTTTTCAAGTAATCGAAGAAGGCTGGAAAATCTGGAATATGCTCGTACATACCGCTGATATCGGCATCCTTCCGGTTGTCAGCGGTCGCCTGATCGGTGATATATTGGTACAGCACATCCAATGCCAGGCCGCTTTCCGTGTGCGGTTTCCAGTCTTTTTGCAGCTCCTCAAACTCAGCGTCGAGCATGCGTTCGAGGTTGTCTTTGCGGAAATCCTCGGAATAATGTGCCGCTGTGATGGTGACGCGAGGGCTTTCTTTTGTTGCAGCCCAGTCCGGTGCCGCTTTCCCGAATAATTTTTCTAATTGATACTGCAGCAGCGGCGTGACGTGGGAGGAGTTTTTATCCTTCAAGACATCGTCCCGAATATCCTCCGGTAGGCCCGGCGGATCGAATTGCAGGTTGTACAACGCTTTTAATTGGGGTTTTTCCGTTACGCCGGTAATGGCTTGCAGCACAGTTTCGCGGTCTAACGGAAACAGTTCCATCTCGTCCCAGGGCAAATCAATGTCGTCGAGTATTTTTCTGACTTGGGTGAAATAGTCGCTGCGAAAGCTTAGCAGCAGTCGGGCATTGTCACATACTTGATAGAATTGGGCCAGGGCTTTTTGAAAGTCGGCGATTTCTTGTTCGGGTTCAGCACTGGGGTTGGAAAAGATTTCCTCCAACTGATCGAGCACCAAAAGCCTGGGTTGGGCGGCTTCAGAGTTTTCTATCAAATCCAATAGATGTTGTGGAGCGCCAACTTCTTTTTTCCGCCGCCGGGGCTTGGGCACATCCCAGCCTTGGTTTTTCAGGCGCAGCACCAGTCCCGCCAGCAGCAGCGACGATTTGCCCACTCCAGAGCACCCGTGATACAGGATGATTTTTTTGTCGCTGCTGTCTGATTCCAGCTTTTTTATCAGCCTCAGGATGTCCTGGTCTCGCCCGAAAAACAAGAAGGATTCGGTCGTATCAAACGGTCTCAGGCCCACGTATGGTGCTGGCAGCTTGTCTTTGCCGAGGGAGATGTTGAGGGGGTATTCGGCGAGCAGGTCTATGGCTGCTGGCACTATCCCCGGTTCAGGTGGCAAGCGTTGAATGCCATATTTAGGCAGGTCTTCGCCGATGAGTTTGTGCAGCGCTTGGTCGAGTTGGCGGGAATTGACGTGTATTCCTTGGTGGGAAGGGAATTTTTCCTGTATCACGACAAGGTTTGGGTGCTGGAATGATTCTTTGCTGGGTGGCGTTGCGCCGTCAACGAACAGTGGGATCACTATTTTGCCCATTTCTAAGGCGGAATGAATTTCTAAGCGCACCCAATCGTCTTCGAGGTCTATTTTCCGACGGCTTTTCTCATCAAGGGCCATCCATTTTTTCCCGATGACGGCCAATAACACCTTGGCATTTTTTAACCCATCTAGGATGGTTTTTTCCCAGTTTTCGCCTGGTTTTATAGCGAAATTATCCTTAAAAACAATTTTGCCAAAAGCTTTTTCCAGCGCGAAGAAAATATTTAAGGCTTCGCTGTCGGTGTCGTCGCGCCGGTAGCTGATAAAGATTTGGGTTGGATTTTCCTGCTGCATAAAGGGAATTGGTTGAATGTGTTTCACAAGGCACTACGAAATTCAATGCAATTTGCTCACCTCGCTCACCTTCGCCAGCACATCCGCATAAACCGTCAAGTCAGCCCGCACTTTTTCAATGTCTGCCCGCAGCGCGGCGGCGTGTTCCCATTTCCGCTCGTGGGCCGCCACGGAAACATTTTTGGGTCGATTGTTTTCATATTCTTCCAGGATGGGGTGCCATTTGGCCAGCAGGGGGCGCAGCACTTTGTTGAGCACGCCCACGGCGATATGGCCCAGGGTCATGTCTTTTTCATTGGCCGCCACGGCGATGGTGGGGCCATAGCGCTTGAGTATCTCTCGGGTGGTGTTGAAAAGGGAGTAGAAGGAGTTCATGGCTTCCCGAAGGATGCCCTCTTCTTTTTTCAATGCTACGACGGTGACGCGGGTCACCAGTTCCACATAAATTTCCCAGGCGGCCTTGCGTTGTTGGTCGTCTACTTCCCAGTTGCCTTCGAGGCCGAGAAAAGGGATGGATATCTTGAAATTTTTGAAAGTTGCGTTGGGCATAGTTTTGAAGATTTGGGTGAAAAGGATTTGAAATGGCAAAGAATAGGCTGGCAAATATAGCACAAGGATAACTATTTACACGCTGGTCGCCAGGAAACGACAGCGCTTTCCTAGCGCAGCAACGACCGCTGGCGTGAGGCCAATGTGGGTAACTTAGTGCAATTTTTTTTGTCACAGGCTTCTTGTTATTTAGATTAATTCTACCTTTGCCCCGAATTTAATCAAAAACAAGATGTTACCATTAAAAGAAGCTACCAGCGAAAAGCACAAGCAGGCTGAAAAAATGCCATTTAACGCAAGAATGTTTAGAGGTCTGCTCCGTAAAAGTGAGTATTTATTGTACCTCAACCAACAATTGCAAATTTTTCAAGCCATTGAAAGTATCGGATTGCCACATAGCGGGTTGAAAAGAACTGAGTACGTTCTGCAAGACATGGAAGAATTGAAGTCTCAGGGATATCATGCCGATACTATTTTAGGCAGTACCAAAGCGTATGTGGATTACCTCGGCTCTTTATCTTATGAAGAAGCCTTGCCACATATTTACCTGAACTATTTGGCTATTATGTTTGGCGGACAGATGATGAAAAAAATGGTGCCTTCCACCGGCAGGATGTATGATTTTGACAACATGCAGGAAAGCATACAATCCATCAGGATTGTCCAAAAAGACGAATGGGCTGACGAGGTAAACAAAGGGTTCGATTCTAATATTTTGATATTTGACGAATTAGAAACTGAATGTAATAACGGGCAATAATTTTTACAAAATAAATGGAATTCTTAAAAGATATTGGAATAGCGGGATTTCTTTTCTTCCTGATAAAAGGGCTGTTTTGGATTGTCCTGTTTATAGGGGTGTATTTCGGTTTGATTGACAAAGAAAAAGTTCAAACCATAAAACGTAAAATGAGCTTTTGGAAGCGGAAAAAAACACATTAAGGTAAATATTTGCCTGGCTTTTTCTTCGCCCAATGATCATCGGCGCTCAGGCAGTTGAAATGATATTACGCCCTAAATTTGTCAATGTCAGGGAAAGCAAAGATATTTATCCCATCCCTTCATCTCCTCAGCCCTCCATCCCTATGTCCCGCTACGCCTTCTGGCTCTCTGCCGCCCTCCTCATCGCCTCCTCGGTGTTTTATTACCCAAAATGGAAGCAATCCAACACGGAAGCCACGATCAGTTGGGACGTGTCGGGCTATTACATGTACTTGCCAGCGGCTTTGATTTACAAGGATATAAAGCAATTGAAATGGTGGGATGCGGTATCGGGGAAATACCATCCGGGCCCCGGCATGGGGCAGGCCATCCAGCATCCATCCGGCAATTACGTGATGAAATACCCGATGGGCCAGGCCCTGCAATTTCTGCCCTGGTTTGTGACTGCCAACGTGTTGGCGGAGCCGTTGGGATACCCTGCGGATGGGTTTTCCAGGCCCTATCAGGCGGCCATCAGTTGGGGCAGCTTGTTGGTGGCTTTGCTGGGACTGTGGTTTTTGCGGCAGGTGCTGCTGCTGTATTTTTCGGAAGGCATTGTGGCGGCGGTGCTGGTCAGTCTGGTGTTTGGCAGCAATTATCTGGAATACGCAGGCATCACCGGCGCGATGACCCATAATTGGTTGTTCACCCTGTACAGCATCCTGATTTTCAGCACCATACAGTTCTACAAGCGACCGACTTTTGGCAAGGCAGCCATCATCGGGTTGTTGGTCGGTTGGGCTACGTTGACCCGGCCGACGGAGATTATCTCCGTCTTGATACCAGTGCTCTGGGGGCTTGGCTCCATGGCCGCAGTGCGGGATCGTTTTCGTTTTTTCAAAGGGCAATTTCCCAAAATCAGCCTTGCCGTGGTGGTTGCGGCGGCTGTGATGTCCTTGCAGGCGATCTATTGGAAATACGCTACAGGAGAATGGATTGTGTACAGTTACGAGGAGCAAGGTTTTACCTGGTTTCCGCCGCATATTGAAGATGTGCTTTGGAGTGCCCGGGCTGGTTGGTTGGTGTATTCGCCCATCATGCTTTTTGCGGTGGCGGGGCTTTTCATGCTGCGCAAACGTCTCCCGGAAGCTTTTCCAGCTGTTATAATCTATTGTTTGATAGCGCTATACATCACCTCCGCCTGGGATATTTGGTGGTATGGTGGCAGCCTTGGTCAACGCGCCATGGTGCAAAGCTACCCGCTATGGGCCTTCGCGCTGGCGGCGTTTTGGGACTGGGTTTCGCAGCAAAACTGGCGGCGTTGGGCTTTTGTTGCCCTGGCTGGAGCCTGTATTTATATCAACCTTTGGTGGAGCCACCAGGCGCATCGGGGCGGCTTGTTTGTGAGTGAACAAATGACCCGCCGCTACATGCTGAAGATTCTCGGGAAATTTGACGTGAAACGCGATTGGATGAAACTACTGGATTCCAAAGACGAATTCAAAGGCTCGGAAAGGCAAAATGTGCGTGAAATACTGAACCTGAATTTCGACAGCGACACGACCAGTAATACCAGCGCGTTTGCTCCCATTTCAGGCACAAAATCATTGCTCATTAACGCTGAGAAGCAATTTTCGCCCGAGTTCGAACTGCCCATTAAACCCAATGAACAGCCCTGGCTCCGCGCCACGGCCACTTTCCGCTGCGATCCAAAAGAATGGGATTGGTGGCAAATGACCCAGTTTGTCGTCCGGTTCCGGCAAGGCGATAAAGTAATAAAAGAGCGCATGATACGGCTACAGCGCCACGTGGATGGACAAGAGACAAAGACCATCTTTTTCGATACTAAAATACCGAAGGAACCTTTCGACCGGGCCACGATTTTTTTCTGGAACTCCGGCAGCGGCAAAACGGTGCGGATAGATGACCTGAAAGCGGAACTTTTTGAGTGATGAGTTATGAGTTATGAGTTATAAGTTATGAGTTATGAGTGATGAGTTTGCACAGCATCCTGGCTTTAATTGGTCTGGGTTTTTCAGCACTTTTGGTGTCGAAGGTCTTGTTTTGTTAAAATCAGATACTGGCTTCAGCATATTGAACAGGGCTAAAACCAAGGCAGTCCTTATAATCACTTTGCCATTAATTCCCCGTTTGTGTGCTGAAAAACTCATCCCAAATTAGATTCAGATGCTGTGCAAACTCATCACTCATAACTCATCACTCATCACTCATAACTCATCACTCATCACTCATCACTCATCACTCATCATTCATCATTCAACATTCAAATAAATGCGTTTGCCGCTCGAATTCTACACCCGAACAGATGTCGTCCAAATTGCCCGCGACCTGCTGGGCAAAGTCCTAGTCACCGAATTTGACGGCCAGCGCACTGCGGGCATCATCACTGAAACAGAAGCTTACCGCGCGCCCGAAGACCGTGCCTGTCACGCTTATGACAATCGCAGCACTGCGCGCACGGAAGTCATGTTTCAGGAAGGCGGCAGGGCGTACATCTACATTTGTTATGGCATCCACCACTTGTTCAATGTGGTCACTGGCCATGATGGCATGGCGCATGCGGTGCTGATTAGGGGGATTGAACCCGTTGAGGGTCAGAAATTTATGATAGAAAGACGACAATTGTTGGGTAAGGTGAAAATGCAAACGGTGAAACCTGCGCTTACCACGGGCCCTGGTTCTTTAACCCAGGCTTTGGGGTTGCACAGCAGCATGTCAGGGCAGAGTTTGATTGCAGCGGATGCGCCATTCTGGATTGAAAATCCAGGCAAGGAAGTTCCGGAGCAGGACATTGCTTCGGGAAAACGCATTGGGGTGGAAAGTGCAGGGGATTGTGCGGCAAGGCCTTGGCGTTTTTGGCTAACAACATCCAAATTTTTCAAAAAGCCGCTTCCTTGACATTTATGACCTATGTATGATGCGTCGCATACGCCTGCTCCACTTTCTGACTGAACTGTTGATAGCTTTCCGGTGGTATTTTATGGCGCATCGACTGCAAAAACTGTCGCAGTTTCAGGTATTCGCTTTCGGTCAGGACTTCATCTTCCATAAAAGCATTAAAAAGCTCCAGGAAGTTTTCACTTACATTCCGTGCGTATTCGATGCGTTTAACCTTGTCTTCAATAAAAGCTAGAAAGTATAAGCCTTCTGTATAGCCCAAATGCCGCCGGAGTACAAGATCGTCTACTTCTTCCCTGATTATTTCTAGCCGTTGTCCGGCTTCTTCCGCGGTAATTTGTTGATTTTCAAAGCTTTTGAATATTTGTTTGGCTTTGTCGCCATAACACCGGATCAGTATTTCCCGGCGGCGGAACACCCACCAGCCCAGCAGCGCCGTGAGCAGCGCCGTGGTGCCCACCATCGTGATTTCGACAAAGTAGCCTGTATCCTTTAGTACCTGAACCTGTCGGGCCCAAAAGCTTGAATTGGGCTCAAGACCGCCATTTTCCAAGGAATATTCTATGTCGTCAAAATCCTTTACGGTCAAAGGTTGGGATGGCCTCAAAGCATTGAGGTGACTGAGCACCGTTTGTTTCAATTTGGTGTGCTCTTCTGGCAGGTAATAGCCCCGAAGATTGGTGCCTTGTCCCATCTGGTAGCCAATGCCATAGCGTTCCCGGAGCAACTGGTTGATTTTCAAGAAGTAAAAGATAAATCCTTGGAGTTTTGTTTTGTCCTTCAGCATGTCTATCCGCTCCGGAGTCAGTTTGCCTTGTCGCTTTTGCAGGTCGAGATAAGCGAGCATTTCCCGTGGGTTTGGCTCCAAAATATACTGTGCGCCAAGCCGTTTGAAGTGCTCTTCGTTGAATTCAACAATGGAGCCAGGCCCTAAATGCGTCACGGATATCATGAAAAAATTGCTGGGCAAGGTGATCGTTTTCCCACCGATAAAAGCCGCTACTTTTTTGCTGCTCAATTCTTCCCACAGTGTGGGGCCAAAGAATGTTTCCGGATTTATTTTGTCAAAATTGTCGATAACTGCGACAAACTGCTCCTTTGGACGTTGTCGGCAATGCTCCCAAAACTGCAACAAAATGCCGGGCTGAAACTTGCCTTTTTCGTCCTCATTGCAGATGTACTTTTTATAGTATTCTATATCGAATCCAGGTGCGCAGTCAATTTGAAGCACCCTGTCCATGCTTCCGGCGATCAAATTGGCGGCCCGTCTGGCATGTTTGGTGGATCCAGTGCCTGTTACACCTGAAATTACGGTACGCCATTCGGAGGCAGCAAGCAGTGTCAGTTTTTGGAACGAAACCCATTCAATATTGCTCATCGAAGGCTGTGAAGCCAAGTGCAATGCCGTGGTATCACCTGCCTGGAATGGCAAATCATGGAGCTGGCAATAAAGTTGTTGTAAGGAATCCGGCAAGTCCGCAATCAGGTTGCAGGGCTGTGCCAACAGTTTTCCGCTCTCTTCCCACAAGGGGTCGGGATTGTTGCGGCAGCCTAACCAAAAAAGAAAGACAGCAAAGGGCAACAGCAGGGGCAGTAATCGAATGAGGGAGTAACGGGAGGCCAACAGATTAGAAATTTTCGTGGGACGAAGGTACGAAAAAAGGTTTCAGGTTTCAGGTTTCAAGGTTTCAGGTTTACGCGATTGGTTGGGGGCTTTGAAACAGCATTTCAAAATTTAGAACAAATCGCGTAAACCTGAAACATTGAAACCTGAAACCTGAAACCTTTTTTCATACATTTGCGCCATTGTGTTTGATCTCGATTTAGCCAAGATATTAGGTCAGTTTGTTTATGACCCTGATGCGAAACTGCTGTTCAACAGCGGTTTTTTTATTTTTCTATTGGTGCCATTTTTGGCGATTTACCGCCTTTTGTTGCCCAACCAGCGGTTGCGCATCATTTGGGTGACCTTGTTCTCCCTTTATTTTTACTACAAATGCGCGGGCCTTTACTGGCTTTTGCACGTGATTCTTGTCGTGGTCGACTACAATTTGGCGCGCTGGATGGGGAATGTGGCATCCCGGAGGAAAAAGACTTGGCTGTTGGTGGCCAGTTTGGTTGTCAATTTGGGGATGTTGGTGTATTTCAAATACAATGTGTATTCAGAGCTATGGTGCGAACTTACGGGCGCTACCTTCGATCCCATGAAGGTGTTCTTGCCCGTGGGCATCTCCTTTTTCACTTTCCAATCGCTGAGCTATACCATTGATGTGTACCGGGGCCAATTGAAGGCACTGGACAGCATGCTTGATTATGCCTTTTATGTCACCTACTTCCCGCAAATGGTGGCTGGCCCTATAGTCCGTGCTGCCGATTTTTTGCCACAAATACACAAGGAGCTGCATATTACACGGGAAGATTTTGGGCGCGGTATTTTTCTGATTTGCACAGGGTTGTTCAAAAAAGCAGTGATTTCCGACTACATAAGTGCCAATTTCGTAGATCGGGTATTTGATTCTCCGTTGCAATACACCGGACTGGAGAACTTGTTTGCGGTGTACGGCTACGCGATGCAGATTTACTGCGATTTTAGCGGGTATTCCGATATGGCCATCGGCCTGGCCTTAATAATGGGCTTTAAATTCCTGGATAATTTTGATTCGCCCTATCAATCGACGAGCATCACAGAGTTTTGGCGGCGCTGGCATATCTCGCTGTCCACCTGGCTGCGCGACTACCTTTACATACCCTTAGGCGGCAACCGCAAAGGAGGCGTCCGCACGTACGTAAACTTGATGCTTACAATGCTACTGGGCGGGCTTTGGCACGGTGCTGCCTTGCGCTACATTATTTGGGGCGGTTTGCATGGCCTAGCTTTGGCTTTTGAGCGATTTGTGAAGCAGAATATCTCATCGGCTCCAGGTCCGTTCAGGCGCTTATTTGGCGGTTTCCTGACCTTTCACTTTGTCTGCTTTTGCTGGGTGTTTTTCCGCGCCCAAGGGCTAGACAACGTACATGCCATGTTCAGCCAAATATGGTACAATTTTGAGCCTCAATACTTTATGGATTTCATGGACGGTTATGCTGCCGTTGTGTTTTGGATCGCGCTTGGTTTTGCGCTGCACTTAGTGCCCAAGAACTGGGAGCTCGGGGCGCAAAAGTTTGTCACAGCCATGCCCTTATTCGGGAAAGTCGTGCTGGTGACGCTTATCGCCGCCTTGGTGATGCAGGTAAAATCGGCGGAGGTGCAGCCATTTATTTATTTTCAGTTTTAGCGCAAGGTGGTCTTCATCCCCAGAAACCTCGTAGGTCTAAAACCTCAGAACCCTCCCAAAAAAGCAGCGCTTTTTTGGGAGGGTTCTGAGGTTTTAGACCTACGAGGTTTTTACCGCATTAAAAACTGCGCTCCTTCCCCAAATACCCAGCCCTAGCCTGCCACAACACATCACCAGCGTTCAGTTTTTCCCACACAATTTGCTGATATGAAATATTCTTTTCGTAGGACTCAGCCCTGGCTTTCACCCCCACATTAAAATCATAGTTTTTTAATGGCGGGTACAAGCTGCCCAAGGCCGTTGGCACATCCGGCAGGCGGTAATCGACAATGCCGTTTTTAGGTTTTGTGATTACTTCCCAGTTAATATTTAAGGATACCTGATAACCGCTTCTGCTGCGGGAAAAAGTCAATAAATCAAAATTTCCAACACAATTTACCGCAATCAAGCGCTTGTCAGCCAATACGGTTGGTTCCAGGTCGAAGGCTGCTACGGGCAAGGTTGCTGGAATGGCGCTGTAAAAGTGATCACTAATATAGGTGTAGCCACCAACAGCAGGCTCGGTGCCATGTGTCTGTACCCGAAGGCCATTGTAAGGTCGGTTGGGGTTGAACAGGTCGTTGTTGACGGGTTCAAAAACATTTACAGTTCCAATGATGGGGATAGTACCGCCCGGTGCCAGCAAGGGTGCGCTCAAAGGGAAAAATTGTAGTTTTGAGGTATCTACAAGCCCATCTACCTTGTAATCCCAAGCAGTTACAAAGGGGAAATTAAGTTTGAGCGGGGGCGCTAGAATTGAAAGAAAGATGTTGGCATCCAGGGTGCTGGCATTTACGGCAGGGCCGCTCAGGTTGTCGAATCGGACAAAACGCCAAAAAGGGTCTCCATTTACCAATATGCGCACCCAAGTTTTGCCAGAATGGTAGCAAAAATATTCTCCTGCATAATTGTTGCCCGGCTGAGGGCGGCTGATGGTAAAGGCATCTGATACAACGATGCTGTCGAGGGTGTTCATTCCAGCCAGGTTGAACGACAAGCTCGTAGCCTGTTGATACACCTGATTTCGAAGGTTAATTTGGGTGCCACTTTCAAGGTCGGTGTAGGTAGTAAGCGAGAGTACGGTATCCCGCACGCCGGTACCTGGTGCTACTAAAGTGGTGATTTTGAATACGGTACAATCAAAGCGATCGCCTTGTGTGCTGTTTGGCACCTCCAAATGGATGCTGTCTTCTCCTGCAACCCAACGGAATGCCCGCGTTTCACCATTGCTTTGGTCGCTGACGAAAATCGCAAAGCGGGCGTTCAATTCATTAAACTCATTGTTGACAAACACCTCAAATGTAGGAGCTGCTGGTGGCGCGACTGTTTTTACACAAGCAAAAAAAGCGGAAAAGGCCAGAAGTATGGCCAGGATTCGAATGTTCATGGATAAATCGGTTTGGATTGAAAATATACAAGGTTTTTTGCAAAACTCCTGCAAAAATAAGTACTTCGCAATTACCATACCCTGTTTTTACAACAATGTGGATATTCGCGCTTTCCAAAGGGCAAAGGGCAAAAAGGCAAGAGGCAAAGTGCAAGAGGCAAAGGGCAAAAAAGCAAGAGGAAAAAGGCAAGGGGAAAAAGAGCAGTGTTGCCATCATCAAATTATCAAATTATCGAATTATCACATTAAAATTCATGAAATCAATAGCAGTTTTTTGTGGTGCCAACAAAGGCAACAAACCCTGGTTTGCTGAAGCGGCGACTGAATTGGGGAGAATACTTTCGGAACGTGACATCCGGGTCGTGTTTGGCGGCGGCAGTGTAGGGCTCATGGGGGTGCTGGCAGATTCGGTTCTGGAACATGGGGGCACTATTACGGGCGTCATTACCCACCAGTTGCATGGCCTTGAGCTTGGGCACCCCGGCGTGAAAGACATGGTGATGGTCGAGTCCATGTCGGATCGACGAAAATTGTTGATTGAAGGTACCGATGGCGTAATTACCTTGCCGGGAGGTTATGGTTCGATGGATGAGCATTTTGAGGCTTTAACTTTGGCACAATTGTTACAATACCAGCGTCCGATAGGCTTGCTGAATGTTCGTGGTTATTACGACCCCTTGGTACTGATGTTGGAGGTGATGGTTGAAAATGGTTTTCTAAAGGAACAGAACCGCCAATTGTGCATTATTTCTGAACACATCCCCGATCTTTTGGATAAAATGCAGCGTTATGAGCACCGGGCACTCGACAAATGGTAGAGGCCTACTTTGGTAAATCGGCCCCTTAGGGGTTAAAGTTCTTTTAAAATAGCCCTAAGGGTAGTGACCAATAGCATTTTTCCTGTTTAAGATTCAGTACATTTGTCCACCAAAAACGCTCGATTGACAAGATATGGCTATGCGCACACTCATTTCGATTTGTATTGTTTCTTTGCTGGCTGCCACTGTTTCTTTGGCTCAAACTCCCGCCGCCAAGTCGGTAAGGAGTACGGCGGCACCCAGCGCCACGCCACGTAACACGACAGCTGCTCCAAAATCTACCGCCACCCAGCGTTCGGGGAGCTCCGGTACAGCTGTTGATCGTTCCGCTACCAATTCGGGTACTTCGACACAAAAGGCAAGTTTACGCCCTTCGGAAACATCCCTACGCAATTCAAGGGGCTCCTATTATGACAACCAACAAACAGCAAGAAGTGTGTCAAATTCCGCACGCCGGGTGCCGGCCATTCAACTGGTAGATAAGGTCAAAGTAAATTGGATATCCTTGGAGGAGGCGCTCGAAAGAAGCAAAACCGACAAACGCAAAATATTTGTCGATGTGTATACCGATTGGTGTGGCTGGTGCAAACACATGGACAGCACTACATTTGTGAACCCTGCTGTTGCCAATTATCTGAACGAACATTTTTATGCCGTCAAGTTGGATGCAGAACAATCACAGGATATCGTCTTTAAGGACAAGACCTACCATTTTAAGAAAACAGGCAGCCGTGGATACCATGAATTGGCAGCGCTTTGGCTCAACAATCGCCTGTCATTTCCAACCGTAGTTTTTTTGGATGAAAGCTTAAACTTGATTCAGCCAGTGCCGGGCTATCAGGACGCGGTCAAAATGGAAGCCATCATCAACTATTTTGGATCAGATAGCCATCGGAAAACGCCCTGGGAAACCTACGAAAAGAGCTTTTCTGCGGAACATTAATGGTGCTGCTTTCCAATGAAAGCGTGTATGTGTAGGTGCGAGAGCCTAAACATACACGCTTTTTGTTTTTAGGGATGTCTGGCAATCCTAAAATACTTTCCGTTGCCATTGTTATTATCCTTAAAATGGATTAAATTTGTACTAGAATCATTTTTTAACCCTCAAAATTGCAAAACATGGGCTTAGTATATGCAGACATCGAACTGATCAACGGCGGAGATATGGAATTGGCTCGCCGTCAAATTATCGGCGAGGAAGAAATAAAACGAATGCAGGTAAATATCCTGGTTGATACAGGTTCTTATTACCTATGTATCAACGAAACAATCCAGGAGCAATTGGGATTATCTGTTCTCGAAAAACGAAAAGGACAACTTGCTGACGGCAGCGTAGCCGAATATGACGTGGTAGGGCCTATTGAAATAAAATTCAAAAATCGCAGGTGCCATGTAGATGCAATGGTGTTGAAAGGTGATTCCGAACCGCTTTTGGGTGCTATTCCGTTAGAAGACATGGACGTACTGGTACATCCGCTTCGGCAAGAGCTCATTGTAAACCCGGAGCATCCGTACTTTGCACAGATGAAAATAAAATGAATCATTTTCAAACAAATTAAACTTGTAAAACGTGGGCTTCGTATATGCAGACATCGAACTGATCAACGGGGACGACCTCGCACTGGCACGCCGCCGTATTATCGGCGAGGAAGAAGTTAAACGGATGCACTTGAACATGCTCGTAGACACAGGGGCATACAACCTCTGCATCAACGAGTCAATTCAAGCACAATTACAACTCCCATTTGTAGAAAGGCGAACAGGGCTAATGGCAGATGGCCGTAGAGTAGAATGTGAGGTGGTAGGGCCAGTCCATTTAAAATTCAAAAACAGGAATACAATTTGTACTGCCGTGATATTACTGGGCGATAACGAACCGCTATTCGGTGCTACACCTTTGGAAGACATGGATGTACTGATCCATCCGCTTCGTGAAGAGCCCATTGTAAACCCGGATCATCCGTACTTTGCACAAATGAAGTTGAAATGACTCAAGTCCTTGTTGGAGCCAAGGCAAAAAAAATGCGACATCCTGAGTGGAGGCCGCATTTTTTTGCGTGGTTCCAAAGCTTAGTTGCTCGATCCAGTATATTTCAATTCTTTGATACGTGCTTTTTTGCCAACAAGGCCACGCAGGTAGAACAATCGTGCACGACGCACTTTACCGCGCTTCATAACTTCTATGCGCGCAATGTATGGGTTGGAGAACGAAAAAATTCGCTCTACACCGACACCGTGTGATATTTTACGTACGGTGAATGATTTAGTTAGGCCATGGCCTTTAATCTGGAGCACGTCTCCACGGTAAGCTTGTTCACGGCTTTTGTCGCCTTCCACGATATTGTACGTAACCACGATGGTGTCGCCTGTTTTAAAGGCAGGAAACGACGGGGTCGTCAAGAGCTGATCATGCACAAACTGGATTGCTTCCAATTCTTTCATTGTATAAAAATTTGAGTGTCTTTCTAATAAAGAGGCGCAAAGGTACGTCTACAGTTTTCAAAAAAAAAATCTTGTTTGAAAAAAGACACATTGTTTCAGGCAATAACTCATGGCCAAGGCAAAATTTTTGCTAAAAAGGCCCATAGCAGGCCTATTTTGAAGGTTCTGACGGCCATAATGATTCGTAAAAAAAACAGGCTCTTGTTAATGGCTGTCAAAGATAGATGTTGAAACACCTATCATTTAAACATCTTGCCTATCTTTGCGTTTCATTGGCTCCTCCAAAGAATATTTCATCATCCTAAAAATTTTATGCGCATGAAAAAATTGATCCTTCTTCCCTTGTTTGCGTTGTTCTTTGTAGCCTTGCAGGCTCAGAACAGCCTCAATGTTAATACCAGTTCGAGCGTTGTCGTTTGGACGGGTTACAAAGTGACTGGTAAGCACACTGGTACGGTAAAGATAAAAAGCGGTAACCTTCAATTTACGGATGGTCTCCTTTCAGGTGGTACCTTTGAAATGGACATGAACACCATCAATTGCACCGATCTGGAGGGCGAATATGCTGGAAAACTTATCGGTCACCTGAAATCTGATGATTTTCTGGGCGTAGCGAGCTACCCGACCGCCACATTCGTAATTACCCGTGCTATTGCACAAGACAGCAAAGGCAACTATAAAATCGTGGGTAACTTGACCATAAAAGGTACCACTAAAGAAGTGAAATTCTTTGCCAATGCACAAGAAGCCAATGGTACTGTCAATGCAACTGGAAAAATTACCATTGACCGTTCGGAGTACGACATGCGTTACGGCTCAGGTTCTTTTTTCGACGGTTTGGGCGACAAAACCATTTACGATGAATTCGATCTCCAAATTTCATTGGTGGCCGGCAAGTAATTGATTCTTGCTGGATTTACCGGCATAAGCAACTCGAAAAGCACAGAAGAGCTGCCTCCCGCGAGGCAGCTCTTCTGCATTTAACGCTTGATTTCCCAAAGGATTGATTATTTTTGAAACAGAATTGAAGGAATCTGTATTTTTGCAACCACTTTTGCACGATAATTGCTGGTTGTACGTTTACCCATAAACGTTACATTTGATCCTATAACTTTACAAGCTACCAATGTTCCGCTCTTTACTGATCCTTGCCTTGACTTTTGGTCTGCTTTGCCTGTCGGCCTTCCGACCAGGCCATCCCTATTTTGACATAAACGCGCCAGTTTGCAACACGACCTTTGAGCGTCTTTTGCAGCGTTCGGATCGGGTGCTGCCATACGATGATTATGGCATGAAGATAGCGGTAGACTCCGCTACCCGGATGAATATCCTGATGTTAGACTACAGCACTTATGGCAATGCTTACAATGAGAAGGTGCGGAGAATCATCAGCCACTACATGCCCAATACTACATTCACAGATTTTACGGAAGGTACTACCAATGATTTGTTGCGCGTATTGTCAGGTTGTGATGCTGTCGTAGTGGCTTATCCTTCTGCTTCCAGTGCGGCCAGTATAAAAGCGTACAGCAAGGCATTGAGCCAGTACGCCCTCCGGGGTGGCACCGTATTATTTACTGGAACGCATGAATTTGAAGTCTTACAGCAATTTGGGCTGTTCGACCTTGATTTTGGCTACTTTTCCAAAGAAAGGCCAATTCACAGCGCCCATTTGGAGCACCCCATATTTAATGGTGTTACCGCTGATGTTCATTTGGACAATTTTGCTTACCCTTTGGATATATCAGATCCCGCTTTTGTAACCCTGGCTGATGTCGGTGGCTACCCTGTCGTGGGCTATAAACCGTTGGGGATTGGTAAGATCATATATATAGGTGTGGAATACTATTTTGATGAAGCCCCTTCTTCCCAGATGCTGATCAATGCGTTGGCTTTATTTTCAAAAGATCGGAGCCATGAGCAGGAAGTAAGCGCCTCTGGCACGGGATTCAATTCAGATTTTTTCAAGCCCAGTGGTAGCTTGATACGCAGTGAAGAAATGTTATATACTGGAAGTGGCGTAAAAATGGAGCAAATTGATTTGAAAGTATATCCGAATCCATATATTGCCAAAGCTAACCTGGACATTGAATTGACCAAACCTACTCCAGTAATGATTGAAATGACTGATGAACTTGGGCGCATTGTGTCCTTGATATTGCCGAAAAAAACTGTCGGCCCTGGGCTTTGTCGTTTTGATTTGCCAAATGTCGCCCCTGGCATTTATTTCCTGAAGATTCAACTAGACGATAAAACTTTTGTCCGTAAGATTGTTAAGGCAGCTTCAAACTAGTTTAGTGGGCTAAAAAGGCCCCTGGCAATGTCACCTACACTACTATTTCCGGAATTCAGAAAAAAAAACAAGGTACTTGCTATTTATTCAAATACATACATGTAACTTTGCCGCTCATTCATGTTAATGAATGGATCATTTGAGGAATATTTTTTCCCTCAAATTTTTTTAATCTGCCCCCCGCAGTCTTTCCTACCGTTTCTTAATCTTCCTCCATTTAGATAAGCGCCAGTTGCTACTGGTTGTTCATCCTTTATACATGCATGCTTCAATTTGCTTGTAAAGTTCGAGGAACTCCTTCATTTGCCTAGTGCTCTCCTACACTCTGTTTAATCCTACCAGGGAGAGTTACGCTTCAAATTTTAATTTTTTGTTGTACCCAATTGGGTAATTGTCTGCTTTGCAGCTTTCGCTGTTTGGTTTAACGTTTTTTGCGTTACGCACCAAACACCCTAAAGCTATTTCTACAATTATCATATTGGAATTTTTCATGCTACATGTAACCATGTGGCCTTGCTTGCCATTGTCCAATCCGATCCAGAATTCAATACATTTCGTAACAACGAAACATACAAAAATTTATGAAATCTTTTACACTCCGCACGCAGTCGTTCCGCTCGATCAATGTATTAGGAACAATTTTGTCCACAGCAATCGTTTTTGCTGGTAGCAGCCTGCTGGTGCCAGCGTTGGCGAATGGGCCGACCAAACACAAACACGGAGACCCTGTAAAGGAGATCAATGTCGCTATCCCGGGCGCTGAATTACCTGGTTTAGGAAATATATATACTTACAATTACATTGCGGATGGTTCTTCAGAAGAGCCTTGTACCTGTAACAATGTCACCAGTGGCGGCACGATCGGGTCCAATCAAACCATTACCAATGGTGGCGACCCAGCCCCTTTCACCAACATTACTTCTCCCTCTGGAGGTTCTGGCACTATTGAGTATTTATGGTTGCAAAGTAGCACCATACCTTGTCCAGCAATAGGGGATGCATCCTGGGTTGTAATTTCTGGTGCGACATCTGCCACGTACAACTCAGGCCCTTTAAACAGCTCTACCTGCTTTTTGCGCTGTTCCAGGCGTGCAGGTTGCTCCAACTACGACGGGGAATCCAATTCAGTCACCGTTACCGTTGAGAATGATTGTGCTTGCCCTGGCAACCTGGTGTTAAACCCAAGTTTTGAAAGCGGCACTGCTAACTGGAGTACTTATAACGGTACGCTGAGCACAGGTACTTATGCCGCACAATGCGGAACATATGCTGGCCACTTTCAGGAAGGCGGCGGCAGTGGAAACGGTGGTGCATTTCAGGATATTACGGGAATTGCCCCTGGTACCGGCATCAATTTGAATGTTTTTGGTGGGGTGCATAATGCATCTTACCTTGCTTATGTTGCCGTTGAATTTTATAATGGTGGCACTTTTATTAGCTCCATAAAGCAAGAGGTCAATGCGATCCTCCCAAATATGGCACAATACAACCTGTCTGGCAATGTTCCTTCTGGTGCAACAAAGGTGCGGGTTACCTTTTATGCGGATCAGGACTGGATAAAAACAGATATGTGGTGCTTGACAACTACCACTTGTAATGCAAGCATCACTGGACTGCTTTTCAACAAAATGGATGGTGGCACTGATATTGCAATCACCAATGGCGGATCTTACCAGCTCAGCGCAATCTCTGGCCTTTACAATTTGGAAGCAGTAGTGACTAGTGGCAGCGAAAGCGCGTTTTTCACGGTAACAGGCCCGAGCTCCGGTACGGTCACAGAAAACTCGGAACCATATAACTATCCCGGCACAGGTTCTGTGTGGTCGCCTGCTGCAGGTTCTTACACCGTAAACGTAAAAATATACTCTGCCGACAACTTGGGCGGTCTGCTTTGTGACGAACAAATTTTCACCTTTACCTTAACAGCCTGCAACAACGTCACCAGTGGTGGTACGATAGGAAACAATCAAGTCGCCTGCAATGCCTCCTCTTTCGATCCCGTTGCATTTGTGAATTTGGCATTCCCTTCTGGTGGCAGTGGCACCATGGAATACATGTGGATGAAAGCTACAGGCTCGACATGTCCCCCTATTGGAGACCCAGCCTGGCAAGTAATTGTCGGAGCAAGCTCCGCCACCTACGATTCCCCAGTGATCACTCAAAGCACTTGTTTTTTGCGGTGTTCACGCAGAGCTGGTTGCACGGATTGGGACGGAGAATCCAATATAATCACGGTGAAATTGAGTAATATTTCCCTCAGCACTACGCAGACCAATGTGTCGTGCAATGGTGGCGCTAATGGCTCAATCAACCTGACAGTCAGCGGTGGGGTTTCGCCATATACCTATGCCTGGTCCACCGGTGCAACTACCCAAAACATCTCAGGACGTACTGCGGGCACTTACACGGTAACAGTGACGGATGCGATCGGCTGTGCAAAAACAACTGCGGCAACCATCACCCAACCTCCAGCCATCGTATTAAGCACCAGCGTCGTGGACGTACAGTGCAATGGTGGCAGTACGGGTTCTGTTACATTAACCGTGAGTGGCGGGCAGTCACCTTATTCGTATGCCTGGTCATCCGGCGCGACCACTCAAAACATCAGCAACCGGGCGGCTGGAACCTATACGGTGACGGTGACGGATGCCAATGGGTGTACCAAAACAACTTCGGCTACCATCACGCAACCTTCTGTATTGGCTTTGACTAGAACTGCGGTTAATGTGCTATGCTTCGGCGGGGCCACAGGCTCCATTGACTTAACGGTCACTGGTGGCACGACACCATATAGTTATGCATGGTCAAACAGCGCGACGACACAAGACATCAGTGGATTGTCAGCGGCTACCTATACCGTGACCGTGACGGATGCCAATGGTTGTACAAAAACCACCTCAGCAACCATAACGCAACCTAGTACAGGGCTTAAGCTAGCAACCACCAAAGTGAATGTGCTTTGCAATGGTGCTGCTACGGGTTCCATTGACCTATCGTTGGATGGAGGCACAATGCCTTATGCTTATTCTTGGTCAAATGGTGCAACAACCCAAGACATCAGCAATCTTGCAGCAGGTACATACACCGTGACTGTAACGGATGCTAACAGCTGTACCAGTACTATTGCTACGGCGATCACTCAATTATCAGCCATTGTATTAAGCACCACGCAAGTGAATGTGCTTTGCAACGGCGCTTCCACGGGTTCAATTACCTTGACGAGAAGTGGTGGCACATCGCCTTACACTTTTGCTTGGTCAAATGGCGCAACAACCCAAAACCTCAGCAGCCGCCCAGCGGGCACTTACACGGTGACGGTGACGGATACCAATGGTTGTACCAAAACTACTTCGGCGACGATTACGCAGCCACCAGTATTGGCGCTTAGCACTACCCAAGTCAATATTCTTTGTAACGGAGTATCCACTGGTTCTGTTGATCTTACAGTTACGGGCGGTACAAGCCCATATTCTTATGCTTGGTCTTCTGGTGCAACTACCCAAGATATCAGCAACCGCCCGGCGGGTATGTACACTGTAACGGTAACGGATGCTGGCGGCTGTACAAAAACAACCTCTGCAACAATTACTCAGCCTGCTGCCATCTCCATAAGCACCAGCCAGGTGAATGTAGCTTGTTTCGGCGGCTCCAGCGGTTCTATTACGTTGACAGTTAGCGGTGGCACCAGCCCATACACCTACAATTGGGGCGGCGGCGTAACGACCCAAAACCGCTCGGGCCTCGCCGCCGGCACCTATACGGTGACGGTCACGGATGCAAATAGCTGTACCAAAACGAACTCTACCACCATTTCCCAGCCTGCCACCGCTTTGGCGCTGACGGCAGTTGTAATGGATCCTGCCATGACCTGTAGTTCCTCCAATGGCTCTATTGACCTGACTGTAACAGGGGGTAATGCTCCTTATTCTTATATCTGGACTAATGGCGCAACTACACAGGATATATTTAACCTGCCTTCTGGCAGTTATACCGTGACGGTCACGGATGTAAATACTTGTACCAAAACTGCTTCGTATACATTGGTAAATGACAACAGCTCTACATCAATAACGGGCCCTGGTACGAACTGCTCCAATACCTTCACGTACACACTTTGCCAGACTGGCCAAGCCATCAGTCACTTTGTTTTGCAACTACCAAACTGTATCACTTCTAGCAATATTACGTCAGTTTTGCTCAATGGTTCCTCACATCCGTGGACACTCGGCCAGGACGGTTCTTGTGATGTTTATGGTTTGAAATGGACGAACCCAAATATTCAAAATGGCCAATGTGGAACTTTGACGGTCATTTTTAATACAACCTACAATGTTGGAACGATTAACTATACAAGTAAATATTCTACTTGTTGCCAAAATGGCACCATAAACGGCCCGATATCCTGTGCGCCTGCAAGTACCGTTTCCATTACAGGCGGAAGCACCATTTGCAACGGACAAAGCGTTACGTTAACTGCAAGTGGTGGCGGCGGGTATACTTGGAGCACTGGCGCAACAACCACCTCAATTACCGTTTCACCATCAACCACTAGCACATATTCTGTAACCAGCACGAGTGGTTGTACTTCTACGGCTTCTGCTACGGTTACCGTAAAGCCACTTCCCTTATTGAGTGTCACATCCGTTAATGCAACTTGCGGTTTTGCCAATGGTTCTATCGATCTGACTGTTACCAATGGTACAGCTCCCTATACTTATGCCTGGTCAAACAGCGCAACTACACAAGACCTTTCCAACTTGACTTCTGGCACCTATACTGTCACCGTAACTGATGCCAGCGGTTGTACCAGAACTACCTCAAGGTCAATAACCAATACAAGCGGGCCGACTGTTAGCTCAACACAGGTCAATGTGCTCTGCAATGGCGCAGCCACAGGTTCTATCAACATTAGCGTAAGCGGCGGCACCAGCCCTTACACCTACAACTGGGGTTCGGGGGTCACTTCACAAAACCGCACCGGGCTTGCAGCAGGCACATACTGTGTGACTGTAACAGACGCAAACAGTTGCACCGCAACAACTTGCGCAACGATCACACAGCTACCAGCGCTTGCCTTGAGCAGTACCCAAGTGAACGT
>Ga0163144_10008038_pt1 | contig 22918 bp, 20 predicted proteins | sample OliLak19BULKMAT1_FD_123175 | JGI IMG/M metagenome (GOLD analysis project Ga0163144, IMG submission 123175) | Freshwater microbial mat bacterial communities from Lake Vanda, McMurdo Dry Valleys, Antarctica - Oligotrophic Lake LV.19.BULKMAT1 | ecosystem: Environmental > Aquatic > Freshwater >...
TGTGGGACAATATTGCTCCAGCGAAAAATTAGCAGGCATACTGGCAAAGCTCCGTGACGACATCACCATTTTCTGCGGTGTTTTAGCCATCAGCGATAAATCGAAAGTAGCCCCCATTGAATGGGGTTCGTCTTGGGCATTGGCGATAATGCAGGAAAATACAGCAATAATAAAGTAAATGGCTTTTTTAGGATTCATGATTTAAGTTTTTTCAAAGCTAACTTAAAAGAGTCTACACTTCAATACCTTTAAGAGGGTATATTTTAGTAGAATGACAGACAAGTTAAATCAAATCAAAGATTATGCATTATGAAAAAATGAAGCATAAGTATATTTTATAAACCTATTGTGATTGGGGTAAGCTGAATTAGTGATAAATGTCTTATCATTCCCAAATGCGCCGGCATTAAACCCGAAGATTTTGATGCATCCAACAAAGATTATCGGATGACGCGGTTGTATGTGGGTTTAGAAGATGCGGATTATTTAATAAGGGATTTGGAACAGGCGTTTGGGAAAATGTGATAGCTGTTTTTAAAAGGCCTTCATATCTTTCCTCCTTAGCAGTATGTCGGAATTTCCGACATACTGGATTTTCAATTAGTTCACCCTCCTAAAAATCTTCCCGACATGTTATGTAATAGTTACCCGGCTTTTTTGAAATAGTTCAGCCAGCTGAGCCTGAATTAGCCAGACCGTTTCATCCTGCAAACGAGTTTCTATTTTGGTATTGCCATCTACGGTTTGATAAATAATGATGTTTGTATCCTCCATGTTGCTTTTACATTGTTTTTCCAAATCTACAAAAGATGAAGCTTTATTGGTGGTTTGGGAGAAGCAGAATATTTGATAAGGGATTTGGAGCAGGCGATTGGGAAGATGAATTGAAAAAAAAAAAATTAAAGAAAAGGTAATTTTAAAAGATTTCTATTGCTGTAGCGATTTTTCATTATTACTTCTACAATATCCTCCTCACTCACATTTTCAAAATTTGAATTTTCAGTAATGGAAAACCATTCATCCGCTATTTCTTTTGAGAAAAGGTTAATGTATAATAGTTTAAGATCCTCTTCGCTTTTGTCTTTTAATTTAGCAACCAGCAATGCAAAAGTGGAAGGAATATTTTCTGTAAACATGTTAATAGTATATTTTGAAACCATAAATATTTAAAATAAGTTTAGGGTATTTTGAGCAGTAAAATAATAATTGAGTACATCACAACTTGCATTTCAATAGTTACACAACTTCCATCTCCGTAACAAACCCATGCATCCGCTTTAAAAAATTCCACAGATCTTTCATTTGCTTCATATCTTCTACAACCAAAATACCATTTTTACCTACCTGTTTTAGTTTGGCTTTGTTGGTACCTTTTTGTAAAAATTGCAGCAGGCGGTTAAAGGTTTCGCTTTGGAAATAAGGAGAGTCGGGGTTGCTTACAAAGAAGCCTTTGAGGGTTTCGTGCTTTAGCAATAATTTTTCAAAACCAAGTTCTACGGCCAGTTTACGCACTCGTACGATGGTAAATAAATCTTCTACCGGGGCTGGTATGGGGCCAAAACGATCGAGCATTTCTTTGTGGAAATCCAACAGGTCATTTTCATTTTCGCAGTTATCGAGCCTGCTGTAAAGACTCAACCTTTCGGTGATACTTTCTACATAACTATCCGGTATCAATATTTCCAGGTCGGTATCAATGCTGCAGTCAGATACAAAATCATCCTGCTTTTGAATTTCTTCTTTAAACAAATCCCTGAAGCTGGATCGCTTTAATTCCCTCACCGCTTCATCCAAAATTTTCTGGTACATTTCAAAACCAATCTCCGCAATAAAACCACTCTGTTCGCCACCGAGCATGTTACCGGCTCCACGAATATCGAGATCTCTCATGGCGATTTGAAAACCGCTTCCCAGGTCGCTATATTGTTCTAAAGTTGTTAATCTTTTCCGGCTATCTTCCGGCAGGGTACTCATGGGTGGTGCCAATAAATAACAGAAGGCCTTACGGTTGCTTCTTCCAACTCTTCCACGCAACTGGTGCAAATCGCTCAAACCAAACTGGTGGGCATTGTTTACAATGATGGTGTTTACATTTGGAATGTCCACGCCACTTTCCACGATGTTGGTACATACCAGCACATCGTACTTTTTATCCATAAAATCGAGGATGGTATCTTCCAGCTGATCGCCTTCCATTTGCCCATGTGCAAAGGCAATACTAACATCCGGGCAAAGCCCCTGGATGAAACTCTTCATCTCTGCCAAACCCTTTACCCTGTTGTGTATAAAGAAAACCTGTCCACCTCTTTCTGTTTCGTAATAAATCATATCCCGGATGGCATCTTCATTAAATACCATCACTTCGGTTTGTATTGGCTGCCGGTTGGGCGGCGGCGTATTGATGATGCTCAAATCCCTGGCGCCCATCAAACTAAATTGCAAGGTTCTTGGTATGGGGGTAGCGGTCAACGTGAGTGAGTCAACCGTTGTACGCAATTGCTTTAATTTTTCTTTTGCAGCTACACCAAACTTTTGTTCCTCGTCAATAATCATAATGCCGAGGTTCTTAAACTGCACATCTTTACTCAATAAAGAATGGGTACCGATGATGATATCAATTTTGCCTTCGGCCAATCTTGCCAGCGTTTCTTTTTTCTCTTTGGCCGATTTAAACCGGTTTATATAATCTACCGTTACCGGGAAATCTTTTAAGCGCTCACTGAAGGTTTTAAAATGCTGATAAGCAAGGATAGTTGTTGGCACTAAAATAGCAGCCTGCTTGTTATCGCAGCAGGTTTTAAATGCAGCCCGGATGGCTACTTCTGTTTTACCAAAACCTACATCGCCGCAAACCAGCCTGTCCATCGGCATAGGTTTTTCCATATCCCGTTTTACATCTTCGCAAGCCTTGGCCTGGTCGGGCGTATCTTCATAAATAAAGCTGGCCTCCAGTTCGGTTTGCATGTAATTATCCGGACTGTGTACAAAGCCTTCCTGGCTTTTGCGTTGGGCATATAATTTTATCAGGTCGGTTGCAATATCTTTAACCTGCTTCTTGGTTTTTTCCTTTAGCTTGTTCCATACATCGCTGCCCAGTTTGTTCATTTTGGGTACGGTGCCTTCCTTGCCACTGTACTTACTTATTTTGTGCAGCGATGAAATATTTACATACAACAAATCGCCGTCTTTGTATTGAATCCGCACCGCCTCCTGCATTTTACCGCTGGCCTCAATCTTCTGTAAGCCGCTGTACACGCCTACTCCATGGTCTATATGGGTTACATAATCTCCGGGCTGTAGCTCCCTGAGCATTTTTAACGTCAGCGCTTTATTCTTGTTGAACGCCTGCTTTACTTTGTATTTATGGTAGCGCTGAAATATCTGGTGATCGGTATAACAAACTGCTTTTAAATCATCATCAATAAATCCTTCGTGGATAGAAGCGGGCACCGGAATTACCTGTATCTCCGCTTTTAAATCAATAAAAATACTGTGCAGCCTTTCCAGCTGTTTGGGGTTTTCTGCAAAGAGATAAATGTTGTATTTTTTGCTTTCGTATTCCTGTAGATTTTTTATCAGCAAATCAAACTGCCTGTTAAACGGAGGTTGTTCTTTGGTATTAAAAACTATCTCGTTTGCTGTTGCCTTCCTGTCGTCGGTCGTCGGTCGTCGGTCGTCGGTCCTTCCAAAATATGCCTTCTTCCCAAACTCAATAATGTGGTGGGTTTTGATGGCTTCTTCCAGCACAACAGCTTTTACAAAATCATCAGCAGATACATTTTGCTTTTCATTCAAATCAGTGTCATAGTCGGTCGTCGGTCGTCGGTCAACGGTTGTCTTCACCACTTCCAAAAACAATTCCAGATCTTCTTCCTGCTGTTCAATTTTTTCTTTGATGAATTGCCAGTCTTCAGTCCATACAACCGTATTCTCCGGCAAAAATTCAAATAAGGAAACCTTCTCCCCGGTTTGAAACTGTGTTTCTACATTGGGTATAATATTTACCTGCAACAACTTCCTTTCACTCAACTGCGTTTCGGGGTCAAATATGCGGATGCTGTCTACTTCGTTGCCAAACAATTCTATGCGGTAAGGCTTTTCGTTGCCGAAAGAATAAATATCGAGGATACCACCACGAACAGCGAATTGCCCTGGTTCATACACAAAATCGGTTCTTTCAAAACCAAGGTCAACAAATTTGGCCAGCAAACCATTTACATCCAACTCATCTGCCTGTTTTATGGCGATGATATTTTCTGATAAAGTTTTTGAAAGCACCACTTTTTCAAACAGCGCTTCGGGATGTGTAATTACAATTTTTTTATTACCGCCTGCCGTAATCCTTGTTAATGCTTCGGTACGCAACATTACATGGCTGCTGTTGAGCAGGGCGTAATTCTTTTTATTTTTAAAAGAAGAAGGGAAGTAAAAAAGATCCAGTGCATTGGTTAAATTTTCCAATGTATTGTGAAAATAAGCAGCTTCCTCAGCATCCCTTAATATGATAATATGATTGAGCTGGCTGGTGGCAGGATGGGCAAAAACGGCAGAAACAACAAAACCGACAGCACTGCCCTGCAGGCCAGAAAGATGAATTTGGTTCGGTTTAGACAATGTGATTCCATCCACTATTTTAAAACAGCGGGGGTCATTTGCATATCCATTCATCAACACATCTAAATTCATCCGTTTTGCAAAGATAGGAGAAGAAAAAAGTAAATGCTGCATCTTTGCAACAGGTAACACCTTATTAATATGTTCAACAGTATCGTATTCTCACTTTAAAAATATTTACATTCGGGTTAAAACTGGCAGCAGCTAGTCCGATTATAATTTGAATCTATGAAAAACATCCTTCCATGTATCTTACTTTTTTTCATTCAACTGGCATCTCTTGCCAGCGTTGCACAGGAGGTAAAACCTGTTCAATTTGCCAATGGCAATTTTAAAACCAATACCAATATTGCCAACGGACTGTTTAAAAACGAGGATGTTCGTTTAGCCAGGTACAATGATGTGTACTACGTATTGGTTCAATTCAGCAGCTTGCCTTCTGCTGCCGCAAAACAACGGCTGGAACAGGAAGGACTTCTGTTAGATACGTATCTGCCGGGCAATGCTTACCTGGCAACCATCAAAAATAATTTTGATTTTAGAAAAGCTAAATCTTTTCAGCTAATTGCTATTAATTCCGTTCCTGCTTTCTATAAAATTGATCAAAAATTAATTGAATTTCAGGAGCCTGCCGACAAAGAACAGACGTACAATATGGCCGTTACTTTTTATCAATCCATTGATAAAAAACTGGTTAAGGCGGCGTTGCAGCAACTGGGTGCAGTAATTGCCAGCACAAGGTTTGATGATGGTAACACTATTTTTATACAGGTAAATACTGCTATCGTTGATGCCATTGCATCGCTGCCATTTGTAAGCAGCATTACTTTACAAACTTTAAAAGACAAAACACTTAATTATAATGAGATTGCTGCACACGGTATCAGCGGCCTCAATAACCTAAATGGCAAAAATCTTAATGGCAAAAATGTAACCATTGGTGTGGGTGATAATGCCGATATATCTACCCATATTGATTTTGCAGGCAGACTGATTAACAGAACTTCCACTACACCACAAAACCACGGTACCCATACTTCGGGCACGGCTGCCGGTGCAGGTATCATCAATGTTAAAAATCATGGAATGGCTCCAAAAGCCACCATCATCAACCAGTATTTTAGTGATATCATTGTAAATACACCGGCCTATATTACAGATTACAATATGGTGCTTAGCAACAACTCTTATCATGCTGCAGAGGCAGGTTGTGCAGGCGTAGGCCAATATAATGTTTTAAGCAGTTTTGTTGACAGGCAACTTGGCCAAAACAAAGAAGTGCTGCACATTATGGCGGCTGGTAATGATGGCGCCAATATTTGCACCCCTTATCCTGCAAGTTTTGGTACCATAAAATCTGGCTGGCAAACAGCAAAAAATGTATTGACGGTAGGCGCCATTAAAACCCAGGACTATACAAATGCCTCTTTCAGCAGCCGTGGCCCTGTAAATGACGGCAGAATTAAACCCGAAATTACAAGTGGCGGATTTAATGTTTTCTCTACCAATGTTTACAATAATTATGGATTTAGCAACGGCACCAGCATGTCATGCCCCGCAGTAACGGGGTCTATGGCTTTAATGTATGAACGATATCGCCAGTTGAATGGCGGTGCTAATCCCAGTGCTGCGTTGATGAAAGCATTGGTATGCAATACTGCAGAAGACCTCGGCAATGCAGGCCCTGATTATACTTTTGGGTTTGGCATGCTGAATGCAAGACGGGCCGTAGAAGCCGTCGAAAACAACCGTTATATTATTAGCAGTGTCACCAACAATAACATCACCAATCACAGCATTTCTATTCCTGCCAATACTAAAAAACTAAAGGTTATGTTGTATTGGGCAGATTCAGCCGCAGCCGTAAATGCGGGGGCTGCCCTGGTAAATGACCTCGATTTAATTGTGGTGGAACCAACTGCTACTGTGCACCGGCCATTAATTTTAAGTGCTGTACCTGCCAATGTTAACAATGTTGCTATCGAAGGACAGGACCATACTAATAATATAGAACAGGTGGTAATTGATAATCCTGTGGCCGGCCTTTATACCGTTAATATTTATGGATATACCATTCCCTTTGGCAGCCAGGATTATGTAATCAGTTATGAAATTATTGAGGCAGGTGTAACTGTTGAATATCCCTTTGGTGGAGAAACCCTGGTACCCGGTGAAACTGAAAGCATCCGCTGGAATGCCGCAGGAGATGATGCCAATACATTTACCATTGATTACACTACCGACAACGGCAGCAACTGGATTTTGATTAACAATAGTGTTGGAGCCAACACCAGAATTTATAACTGGGTAGTGCCTTCAACCTTTACCAGCAATGCATTGATAAGAGTGAGCAGAAATAATTCGTCCTTAACTGATAATTCTGATTTTAATTTTAGTGTATTGGGTCAGCCGGCTGTAACTGCCACCAATGTTTGTGAAGGTGCTGTACAATTAAACTGGGCAGCCATTACTGGAGCTACTTCTTATAATATTGTTCAATTAGTGAATGACAGCATGCAGATAGTTGGCAATACAACCTCCAATTCATTTGTGCTCACGGGACTTAATAAAAACAAGACATACTGGATGGGTGTTGCCGCAAAAAACGGATTAGTTCAAGGCAGACGCTCAGTGTCGTTGCAAGTTCAACCTAACAGCGGGCCTTGTACGTTGGCCATATTTAATAATGATATTAAGGTAGATACCATCCTTGAACCTTCCACGGCAAGGCAACTGTTTGCAAATGCTGCCAATGCCACAAAGCCTGTAAAAATCTCTATTAAAAACCAGAGCAATGTTGCAGTTAGCGGGCCTTTTGATGCGTACTACAGTTATACCGGCGGTGGAACAATTACCGAGACAATTAATACAACTATTGCGGCAGGCGGCACCTTCACCTACACTTTTAGCGGAATATACTTACAACCGGCTACAGGTTACCGATATGATTTTAAAGCATGGGTAACCAAGGCTGCTGATGTAAATCATCAGAATGACACGGCTTATAAAACAGTCCAGAACATCAACAATGATGCAATTACTGTTACACCGGTTATTGAAAATTTTGATGCCATGTCTGCAGTAGAAATACGGCAAAACGAAATGGCTATCGGGGGCAATAAATACCTCGATTTTTCAACCAATACAACAAGAGGCAGGGCCAGAACCCTTGTAAACAGTGGCTTTGCATTGAGCGGTAACCAGGCGCTTACACTTGACCAAACGCCATACAATGATATTACAACAACAGACAGCGCCATATTTAATTACAACCTTTCGCTGCTTAGTGGCAACCAGGTGCGCTTTGATTTTTATTATAAAAACCATGGACAGGCTAATAATCCCGGCAATAAAGTATGGATACGTGGCAGTGAAAACAATAACTGGATTGAAGCCTATAATCTTTTTGAAAACCAGGCTGATCTTGGAAAATGGAAAAAGGGCATTGTCAATATCAATGATTTACTTGCTACCGCCCTACCGGCACAGAATTTAACAGCCACTTTTCAAATTAAACTTGGGCAGGAAGGCAATACATCTGCCAATAACCCCAATCCCGTTTCTGACATAGACGATGGTTATACTTTTGATAACCTGGTGCTTAATAAAGCTGTAAATGACGTGTCAGTATTAGGTATCAATTCGCCTGATAAAAACGGGTGTTCCTTAAGCAGTAATAGTGCCATCAGTATCAACATAAAAAATTATAACAATGCCATTCTTAGCAATTTGCTGGTGAGTTACCAGGTAAATGGTGGTAGTATTGTAACTGAAAATATTCCATCAATTGCGGCCAATCAATTATTGAATTATTCTTTCAATCAGTTGTACGATTTTTCTGCCTACATTGATTTTAACATCAATGTATGGGTTAAATATGCCACCGATAGCTACGCTGCTAATGACAGCATTCTCAATTATGTTATTCACAACAGTCCGGTAATTAATGCCTATCCTTACCTGCAGACATTTGAGAATGACAATGGTTTTTTTTATACCAATGGAACCAGCAGCAGCTGGCAGTGGGGCACCCCGGCAAAGGCTTTAATTAATAAAGCGCCCAATGGCAGCAAGGCCTGGGTTACTAATCTATCGGGCAATTATACAGATAATGAAACTTCTTATTTAGTTTCTCCGTGTTTTGATATCAGCAGCTTAACGCAACCAGTTTTATCTTTTAGTCATGTTATTGATATAGAACTGGACTATGATTACAGTTGGGTTGAGTATACTACGGATGGTAAATTGTGGCAAAAATTGGGTACAGTAAATAGTGGCACCAATTGGTACGATAATTCACCTGCAAATAACTGGCGTGCATCTAATACAAAATGGCATGTGGCCAGTATTGATTTACCGGTAACCGGCAGTAACATACGCTTTCGTTTTGTGCTTAGCACCGATGTTGGGGTAACACAGGAAGGTATTGGTATTGATGATGTAAGGGTGCATGAAAAATCTGTAATTGCCGGCAGTGGCGGCATCGTATATCCCGGCACGGTTAATGGCGGATGGACAAACAATTGGGTACCTTTTACTTTTGGCAGTTTATCGCCGGGGCCATTGTACAGTATTGCAGAAATAAATTCCAACGGCCAAAACCTTGGCACCGTTACCATGCAACCGTATTTAAACTTTCCCGGTCCGGTAAGAAATACCGGTAACCAATATTACCTCAACAGGAATTTTGTTATTCAATCTACCATTCCGCCAACGGGCAACGTGGGGGTAAGATTGTATTTTACAGATGTTGATGTGAATGCGCTGATCAGTGCCACTAATTGCAGCGGTTGCGTAAAACCCGCCAATGCATACGAACTAGGCGTAACTACATACAATGGAAATCCGTCGGAATATAACGGTACACTTGATGATAATACAAAGGGTGTATACCAGTTTATATCTCCGGCTAATACCAATATTTATCCGCACGGAAATGGCTATTATGCAGAATTCAGCATCAATAGTTTTGGTGAATGCTGGTTTAGTAATAATTTAATTTTACCTCTGGCAAGTAGTGTATGTGCCGGCAGCATTGTTACTTATTCAGTTCCATTGGGTGGCGGCACTTACCAGTGGCAGGAGGATATTGGAAGCGGCTATGCCAATATTGTAAACGGGATAAATTATAATGGCGCTAACAAAAATACTTTACAATTAACAGGCTTGCCAACGAGCTATACAGGTTATAAATATCGTTGTGTGGTTAATGGTGTTAACAGTAGTGAAAACATACTCCAGTTTAGAAATACGTGGACAGGGGCCAGTTCTACCAACTGGTTTGCTGCCGGCAACTGGAGTTGTGGTGTTGTTCCCGATCAATATACCGATGTAATTATTCTTTCCGGGCAACCAAGGTATCCTGTAATTAATTCCAATACAAGCATCAGAAGTCTTTCGGTTTTTAATAGTGCAAATGTCACCTTGCTTACAGGTATACTTTTGGATATTAAGGGCCGTTAAGCAACTTTATTTGTAACATTGTACAAACAAAACCACATGGCATTACAACCCTGGCGCACAGGCCACGTTATAAAAATAGCAGATGAAACTGCAGATACCAAAAGATTCTGGATTCAGGTTCGGGAACTGGAACAATTTGATTTTATCCCGGGGCAGTTTGTAACGCTTGATTTACCCATTCATGAAAAAGTAAACAAACGCTGGCGCAGCTACTCTATATCTTCCTGGCCGGATGGCACCAATGTGTTTGAACTGGTAATCGTTTTGGATAAGGAAGGAGTTGGTACCAATTATCTTTTTAATAAAATTAATGAAGGTGATACAGTAACACTGAGGGGTCCGCAGGGTATTTTTACGTTAAGGGAACCATTGGATGAAGACCTTGTTTTAATATGCACCGGCACCGGTATTGCACCTTTCAGAAGCATGGTTCACCATATAAAAAACCAACAAATACCACACAAAAATATTTACCTCATTTTTGGTTGCCGTACACAAAGCACACTATTGTATTACAACGAGCTGGTTCAATTACAGCAGGAGTTGCCCGGGTTTAATTACATCCCGGTTTTATCAAGAGAAGAATGGCAGGGGGAAACCGGTTATGTGCACCAGGTGTATGAGGCAATTTGTGCAGATAAAAGATCAACCTGTTTTTATTTATGTGGGTGGAAAGGAATGCTGGATGAAGCAAAAAGAAGATTACTGGAAATGGGGTATGATAAAAAAGCAATTCATCTTGAAATATATGGATAGTTTTTAAACACACTGCCAAAGTGTTGTAATGATTAGTATCATTCTTACACATGACCAATCCATGTTTGACCGGGTATTTTTATTTCTCATTTTTTCGCTACCTTGTCGCCATAAAATTCATCTCATACAACCGATTTTCTTATGGGAGCATCTTCGATGATTGTTTTAATTTTAGCTGCACTTGCCTTTTCTGCCATTGCCATCCTTGTAGCTAAAATAGTTACCACTTCTACTACCAATCCACAAAAGGGAGAACCGTACGAATGTGGGATTCCTACAACTGGTAAAACATGGGTACAATTAAACGTTGGCTATTATTTATTTGCATTGATATTTTTAATTTTTGATGTGGAACTGGTATTCCTTTACCCATGGGCTGTAGTGGCAAAAAAAGTTGGGTGGATGGCTTTTATTGAAATTATTATTTTCTTTTTTATATTATTTATGGGATTTTTATATGCACATAAAAAGGGTGCTTTAAAATGGATTTAAAAAGCCCCTCCCGGCCTCCCCGCAGGGGAGGAGAAAGGCAGATGTATGTGAGTGCCGGGTTAAAAATGAATGTCCGAAAGAAGAATCTTTAGAAAAGAAATTTAACACTAATTAATTGATAAATGGATAAACCTTCAAGCAATACTGATTCTTCCAAAACCCCTGCAGCTGGCAGTTTGGAGGCTTCATTTCCAGGGCAGATACACGAAACACCTGGCGGTGGTATTGTGTTAAGTAAGCTGGATGACGTTATCAACTGGGCCCGATCTAATTCGTTGTGGCCATTAACTTTTGCAACCAGTTGTTGCGGTATTGAATACATGGCAGTAGCAGGTGCCAAATACGATTTCTCCCGATTTGGTTTTGAAGTGGCAAGAGCTTCACCAAGGCAGGCCGATGTAATAATTATTGCCGGAACCATCGTAAACAAAATGGCCCCGGTTTTAAAAAGATTATACGATCAAATGGCCGACCCCAAATATGTAATTGCGATGGGTGCATGCGCCATCAGCGGCGGACCATTTTTTTACAATACCTATTCTGTAGTTAAAGGTGCCGACCATGTGATACCGGTAGATGTTTATGTAGCCGGTTGCCCGCCAAGGCCGGAAGCATTGTTGCACGCCTTGATAAGTTTACAGCAAAAAATTAAAAGCGGGTTAACGAGAGAACAGATTCAGGTTCCAAAACCTGCAACCGGCGGCGATTTGTTGAATCAAATAAAATAAGGCTACTATTAAATGACCATTGAAGAATTAAAAATATCGATTACCGAATTACTTCCAGCTGCTACTTATGAGGAGGGAGGCGAATGGCTTACTATAAATATAGAGCCAACAGATTGGCTGCCATTTGCAAACCAGTTGCGTACCAATGAATCCTTGTATTTTGATTATCTTTTTTGCCTTACCTGCATCGATTGGAAGACGCATTTAACGATGGTGTATCACCTGTCTTCTACAAAATTCAGGCATAATATTGTGGTAAAATCTAAACTCGATAAAATAAATCCGGTAGTAGAAACGGTATGTAATATCTGGCGTACAGCCGATTTTCATGAGAGAGAAGTATATGAGATGTTTGGCGTTAATTTCAAAAACCATCCTGATTTACGGTTACTGATTTTGCCAGATGGATGGGAAGGAAAGAACCCGTTGCTAAAAGATTTTGAAGACCCGGTAAATATGATAAAGTTGTAGGCCACATCTCCGGAAGGGCCGTAAGGCTACTAAAAAAATTGAAAGACAACAGCATAAAGAATTACTATTTATTAATTACAAAACACAAGTAGTCCCGCTTTAGGGGATAGGCCAAATGGTTGAAGAAATAGGCACAACAACTGAAGGTGATTTAATCATCAACGTAGGACCACAGCATCCTGCTACACATGGTGTGTTGCATTTGGTGATTACGCTCAATGGCGAGACTATCAAAAAGGTAGAACCACACCTGGGTTTTATCCATCGCTCCATTGAAAAAATGTGTGAGAGTTTAACCTACCGCCAGTTTATTTATGTTACCAGCCGGATGGATTATCTTTCATCGCATATCAACAACCACGCCTGCGCCATGTGTGTTGAAAAAGGTTTACAAATAGAGGTTCCACCAAGGGCACAGGTAGTAAGAATTTTACTGGATGAACTTACAAGAATTGCATCGCATGAATTGTGGTGGGGAGCCATGGCTATGGATTTGGGCGCCTTTACGCCTTTCTTTCATGCCTTCAGGGAACGGGAAGCCATCAACGAAATTATGGAAGAAACCTGCGGCGCAAGGCTAACGATGAACTATATTGTTCCCGGTGGCCTGATGCAGGATATTCATCCCAACTTTCAGAAAAAAGTTAAAGAATTTATCAGTTTATATAAATTAAAAATCGGCGAATACGCAGAACTGGTTACAAATAATATCATCTTTCAAAACCGGATGAAGGGTGTTGGTTATTTATCTGCGGAAGATGCCGTTTCCTATGGCTGCACCGGACCAACTGCAAGAGGCAGCGGCGTAAGTTGCGACATAAGAAAACTGTATCCTTATGGAATGTATGATCAACTTCAATTTGATGAAGTGCTGGAAACTGCCGGCGATTCTTTTGCCCGCTACATGGTGCGGATAAGAGAGATGAATGAATCTATAAAAATAATAGAACAGTTAATTGATACTATCCCTGAAGGTGATTTTGTGGCCAAAACAAAAGTGGTATTAAAATTACCTAAAGGAGAATTTTACACAAGGGTAGAAACGGCCCGTGGCGAGTTGGGTGTGTACATTGTAAGCGAAGGCGGTACAACGCCTTACCGGATTAAATTCCGTTCGCCTGGATTCTCTAATTTATCTGCACTCGACCATATGGCAAGAGGCAGTAAACTAGGAGACCTGGTAGCCATGATGGGCACGTTGGATTTGGTGATACCGGATATTGACAGGTAACCCCCATCCCCTAAAGGGGGTAAGGCAAGAGCTTAAAATTTAAAAGTGCAGGCTGAGAAACAAGGTTGATTAAAATGAAAATTGAAGCATATTTTTAATTTGAAAAAATTATAACAAATGAAATTCGTAGCATCAAGACTTTCAAAAGGCAACAAAGTTTTTCCTGAGGAAATTTATATTGAGGATACAGGTATAAAGCTGCGGCAACCGGGTATTTTTAGTGGCAAAACGCAGTTTATTTCTTATGAACATATTTCGTCTGTTGAGATTGATTCACCCATGGTTGGGTTTAGTACCCTAAGGTTTTTTCATGCAGGTAAAGAAGTAATTGCACATGGCTTTACAAAAGATGATGCTGCACGAATTGAATTAGCAATTGATGAAGGAAGGAAGAAAGTTAGAAAATAGTAAAAGTTATTTCTTTGCTTTTTTTCACGCAAAGAAGCAAAGAAAAAAAAATGTAAAGTTTGACTTTGTTTCTTTGCAACTTAACCGTCTTTGCATGATAAAAAATATTATAAAAAGTCAAAAAATAAGCTGTGATTTTCGGTGGTTTGAAATAAATAATTGTTGAAATAAAATTAAACTTTGAATAACTCCCCTTTAGGGGATGGGGGTAAATACTATGCCGAGTTTCAGTAAAATAGCAAACATAATACATGAATGGTTGAATCAAACATTCAACGCAACACTGGCAACTGTTTTTGAAATGCTGATAGTGGGCGTTTGTGCAATTGGATTGTTTGCCGTTTTAGGATTGGTGTTGGTTATTATGGAAAGAAGGGTTGCCGCCTGGATACAAATACGCCTTGGGCCAAACCGTGTAGGACCAAACGGAATGATGCAATCCATGGCAGACACTGTAAAATTGTTGGTGAAGGAAGGGTTGACACCGGATGGTGCAGATAAGTTTTTATTTAATCTTGCTCCCTACATAACTATGATGGTCGCCATGCTGTTGCTTGCTCCCATTACATTTGCAAAAGATTTGCAAATGTGGGATATGAACATTGGGGTATTGTATGTATCAGCAATTTCTTCTGTTTCTGTGATTGGAATTTTAATGGCAGGCTGGGCAAGCAATAATAAATATTCGTTGATGGGCGCCATGCGCAGCGGTGCACAAATTGTGAGCTATGAATTATCTGCCGGGCTTTCTGTACTTGCCATTGTTGTATTAACCGGCAGTTTAAATTTAAATGAAATTGTATTGTCGCAGGCAGATGGCTGGTGGATATTTAAAGGACATATTCCGGTGATGATTGCTTTTTTAATTTTTATAATTGCCGTAACTGCAGAAACAAACCGGGCGCCTTTCGATTTGGCAGAAGCAGAAAGTGAACTGACAGCCGGCTTTCATACAGAATATTCTGGAATGAAATTCGCCTTATTTTTCCTTGCAGAATATATCAATGTGTTTATTGTTTGCGCCATTGGGGCCACCATATTTTTAGGCGGCTGGATGCCATTTCATATTGGCCATTGGGAATCATTTAATAATGCAATGGATTATATCCCTTCGAGTTTGTGGTTTTTTGGAAAAACGTTCTTCATGATATTTTTGATCATGTGGTTCAGGTGGACATTCCCGAGGTTGCGTATTGACCAGTTATTAAATTTAGAATGGAAATATTTGTTGCCTATCAGCATGTTTAATATTTTGCTGATAACAGCGATGGCAATTTTGGGTTGGCATTTTTAGGGTATGCCCCCATCCCCTGAAGGGGCGAAAGGCAAGAGTAAAAGTATAAATACATCATTAAAATTATGAAAGAAAAAATATTTTAAACTTCAAATAACGCTCCGCTGATTAGCGGAGATGCGAGCATATGTTTATAAAAGATTACATAAAGGATATTTTTGGTGCTTTAAAATCACTGGCAGTTGGCCTAAGGCGAACAGGGTATTATTTTACGCACCACAAAGAAATCATCACCGAGCAGTACCCGGATAACCGTGATACACTGGTTATGGCCGAAAGATTTAAAGGCGAAGTGGTAATGCCGCATGATGAAAATAATGAGCATCGCTGCACCGGTTGTACGGCTTGCGAACTGGCTTGTCCTAACGGAACCATTAAAGTAATTACCCAATTCGACATTACACCGGAAGGAAAAAAGAAAAAAGCAATTGATAAATTAGTGTATCATTTGGAACTGTGTACAATGTGTAATTTATGTATTGTAGCTTGTCCTTCGGATGCAATTGTAATGGCACAAACATTTGAACACAGTGTTTTCGACAGGAGTGAATTCACTAAAATATTAAATAAACCTGGTAGTAAAATAATGGACGGAGTAGAATAGCCCCCGCATAGCAAAGCGTTAGAAAGGCAACGGTTTGGTTGATAGCAGATGACTTTTTATTAGGTAGATTTTAGTTGTAGTTATAGATATAATAGAAATAAATTTTTAACCCTTACATGAGCGGATCAACAATTGTATTTTTTATGCTGGCAACGCTTACGTTGATAAGTGCTGTGCTGGCAGTTACTACACGGCAGATATTCAGAGCTGCGATCTTTTTATTATTCTCCCTCATTGGTATTGCCGGACTCTACTTCTGGATGCAATATGAATTTATTGCAGCGGTACAAATTGTAGTGTATGTAGGTGGTATTACTGTACTGATAATTTTCTCCATTTTTTTAACACAACAGGCAGGTGAAAAAATGCCGAAGCAACAGATTGGCAGGCAGATGTTTTCAGCATTGGCCGCATTTTGCGGCTTTGCATTAATCATGCTTCAGTTATACAAACATAGTTTTACTGCAACAACAGAACCAGCCATAGAACCAACCGTAGTCAACATCGGCAATCAAATGCTGGGTGTAGAGCAGGGAGGCTATGCGCTGCCGTTTGAAGTAGTAAGTATTTTATTGCTGGCAGCATTAATTGGTTGTATTGTAATAGCAGCCTCCCCCAACCCCTCCAATGGAGGGGCTTTAGAAAAGCCTCAAATTTTGAAAAAATAATTAGAATGGGAAGAATTAAATCAATATTAATAACAAACTCTTTTAATTTAAAAGAGCCAAAAGCCTCCCTTTTGGGGAGGTTTGGAGGGGCCGTTTTATGTTAGCACCAGGACTATACCATATATTATTTATCAGCACTGCCCTTTTCTTTATTGGTGTATATGGTTTCTTTACAAGGAGAAATTTAATCACCATTTTAATGAGTGTGGAGTTGATATTGAACAGCGTGAATTTAAATTTTATCGCATTCAATAAATATTTGTGGCCCGATAAATTAGACGGCTTATTCTTTACCATATTTATTATAGCCATAGCTGCAGCAGAAGCCGCTGTTGCTATTGCCATCATTATAAATTTATACAGAAGCCATCACTCCATCGACGTGGAGAATGCGGAAGAAATGAAATATTAAGAGCCCCGGCTAACTCCCCCAAAGGGGGATGAAAAGGCAGGTTTATTAAAAAAATAACAGTCTATTTTTTATGAATACTTTTCTTTTACAAATTCGATTGTTGCAGGTTCTTCCTGGTAATGCAGGATGGATGATAGCGCTAATCCCTTTATTGCCACTGGCAGCATTTGTATTATTGGGCTTATTTGGAAGAAAATATTTTAAACAATCAGCTGGCATAATTGCCACTATATTATTATTAGCCTCAACCCTTTTAGCATTGTATACAGCTTACGGCTATTTTTTTGAATATGGAAAGATGGATGGGGTTTATCAAAAACTGGTTCCATTAAAATATACCTGGTTACAATTTTCAGAAGGCGTTTCTATTGACATGGGCATCTTGCTGGACCCGATTAGCGCCATGATGCTGGTGGTGGTAACTTTCATTTCCCTGATGGTGCATATTTACAGTCTTGGCTACATGAAAGGAGATGAACGCTTTGCTACTTACTACGCATTTCTTGGATTATTTACGTTCTCTATGCTGGGTTTGGTAATTGCTTCCAATATTTTCCAGATCTATATTTTCTGGGAGTTGGTGGGTGTTTCTTCCTTCTTACTAATTGGCTATTACTACGATAAACCGAGTGCAGTAGCAGCTTGCAAGAAAGCATTTATTGTTACCCGCTTTGCTGACCTTGGATTTTTAATTGGCATCCTGATCCTTTCATTTTATTCCGGCACATTAGATTTTAACACGTTGATTCAACGTTTAACTTCACCCGAATCCAGCGAATTAACTGCAGCACTTAGTTCCTCATTTTTAGGCATTTCTGCGTTAACGTGGGGAATGCTGTTGGTATTTATTGGTGGTGCCGGAAAAAGTGCGATGTTCCCGTTGCACATTTGGTTGCCGGATGCAATGGAAGGTCCAACCCCTGTTTCTGCATTGATACATGCTGCAACCATGGTGGTAGCGGGTGTTTTTTTAGTGGCAAGATTATTCCCTGTATTTGCATTGTCTGCTCCCGATGCGTTGAATATAGTGGGTTATGTTGGCGCCTTCTCTGCACTGATTGCAGCAGTAATTGCCTGTACACAAACAGATATTAAAAGAGTGCTGGCATTTTCTACCATGAGCCAGATTGGCTTTATGATGTTTGCATTGGGTGTTTCAAAATATGGCGGAGAAGAAGGGCTGGGTTATACCGCAAGTATGTTTCATTTATTTACACATGCTATGTTTAAAGCGCTGCTGTTTTTAGGTGCCGGTGCCGTCATTCATTATGTTCACAGCAACGATATGAAAGACATGGGAGGATTAAGAAAATTGTTGCCCATTACTCATATCACTTTTTTAATTGCCTGCCTCGCTATTGCAGGCGTACCGCCGTTTGCAGGGTTCTTTAGCAAAGAAGAAATTCTATTGGCGGCTTACAATCACAACCCGGCTATTTACTGGGTGGCGTTAATTACCTCCGGACTTACTGCCTTTTATATGTTCCGTTTGTACTTCAGTATTTTTTGGAACAAGGCTCCGGCTCGTTTGGAAAACTTGTCCCGACCTTTCGGGAGGGCGGAGGGTAAGGCCCATGGTGGACAGCATGGCGAAGGTGGTGTTGCAATGATGTTACCATTAATATTATTGGCCATTGGCGCTGCAGCAGCTGGCTTTATTCCTTTCGGAAATTTTGTTAGCTCGGATGGAAAAGTTTTACCGAGTGAATTTCATTTGCAGTTTTCAATTGCACCTGTTGCACTGGGTTTATCAGGAATATTTTTTGCCATGGCGATGTATAAAAAACAAAACGTCCTGCCGGATAAAATAGCTGCTTCATTGAGTGGATTGTACAAAGCAGCTTATCATAAATTTTATATTGATGAGCTATATCTTTTCGTCACAAAAAAAATATTATTCAATTTGATTGGAAGACCGGCAGCATGGTTTGATAAAAATGTAGTAGATGGATTGGTGAATGCAACTGGTACCGGCACTCAAACAATATCTGAAAAAATAAAGAGCATGCAATCGGGTAAAGTACAGCAATATGGAATTTACTTTTTGGCAGCGGTAATAGGTTTGGCGGTGTTGTTTGTATATGGGTGGAAGTAGGTCAAGGTGTAACTTAAAAAGCTCCATAGGAGCGAAATGTTAGTAGTACAGCATACAAGAATAAAAAAATACAAAAGCTCCATAGGAGCGGCATGTTAGTGATTGCATAATTAAAGATGCCATAAAATAAAAATGTACAAGAGTGCGACGCCATTAAAGTACCACAAAGCTTCTTAGACCGGCTCAAAAAAATGATTTTAAATATTTGACACGTGAAATTTTAATTTATAAATGAACCTTACATTACTCCTATTAGTTCCCTTGCTTACCGCCATTGCTGTGCTGTTGGTACCCAACAGGCAACAGGTAAAATGGCTGGCATTGGCAGGCGCTTCCGTCCAGTTAATTTTAGCACTTGCCTTACTGGTTATTTACAGAAACGAAGTGGCAGCTGGCAATACAGCACAAATGTTTTTCCAACAACAATACAATTGGTTTCCGTCCTGGAATATTAGTTTCCATATTGGTGTTGATGGCATTTCTGTTGCGATGATTTTATTAACTGCCTTTGTTGTAATTGCCGGAGTACTGGTTAGTTGGAATGTAGAAAAAATGACAAAGGAATTTTATTTCCTGTTACTGTTACTCAGTTTTGGTGCGTACGGGTTTTTTATTTCACTCGATTTATTTGTGTTATTTTTCTTTTTGGAAATTGCGGTGATACCAAAATATTTATTGATCGGCATTTGGGGAAGCGGCAAAAAAGAATACAGTGCCAACAAACTGGCGCTGATGTTAATGGGTGGTTCTGCATTGGTTTTGGTTGGATTATTGGGCGTTTATTTCGGCAGTAGTCAGCATACTTTTGATTTACTGTTGCTATCTAAAATCAGCATTCCGGTGAAAGTGCAAATGATTTGTTTCCCATTATTATTTGTAGGTTTTGGTGTGTTCACGGCCTTGTTTCCTTTTCATACCTGGGTACCCGATGGTCACTCATCGGCACCAACTGCCGGTAGTATGTTTTTAGCAGGTATCTCCATGAAACTCGGTGGCTACGGCTGTTTGAGGGTGGCAACGTACATGATGCCGGAAGGCGCCAAAGAATATGCCAACATCATCATTATACTTTCTACCATCGCTATTTTGTATGGTGCCTTTGCCACGATGATGCAGAAGGATTTAAAATACATCAATGCGTATTCATCGGTGAGCCATTGCGGATTTGTTTTATTGGGCATTGGTATGCTCACCAAAACGGCCATCACAGGTGCGGTGATGCAAATGGTGAGTCATGGTTTAATGACAGCCCTTTTCTTTGCAGTTATCGGCATGATTTACGAACGTACCCACACGAGGCAGGTAAATGAAATGGGCGGACTGCTGAAAAAATTACCTTTCATCATCACCGTATTATTTATAGTAGGATTTTGTTCGTTGGGCCTACCGGGACTGAGTGGTTTTGTTGCAGAAATGACCATCTTCATGGGCTCGTGGGAACATCCGGATACTTTCCACAGAGTAGCTACCATTGCGGCCTGTATGAGCATTGTGGTAACAGCAGTTTATATTTTACGGGCAGTTAGTCAGACTGCAATGGGACCGATAAAAGAAAGCTACCATCACTTAACGGATGCCACCTGGAATGAAAAGGCGGCGGCCATTATTTTATTGTTTGGCATCATTGCCATTGGTGTTGCTCCTTTCTGGCTAAAGGATTTAATTAGTCCGGGTGCAGAAATAATTATGCAAAAAATATCGCTGGTAAAATAAATACAACAAAGGAATGAATGATTTTTTTACGATACTGAAACCTGAACTGATAATTACTTTTATCATCTTTCTGCTGCTGTTTATAAAAATTGGCAAGGGCATGACAAATGATGCCATGCTCACTTTGATACAAGTACTGTTGCTGATGAATTTTATTGCCGGATTTTTTTTCAACACAGAGGGCAGCCTGTTTGACGGCATGTATTTTAGTAACCCATTGATCACTTTACAGAAAAGCATTTTAAGCCTCGGCGTATATTTAATTTCTTTGTTGTTTACGGACTGGTTTAAAAAAACGCAACATTTACCGGAGTTTTTTATATTGATGTTATCCGCTTTGCTGGGCATGAATTTCCTTATTTCAAGCGGCAACTTCCTGATGTTTTTTTTAGCATTGGAGCTGGCGAGTATTCCGGTTGCAGCCATGGCTAATTTTGACCTGGAGAAAAAAATATCTTCGGAGGCAGCTATGAAAATGATTTTATCATCGGCTTTTTCTTCCGGTATTTTATTATTTGGCATTTCGTTGATGTATGGCGCCACAGGCACTATCAGCTTTGCTGCATTGCCTGCATTACTAACCGGCAGTCCTTTACAAATAATGGCATTTGTATTTTTATTTTCTGCCTTTGCATTTAAGTTATCCATCGTTCCATTTCATTTATGGACGGCAGATGTGTACGAAGGTTCGCCGATAGCTGTCACTTCTTTTTTATCGGTTATTTCAAAAGGAGCCATTGCATTCGTGTTGGTTTCGGCATTGTACAAAGTGTTTGAACCCATGCAGGCTGTGTGGTACAACATGGTGATGCTGCTGTCCATCATCACTATGATTGTTGGAAATCTTTTTGCAGTTCGTCAGCAGAATATAAAAAGATTTCTGGCCTTTTCTTCCATTGCACAGGTAGGTTTTATTTTGGTGGGCATTAGTGGTAATTCTCCGGATGCTGTTGCAGCAGTGGTATACTTTATATTGATTTATGTATTTTCCAACCTCGCTGCATTTGGTGTGGCAGCCGCCATTTCATCGCAAACTGGCAAAGAAAAAATTGATGATTATAAAGGGCTGTATCAAACCAATCCATTATTGTGTTGGGTATTGGCATTGGCCTTATTTTCATTGGCCGGTATTCCACCAACCGCAGGATTTTTTGGTAAATTATTTTTACTAACTGCAGGTGCAGCCAAGGCAAATTACCTGTTCATTACGATTGCAGCATTAAACATGATCATCTCCCTGTATTATTATTTGAGAGTGATCCGGTCGATGTTTATGGATAAAAATGAACAGCCAATTGAAAAAATAAATATCCAGCCCTCAACAAAAATGGCACTCATTATTTGTGCAGCAGGTGTTATCCTGATTGGATTGCTGAGTTGGGTGTATGATTATATTCATAGTATGGTTTAAGAGTAAAGGAGATTAGGAGTTTAGGGGGTTAGCAGTTTAGTGAAGCAGCCTCTAACCCCCTAAACCTCTAAACTACTAAACTGAAAAAATCTAAACTTTTCAACGAAAATGGCTATCAATAAAAATCACGAATTTGAAGAACTGGAAGGGGTAAAGTGTGGCATTGTTGAAAAGAATGTAACACCCGCCCGGGTTGAGTTTTTAAAGCAACTGTTAACCTTCAATGGATTTACGGTTGTAAGTGCACCTACGCCTGCACCAAAAGTTGTTGCAAAACCTGTTGTTAAAGCAGCAGATGGCGAAGAACTTCCACCACCACCACCTCCTCCCCCACCGGCGCCTGAAACTTTTTCAGTAGGTGTTACTGATTATACTTTCAATTCCATCAATGCCATCTTTGGCAGGCTGTTAAAAACCCCGGATGGCCATGTGGTTACATTAGCATACTGGCAGCAGCAGGAAACTGTTAGTGATGATGAGATACCTTATTATGAGTATAAATAATTACAACCAACACTTATTATAGTTGCAGCTGCAAACAAGACCATTTTTTAAAAA
>Ga0163144_10008039_pt1 | contig 22916 bp, 17 predicted proteins | sample OliLak19BULKMAT1_FD_123175 | JGI IMG/M metagenome (GOLD analysis project Ga0163144, IMG submission 123175) | Freshwater microbial mat bacterial communities from Lake Vanda, McMurdo Dry Valleys, Antarctica - Oligotrophic Lake LV.19.BULKMAT1 | ecosystem: Environmental > Aquatic > Freshwater >...
ATTTAATTTTTTTAGTTCAAAATACTAATTACAAAAATATAAAATTTTGAAAAACAATTAGGTTACAAATCGTAATTTAATCACAATTCACTTGAATTTTTCATAATTAGCATAAAATAATACGATTTAGTATTATATTCAATTAATATTTATTTATCATTAATTTATTAGCAATTAATTCGTTATTAATTGATTAGACAATTATTAGATAATAAAATTTCACAATAAATTTTCACAACAGATATGAGACGATTTAAACAAACATTTACTTATATATTTTTATACTTTACTTCATTATTAATTATAACTAATAGTAGTTACGCACAAAAACAGCTTTATTCAAAATTTAATTTTGATTTCGAAACTATAGGTCAGAATAATTTTCCTGTTGGATGGACTATACAAAATTCAATCAAAAAGTTTGGTTATGATATAACTCTTTCTGATGCAATCAAAACAAATGGCAAATATTCAATGAAAATTAGCCATAACGGCAAAGATTTTTTTGAGGGTATGTATTGTAATGTATTCCAAAGTTTGGACGCTGTGCCTTATAGAAGTAGAAAAGTAGTATTCTCTTCTGACGTTTATTTCGAGAATTCTGATGATACTACAAAAGTATTTTTGTGGATGTATGAACACTTTGTAGATGGCTCAAAAGGTAAATTTGTTATCTCTGAGATGGATAGCAGTAAAGAGTCTAAATGGCGAAAAATGAGTGTCGAACTTGATGCAGACCCATTTATTGATTATGTAAATGTTGGGTTTTACCTTAATGGCAAAGGGGTAATGTTTGTCGATAATGCAAAAATAGAAGTAATTTCTCCTTATAAAACACCAAGCAAAAGTAGTGTAAATCTTACAAATGATAATATTCAAAAATTATATACAACAACTGATATTTTCTCAAAATTTGCATTTTATAATCCAAAACAAAGTCTTTATGAAGCTGATAAATTTTCTATGTTATACAAATTCATTAATCTGACAATTGAATCCCAAAATAATGATTATATACCCCAAATAGCAAGTTATTTAAAGCAATTAGACTCAAATGCAACATTATCGAAATTGACAAAAAATCTTGCAGACAAGCAACACTTTTCCAAAAATATGACACTTAAAAATATTGAAGGAGAAGCATATTCTATTGTGAATTATGGAGCAACTAATAACAAAAAATCTGTAACAGCAAAGTCTGAGAGGAAAAACATATTCGCATCACAAAAAACCAAAGAAGGCAGTTTGTTGCAAATTATTAATTTACAGCAATATAAAAATAACCTTAGTCAAATTACAATTTCTGCAAAATGTAAACTAACTAAATTGGGACAAGGTACAAATGCACAAATATGGGCGAGAATAGATGTTGACAATGAGAAAGATAATGTAGTTTCAACAATGAAAGACAAACCTTTCACAGACTCAATTTGGACTGAAATAAATCTTACAATCAAAGTGCCACAAAATCCGAAAGCATTAAGATTGGGCTTAGTTTTATTGGGAGATGGCGAGGTTTTATTTGATGATGTAAAAGTAGCCGCAATAGACGGAGCTTCAAAAAAAATAAATCTAAAAGTTAAAAACAACGACTTCCAAAATGGATTATCAAGTGATGTATTTAATACTCCCAAAGATTGGGACCAATCTAAATCTTTGTATGATATCGGTTATAGGTTAAATGTAGTAGATGATAAATCAGCAAGAAGTAAAGTACTCAAAATATATTCTGATAAAGATAATTATGTAAATTTGCCAAACTTGGGTCAATATGCTTACGTTAATATAAATGATTCTTTGTTATTATCTTATCCTCTTAATGTCGAAGAAGATTATAAAGAAGTTACTTTTGAATATCCCTTTGAAATAATCGAAACTAATGACAAAGATGCAATTTCAAGGATTTCATCTGTTATTTATTTGACGTCATTAATCAATGAATTTACTGATTTTAAAATAGATTACAAAACCTTTGAAAATGCCATTAAATTAGTTGCTCAAGATAAAAATACTCAAAATCCAACTGATGAAATACAATTAGAATATGCTCTATCAATCATAATGTCTAAGATTAAAGATAGTGGAGCAAGAGTTTGGAATTCCGAATTTGAAAAAAATTATAGTTATCCATTTAGTTTGAAGTATATAGATGGAGAAGTAATTGTCAATCACATTGAGAATTTTAGCGATAATGAAACCGAAAATAATAATCTGAAGAATATTGAAGTTGGTTGGGTAATCAAAAAAATCAATAATATTGATATTAATCAAATAATTAATGATCTAAAAAATACTGTATCTTACAACAATGAAAACTACTTATTTGCAAAAGTATTGGCAGAAATTCGTAGCTCCGATATTATTACTACAGATGAAATAGAATTTTCGGATAATAAGAAAACTACTCAAATTATCAAAATCCAAAAATCCAAAAGATTAAATGAAATAACTATCCCCAAAACTCAACCCCTATTTGAGATTGCGAAAGATGTAATTTATTGTGATATCACGAGGGTGCCAGATGAAATGTTCAAATATCATTTGCCAGACATCATAAAAATGAAAGCAATAGTATTTGATACTCGTGGAATTCCTTTGATGAGTGAATACTTTTTGGGATTTTTCACCAAAAAAGAATTTAATTCATATAAATTATCAATTCCTGTAAGAGTAAATCCTAAGGGTAATGATATAGACATTGATAATGCCATTAACTTTGCTCCTAAAATCAAAGCATTAACTGAATATTTGGACATTAAAGTTTACTTTATTTGTGATGAATATTCATCAGGTTATTCTGAATTAATCTTACAAGCAGCCAAAGAGCAGAAAATAGGAACAATATTTGGCTTACCTACATCTGGGTCAAATTCAGAGATAGCAACTCTAAGATTACCTTGTAACTATCTTTGCGCATTGCCTGTTGTAAAAGTTTATGATAATAAAGACAATGACTTAACTTCAAAGCCAGTTATACCAAATATTGAAATTAAAATAAATAAAGATAAATTAATCGCAAATCATAAAAATTGGGAAGAAACTGGTCAGGATTTATTAATTGAATATACTATTGATTATATATTAAAACAAATTCAAAAATAAATTAAATATAATAAATTAAATATTGAAACTTCTATTAATGTGGATAATCTTTCTAATTTAATAATTGCAAAATAAATAAATTATATTAATAACATTGTAATAAAGTAATTGCAAATGCGTTCAGTAAATATAGTAAAGTTAGCTAACACTATGTAAATTGCACATTCAAATGAATAATATTCTCAAAATATCAAAAATAAACGATCTAATTAATTTAAACAAATTACATAACTTATAATAGGTGAATTATGAAAAACTTAAAATCTCTTGTTCTTACATTAGCTTTGGCTTTTGTTTTTACTTTTAGTGCAAATGCAAAAACTGAAAGTTTAGAGTTAAATACTAATATGCACTGTGGCGCTTGTAAAACTAAAATCGAAAATTCATTAAAAACAATGGAAGGTATCGAAAAATCAGATGTGAATTTAGAAACTAAAATGGTAAAATTATCATACAACTCTGAAAAAGTTTCTAGAGATAACATCGTTAAAACTATAGCTGACTTAGGGTTCAAAGCTGACGAAGTAACTGCAAGGGTTGAAAACAAAGATGCAAAATCTTGTTCTACTAAAGATATGAAATCTTGCTCTACTTCTGAGAAAAAAGATAGTAAAGCTTGCTGTACAGATAAAAGCAAAAAATAATTTGTATTTGGATACATTTTACAAATTGTTTTAATTATTAATGAAAAGACAAAATATACTTAATTGAATATTTTGTCTTTTTGTTTTGAACTAACTTTAAAAATTTTACATAAATTCGTTTTTTTCGATTATTGTTTTTCGAGTTTTAGGGCAATTTGAAATGAAACTTCTGTTGCATTTTTGATTGTATTGCAGTCAATGTTTTTTTTGTAGAAATTAGTAAGATTATTGCTACATTCTTCAAGTTTTGATTTATTTTGAAAAGCTAAATCAGCAGGATAAATGTAAACAAACTTGCTTTCAGTTTTTTTGGTGATATAGTTCAATTTTTCTAATTTGTCTAATAATCTTGTAACTGTCGAAGCGTTTAGAATCATTTTATTAGCAAGTTCTGAAGCTTTAATTCCAGGTTGTTTTAGTATTATCATCAATAGATAAGCCAAAGAAGCTGATATTTTAAGCGGTTTAAATGCCTTCTCAGCAGCTCTTGTTGTTAATCTTGCCATTGCATTGGCGCTAAAGAACAAACAGCTTGAGAATGGTTTATCATACATTCCTTTGCTATCGCAACTTTCAGATGATACTTCCGTGTTATTTGCCAAGTGATTGTTGAAATTTATTTTTTTTGATAACACTTATGAACTTGTAAACCTTTTATTGTTTTAGTAAATTAACTTATTTGTTAATAACTCTAATTAATTAACGTAAAATTAACAAAATAATTATAATTGACTAAAATTTAATATTTTTTTAATCGTTTAATTATTATATGAATAACAAGTTAGAAATATTATATCATTATTTAATGCACATAGGTAATAGAATCAAGACTAAGGTCAATTTAATTTTGACTTTGGCGATTTTGATGGCAATTGGCATTTTTGCACTTAATTTATTTCTGAACTCACAAATAGATATAGTTGAAAAAGTATTTTTGGGATTGAGTATAATTGTTTCTGCTATTATTTCTCCATTATTATTTCTGAAAATAATAAACAATTATCCAAATTTAACTATCAAAAACGGAAGTATATATTACAACAATTTGTTCCAAAGCAGTATATTTATCAAATCGCAAACGAATATTTATTTAGAGAGAAAATATAATATCGATTTTTTGGTATTTGCTGATAGAAACCAAAAAGTGTATGTTTTGGTTTCCGAAATAAATGAAGAGTTTTACCACGAGTTAATTGGTGTAAAACATTAGTTAAGTTTCGTATTTATAATTTAAATTAATTCTTAGATGCTTAATCTTAGATATCGATAAATTAGAAATTAAAAACTACTCTGCCCCAAGTAACAATCATTAATGTTACTACAATTACGCCTATTATATTTAATATAAACCCACTGATAATCATATCTTTGATTTTAACAGCACCGGAGCTAAATACAATACTGTTTGGCGGTGTTGCAACCGGTAACATGAAGGCAAATGAAGCTGATATTGTTGCGGGTACCATCAGTAATAATGGGTCAATACCAGTAGCAACAGAAATACTTACTAATATCGGCAAAATTGTATTTGTTGTTGCGGTGTTGGAAGTTAATTCAGTCAAAAATGTTAGAATCAGGCAAATAAATAATACAATGGTAATATTATTGAAATTATTAATATTTGACAAACTTTTTCCTACAATTTCTGAGAATCCAGTGGTCTGAAACCCTTGAGCTAAAGCAAATCCGCCACCCAAAAGTAATAATACATCCCAAGGAATGTGATTGAGTGATTCTGTTGGTAATAAAAATTTATGTTGTAATTTGTCTTCAGAGTTTTTTTCTAAGTTATTTTCTAAGTTATTTTTTAAATCAACATCTGAATTAGCATTTCCATCTTTCTTTATATTATGATTATTTTTAGTACTCTTTAGTTTAGTGAAAAGACTTTTTGATGGGATACTAAATAATAAAATTGAAATAAAAATAGCTACTGAGCCATCATCAATAAATTTGGAGTACTCAAATAAATTACTCCACCCATAAATTGTAAAACTTCCAATCTCGATATCAACTCTAAATATCCATAATAATGCTGCTAAATTTGTAATTATTAATACCATTTTTTCTTGGTATGAGATTTTTGGCAAATCTTCTATTTCTTTTTTGATGATATTTTTATCAATCTTTAGAGTGCTATCAGTTTTGTAGAGTATTTTGGTAAGTAACAACCAAGTCAATATCAACATTATTATTGAAACAGGCAGGGCAAAAGCCATCCATTGAGTAAAAGTAACTTCTGGCAAATTTGGGAAGCTCTGCTCAAATATTCTTTTGAAACTAAGATTGGGGGCTGTTCCAATTAAGGTTGCTATACCACCTATTGAAGCAGAGTATGCAATGCCTAATAAAATAGAAACTGTAAATTTTCGGGAATTAGAAGAGTCAAAACTTGTTTCGATTTTTTTGATAACTGACAAACCAATAGGAAGCATCATAATAGCAGTGGCAGTATTTGATATAAACATTGATAAAAATGCTGATGCAATCATAAAACCTAAAATCAAACTACCTGGTGTATGACCAATTTTTTTGATAATAACTAACGAAATCCTTTTGTGTAAATTCCAAGTTTCCATTGAATAAGCCAATAGAAATCCACCCAAAAACAAAAAGATAGTGCTATTTAGATAATATGAAGCTACTGTGTCTGCTTTGATTATTCCATAAACGGGAAACAACAAAAAGGGGAATAATGCCGTTACAGATAATGGCAATACTTCGAATATCCAAAAACTTACTACTAAAAACAAAATTGCTACTAAATTTGAAGCTGGAATGTTCTCTGGAAAGAAATTGAAAAAGTTAAAAAAAGTAAAACCTAATAATCCTAAAATTCCCCCAAATATTTGATATCTATTCATAAAGTTTGATTTCAAAAATTAAATTCATAAAAAAATAAAAAATAAAAAGTAATTTAATCAATAATTATTTATAAAAAAACACTCATTACAAATAATATGTAATGAGTGTAAAGTTTGATTTGATTTTATTTAAAAATATTAAATATTATTTATCATAAGCAGAAGTTGGAGTTTTAATTAACACTTGTACAGTTCTATTGTAAAAACGTCCTTCTGGTAAATCATTAGTATATAAAGCAGAATCTTCACCAACACCATCAGAGGTTAAACTTCCGTATTTGCCTTTAGTTTTGCCTTGGATACCAGTATTTACTGTTTTTGCTCTATTGATTGATAATTTTTTGTTTGTTTCAAATAGTCCAATAACATCTGTATGACCAGTAATACTAATTACTGAAGTTGGTTGACATCTGTTATAAACATAATCATTCATAATTTTTTCGTTTAATGGACCAGCCGCAAAACTATTGAATGGGAATAATATTAAACTATAATTTTCATATAAAGTATCTGCACCTTGTTCTATTTTCTTTTTCTCAGAAGTTACTTGCATAACTGGAATATCAATTGGTTCAGAAATACACTCTGCACCAGATTTAGTAGAGATAATTAATTTAGCTGTAAAGTTTTGTTCATCTTTGGGATATTTACTCATTTCACTTTTCCAGTTCCAATTCATAGTAGTACCAGTTATGTCATCAGTCGTAATAGTTTTCCATGGTTGACCACCTTTCATAATTTGAACAGTTCTTTTTGCAATCAAACCATCTTCGATACCATTGTTCAATAAGAAATTCATTGTTTCTGGTTGTGGGAAAATTTTAGGGTCTTTTTCGAACACTGGTTTAGCAACTTCCCATTCTGAACAATACATTTCAACTCTTCTATTTTCTTGCCAACCTAATGAATCTTTAGGATTCGATTTTGTATCAGGGAAGTTTTGGAATTTTAATGTCATTCTGGATTCATCAATGTTCCAAACATTTTTAAGATAATCATAAACAACTTGTGCACGTTTTTTAGATAATTCAGTATTACCTTTTTCGTCAGGAGTTACGTTATCATTAGTACCAGTAATGGTTACTTTTGCATCTTTAAATTTAGTAAGTCTATAACCATAGATATTTAATACGTGATAATATTTATCTAAAGTACCACCTTGTATAGTTGTATCTGTAAAGCTAGAACTTACAGCTTCGCTATTATTTCCGAACGCCAAATATCTATCAGGTATATCAGATTTGCCCATTTCAAAGAATACATAGCTTAATAATGGATAAAGATCCCAAGATAAAACTTCTTCCATAACCAAACCTCTGAATTTAGATAATCCAGGTATTTTATCTTTGTTTTGCTCTACATATCTTGCTGTTTCTACATCAGCAGACAATATTGGTCTTTGTCCCAAAGGAATTTTAACATTGATTTCATCTTCAATTTTACCGGCTTCTTCTTCGTTATTTGTAATTTTTGGTTTTTCGACTCTTTGGATTACAGTTTTTTTGCCATATTTTGGATTACTTGCAGTAATTTCAAAATTAATATATTTTACAGAATCTTTAGGATCACCGTAATCATCATTAGTAACAATTCTTTCGAAAGAAGTTTTAAGCATAGACAAACTGTCTGTAGTTATCTTGTTAGTTATTGGATTTTTGATAACAATTGTAGAAGGTATAAAATCACCACTACATTCATCTACAACAGTACCAGTCAAGTTTACAGCTTTGAAGAAAGAAGGAACAAATGCCATAAATACATCTAAGTCACCAGAATATCTTGGTAAGTCAGTTCTTTTAGATGAGAAATAAATAATATCACCAGAAGCAGGTAAAGATATAAATTGCTCATCTTCAGAAGTATTTAATGGCTCACCCATATTTTGTGGAGTTGACCAAGATTTAGCTGATGGGTCATAACGAGTAACATAAAAATCAGTTCCACCAAAATTAGGAGTATGTCCGTCAGAAGCAAAGAATAAAGTTACGTTATCAGCTGCGATAAAGGGAGATACATCTCTTGATGGTGTATTGACTGCCGTTAAATTTTGAGCAGGTTTCCAATCATCTGTATCTTCGTCATAATCAGAATACCAAATATCAAAGTTTTTAATGTCTTCCCTGCCATCAGAATTAGGACCTTTCCTTGTAGATATAAAGTATAATCTACTTTGATCCGGAGAGATAGACGGTTGTGAGTCAAAGTTCTTAGAATTTACATTTTTACCCAAATTCACAGGTTTTGCCCATTTATCACCATCAATAGTAGTTTTATAAATATCACAACTTCCCAAACCATCGGGTCTATTACAAGCTGTAAAATATAAAGATTGTCTATCAGCGGCAAGTGATGCAGCACCTTCATTAAGTACTGTATTTACGCCAGCCACGCCTAATGCATTTGAAGGATCTAAATTAAATGGTTTTTGAAAAACTGTATCTAATCTATTTTCTTTTTTGGCAACCCAAAAATCGTGAGAGGCATCATCACTTTCTTTAAGGATACTACCAGGTTTATTGGACACATAAAATAAAGTTTTACCATCTGCAGAAATCGTAGGAGCGTAATCTACACCACTATGATTAATAACTGGTCCCAAATTTATAATTCTAATCTTTTTGTCACCTAATATACCACCACCGCCGCCATTTTGTGCGGTAGCCTCCAAAGAAGCAGAATACATACTTAAGTTTTGCACTTGTAATGTATTTGTTACACTAATTTTTGAATTATCTTTTGAATATACATTTGTACTTAAAACAAATGCTAACAAAAAACAAATAGAAAATTTAGTAAATAATTTAACCATGTTTATACCTTGAAATTTTACTATTACTACAAATTATTTTGTTCTGAATTTTTTTCTAACTTTTTTTATTTTTTTATTTTTTCACTTTACTTAAAAATTATTTCATTTTAAGTTTAAAAAGTAAAAAATTTACCATTTTAAAAATATATAACACAATTTTTAAATTCTTGTTACAAATTTAATGATAAATTCGGGAAAAGTGTGTAATTTTTTACACATTTTTTGAATTATTAAAACAACAAAATTTAATATAATTCAATTATTGTTAATAGACAAGTAAAATTAATTCATTATTGAAAAAAAGTGGTTTTTTTATCAAAATAAATAAAAATAAATGATTTCTTTGATATAAATATTATAATTTTGTCAAAAAATCTTAATTTGTAAATAAAATAATTAATTATTAAAATTATTATTTGTTGATTTTTATTTTTGATTTATTATTCAATTATTATGAATTTAATACTCAAAAGATTTCAAAAAAGGATATTTAAACGGATATATACGGGATAAGTTATGAGTGCTACGAACGAAAGTATGAAAAGACCAGATTGGGACCAACTTTATATTACAATGTGTTATTTGGTAGGAATGAGAAGCAAGGATAGTCATACACACATGGGTTCGGTTATAGTTGATTCAGACAATGTTCTAGTTTCTACAGGCTATAATTCACTTCCCCGTGGTGTAGAAATTGACAAAGAGCAGAATAGACTCTCAAGAGAGGGTGGAGAAAAATACTTTTGGTTGGAACACGCCGAAAGGAACGCTATATATAATGCAGCCAGAAGAGGCACAACGCTCAAAGGTTGCAAACTATATGTACCTTGGTGTCCTTGTACTGATTGTGCAAGGGGAATTGTTCAGACTGGCATTAGTGATGTTATTATACATACCAACGGACAAGATTTTTATGATAAACACACTAATGGCAAATGGGTTGATTCGTATAAAAGAACAAAAGATATGTTCGACGAAGCAGGCGTAAACCTTAGATATGTTGAGTGCGATATTGTTGTACCAGAAATTTATATGAATGGATTGCATCACGATGCAGTAGTAAATCTTAATAACAGAAAAATATAATTAAAAATTGATTAAAATTATAAAATATTGAATAATAAATATTTACTATTGCGTTTATTAGATTATAGAATAATTCAACTTAATAAAAATATTTTTTTATTTTGTAATGTTACAATTTCTAAGAAATTCTGAAGAAATTCTAAAAATAGAATTTACAAAAAAGCTATTAATTTCAATAATTTTAAATAAAAGGTAAAGATAATGTCACTATTAAGTGCAAAATTAGAGTCAATCATACCTGCAATTGCAGAAGATATCAAAGAATTTGTAAAAGCTAATGGCGACAAAGTCGTTGGTGAAGTTACAATAGGTCAAGCTTTTGGTGGTATGAGAGGTGTAAAAGCCTTAGTTTGTGATACCTCAGAGGTACCAGCTGACAAAGGTCTTATTATTAGAGGTCTGCCGATTAGCGAATTGACTGATAAATTACCCGAAGAGATTTATTTCTTATTACTTACTGGCTCATTGCCAACTGCTGAAGAGTTAAAAGATTTACAAAACGACTTAGAAAGCAGAATGGAAGTGCCTGAATACGTTTGGAATGTAATTGACGCTATGCCTGCGGATTCTCACCCTATGGCTATGCTAAATACTGCAATTTTGGTTATGCAAAAAGAATCAGTTTTTGCTCAGAAATATGATGAAGGTATCAAAAAAACTGAATATTGGAAATATTACTTAGAAGATTCATTAAATTTAATAGCAAGAGTACCCGCTGTCGCTGCTTATATCTATAGAAAAAGATATAACAAAGGTCCAAGAATTGAAGCTCAAAAAGGATTGGATTGGTCTCAAAATTACGTAAAAATGTTAGGTCTTGAAGATACTAATGGCGAAGCTACAAAAATGATGCAGTTATATTTGACTTGCCTTTCTGACCACGAAGGTGGCAATGTGAGTTCATTTACTGCTTCGACAATTAGCTCTGCATTGTCTGACTTATATTATACTGTTTCTGGTGGATTGAATGGATTAGCTGGACCTTTACACGGTTTAGCTGTTCAAGAATGCCTAAAATGGGTTTTGGAAACTATGGAAAAATTCGGTGGTACACCAACAGAAGAAGAAATCGAAAAATTCACTTGGGACACTTTAAATTCAGGTCAAGTTATCCCTGGCTATGGTCACGCTGTATTGAGAGTAACTGACCCAAGATTTAGTGCTTTCTTAGAATTTGGACAAAAGTATTGCCCAACAGACCCTGTATTTTTGACTGTTGATAGAGTATTCAATGTGGTACCAAAAGTATTACAACAAATATCTAAAATCAGCAACCCTTGGCCCAATGTAGATGCAAGTTCTGGCGCATTATTCCATTATTATGGTTTGAAAGAATTTGATTATTATACTGTTGTATTCTCTGTTTCGAGAGTATTAGGTATATCAGCTCAAAACATTATGGCAAGAGCTTATAGTTTGCCAATAACAAGACCGAAATCTTTACCAACTGCTAAATTCAAAGCATTAGTGTAAAATTTTTAGTATAAGATTTTTAGTATAAAAATTATGTTATATATTGTTAGTTTGTTTTCTACAAGGACAGGTCATTTGACTTGTCCTTTTTTTGTCTTTAAATTTTCCTTTTTTAATTGTAGAGACGACTTGCAGGTCGACTTCCTTGTCTCGAAGAATGGTTAAAGGATTTTGATATGAGAGTGTTTACAGTAAGTTGAACTCTAAGGTCAAATTAATAATATTGAATATATCTGTGGATTATGATTCTTTGAATAAAATCCTTAAACTTACTAAATGTGAAAATAGTACCATAGGTACAATTATAGAAGGTAACAAACAAAATGGAAAGTAAAAAACAGCTATATTTGGCTGGTCAAAAGCAAAAAGTTGGATATTACTTGGTGCAGCCAAAATCGCATTAAATACTATATTGAACAAAAGTAAAAGTGAAAGAATATTCCAAACAATTAACACTTTTTTGTTTAATTGATGTGTTCTTAAAAAGCCAAAATAATAAATAATTGGAGCTGTGAGACCAGCCAAAATATCGAAATTTCTACCTTCAAATGTCATTTCTATTGGTACACCACCAAAAATATATAACCAATAAAGTACAATTTCAATAGGTATTCTAATAGAATGTAAAAGGTGAAGTTTATCTATTTTCAGTTTGTTTAAATACGATTTCTTTTTAATAAATAGAAACAATATAAATATTAACGAAGGTAACAAAAGCAAAATAATTCTAGGTGGAAAAGAATATAAATCATTATAAAATCCATTTAAACTGAGAATGGATTGAAATATTGACCATATTATAATAATTGCAATAGGTTTGATATCTTTGCTGGTCGACAAATAGAACAAAAATAACGTGAGTAGGTATGTAAATAAAAATATAATAGTTACATATATTGGTATATTATTCATTATATCTTATTATGTTTTAGATTCTTCCATAATATTATTTTAGTTATGTGCATTAATATTATGGAAACAATTTACAAATTAATTTATATTAAACAAAAAAAAACACTCGCAAGAGTGTTTTTTTATGATTAATGCACAAATTTGTTGCACCAAATTATTTTTCAAGTTTGCTGTTTATTTTTTAAATTTTACTTCAATGGGTTCAGAATAAATACTCACACTTTCTTCACCAATTGCTCTTACTTTATAATAGTAAGTTTTTGTTTTATCTTCAGCAAATATTTCAAATAAAGTTGAATTCCCTACATTTGCACCTTCGTAAGTGTCTACCAAATTTTTGAAGTCTTTATCAAAAGCTACCATTACTTCATAAGATACTGCATCATTTACAGCACTCCACGAAACAATAAACGTATCTTCCAAGAACTCTGTAACTTTGTTTGCCACTGGAGGTAGAAGTTTAGTTACTTTATATCTAGGGTTGGTTTTAGTTGTATTAAGATTATAATTAGCGGTTTCGCCTTCACCATTATATTCAGCAACATAGAAAAAGTATTTCCCTGGTTCTGGAATTTTAATATCCAAAAACATATCTTTTTTCATACTTCCATTATAAATAACATAAGTATTAGTACCAGGTATTTGATTTCCTTTGTTACCAAATTCTGGAAGTGCAAAGTAACCTCTTCCATTAATTGGCATCTCAGGAGTTGTATCTTTACTCATTAATACTAATCTTTTTTCTCCATTACCATTTTTCCAACCAATCCCAATATTGCTATCAGTAACGTGAGTAAATACTAAATTGTCAGCACTTTCTTTTGGCTTTTCTGCTACAGTCGAGGCATCAAATGTTTCCAAAAGATTTACACCTTTGTCATCGACCAAGTAAATATCAATAGCATATTTAGTGTTTGATTTCAATTCTTTGATAATCACAAAACCATTGTTTTTACTATCATAAGCTACATAATTTTCAGTATTTTTATCATTTTCTTTAATGTAGTCTAATTTCGCAAAATTAGAAACTAAATTATCATCATAACTTTCTTTGGAATCAGGTAGTTTAGCATCATTGGCTTTATTTCTAATAACTACTATTTTTCTTACTTTTTCTTTGGTATAAAGATAAAAACCAACAGAATTCTCAGTTTTTGCTAAGTCAGAAATTGTTTTATCTTTTATTATTTCTTCTGTATTTCCACAACTGATCAAAGTAAATATTAGAATTATTGTTGTTACAATTAGTTTATTCATAGTGTTTTATTAAAATTATAATTTTTAAAATTTGTTTTGATATAATATACAAGTTACAATTAATTTAAATTAATTAAAAGTTTTAAATAACATAATTTCAATTAATTTGAATAAAAAAAGAGAGTGAATGATTAAATTTACTCTCTTTCAAAAAACAATATATGATTGTAATTACATAAACTTCATAACTTCTTCATATCCGGCACCTTCTCTGATTATTACAAATTCTTCTTCATCAGTAAGGTCAATCACTGTAGAATCTAAGTTAGAGAATGTATATTCTTCTGGTTCGATTGCTAAGTCAATTTGTGATGCAAAATAATCAAAGATTTCTTCGTGAGTGTGTGAGTCCGTGTCATCTATTTTCGCACTAATTGAAATAATAGGCATTCCAACAGCTTTGATAATTGCCTTTGTGATTTCATAGTTTGGTACTCTAATACCAGCTGTATTTTTTTTGGAATCCTGTGCAAAATTCGGAACTTCTTTCGAAGCAGGCAAGATGAATGTAAATGTGCCTGGAATTAAACTTTTGATAAATCTATAAGCTTTATTATTAACTCTTGCAAATTCAGAGATATGTGATAAGGAATCACACAGAAAAGTGAGAGATTTATTTTCTTTAATTTTTCTTAATTGTCTAATTTTAGTTATTGCAGCTTTATTAGAAAGAGCACAACCGAGTGCAAAACCAGTATCAGTTGGATATAACATAACCGACCCATCTTTTATTTTTTCTGCAATTTTTTCGATTTTTCGGGGTTCGGGAGTTATATGATGTAGTTTTAATATTTCACTTGCCATTTTTACCTCATTTTATATTAATATAATTACTTCTAGTGTTAAATATATTATAATTTATATTTTCAAACTCATTAAATACAATATATAAAAATAATTTTTACCATTCTTGTATATGTTAAGAATAATTGAAATATTTGTTAATATTTCTCAACAAAGTAAGATTTGATTGAATAAAATCAAGTAATAAATATAGAAACAAATAAAATAAATCTAAAATTATAATTATTTTATGTTGTTTGAGGTAATTGGTGGTTAGTTGATTGCTTTTGTTTTTATTTGTAGAGACCTTGCAAGTAACATCTCTACATCAATATCCTTCATTTTTCTACTTTACGCAAATCCTTGCCCAACGTACCATCTCAGATTATTTTTGCAGATTTTGTTAAATTTTCGAGTTTTTTATTCTTTTATACTTGTACTTTACTGAACTAAAGAAACTTTTTTTATTTTTTGGTATATTTTCTTTTTTAATTAGAGAAAAAGACGAAAATGAAATCATTATTAACACTAATCTTAATATTTATTAGTTCAACTACGAATATACAAATTTGAGAAACAATACAAAATAAGTTCAAATTAAATGGTGATAATATATTTATCAACTCTAATTTAGATTTTTTAATATAAATAAATTTATATTAGATTGGTTTTGGGGAGACCATTACACTTAAAACTAAAAAAACCTTGTATTGCTACAAGGCTTTTTTATTCGGAAGTACAGAAGGGGGGAATCGAACCCCCACGGATTTGCATCCACTGGATTTTGAGTCCAGCGCGTCTACCAATTCCGCCACTCCTGCAAGAAATATTTATCAGAAAAATATTTACAGAAAATTTTATCAGAAAAGTTATACGAGTAAAACTCAATAAATTAATAAATAAGAGTACGAAATCAAAATTTTAGAAAAAAAAAGCAAGAATAAATCTTGCTGTGGGTTTGTGGGCGATGAGAGATTCGAACTCCCGACCCTCTGCTTGTAAGGCAGATGCTCTGAACCAGCTGAGCTAATCGCCCTTGTTTTTTCGATTTGAATAATGTTTTAATCAAATCTTAAAAAGAAAGTCCACAAATATAAGGAGATTTTTAATTCTATGCAAGAAATATTTTTAATAATTAGAAATAAATTTAATGAAGTGATTTTTTGTTCATTATTTTACAACTTCAACTCTTCTAACAGTTGGCTCATAATACAAAATATACCTTTCTATGCCCCCTCTTAAAGTCATCATTGATAAAGGACAATCGATGCAATTACCAATAAATCTCAATACAGCAACTCTGTTATTCTCTTCATAATCAACAAATTCGATATCGCCCCCATCTTCTAACAAATGAGGGCGTACTTTTTCTAAAGCCAATAATATATTTGCTTTGATAGTATCAATTGATTTTATTTCGTTTGTTTCTGTCAATTTAAATACTTATTTCTAATTCTGAGTTATTTTCATTTTGATAATTCACTTTACGAGTTTTTATCATTACTTTTTTGGCAATTTCCACAATAATTTGAGATTGTGGATGTTCAAAATCCCTTTCGACAATTGGCATACCACTATCATTGTATTCTCTCATATTCATATCAAGTGGAATTTCACCAAAAAACTCTACATCAAACTCTTTAGATATTTTTTCACCGCCACCTTGACCAAATATGTAGTACTTTTTATCCAAAGCGTCTGGTGGAGTAAAATAACTCATATTCTCTACAACACCCAAAATATCTACTTTCACTTTTTCAAACATTGAGATACTTCTCCTAACATCTGCTAATGATATTTCTTGAGGTGTAGTAACTATAACAGTACCAGTAAGTGGGATTTTTTGGACTAATGTCAATTGAATATCACCAGTTCCTGGTGGTAAATCAAAAATCAAGAAGTCTAAATATCCCCAACCAATCTGTTCAAATAACATAGAGAAATAACCGGCAAGCATCGGACCTCTAACAATCGCGGCTTGGTCTTGTGTCATAATAAATCCCATCGAAGCAACATCAATACCGAATTTCTTTGTTGGTCTCGCTTTTACACTGCCGTCTTCGGATTGCATCGCTTCTAATTTTGCGTTAGCTAATCCAAACATCGTTGGTTGACTTGGTCCATAAACGTCTCCATCTAAAATACCCACTTTTGCACCTAATTTACTTAATGCCAAAGCTAAGTTTGCTGCCACAGAAGACTTCCCTACTCCGCCTTTGCCAGATGCAACTGCAATAATATTTTTTACATTGGGAAGAACAGTTCTTTTGCTTATATCAACTATATTTTCCTTGATCAAAATCTCAAATATTGCTGTAGAGGACAATTTACGTAGTTCTTTTATACACTGTTCATTGATATTTTGAGCAATTTGATAAATAGGTTGAGTAAGCCTTAAAGTGATGATAATTTTATCATCAGTAATTTTTACAAATTCAATTGCATTTAATTCGTCTAACGACATACCTAAATCATTATCAAATACATTTGATATTGCTTTTCTTATTTCTATTTCTGAAAATTTTTCCATTTACTTACTTTTTTTAAATTATATCTGTTTGTTAAAATTATTAATTGCATAAAACAATAATTAATTAAATATAGAAACTACAAACGAAAATGATTTTTATTTGTTTTTAATAACACTCTCTTAAAATAATATAACTTAACTTTAAATTGAATGACAGATTACATAAATGAACATATAAATGAGATAAATGAATACAAAAGTTCTATTCTGATAATAGATGATGATGAATTTAACTTGTTTTTCATTAAAAAATGTGTTCAAAAGTTCACAAACGAAATATTTACAGCCGCAGATGGCGAAAGTGGATATCTTTTATATTTGAGATATAAACCAGAACTTGTCATTACAGATATTTCGATGCCATTTATGGACGGCTTACAACTTGCTGCTAAAATAAGATTAGAAGATAGTGAAACGCCCATTATAATTCAAACAGCAATTGACGATAAAAATGTAATTCTCAAAGCTATAGATTTAGGAATAACAAATTATTTGGTAAAACCCTTAAATGCAAAAGCAATCGAAAATACAATTAGCAAGGTATTGGAACAAATATATTTTAAAAATATTTTTCAGAGACAACATGACTTTATTCAAACATTATCACTTGCTCTCAAATTTACCTCTGCAATTGTAATTATAGCAAATCTAAAAGGTAATGTTGTTTACGCAAATGATAAGTTCTACACCTTTACTAAATATAATAGAGATGAACTTACTAAATTAGAAATAGATGAAATATTTAAATCTAAAACAAGTGTAATTGGTAAAGTAATTGACAAAATTGCTTTAGGACAAAACAAATTAGAATTAATTTTGAAATTAGAAAATGGAAATACTTCTTGGACTTCCACTACATTCAATAAAATTACAGATGCAAATAATAATACTAATTTAGTATTTGTTTTAGATGATATCACAGAAAAAAAACTTAGTGAAAACAACTTAATTCAAAATTATTATCAATTAGAAGAAAAAGTATTAGAAAGAACTTCTGAATTATTATACGAAAAAGAAAAAGCCGTAGAGGCAAATAAAGCCAAAGATTTATTTATGGCAAAGGTAAGTCACGAACTAAGAACGCCACTCAATGGAATAATTGGAATTAGTGATATTATACTTAAAAAAGATCTCAAAAAAACAACAAGCTTGGAAGATTATAATAATAAATTAGAGCAAATAAATAAATATGTCAAAATAATCAAAAACTCTGGTGAAGGTTTATTGAGAATTATTAATGATATAATAGACTATTCACGCCTTGAGACTAAGAAATTTCAACTAATATTTGAAGACTTTGATTTAATTAAATTACTCTATAATATATCAGATAATTTTTTAGCCCTGGCAACATCAAAAGATATATCTTTTAATCTTATAATAACTAACGAAGTACCGCAATATATTTTTAGTGACAAAACACGTATTACCCAAATTTTATATAATATACTTTCTAATTCCCTAAAATTTACTGAAACAGGGAGTATAACTCTCATTGTTGATATTGACCCAAATCAAGTGTCTATGCATAATGACAAATTTCTAAAATTTGAAATTGATGATACTGGTATTGGTATTGAAGCAGAAAAAAAATCATTAATTTTTGATGCATTTGCACAGATTGAAAATACATATACTCGAAAGTTTTCTGGAAGTGGATTGGGGCTTTCGATTACCAAAGAATTAGTGGATATTTTTGGCGGATATATTGATTTTTCATCAGAATTAGGAGTTGGGACATTTTTCCAGATTCAAATTCCCGTAAAAATCTCAGTAGAAGATGACATCAACAAACTAAAAAGTTCAGAAAACATAAATACTGATATTGATATTTCAATAATTGATAAGAAAAAGATATTGATTATTGAAGATAGTGAGATAAATCAAGAATATTACAAAGAGTTATTATTAAGTATAGGTGGAATAGTTACTTCTGCGTATAGTTATTCGGAAGCATTAGAATATAGAAATAAAGAATTTGATATAATTTTACTTGATTGCCATCTTAAAGAAACCAAAGTGGACACGCTATTCCAAAACTTTCTTATAGATTTCGAAAGTCAATTTGTAAATAACTACCCTCTTAAATCAATTAACTATAATAAATTAATTATAATAACTGCTGACTTGACTTTAGAAACTACTAATTTAATAAAGAGTTTTAAAACTAATAATATATTATACAAACCAATAGATCAAAATAAACTTTATACAAATATTATAAATATATTAAATAAAAATATACACTTATCTAACAACTTTATTAATATTAGTTCCAATGCTAATAAAGTAAATAATATTATTGAAGTTAAAAATAATAAACAAATTAAATCTATCAACAACATGAATGATTTATTTCACTTTTTTGACAAAATCAATAATAACGTTGTCCTTTTTGAAAAGATAAAATTTACTTTTTTGAAAAATATAAATAGTGAATTAGAGGAACTAAGAAGTTCTATAATCAATAATGATTTTATCCGAATATTTTCTCTTGCTCATAAATTAAAGTCGGAAATCTCAAACTTTGGTTATTTGTTTATTATAGAATTATTGAGAAATATTGAATTGAACTCAAAAAACAATATAGAAATTACTCTTAATGAATTTAATGTTTTGGAAGAAGAAATAAATAACTTAATAAATAACTTTAAAGAATTTGAATTTAAAAAATAATTTAATTAATTTGTTTTTTTATTTCTTTGTTTTTTATAAATACTAATAATAATAAATATGAAGTTTTTAATTATAGAAGATGATAATATTACCTCAATGGTACTCCAAGAGCTTTTGAATGAGTTTGGAGAGTCTGACTTGGCAGAAGATGGACTGATTGGGCTAGAATTATTAGAAAATAAACTCATAAATAATGAAAATTATGATGTAGTTTATTTGGATATTATGCTACCACAACGTTCTGGGCAAGAAATTTTGACAGACATCAGAACACTTGACCAAAAGTATAACAAAACTGGTATGGACCAAACAAAAGTAATTATGTCCACTGCACTTGATGATTATAATAATATCAAGACTGCTTTCAATAACTCTTGTGAAGCATACATTGTAAAGCCATTTGACAAAGATAAAATCACCAAAGCCTTAATTGATTTGGAATTGATTTATAATTTTGATGAAGACGAAGATGATGGCGATTAATAAATTCATAAACTTTGTTTTCTCAATATTTATAGTAAACTATGTGTGGTCAATTTGAATTAATGGCAAAATATTCAGAAATTGTCGAAGAATTAGGTGATTTTGAATTAGAGAACCCAGAATTTTTAGAGCAATTCAACATTTGTAAGAATGGTGAAGGTAGTGCTTTTCATTTTGTACCAACTTCTAAATTGCTAAGCATAAAGTCCTCAAATTTTAATGCACCAATTTCAGATAGTAATCTTTCAAATGGTAATCCTTCAAAAGAGGATAATAAAATATATTTAGAAGAAATGAGATGGGGACTGTTGCCTAATTGGTCAAATGACATCAAAACCAGCTATAAAATGTTTAATGCAAGAATTGAGACTATATTTGAGAAAAAGAGCTTTAGTTCACTAATCAGAAAAAATCGTTGTGTGATCATTGGTAGTTCGTATTTTGAATGGAAGGCAATTGAAAATAGTAAAAAGAAAATAAAATACAGATTTTCGCCTAATGATAAAAATCTTTTTTTGTTTGCAGGATTATATAATAACTGGTTGGATAAGTCCACTGGTGAAATAATCCCAAGTGTTACTATGATTACTAAACCAGCTATTGACGAAATTTCACATATACATAATCGTATGCCAGCGATTTTATCACATAGTCAATTTGATATTTGGTTACATTCCGATATAAAGACAATTAATGACGTAGATTTTCTATATAATCAAGAGATAGCAATAAATTTTGAGGAAGTAGCATAATAATTTGTTATCAACTTCTAATCTTCATTCGAAAAATATATAATTAATGAAAAAAGTACTAATTATAACTTACTATTTCCCTCCCTCTGGTGGACCAGGTGTACAAAGAGTCTTAAAACACATTAAATACCTTCGTGAATTTGGCTGGCAACCTTATGTTCTGACTGTTTCGAATGGGCAATATCCTGCAATAGACGAGAGTTTGATTGGGCAAATTCCTAAAGATGTCGTAGTCGAAAGAACTAAAATCTACGAACCTTATGACATTTATCGTTTAATAACTGGTAAAAAGAAAGGAAGTGCAATTGATGTAAATGTGATTAAAAAAGATGACCAAAAAATGCCACTTATGGAGAAAATAGCAGAATTTATTAGAGCTACTTTTTTTATACCAGATGCTAGAATTGGTTGGCTTCCTACAGCAGTTCCCAAAGCTATTGAAATGATTGAAAGATATAATATTGACGCAATTTATAGCTCTTCACCTCCTTATACTTGCTCGATTGTAGCAAAAAAAGTAAAAAACATTTTAAAAAATAAAGGTAAAAACATACCTTGGATTGCTGGATTTAGAGACCCTTGGACTGGATTTATCTCTTCACCCAAAAGGTGGTCTCTACCAAGTAAGATTGATAAAAAAATGGAATACGACACATTTAACGAATCAGACTTTGTGGAGTGTGCTTGGGAAGGAATTATCAAAGATGCAATTGGCAAATACCCCAACTTAGACAAAAATAAATTTATACACATACCTAATGGATTTGACTCATCTGATATACCAATAATTGACGCAGAAGTGGTAAAAAAGAATCAAGAGCAAGATATTTTTACGCTTACTTATACTGGCTCAATGTATGGAAGACGTAATCCGCAAGCACTATTTGATGCAGTTGAAAACCTAATCAATACAAATATAATTGACAAAAAGAAAATCAAATTAAGATTTGTCGGTAGATTTGGAAATGAAGTTTTAGATATGATTAATGAGACCTCATTCAAAGACTCTATCGAATTAGTGGGTTATGTAACTCACGAAAAAAGTATAGAGTATTTACTTACATCTGATGCACTTTTATTAGTTGTTGATGAGTCCAAAGAAAGTGCCGAAATTGTACCTGGCAAAGTATATGAATATATGGGCGTTTACAAACCCCTATTTACTATTGCACCAGAAGATGGTGCTATTGCTAAGTTAGTCAGAGAGACGAACTCCGGACTTATTGCACATCAAACTAATATCAAAGGGATTGAGAGTATTTTTGAGAAATACTATAATGCAAAAATGAATAAAGAGAATCTTATTTCGCCAAATATTGACGCAATCAAACAATACGAAAGACGTAACTCTGCCGAACAATTAGCTGCATTATTGGATAGTATTACTTAAGGAAAAATAATAAGTTTTTTACCTAATTTACAATGAATTTTATATTAATTGTGCTTTTGCCATCGCTGATATTCAGAAAGTATATACCAATGTCCAAGCCACTACTACTCCAAGTAATTTTGGTAAAGAAGTTGTCCAAGGGCGTAAATCTTATA
>Ga0163144_10008040_pt1 | contig 22916 bp, 20 predicted proteins | sample OliLak19BULKMAT1_FD_123175 | JGI IMG/M metagenome (GOLD analysis project Ga0163144, IMG submission 123175) | Freshwater microbial mat bacterial communities from Lake Vanda, McMurdo Dry Valleys, Antarctica - Oligotrophic Lake LV.19.BULKMAT1 | ecosystem: Environmental > Aquatic > Freshwater >...
CAATAGTAAGCCCCCACGACACATAGCTCAGCCACTGCAACACCACAAGCGCCGGTGTTGATATAGTTCGTTGTTTTTTAGTTATTCCTGTAGCCACAATGTGCCTCCTATATATTGATAGTGCTTAGTATATACTACCCCAAGCTTCATATCACGCACTAAAGCACCCTACATCAATCTACATAGCGCGCCGACACCGTACGTTACTCGCCACATCCCTGCTCGATTTACGAATGTGTTGTTAGCGTCACCCGCTTAGCTCCTAACAGACAACTTTTTACTAACACATACCAACTGTTGCGTATTATTGTGTACATCACCCCTACGTCAACCATCCCCCACCCCACCCCCGCATCACCCGTACATCACCAACATCCTGTCACTCACCTTAAAACGCATATTATAATTTCCTGATATTGAACTTACACATGACGGACCGCAGTAACAGCATTTTTATTATCTAGTAAACATTCGTATTAATTATCCGTCGGCTAGTTCGTGTTTTAGGAGCTTAAGGTCTTCTTTTTGCGACATGTAATCTTCGAGGAATCGTAGGTATTCTGTTTTTGACGAGAACAGAGCTGATATACGTTTGATTTTTATCCAATCGGGGTGATTGTTACCAAGATACGAGCCCAGAGAAGAGTATTTGTATGTTTGCCAGTCTTTAGGATTCATATGAATATAGCGACTTATATGTAAAAGATACTGATTGGATGATATGCGTGAAGCTTTAAAGCGACTTTCGAATAGTGGTCCACTGCGATGGTATTTATGATTGTAATATCGAGAATAACCTGTAAGTATTGTGCGCATTAATCGTGTCATTGTACCAGCGTCAATTTGGAAAAATAAAAGATGGAAGTGATTTGGCATCAAGCAAAATGCCAAAAGTTCAATGTGATTATTGAGTTTCTCGTATGGTACATCTCTCGCACCTATTATTTCTTCTTCTGTAAGATGTCGCTTGAGTAGCCATAAGAAGAACGAGTAGTCCTGGTGATCATGGTAGATTAACTGCTTATCTACGCCCCTTGAGTACGCATGGTAAAAGCTATCTGAAATATCTGCTTTAAGTATATTTTTACCAGCCATATTTTTATTATACAACACTTTTATCATTACTGCGGTCCGTCATGTGTAAGTTATGTATAAGTTTTTTATCAGGGGAATGTAATGGGGTTTTAGGGATAAGTGACATTTGGCGTTTGTGATGTGATATAGTCGAGGTATGAAAAAAGCGTCACTCGTAGCGGTCCGCGGTATTCTTACACTGTTGGTTATTGTCGGGACAATCGTGGGTACTATTGTGCTTTACTACGCTGTGTTGATTGCGTTTGTACCGTTAAGTAATGCTGTCGACCGCGAACAGTGGATAACTTTCGAAAAAGACATAAGTCAACTTGCGAATGAGGTTGAAGCGACATCTGGTGGAAAAGATGTGTGGGTGTATGAACCATCGTGTTTCGATATAAATGAAGGAATATTTGCATCGGCCGAATACCGATGTGCTGTTAATATGCGTACTGAAATGAGAGTCACCGATGCATCTCAGATTGCTGCTCTGCACGATAGATATTTCAACGTGTTTGATACGAGCGGCTCGCTCACATCACTAGGCAGCTTGTTTAAACTTCCGCTTTTAACCTTTGGCAAAGTGTTTGTTGTCAGCTCGGCTGATAAGCAATACGGGGCCAAAAATAACTCAGCTATTACCTGTAACTACATCGCAAAACTAAAGCAACTTAAAGAAGTACGTTACAACGACAACAATCTTGATACGCCAATAAAAACAGCCGAAGGCACGGCCTATATCTCATTTAGCTGCTCCGGCAAGTCCCAGGGTAATTGGTTTGGTACAAGCAAATTGTTTTAGCTCAGTGCGTGTTCCTGCGGCGCTTCGCTACGAAAATGAAAATACTAGCCAGTACCACTAACGGCGCAAAAAGCCACGCTACTTCAAACGTACTACTCCCCTGCCATGTGGCGGCGACTGTTTTTTGAGCGAGCGGCGGTGTGACGTCACTACTCCCAAGCACTGCGCTATCTGGCGATTCAGCCTGATTGGCTATGGCTGCTTGAGCGACAGTCGGCTCGCGCGCAGTCCTGCTAGGAGTGGTCGATAATTCTGATTGTGTGGGTGATGCAGCCTGTGTAACATCCCTACCTATCGTTGGTACTTGCAAAGGCGATATGTTTATAACACTGTAGAGATCAATCGACTCACCCGAATACGACTTGCCGATAATATGAAGCGCATGGTAGCCAGCCGAAGTCCCCGCTGGAATAGTAACTGTCATATCAAGGCCACCAAGCGCAGTAGATACAGCGCTTTCGAGCGCAGTGGGTGTCGAGTGTAGCTCAGTAGATACAGATTCGCCCGGTGCGACCGAGTAGTCTGCAAGCAAAATACGCACGGTCGAGCCGGGCTCATACACCATGTCTGGGCTGCCTATATCAACATGGCGCTGCGCCGGGTAGCCGTGCGTGATGCCGCCTTGTAGCCAGTAGGCCGATGGCTCGGGTACTTGGTTATTAAACACCGGGCACACCGTATCAACCATGCCAAGAAACTCGTTGCAGTAATTATAGGTTTGAATGCTCGGAAGCACAGTCGTGATACGATTTGCTGTTAATGCGTGACCACTGGGTGTCGGGTGGAACGCCTCTTGTCCGATTAGCTTAATAAATGGCAGCGGTCCGTAATCATCACCAAGGGTTATTGCATTCATGACAGTTGGTGCACCTGAGCCGCACAACACTTTATCGCCAAAACTGTCTTGGATATCTATATAGCGTACCCCTGCAGCAACCGACGCTGCCTCAATGACCTTGTTGAGATAAGCGATTGACTCGACCATAAACCGTTTCTCACTACCACTTAGTAATAGGCCATGTAGTAGGCCGCAGGTACCCCCAGCATCAATAATGTGGGGGTATCCAACCGTGTATATCTGAGCCCGCGGATTAGCCTCGTGTAGCTTTGTATACGTATCGGCTAGTTGTTTAAACAGTTGCTTGATTTCGAGCGCTGTCTGCTCGCGGCCTTGAGCTGTCCCGGCAAAACGACATTCGTCGGGCATCAGGCATGCTTTAAGCTTTTCGATTAGACCAGCATCGTTACCACCAATACCAAGCAAAATAATACCAGGCCGGTAGTATTCGGCGAATGATTTTTGAGAAATACGACCAGGAATCTCGCGCTCGCGAGCGTTGGTCTGAATGATTGTTTTTTGGCTTGGGTCCGGCTGTGGGTCAAGAGTAGATAGCCTACCGCGCTGCCCCCAATATTCATCGTTTTCACTCACAACATCTGTCATCTTGGCCCCCGAACAGGCAAAACTTTTTACATAATCCCGCTCTATCCCGAGCGTCTGTGCAATTAAGAATGGATACGACCGCACACTGACATGACATTTATCGATACCAGTATTCGTATTCGGTTGGTAGAACGCATCATTTATTTCGCCCTCTCCGCTGATGTATGAGTCACCCAGCGCCATCAACTCCACACGAGGTGGGTTGTAGCCATTTGCTCGCAAGATGAATTCACGTTGCTCGCCCGTGCGCGACCAGGCATAAAACGATAGTTCAGAGCCCTCTTCGTTGAGCCGTGGGTGAACTGCTGTCTGAAACTGATTCATGAGTAATATGGTTGGCATTGGTGACTCACGACACGGTGTGGCCATAGGCATGATATTGGACAAGTGGAGAAATGTCATATCATCGGCGCAGGCTTCGTTTATGGTCCAAACGGTGAGGCCGGCGTTTTGTCCGGCCATTGCAACAGTGCGGCCGTCGTTACTGACAGCGAACTCGGTTGTCGCATCACGTCCCGTTCCGGGTGCACCACTCGCAGTAGAAAACCGCTTCATGACCATGGTCTTAAGGTTTAATATACCTAGCGCTCTTCCTGGAAACTCTACTGCCAGCCATTCACCGTTAGGCGATGCACCCACGCTGCCGATATCCCACGAGATATTACGATTGTCTGTAAAGCGGTAATCAGGGCTGATACCGTCAAAATTATATATAATTAACGGTCCAAACACGCCAATCGACAGCTGTTTGCTAAAATCTTTATAGATCGCGAGCTGGGTTCCAGATGGGCCTGTCAGTTGCCTTACGACCAGCATATCGGTCGCTTCTACGTACAGACAACTGTTATATGTAGCGCACGGCGACCCAAAGATCTGGTACATTTTACTATCATTACCAAACCCTATGACATGGGGAAATCCTGCACCCGGTAGGTAATAATTTCCAAAACGCACATTCCCGCTCGAGTGCTGACACACCTGCCTTGAGCGAAAATCTCCTTCTATCTGGCGAGGCCGGTAGCTAAAACGACATAGTGATGCACTGTGGGCATCGCTGATAGTTTTCGATGAAAACGTTGACGGTGTAACGGGGCCCCACGACCACGAACGCGTGACTTGTTCGGCCGATACGGCTGATGGAAGCGTTACTGCAACAAAAAGAGATATGCCAATTATGATTCCCGCAATCATCACCCGCGGTACATACACACTTTTTACTATCACCTACATAACCCCACAGCTATTACACAGCAAGCATACATCTATTTATAAGCATAAGCAATATTATGTACAACATTGCACCCCAAATAAGTGGTATGGTACGCTAATAACAGATGAAAATACTTGGTATCGAGACGAGTTGCGATGAAACAGCGGCTGCCGTGGTGGAAGACGGCTACCGTTTGCTTAGCAATGTGGTGAATTCGCAAATCGACATTCACACAATGTACGGCGGCGTCGTACCCGAGGTGGCGGCACGCAGCCACATAGAAATAATAAACCCGGTGATTAACCAGGCGCTGGCCGCTGCGCAGCTCACATGGGATGATATTGACGCAATTGCCGTCACCTATGCCCCCGGCCTTGTGGGCTCACTGCTAGTGGGCACACTGGCTGCGCGTACATTGGCGTTATTAAAAAACAAGCCGCTGTACCCTATCCACCACGTTGAAGCACACGTATATGCCAACTTTATAACACACATAGAAACCCAACATCCAAAATCCCCTCCAGCCTTCCCAATGTTAGCGCTTATAGTCAGTGGCGGCCACTCGCAGCTTGTACTGTTTCGCGACCACGGCGACTTTGAGCTACTTGGTCAAACCCAAGACGATGCTGTGGGCGAAGCATTTGATAAGGTTGCCAAAATTATTGGCCTCCCCTACCCCGGCGGCCCGTCGATTGCCGCAGCAGCACTGCAGGGCGATGCCCATAGATACGACTTCCCGAAAGCCAAGCTGTCAGGCACGTACGACTTTAGCTTTTCTGGCCCCAAGACAGCCGTCCTAAGATCAGTGCAGCGTGAAACTGGTGTTGACTATACTTTTCCGTCTGTGGGCCTTGCGGAGCGTCTCAGTGAAGTGCAGCGCAATGATTTTGCGGCGAGCTTCCAGCGAGTGGCCGTAGAAACGCTTGTTGATACGGCCGAACGGGCATTTCGTGATTTTGCCCCTGCTTCTGTAGTAATAGCTGGCGGTGTTGCAGCCAACCTTGAGCTACGCCGACAACTCAGTGAGCGCTTACCCATTGCTATAGAATACGCACCTATGAACCTTTGTACCGACAACGGCGCAATGGTTGCGTCACTCGGCTACTACTACGCGCAAAAAAATCAGCCGGCAGATCCAGCTGATGTCGAAGTTAACCCGAGTGTGTCTATGTCAAAAACCGCTTGGGCACATCTGTAAAGCGTTGTTATTTACGCAACGATTTTATACCCCGATACACAGACTTAGCCACCGGTAAACCGCGCTTCCATATGCCGTAAAATGGCGACAGTGGCTTATCGAATGTACCCGCTAATACTGTCTCGTGCTCAGCCCAGCTACGTTTAAATGTCGACACGCCGTCGTTAATTAAACCACCAAGGTCATATCGACCAATCCCCCACTCGCGCATCTTGCGAATGGCATGCCATTTTAATGCATAGTTAATACGTAGCTCCTGCCCAATATCATTCATGCCGCCATATAGCTCAAAAGCTGTGTCGGCACTAACGGCAAGCCATAAAAAAGCAACTGGCTTGCCTTCAACAAAGGCTGCAAACACCTGTGAATTATCGCCCATGAGGTTAAACACATCGATGTAATACTGGTCGTTATGAAGTGCGAATTTCGCCCGCTGTGATGTGCCGCGGTATATCGCCAACAGGCTGTCTAGTTGCTCGCGAGTCTTTACAGTGCGGATTTCAATAGCTTCGGCTGCCGATTTACGGATATACTGGCGAGTCTTTTTAGCCATGGCATTCAATAGGTCGTTTTCGCTGAGAGTCAAATCTAGCTCGATTGTATCGGGTGGTAATATGCGGTGTGTTGACTTTAACCACCCTTTTGGAATATCGAATTCTCGTGTATCTGGCTCGATAGATAGCGCCATAGATTTATAAGTACGTGTGGCATATGCCGCCAACTCGTTAAGGAATGCCACGCTGTATGCACCCTCACCTACTGGCCCGCGCGGTACGTACGAAATAGCCCGGAGTGGCAGTGGCAGCTTACGAGTAAGCAGCTGCGCGGCGGCTATGATTTTGTCGTCTTGGTCGTACGCAAATATTCTATCTACCGACCAGCCATGCGCTGCCTTTACTTGCCCCCACCCCCACAGCTGTAGCGGGTGGCCTGCGTGCTCAAGCACGTAGTCATCCCACTGCTCTTGGTTGGTGGTTTTCCGTAGGTCAATCATACCCCTATTATACACTGCCCCGGTATGCTACACTAAAGGCACAACACAAACACGTGAAACAAAATAAGTTTGATACAGTGGGTGGTTTCATTTCACATGAAACTATTACAACTTATACTCATTTTTCACGTGAAAAGTAGGCATACATGAATCTTGCAAAAACATACGACCCAAATCAATACGAGCCGAATATCTACGCGCTATGGGAAAAAAGCGGCGCTTTTGCGCCCAGCGGAGTAGGTGAGCCGTTTAGTATTGTAATGCCCCCACCAAACGCCAATGGTGATCTGCATATTGGCCACGCACTCACCGTACAACTTGAGGATATTTTGACCCGCTACCACCGTATGAATGGGAGGGACACGGTATATATTCCAGGTGCCGACCACGCTGGGTTTGAAACATGGGTGGTATACGAAAAAGAGCTAGCTAAACAGGGGAGAAGTCGCTTTGACTTTAGCCGTGAGCAGCTATATAGCCAAGTATGGAACTTCGTTGAGCAGCAGCGCGGTAATATGGAGCTTCAGCTTCGAGCCCTGGGCGTGAGTGCAAGCTGGAAAGACTTGGTGTTCACACTCGACGAAAAAGTCATTAAGACTGTATACGGTACGTTCAAAAGAATGTGGGATGAAGGTCTTATTTACAGAGGTGAGCGTATTGTCAATTACAGTACGAAATACCAGACAAGCTATTCAGACATCGAAGTAAACCACAAAACTGAAAAAGGCACACTCTACCTTATTGCCTACCCCACGTACGACAAAATAGGGGAGATTGTGATTGCAACCACTCGACCCGAAACAATGTTCGGCGACACCGCAGTGGCCGTACATCCCGACGATGAGCGCTACAAACACCTTATTGGCACACGTGTACTTTTACCCCTTACAAATCGCGAAATTCCTATCATTGGTGATGAATATGTCGACCCAAAATTCGGTACGGGGGCGGTAAAAATAACCCCAGCACACGACCCCAACGACTTCGAAATAGGGCAGCGACATAACCTTGAGCGTATTCAAGTAATTGATTTTAATGGCACGATGATTAACGTACCGCAAGAATTCATGGGCCTCACACCTGACGTAGCTCGAATGCGTACCCTGGCTGCTTTGGACGCTCAAGAACTGATAAAGGGTAAGACCACTATCATGCATAGTGTTGGCTATGACTACAAAAGTGGTCTGCCTATTCAGCCACTTATCAAAGATCAGTGGTTTATAAAGGTTCGACCGCTTGCAGATCGTGCCAAACAGGCCATAGAATCTGGCGAAATTACCTTTAGCCCTGCCAGTCGTACCCGTGCGCTCGTGCAGTATTATGACAACTTAAAAGACTGGAATATCTCTCGGCAGATTCCGTGGGGGATTCCTATACCTGCGTTTCAAAACGTCAATAACCCAGATGATTGGATATTCGACGAACGTGTCGATGAAAAACTTATTGATGTAAATGGCACAACATATCGCCGCGAGGAAGACACATTTGACACCTGGTTTAGCAGCGGACAATGGCCATTTATTGTCACTGATTTCTTGCATAGTGGAGAGTTGTCGCGGTTTTACCCTACTAATGTGCTCGAAACAGGGGCCGATATACTGTATCCATGGATTTCGCGCATGATTATGCTCGGTCTGTACGCTACTGACCAAGTGCCGTTTAGGCACGTATACCTACACGGTATGGTGCTTGATGAAAAAGGTGTCAAAATGAGCAAAAGCAAAGGTAATGTCGTAAACCCTATTAAAACAGTGGCAGCCTATGGCTCAGATGCGCTGCGTCTGGGCATTATAGCCAGCCGTAGCCCTGGCCAAAGCCAAGCATTTAGTACCAGTAAAGTAGTTGCCGGTCGTAACTTTGCGAATAAGCTATGGAACATTGCACGCTTTATCGAAGATAAACTTGGCGAGCACTATACACCAGGTAACCCCGAGCCTAAGAGTCTTGCCGACCATTGGATTGTGCGCGAACTCGAAACAGCCACTCATGATATTGGACGACAACTAGACAGCTACCGTTTTGCCGAAGCCAGCGAAAGTATGTATCACGCTATATGGGACAATGTGGCCGACTGGTATATAGAGGCTAGCAAGCAGCAAAACAACCCGGACCTCCTAGCGTGGGTGCTTGATACGAGCCTTAAGCTGGCTCATCCGTTTGCACCATTTGTTACCGAAACGATATGGCAAACACTTGGTTGGCACGAAGACCTGCTTATATCGACAGCGTGGCCGACTGACTTTAGCTATAACGACATCTCAGCAGGCGAGTTTGAACGACTAAAAGACCTGGTAAGCGAGATTCGATTTGTCACCTCCAGTTTGCCGGGTAATGAGCGCTACGGGTTGCTGTATCAAACAGATACGCTGATTGCCGACAATATAGCGCTCATACAAAAATTATCCAAGCTTCAATCGATTACCCAAGTCGACCAAGCCAAAGGCCTGCGCTTGCCGAACAGTGGGCGAGAGGCATGGCTAGACGTATCAGCCGAAAAGCTATACGAACACCAGACCAACCTAGAGTCGCGACTGGCCGAAGCACACGCTGCTATACACACGTTTGAAACGCGTCTCAACAACACAGCGTATGTCGAAAAAGCCCCGGCCGCACTAATACAGGATACGCGCGATCAGTTGGATACAAAAAAAGCGCTGGTTATAGCGCTCGAAAACGAACTAGTCGTTATTAAATAGACGGCCACGAGTATTCACCGTTTAGTGAATGTGCACCAAATTTCTTAAGTACAATGTACTTTTTATCATCTCCAACACGTGGCTGGATACGATGGTTTGAGCCACCAATAGTCACTCGCTCGACATGGGTGTGAGCATCGCTTGTTTTTAACGCTTTATCAACTGCGCTATACGTTGCAACAATGGCTGGCAGCGCAATCGCCAATGATGCCGCTTTATCAATTTGCGTGTCGTGTACTAACACACCAACACCTGTGGTGAAGGCGATTATGAGTGAGAGTGGGCTATATAGTAGTGGAAACATGTTTGTATTATTAGGTTTACAGATACCATATTAGCATAAGTTGTATGTATTGTCAACTGTGTGTTGTGTACTATGTGTTTTGTTCATTGTTTCTGGATATTCCACCATTGTAAAGCGCCGTTATTGTACGTGCAATACGTCCAAATTGAATTGTTGGTGAAGGTGGCTGACCATCAACGTTTACGTTGCCTTCAATATAGGTAGCCACCGCAGACAACAGTGCTGTGCGTTGAATATACCTTTGATCGTTTTGCCCTTCGGCTCTAATGATATCTTGCGATAATTCATCCATAAAAGTACGTACTTCAGCATCTGAATATTCATCTACTCGTTGTAGTGACTCAAAAAGGCTTTCAGCAGCTTCTGGTGTTAAATCTTTCGCCATCAAGAATCTTTTTATGATATTTATAGTTGGGGTACGGAATGCTTCTGCGGTATCTGTTGCGCCAATCAATCTATACTCTCGGGCTGCTTCAAGAAATTGCGGGACAATCTCATGCTCATCGAACGGAGGTAACCGATCGTATACCATGTAGCTTTGTAGTTCAAAATATTTTGTTTTAAGACGCCTTGCAATAGTATTCCTATCGGTAGTAAATGCATCTGTGTTCAGTCTGATTGGCTGTTCCTCTCCTTCGACTTGTACGTACCATACTAGATTGTACTGACCGTGTAGATGGTCGTCGTTTCCCTCTATGGCTACTTTTATGGGGTTTTCTTCATCTCCAGAGGTTGCTGCTTTGAATACCTCCATAGATCTGTTTGCGAGAACGTAATTATTAACCTGCATTAAAAAAACTTGTCCTGTTTCAAGAACTGGTATACTTTCTATTTCTTGCGTAATCATTTCGAGTTGAGCTTGTGGCTGATTGGGATATAAACTGACGATTTGTAGGTAGGCATCAATCAAATTTTCTTGAGTCATGCCTTTACTCTCGTAATCATTTTTGAGTGCTTTAAACTTTTCTTGCAGTTCTGCTACAAATGCATATTCGTCAGTTTCAACGTCAGCTTCGAGAAACTTTGCTGCTTGCTCCGTATCATAGAGTTCATTCATAGTATCGGCTAACTTATACATAGTTTCTGGGTACGAAGTCGGCAATGAAAAAAGTGGTTCAATGTGTTCTGTGTGTGCCATAGGGTCTCCTCAGTGCTAATTATCCCAATTGTATCAATGCACGCATGGAACGCAAGCATAAGCAACGTAAGAATTTACGCATGGTGGTACGGGTTGCCGCCGGCAATTTCCTGAGCACGGTAGAGCTGTTCGGTAAGTATAAGCCGGACCAGTTGGTGCGGAAATACCAACTGCGACAGCGACCACACCATGTCAGCACGGGCGTGTAGTGTGCTGTCGACACCGTATGCTCCACCAATAATAATCGCTATATGTTTCGAGCTATCAATCTGCGCTGTGAGCAGGTGGGCCAGGCTCGACGAATCAACCATATTACCTGTCTCGTCGAATACTATCACGTAGTCTCGGGGATTAAGCTTATGCAGTATACGTTCAGACTCCTCCTGGCGGGCGCTGAGCCCTTTGCGGGCTGAATGAGGCAACAATGTCCACTCTGTTTTAAAAGCATGCTTGAGGCGCTTCTCGTAGCGTAAGATTCCTTCAGCCACCCACGATTCGTGTTTTTTGCCGATTGCTATGATATGAATTGACATATTAAAACCGAAGTTTTTCAGCCATAGCAGCGAGGGCTGTGTGGTCGGGCGCTCGATCGTTGCGCTGAGGAGTGTATAAATCAGCTGTCTGCGCAAAAGGTATGACATGCACATGAGCATGCGGAACATCGACGCCAATTACCCGTTGGGCAACATATGGCTTACCCGTTACCTCACGCACACGCAGCGCAACCAGGCGGACTGTTTCAAGAAGTGCCGCATAGTCCTGAGGGTCGAGGTCCCATACAAATTCAATTTGCGTTTTTGAAATAACCAATACGTGCCCCTCAACAACAGGGTAAATATCCAAAAAGGCTACCGTACGATCGTCTTCGTAAATTTTATGTGAGGGAATTGCGCCAGTAATAATTTTTGTAAAAAGAGATGGTTCTTGCATAGTGCTATTATACGATACCTGTGAGTTCAGATATACTAAAAGGTATGAAACCATCAATACAAGTTATCCGTGCAGTTGGCGCACAGTTTGCAAACAGGGTGTTCGTACCCGTGCTTATTATTAGTACGTCGTTGGTTGTGTGTATCGTTGCACTTGTTGCGTGGCTCACCACGCTCAGTCAGTGGTGGTGGCTGCTCGGCGTACCTGTTGTGATGGGTATCTGTGTGCTCGCAGGTGTCCTGGCTATTACGAAACTGGTGATTAACACTGTTACACCATCCCAGACAAAGCAACAAAAAAAGGCAATAGGCCTTTTTGTCGACAAGATACAGCGACTTTCTGAGACCACTCAGACACCAAAATTTGTTTTGTTGTTCCGTATTGTGCGCGATATCGCAGCAGCTACAGAAAAAGGCTATATTGGCGAGTTAGCACGCGATACGTTGTCGCTTAAGCGAGATTACACCGAGCTTATACGGCAGTTTTCTGACAAAAAATAAAGGCTGTCCGTACGTGATATCACTATTGTGCTGCTTGTGATTGCATAATTGTGCACACTTCGTTATATCTATATTATGGAGGAAAGAAACGTAGAAAAATTTATTTACACCTCACCGCTTTTGAGCGATGGTGGGTTACGAAAGATAGAGTTAGCTGCGCGCCAAATCCTAATAGCCGCAACTCGCGAAGAGGGGTACCACGGTCACGGAAATGACCGCCAACTTTTGGTATATGACGCCCTGCCTGAGAGTATTGAAATTGAATATCGTCGCACTTTTCACGAAACTGCGCGAGCAAGAAGTCTTGGTGTGCCGCAGCTGATTGGATTTCGGGCACTAGGTGTCGGTCTCACACAAGAACAATTAACAATCAAACTCACCGATGCTATTAATGTGGTTGGACAGCCTTTCTACAGTCCGGGAATAGTACGCCGTCAATTGACCAGAAAGCCCGCTCCGGATGAAATTGTATATACGGAAAATACCGTGCTCACACACGATGAAGAAAATAGTCTATACGACAAGCTACTCAATTTTGTCGATGACTTCGAGATTATACTGCCAGCTTTGCCAGGCCACGAGCAACACTACGAAAGATTATAAATACCCGCATGTCGCGAGTATTTAAATATTGGCGGTGTGTTTACGAAAAAATCCGAACCGATTTTGCCAAAAACTGACTCGACGGGCGGAATTCCCCCCAAACCCCCCTTCCGCCCGCCTCGGTCTGCGACGCTTGCGGAATGGACGATTTCAAGTTTTTCTTTGGCGGCAAATTCTTACTACTTATTTTTAGCAATAATTTTGATTTGTGTCACTTCGAGAAATCCGTATCTGCCGTGCTCTCTCCCAAATCCTGAATTTTTGTAGCCCCCAAATGGATTAAACGGCATTATGTAGTTTGTGCCATTAACGCTTACCATTCCAGATTCAATCAATGCAGAAACTCTTTCTGCTTTCTTTTTGTCTTTTGCAAATACATACGAACCCAAGCCATAAGGCGTTTGGTTGGCAAGATCAATGGCTTCTTTTTCGGTTTTGAATTTTACAATAGGCAAGACCGGGCCAAATACTTCTTCTTTCCAAACTCGCATATCGTTTGTAACATTCGTTAGAACGGTTGGTTCGAAAAACGCACCACCAAGTTTTTCCTCAAGTGAATTACCGCCTGTGATTACTTTTGCGCCTTTTTTCTTTGCGTCTTCAACTTGAGAAACGAGTAAATCAAGTTGTCTTTTCGCAACGAGTGGGCCAACTTCGGTTTCTTTCTCTTCCGCATTGCCTACCTTTTTAGCGGAAAAAGTAGAAGCAACTTTTTTTACTACTTCATCAAATACACTTTCATGCACGATAAGGCGTTTTAGTCCGTCACAACATTGCCCTTGATTGAGCAACCTATCAAAGCAAATATTCCCAACAGCTAAATCAAGGTCGGCATCTTCAAAAATTATGCCGGGCGCAGAACCGCCTAACTCCATGACTGCTTTAATAAATTTTTTCCCGGCAAGTTCGTACAGATATTTTCCTGTTTTAGTGCTTCCAGTAAAAGCAATCATGTTAATATCTTGGTTCACCAAAATACTCCCAACATCTCCGGCTCCATATACCTCGCTAAAAACTCCTTTTGGTAAATGACCGGCAAGAATGTCCTCAATGAATTTTCCACTTAGCGGACATTCTTCAGAGTGTTTGAAAACAACAGTGTTGCCAGCAATTAAACTTTGAAGTGCTCCCCAAACAAAATTAGCAAAAGGAAAATTCCAAGGGACAATTACTGCCGAAACGCCAATTGGTTCATGGAACACTTGATGGATTTCCTTATCGTTTTCAAAAGTAGTTTCTGGACTTAAATACTTTTCTGCATTATCGAAATACCAATTTGCGTAATCAAAAGTTGCGTCAAAATCAACAAGTGTCTCATTGATCGGCATGCCCATCTCTCTTGATTCCAAAAGAGTAAACTCCGTCTTTCTCTTTTTCAAATCTTCAAAAGCTTTTTTCAAGAGAGATACTCTTTTGGTAACACCCAAATCTGCCCACTCTTTTTGTTTGCTCCTAGCGAGCTTAACTTTATCCTCAATTTCTTGGTTCGTTGAAACATCAACTGTTCCAAGAACTTGGTAGTTTGAAGGATTGATAGATTGTAATTTTTGCATATTGCTCATTTTAGTAAGTCCTCTACAGAAACGCCAAGTGCTTTAGCGATTTTGGCAATCATTTGAACGCTTGGCTTTTTCACAAAATCGCCCTCAATTTTTGTAAGTGTCGTGTGCTTTACGCCGGATTTACGCACCAAATCGTCTTGGGTTATCCCCAATTTGGTTCGATACTTCTTAATGTTTTCACCAATTGTTGCCATAGTTTCAAAACTTTGATATCATTGACTTGTGTTATACTTTCAATGTTATGATATCAAATAACTTAGATTTTCTCAATACCCTTAAGAAAAAGTTTTCTTCTGGCCAAAATGAAGTTCGACCGATATTTTTTTCGGGTTCTTTGGCAGTTTGTCATTCCGCAAGCGTCGCAGACCGAGGCGGGCGGAAGGGGGGTTTGGGGGGAATTCCGCCCGTCGAGTCAGTTTTTGGCAAAATCGGTTCGGATTTTTTCGTAAACACACCGCCAATTGGAAAATGTTTCTGTTGGCTCGCCCTCTGCGAGGGCTCGCCAGCCCTTTTGCCCTTCAAATCGGAATGTTTTGTCTTTGTCCCGCAGTGGCGGGACGGCCAGAAGAAAACTTTTTCTGAACCCGTATGAAATACTTTATTTACACAAGAAAATCTACCGACAGCGAGGAACGACAGATTTTGAGTATTGAGTCGCAACTTTCTGAATTGAAAGAATTTGCCGCCAAAGAAAAACTTGAAATCGTCGCCTCGCTTTGCGAGGCACAAACTGCCAAAGAACCCGGCCGAAAGATTTTCGGAGAAATGTTAGATCGGATTGAAAAGGGCGAAGCCCAGGGAATTTTGGCTTGGCACCCAGACCGACTGGCTAGAAATTCAATAGACGGCGGAAAAATAGTTTATATGCTGGACACAGGAAAATTGAAAGACCTCAAATTTCCAACCTTTTGGTTTGACAGTACGCCACAGGGGAAATTTATGTTGAGCATTGCCTTTGGCCAAAGCAAATACTACATCGACAACTTGTCAGAGAATATTCGGCGAGGCATTAGGCAAAAACTTCGCAAAGGAATCTGGCCCGCTTTTGCGCCGCTTGGATACTTGAACAATCCAAAGACTAAGGGCATAGAGATTGACCCCGAGCGCGCACCGCTTATGCGAAAAATGTTTGAGCTTTACGCCACCGGCGACTACACGCTCAAAGCTCTTGCAGAAGTCCTCACAAAAGCGGGCCTGCGAAGCTACAAAGGCAATGTTCTATCAGTTTCCTGTGTCCAGCGACTTCTGAAACACAAAATTTACTACGGCGTGTTTGACTACAACGGCGAACTGCACGAGGGAACGCACGAGCCAATTATTTCCAAGAAACTTTTTGATTCCGTTCAACAAGTGATGAATAATCGAGGAAAAAAGAAACGAAAGCGCAAACATGATTTTGCTTTTTCTGGGTTTATGAAATGCGGAAAGTGCGACTGCCTCATTACCGCCGAAACACAGAAGGGGCACATTTATTATCGTTGCACCAAGAAAAAGGAAAAGTGCGATGAAAAATATTTGCGTGAAGAAACACTTGTTGAACAAATGAAATCTGTTATTCAAAAAGTTTCTTTGCCGGACGACTGGGCGAAAAATATGCTTGCCAAAATCGAGAAAGAACGTGAACAGGCGCAAGCGGAAACGAAATCTTTTGTTCAAAATCTCCAAGATCAAAAAGCAGACATCGAGCAGAAAATGGAAAATATGCTTGATTTGTTTATCGGCGGGAAAGGCATAGACCCCGAAGAATATCAGACTAAAAAATCAAAACTGCTCAATGAGAAGTTAGACATCCAGCAGAAAATCAGGGATTTTGAACAAAAGGGAAATAATTGGCTCGAACCAATGAAAGAAATGATTTTAGCCAGTAGCCAAGCCAAAATTCTTTTGTCGCACAGCGACAATCAAGAAATCCGAACATTTCTAAAAAATATCGGCTCGAACTTCATTTTGAAAGACAAAACATTCCGATTTGAAGGGCAAAAGGGCTGGCGAGCCCTCGCAGAGGGCGAGCCAACAGAAACATTTTCCAATTGGCGGAGAGACAGGGATTCGAACCCTGGGTATCTTGCGACACACCGCTTTTCGAGAGCGGCCAGTTCAACCACTCCTGCATCTCTCCAGTGTGCCTATTTTAACAGATGGAGTTATTTTCGTAGATGTGTTCGGTTGGATTCAGATGATATATTAAGGGTTTTGAGGAGCAGCGCAGCAGAAAGGGCAACCGCAGGGGCCTGGTGGGGGTGTCGGTTGCGCTGTACTAGTTTGCGCAACGTCAGTTGATGCTGGGTCATAGAATAAGATTGAACGCGGGTCGGATTTTGGCTGTGCAGCCGCTAATGCACCCGTAAGGTGCTGGGCGTGCCCACCGCCGACGAATAATACTGCTGATACGATACCTACTAGCGCAAGACTACGTTTGACTATCTTCATAACATCAGTATATCACCATAAACGTAACCTTTTTGGGTGTAGTGGTGTATTATGGAGCTATCAACAAGGAGAATATTATTGTGAATGAAGATAAAGAAACCCCTAAGGCAACACCAGTCGTGCACCACGACGCCCCAGCCGCACACCAACCAGCCACAGCGCCAACTAATGGCCTGGCTATTGCGGCATTTGTTGTCGGCCTGATAGCGTTTTCAGTTGGCTGGGTAGCCGTACTTGGTTTCCTGCTTGGATTAACAGCGGTTATACTCGGTGTTATGGCAATGAAAAAGCCAATCGGTAAAGGCTTCTCAGTTGCAGGTATCGCGACCGGTGCAGTAGCTGCATTAACGTCAATTTTGTTTACGATATTCTGGATTATTGCCCTTGCTGCTGGTTTATCAGCCACCGGTGCTGCAGCGAATATCTTAAACGATGAAGCTAAATCATCACAAGCGCTTATAGACGCCAAAAAAGACTTCAAGCGTGGAGAAACAGGGCGATTTGGTGCCTTAGAGGTTACTATTAACCGCGTAAGTCGCAACTACACCCCAGAAGAAAGCTTCATAAAAGCAAGAGAAGGTAATGAATTCGTACTTGTAAATATCGATGTTAAGAATACATCGAGTGAAGCAGAAAATGTCTACTCGTATGACTTTAAAGTTGACGTAAATGGTGTTGCTGATTCGGCCTATTTCCTTGACGTTGAGCCTGCCTTCGAGGGTGGTAAAGTGTCGTCTGGGGCAACTGCGTCTGGCAACATGGTGTTCGAGGTCAAAAAAGGTGCCGACGATTTGAGACTCGTATATGATAAAACAGTGATCAGCCCCAAAGACTTTTCGTCTAAAACCCTGACATTTACACTAGGTCTGTAACAATACTTATAAGTAAAAAGATCCTCATTACGAGGATCTTTTTTACATAGACTGCCAGGATTCTTTGATCATACTCTATTCTCGACGGAGGGCGTCAATTGGATTAATGCGCTCGGCACGTCGGGCAGGAAAGTAGACGACGAGCCAACCCACTAGCATGGTCCCTGCAACAACCGCCAGCACCGCCCAGATTGGGGTCGCGAATAGTTCGAATGAGTCGTTGACGCCACGGGCCTGGGCATTGAGATTCAGGGCTAGGTTGACGAATCTGCCGGCAATGTACGCTAGCGAAATACCAATAACCGCACCAACGAACGAAATAAGCAGCGCCTCGAAAGTAAATAATTTGCGCATATCTTTGCGGCGAGCGCCCAACGCCATCATTAAGCCAATTTCTTTGGTACGCTCAAGCAGTGATATCGTCAGAGTGTTAAACATACCAAGCACGGCCACAATCATACCAATGCTACCAAAACCAATCAGCACTAAGTTCAAAAAGCGGAAAATATTGTCGATTTCGCTAAGGGTATCGGTCAGTGAGTTGGTTTGAAAGCCAAGGCTCTCTATTTGCCGGCGGGCGTCTTCAACATTTTCGACTGCGTTGAGCACTACTTTCGCCTGGTCATAGTTAGCCACGCCGACCACTTCAAAGACGTTACTGGGAATAAAGACCTCTACTCCGGCTCCGGAATCAATCACGCCAACAATCGTGAAGTTCTCGGAAATCTTATCAATCTTAGCTTCAACTCTGTCGAGCGGAACGGTAATTGCCAATTGTTTGTTAAGGGCACCGCGGCTTGATTCGATACCAAGTGACTCCAGAGCAGCCGTGTTAATAACGACGCTGCGAGCATCGGCCTCTTCAAGTAAGCGGCCCTCTACTAATACCAAGCTGCTCACGTTTTGGTAATCGATGTTCACCCCGTATACGACTGAATCGATCTCGCCGCCTTCAATCGCCGCAATGCCCGGAAACGAGAACTGAACGCCGACTCGCTCGACGTTCGGGTAGGTCCGAATGGCGTTGATGGTGTCTTCATCCAACTGAATGATTCTTGAATTTGGCGAATTAACATCGATGGCTTTCAGTGACTGATCCCCAATGACTTCGTTGGTCACCAGGCTCTGAACACCGAGCCCAAAGGTGAATAAGAAGAATATAGCCGTCACGCCAATTACCACCCCGAAGACCGTCAGGAACGAACGTAGCTTCTTGCTGATGAAGTTGCGCCAGGCAATATGAAGCAACACCGACGAGCGGATTGATTTGAATTTCTGCTTAGGCGTTTTATCCACGACGCGCCCCTTTGAGCTTAGTGATTCGATCCTTCATAGCGTCGAGCAGGGTGGTGGCGGTGGCGGCAATATCTTCGTCATCTTGAGTTTCAACCATATGCCCGTCTTCGATGTGTAGCAAATGATCGGCCAGCGGAATATACTCCATGTTATGACTCACCAGGATGATAGTTCGGCCAAATTCAGACTGACATTGCTGAAGCAGCTGCATAATCATGTCCCCGTTTTTACTATCGAGGCTACCAGTCGGTTCGTCGGCAATCACAAACAACGGGCTATTCACCAGCGCCCGGGCCATCGCAACACGTTGTTGCTCGCCGCCCGATAGAAGTAGGGGGAACTTGGCAGCATACGGAGCCATCTTCACCATGTCGAGGGCTTCAAGCGCTTTTTTGTGTGCCTCTTTTCGGGTGTGGCCAACGAAGAAAAGGGGCAAGGCCACGTTTTCGAGGACGTTGAGGCTTTTGACCCAATAGTTCTGCTGGTACACGATACCGATTTCATTTGCCCGAAAATGCGCCAGCTGGTCGGGTTTTAGGTCGTAGAGCCTAAGGCCGTTAAAACTGATATCGCCCTCGGACGGTTTTTGCAGACCTGTCAGGATATTAAGAAGGGTCGATTTACCAGAACCAGATGGACCATAAATGATGTTAAAGCTCTGCTGTTTTAACTTGAAGTTAATATCGTGCAGAATATCAACGACCTCATCGCCAACCGCAAACGATTGGTTGACGTTATTGAGCTCGATAATCGTTGGCTGTGCCGGCTTGTGGAGATGCGCCGGTTTTTTATCATGCGCCACGTGAGTATGTGGTGGTTTTATCTCTGTTTTACCTGACTTCACAAACTCCATACTTATGCTCCAAACACCCGCTGTAAGGCGTTAAGGATGATAGTAAGGACGCTTTCGCTGGCTCGGCCAATAATCGACGGCTGCGGCTCACCAACGCCAATGTTGCGGGCCTTGTCAAATGAAATGGGTTGAATACTGTACACCTTTGAAGTCGGCAGGTTAGAAATGACCACGATGTGCTCTGTGGTGAGCTGAGTATCTTCACTTGTGCGGTTGTTGAATACCGATGCCGAGCTACCTTCTGCGTAGGCGACCTGGCTGGTAGACGGCTCGTCGGTCTTCCACGACACAATCACTTGGCCACGGGCCTCACTACCGGTGCCGCGAATCGAGGTTTCAATCGTGATGTCACTGACGGTCGGTGGGCGAGTATCGAGAGCGGTTCGGAAGGTCTGGGTGTCGGATACGGCCAAGTTGCCGTTAGCGTCACGGCTTTGAGCTACTAAGAAGTAACTACTATCATCCTCGAGACCAGCAATCGTAACCCGGTGAGCAGTTTTAAGTTCTGAGTTTTGAACGTCGATACCGCCTGTACCGGTTTTTCCGTAAGTGATGGTCGAGGTGCTGGGAACGTTGGTGTTCCAGGTAACACTCTGGGTACTGGTAGGTTCGCCCTCAATCGGCTCAAAGCGAAGGGTGTTTATTTGCGGGCGCTGCGGCGTGATGAACGAGAAGATGTTACCTTTGTACTCGGTACCTTCGCTGTCGAATGCGCTCAGCTGGTAAAAGTATTTAGTGCCATCGGCCAGACCGGTCATATCAAGGCTATAGAATGACTCGTCGGTCGATGTATTGATTGATCGCAGTCCACCGAACGACTCGCTGGCCCCGAAATACAAGTTCACCCTGGTGGCACCCTTTGAGGTAAAGCTGACAATCGCCTCTGACAGCGTCACTTTCGTCGTGCTAATTTCTTTAATAACAGGCGCAGGCTGCGTAATAAAGGTATATTCTTGGCTTGTTCCGGTATTGCCGTCACTGTCTGTCCATCTGACGACATAGTAATAAGTGGTACCCGCCGCCAGGTTGTCGAGGTCGATTTGGTGAACCGCTACTTGGTCAGAGCTGCCAATTTCGGCCGCACCGTATTGGCCACTTTGAGTGCCGAGGGCTATCTTTGAGTCACTCACGCGGTCTGTTGTCCAGGTGACCAAAGCCTTTTTAGTAGTGACGTTACTGGCTCTTGGCTCTCCAATCAGGTTGGCTGCGTCGGTAAATCGACCAGTTGGGAACAGGCCAACGACACCGCTGTTGGCGCTACAGTTTGAAGTACTGTCGCAGGCCGTGACGCGGTAGAAATAATCTTGCTGGCTGAGCCCGGCGTCAATGTAAGTAGTGCTTGAGCTAGACCCCACCAATGCAAAGTTGATATTATCGGTTGATCGGAAAATTCGGTAAGCCGCGATGCCGTCACCATCATCGGTCGGAGCCTCCCAGGTAATAGCTAGACGCCACTTGGCGGTGGCTTTGATCGAGACGTCGACGATATCGATGCTCGAAGGGATGCCAGGTGCCGAGGTGTTAGCGGTAAAGGTAGTAGAGGCGAAGTTGGCATAGTTGATATTGCCCGATTCATCGCGGGCCACTACATACATAGTGTTGACGCCCGGAAGCGTGGCATAGGGGCCAGCTGGCAATCCGGTAATACCGGTGCCGCTGTAGGTACAGGTAGCAACCGATGGCTGTTGGTTAAAGGTATAGCAATAATTCAGCAAGGCAGCCGAGCCAACAAACGTAACAGGAGTGGCCCAGCTAAATGAAAAGCTATTGGATGAGCTAGACGGCGGCGTGACAATCAAGCTGAGTGGCTCCGACGGTGAGCCGTTGGTGTTTACTTTGATGGCAGCACTGACGAAGCTTGAGGTAACGTTGCCGGCGTTATCCCAGGTACGAAACGTCACGTTGTTAACACCCTCTATAAGATTTGCAAAGTCAGGCGTTGGCACGGTGGTATAGCTTCCGTCGTTAGCCAATAGATCACTGGTTGATCCGCTGCCGTCGTGCAGGTCACCATACCAAATGCCCGAGCCAATTCGGTACTGAAGTCCGGCAACGCCAGAAGCTGGGTCACTCGGCGCTTGGCCACCACTTGAGGGCCAAGTCATCGTCACTTCTTTGTTATTGACGAATCCGGAGGGTGCGCTAATGAACCCGGGGTTGGATGGCGGGGTGTTGTCGAACCTAAATTGGAAGGCCTCTGTGGTTGGGAAGATGTTGCCAGCCCGGTCAACCGCTGAAACAAGTAGATAGTAGGGCGAGGTTGACGTAGCGAACGGAGTGGCTAGAGCACCACTAACGGCTAGGTTGAGTCCGGCACCAGGTACAATATACTGACAGCTGCCACCAGTCGCAACTGGGCTGGTGCCCAAAAGCCCTTTGGTGGTGGCAGGGTCGGCACTATTGTCTTGGCCAACATACAGACAGTAGCCAAGCAGCCCAGAGCCGTTGTCTGCACCAGCGGTCCAGGTAAAGGAAGGTGACGAGCCGTTCGTCCAAGCGTTGGCGGCGAGCGGTGCGCCGCCATTGCTCTTACTGGCAACAATGGCAGTGGCATTGGTTTGCGGGGCAACTACGTCTTGGTCGGCCTCAACCGTCACCGCGTTGAGGGTGACTCGTTGATTACCATCAGACTGAAGGACCGCCTGCCAGATAAGCCCATCGAAGGTAACGGGAAGGCTGGTGATGTTCGTATTCACGACACTTGCCAGTGTCGTTTCGGTTAGCGATGCAGATTCATTCCATATTGATCCATCCCAATACAGCCATGAGTTGCCAGCATCTACACTTACCCGATAGCGGATTGATCCACCGTTTGGTGTCTCAGCCGTTGAAAAGCCCTGGAACGATTCAATGCCACCGTTGAAGGCAGGCGCCGCTAGGGAAATCGTCTGCGAGGTAGTCGAGTAGGGACGGGTGGTAAATGAACTGCGGGCGATGTTGCTAATGCGGGCTTCATCGATCTGACCCTTGAAGTAGCCTTGGGCCTCTCCGCGCCCACCACTACCGTAAG
>Ga0163144_10008041_pt1 | contig 22908 bp, 20 predicted proteins | sample OliLak19BULKMAT1_FD_123175 | JGI IMG/M metagenome (GOLD analysis project Ga0163144, IMG submission 123175) | Freshwater microbial mat bacterial communities from Lake Vanda, McMurdo Dry Valleys, Antarctica - Oligotrophic Lake LV.19.BULKMAT1 | ecosystem: Environmental > Aquatic > Freshwater >...
CGAAGCGATCGACAAGCGTGGCGGACTGGAGAAGATCGAATCGCTCGAAGAGCTTCGCCAGGCTGTTATCGAAGGAGCAGTCCACCGCCTGCGTCCGAAGCTGCTCACTGAAGGCGTCGCGATTATCGCGATCTTCCCGATGGTTTTTGCCACGGGAGTCGGCGGAGAAATCCTGGCGCCGATGGCCCTGCCCGTTTTAGGTGGGCTCCTGATCTCCGACGAAGTCGTCGACCTTTTCCTACCGGTCCGATTCTACTGGGTCCGCCGTGCACGGTGGCTGAAGCTACACGCACGTCAGCCCGCGGCGGGCGATGTCGTCCCAGCGACGCAACAGGCGATCATCGTCGAATAGTCCAGTTAACCGGCCGGCCCGACCTAGGAATTCAGTGGCAAAGGGGACCTGGGAGACTTTCGAGACCTTGGAATTAGGCGGTCTACGACCAGAGGCCGCAACCGTTCCGCGTTTCGGCGACTTTCTGGTAATGTAATGGGTCGCCACGTTTCACGGACAATCATCCAGCGCAGGAGGCGCACCCATGCTCAGAATCCCTGACCAGGTTGAACCAGTCGACCGTCGCCGTGTGGGCCGCCCGAGTTCGTTGTCACCCGCGGTTGCCGCCACGATCATCGAGGCGATGCGCGCTGGGAATTTTTTGGAGACCGCCGCCTCGCTGGCCGGCGTCGGGGTGTCGACGGTTCGAAACTGGATCCGCGCCGGTCACCGCGGCACCAAACAGGCGCTGGCCGAGTTCGCACGTGACATTGCTCAAGCGCGCGCCGAAGCCGAGATTGCCGACCTGAACCACATCCGGAACGACCCCAGCTGGCAGGCCGCCGCCTGGCGGCTCGAACGCCGGCATCCCAAGCGATGGGGCCGTCGGAAGTACGAGCCAAAGCCAAGGTTGGAGCCGCCCCCGCGTACGCCTGCCGAGGTTGCCGCTGAGATCCGCGCGGCACTGGGCTACGAGCCCCAAGCGCCGACAACTCGCTGAATTTCTGGCGGCTATTAAAAAGGCGGGGACGGAGAGACGCGCCGCTGTCGCGCACCAGCAAACGCAGCAACAGTAAGTCGTCTCCAAGTGGTCATGCAGCAAGCACGACCTGTGGTTCCGAACGACCGCGGCAGGCGGGGAACACCTACCCCGCCAACCCGCTTCCGCTTACCCTCTCCAGGGTTTCACTTTTGGTTTTCCTCAAACGGCAGCTTCGGTCGCGCCCACACTCGGGGCGGCGGCAAACACTCTTGCCGAGACTTCGCCCACGGAAACCTAGTCGCCACCAGACAGACTGGGATATTCTTTGGTGCGTCGCTCGGCAGTGAGCCCTCGACTAACAGGATTCGCATCGGCACGGTGCCAGCCGAGTACAGCGTGTACAGCCGGTCGAATTCTTTGCGAGCCCACGGCTCGTGGCCCGAAGTGTCAACGCGATGCAACCCGCCCAGGTTTGCCACGGTCGCGGTCAACACGGGGTCATCGAATGCCACCTCTCGGCCGCGCAGTTCCCAGGTCATGCGGTAGTGAATCCCTCGCAGGAATTCCCACGCCATCGCGGCACGCTGCTCAGGAGTGTGCACGCCGGCTAGTTTTCGCAGCTCCGCGATGCTGGGCACGAACGTCTGCTGCTGCATCGCGAGCACCGCGGCTGATCGCACGGCCTCCAGGCTCAAGTCTTTCAACGCGAGCCAGTAGGCTCCCGCGGTGGCGGTCTCCAGCGGCTTGGCCTGCGGGAACGCGGACCAGAGCAGAGCGAGCGCCTTGGCGAATTCGGTCCGGTCGCTGTCAGTCATGAGTTGCTCCGTTCAGCCATCCGGCAATGCCTCGGGCGTTCGCCTCAGTGCGCGGCTCGTGCTTGCCCGCCTTGTTGTCGCGCCGTTCCCAGTTGCAAAATGTCGCTCGCCAATCCGCCATCTTGCGGCCGTTGCTGAGAACCCGGCCCTGAGCTGTGTAGAAGTCCACGAACGCGACCGGGTCGACGGTGCTGCCGCGGCTACTGGCGTAGTCGGCCACCTCTTCCAGGCTCGGAGGTTTGAACTTCTCGCCCTTGGGCTTGATGGGTGGACGGGGACGCCTGGGCTTGCCCGTGGTGTCCCTCTCTTCCTCTAGGAATCCGGAATCAGGTATCAGGTATCCGGTATCAGGAATCAGAGCGGCCATGGCCTCATCTTGTTCAGGCTCTGGCCCTTCCTGATTAGGGTCATGGCCGTGACTAGGCACGGCCATGGTGCGGCTATTTGTCGCTTGCTCACCACCCGGCGGCGGTGCCGTGCTGGGCTGTTCACGGTGGTACGGGCGCTGGTGCTTTAGAAAATTCACCACCCGGATAAAGGACCGGCCGTCGACCTCATACCGTTCGATGAACCCGCGCTCGGCGAGCTGGCTCAAGAGCTGGTCAACATCGCAATTGTCGAACCGCAACAGCATGCCCTTGAGGTATCGGGGGCGGTCTTGGAGCCGGCCCTCACGATCGGCGGCACACCACAGCCCAGCGAACAACAGCCGGGCCAGAGGGTCACACTCGGCCAACAGGTCGTTCTCAAAGAATCCGGGTTTGATATTTCTGGCTCGCATGTTGTTCATCCTTGAACTTGAAACGGCCAGTCAGTCGGCTTTCGGTTCCATGAATCACTCGAAGCTTGTTTGCCCGGGTAACGGCGACCGAATCGGCGCGACGGAGACCCGGGCGATACGCGGTCGCCGCGACGTAGTCATGGGGACCTGTTTTGGGACTCCCTGCCCAGCGGCCTTGGCAGCTCGCCGCGGCTTCGGTTTCGGCTGCTTGTACTGCGGCACGACGCCGGATCCGTTGCCGGCGGCCGCCAGATCGCACGTCCCGTTATGGGCTTCGGTCAGCAAAGCACTGATTTCGCGTTCGATTTCCCGTTCCCTTTTCCGTAGCTCACTCGATTCGCCCATTGTCTAGCTCCTATTGAGAAAATTTCGTCCCTGAACCCCGTGGGCTTCCGTGCCCCGGCGTGCTCCTGCTCGTGCCGCTCGAATTCATCCTAGAAAATTAGCCCTGGCTGGGTGCTCAGCTCATCATGCCCGGGGTCCGCGAAGCTCGAAGTCCGATGAGGCGCGTAGCCAAACTCCGTCTTTTCGTCGCCGTAAAACCACCCCCCGCAAGGTTCGCCGTCGATGAACTTTATGACCAAATGGCAAACGGCATGGTCCGAAGTGAGCGCAAACAATTCGGCCAACTGTTCTGGAAGGGCGGGGGTGTTGTGCATCCCAATCACGCGCTCTACCTGTTCCAGGGTGTGGTAGAGGCCCAGCGGCAAGTCGTCGGCAATGCGCCGCTCGATCAGCAGGTAACATGTACTCACTACTATCGCTCCTGATTGCGGGGCATTAGTCTGCGGCCGGCGCGGCCCCACGCTCGCGCTCGGCCTCTTGCTCCTAGCTGGCCGTGCTGGCGGCCTGTTCGCGGCTCTGGTTGGCAGCGTGCTCGCTGAGGTAGTCCATCCAATCGCGGCCGCTGATATAGGCCCTGCCACCCACGCGACAGACTTTCAGTCCGCGTCGGCGAGCGGTGCGCAGTGCCCAGTTTCCAAGATGGGTCCGGCGCTGAAACTCTCTCAGCGTGTAGGATTCGCCATCAACAATCGTGTCGGCATTCGCCGCGTTACGGGTGGCCATCGTTTGTCTTCCCTTCGGGTATCGCCTGTCCAATCAAACTTTAGGCACGTCCCGACGGTTGGTAAATGCATTTCCGTGACGCCAATCGCGACACTAACTACTTACGTCACAACGTATTGCGAGCGGTCGTAATATAACATTAGGGTATCACGCTGATTGCGAACGTTTCACCGACGCATCGCTAGACCGCGTCGACGTAAGTTTTTTTTTCTCGCGTCGCTTATTGCGAGCGGGCGACAAGAGAATCGGCTCGCAAGAGTTGCGAGAGAGAGAGGCTAGTGGGCGGCGGCGAGCCGTTCTTGCCGGCTCATGTTGCGGGCAATCAGCTCGGCCCTGTGCCGTGCCCGGCCGGTGATGTTCGCCAACATCGACTCGCGGCTAGGCGTGCAAGTGCGATCAACTGACTCCGCGGCACGCAGCAGCCGCCGCTGTGCGTACTCTCGCTGCCGCTTCAAGGTCGCGGTGGCGCCGCTGAACCGCCGCTCGCCGGCCGGTTTGAACTGCGGCTCCGCGGCGCTCGCAACGTCGACAGCCAACAGCAACAACGTGTCAACAATCGTGGCTCGCATCATCTTGCTACCCCCGCTGAGCTGTAGTCAAAACTGTAGTCAAACGGGTCCAAAAACCGTGTTCGTCCGATTCTACCCGCTCGCAATAAACTCGTAAAACACGGCCAACCGCAGGTCAGTCACAACCTGACCCGCGGCTGGCACGCGACTGGGGGTCAAGAGGTCGCAGGTTCAAATCCTGTCGCCCCGACTATGAGAAGAATTGAGCCCTTCGGCGAGCACGTCGAAGGGCTTTCTCATTTCACAGACAAGCTTTCCGTCGACGAGCTTGCAGTTCAAACAGACAAGCTCCAGAATTCGGCGGCGAACGTCGGGTTCTGACGTAAACCACTTGTCGCGGAGTGTTTGCGAAAGTTCAAACACTTTGAGCGCCAGGTCGGTCATCTCGTCCCGGCCACGGTCGAGGGCTTCGAGGTTCAACTTCAAATCGGAAATGTGATCGGCAATGTCGAGCCGCTTGTCGGCGAAAGTCTCCTCGTCGATTTCCTCTTCTAGCCGCATATCGACAAGCCGTTGCTGGCGGTTCATGGCCCGCGTGACTTGCCGCTGAAGTTCTTTACGTTGCTCAAGCGATGCCTTGCCGTCAGCCCGTGTCTTTGAGCGCAGCACAGCGACAAACCAATCTCGCACTTTGGGATCTTGAATCTTGATGCGGTCGAACAATTCGAGAATCTGGCGGTCAAGTTCCGCCTCGGTGGTTCGCGTCTTGGGATGTCCTGGGCTGCTGTAGCGGGCACAGCGATAGTAAACATAGCTCCGGTCGCCAGTCTTGGTCTTCTTGATCTTCCGCTCGCCGGTGATGGCGTGGCCGCAGTCGCCGCAATGAACCAACTCACAGCCGAAAGTCAGTAAATGCGTCTGATAGGTTTTGCCGCCGAGCAAAACCTGCACTCGTCGCCACGTGCCAAAATCGACGATCGGCTCATGTTTGCCGGTATACCACTTGCCCCGGTGTTCGATCTCGCCGATGTAGGCTCGGTCCTTCAGAACGTCGTAAATCTTGCTCCGTGCAAAACCCGGCATGGTGGATTTGTATTCGATCCCCTCCTTCTCAAGCCGTTTCTTAAGCATGTCGAGCGTGACGCTTGCATAAGCGTATAGCTCGAAGATTCGCTTAACTTTCGGTGCGTCCACCGGGTCGAGCTCGACGATGCTTCGACCCTCGCGGCGGACGTTTTTGTAGCCGAAAGGAGCTTTGCCGATAAACCAGCCCTCTTCGACGCGGCGGGCGAGTCCTTCGCGAACATCGAGTGATTGCTGCTCGGTGTAGAAGCTGGCCATGTTCGCCAGCGTGCGGCGCATCATGCGGCCTGCCGGCGTGTTCTCGGTCGGCTGCGACACGGAGAGAAACGCCAGGCCAAAATCTATTTCGAGGCGTTCCAGTTCCACGTAATCGAATAGATTCCGTGCGGCCCGGTCGATTTTGTAGAAGAGCAGGCCATCGAGTTTCTGGGCGTGCTCTTTGGCGTAGGCGACCATTTCGCGGAATGTCTTCCGCTCATCCCGCTTGCTGGCGGTTTCCGCGATGCGGTAGAGCCGCACAATCTCGCCACCGGTCGTGGCGGCGTAGCGTTTTAGGGCATCTTCCTGAACGGCGAGCGAGAATCCCTCGCGTTCTTGCTCCCGACTACTAACCCGAGCGAGTGCCACGAAGCGTTTCATTTTTCAGGCTCCCGAGTGAGCACGTCCACCAGGCGACCAACATTTTTGATGATCGCGACGGCATCCTCGGGCGTCAATGGCTCGGCGTAATACGGCTGCCAGGTTTCCAGAGTTTGGGCGATGAGTTCGGGCGAAATCCAGCGTGGCAGGTCGCTTGGGGATTTGGGCAAACTGGCGGGTGGCTTCTTCATCGTGGCCCGATTCGCTACGAGAAAAACTCTGGGGCGTTCAACACCTCCATTTCAGCCGGTCGCCACGACACTGGTCAGCACAAGCTGAGCGCAATTTGCGTTCGGATGAAAACTCCGAAAAACCACGCGCGGGCAATTTTCAAAAACCCGGATTGGCTCTCTGTACGTTATGCAGCAGGTAATTAGTCGGGAAATTATGGATCTCGTTTGGGTGTCGTGAGTTGCGAATAAAACAGGTTTTTCGCGAGTGGCATAAGCCGACGTAAGGCGACTGGAGGGTGAAAAAGGGTTTTCTAAACGCGGTATGGAAAGCCATCGAACAGTCACGCGCGGGGAATCCGCGACGGCTAAAACCGATGGGCCGTCTATTCGATGGCACGACCAGAAAGGGCAATTCCTTTTTCACGGGCCAGGTCTTTGAGAATCTTGGTCAGCAGCCCGCCGGGGTTTCGCACGTTGCCGGATTGTCGAGCTTCGCGAAGTTGGCCCAGGGCTCGCTCGATAGGTCCGATTCCTAAGCGTTCGATACACTGCCCCCACCACAGGCGATCCGCCGTGGAGTTAATTTCGGTGGCAATCCGTTCCAACAAGTAATTCCCTTGCTCGGATAGTGGGCGCAGGACGACAGCCAAGCGGGCCGCCTTTCCTGCCGGTCTGGCCCCTCGCTCAAAAACAGCGACCATCCGGCCATCTGCCGATTCCTCGAAGCGAAATGCCCGCAGGATGGGCAGTTCGCGAGAAAGCAGCCCCTCGGCTGCTCCGCGAAGGATGGCCCTCGTATCGCGTGGCCGGGTGGCCTCAATGGGCAGTGCTCGGGCGAGATCCTCGACAAATCGGCGGTGCATTTGCTGGGATGAAAACTTCTTCGCCAGGTAGACCGCCAGACGTTGCTCCAAGGGTTTCAGCGAATAGAAAAGCCGATTGGAAAAACCCAGAGCGAAAAATCCCCGGCGTTGGGCCACCTGTTGCAAAACGGGGCTGACTTCCAAAAAGCCAAACGGGTGTTCTTCGTCCCCGTCCAGGCTTGGGCGAAAATAAAACACCGAACCGAACAATCGCCAATTCATATCAACGTAGCTGCCGCGGCGGTTATCCCAAAAGGCGTTTTTGCAATGGAAGTCATATCCACGCAAAACGTCGATGTCGCGACGCATCCGGTCGTAGTCGCGGCTCGATGGGTTGCGTTCGCCGCGGCGAAGGAACAACGAGCGAAGCGTTCCAAATTGGATTTGTGCGCCCTCCCCGCCTTGTTCGAGGTAAAGCTGGATCAAGTCATAGAGCAAAACCTGGGCGGAAGATCCGCCGAAGCCAAACGCTCCGGGGAACACTTTCCATTCCCGGCTGACGGGCGATCCGTCGCGTCCCTTGATGCGGTCTGCGTAAACGAGTGGGTCGCGTCCGTGCTTGCCGGCATTTGACCGGCAAAGGCGAAAGAGTGGGAATTCCGCGAGGTCGAAATCGTAGCGACCCGATTCCTCGGCTTCGCTCTGGTCATCGACGGGCGGCTTGTTTTCGAGCTGTCGCGTGCTGTGATTTTTTGGCGTCTGCGGGCGTCCGCTGACATACGGGGTCGCGACGTTTCCAAGAATGTCCCCGATGGAACTTGGTTTGTTGCTTCTTTTTTCCTTCCTCAATTGCATGATGTTCCTTTAATGCATTTGAAGCTTTAGAGCATTAGATCTTTAGGGTGCCGATTCGCCTGTAATCTCGGGGCGTTGTTCCCTGCCCCCGCGAGTAAAAGCACGAGCCCAAAAACCCCAAGCGCGAGTAAAAGCACGAACATTTGCCCCACCGGGCGCGAGCAAAAGCACGAACGTTTTACGCTCCCGCGAGCAAAAGCACGAACCATCGGCGTGGCCCTATGTGGACAACTTTTGGCCTGTTAGCCGCGATATTTGGCAATGAGATTTTCGAGGTTTCCCGTCTCTCGGAGATGCTCCAAAGCGACGCGGGTTAACTCCTCGACGGTGACCCGTGGGGCTCGGGGGTTTTGCTCCCGGTGCCGGGTAATTTCGAGCTTCAGCCATTCGAGCTGCTCGGGAAAAACTCGGGTCGTGAGCTTTGATAGTCGGCTGGTCGGTGCGGCATGTTTCCTGTCTCGAATCCCGGTATCATTCCTGCTTCGTTTCCCGGTATCGGTCGGCGCCGGTGCGGGGTCTGGCACGGCCTTGGCGGCGACTGCTGGCGGTGGCGCCACGAGCTGCCGGGCTTTTTCGGCGGCGTCGATTCGCCTAGCGGGAATTGGCGAGAGCGCGACGCTCGCCCCGATGGCTTCGCGTGTGTTCATGCTCGATGACCTCTTCGGTAAGGGTTTCAAAGTCCGTGATGGCTCGGCGGGCGGCGAGCTTCGACATTCGCGAGCGGCCAGCGTAGTCGAAAATCGAAATGCCGTTCGCCCTCGCCTTCTTCAGAGCCGTTGTCCGGTGAATCCGCGAACGGAACATCGTCGGCCCCAGCGGTCCAACCTGCGTAACAAGCCAATCGTTCATCACGTGATCGCGGGGGTCGTAGATGGTAATCAGCACGCGATAGAATTTTTCGGGGTCCACCTCGGGCCGGAATTGCACGTATTCGGTCATCACTTCGAGTGTTCGCTTGAGACTCTGAAGCGATTCGCGGTCCACGTCGCATGGCAGAATCAGCCAGTCGGCGGCCATAATGGCGTTCAGCGTCACCAAATCCAGATTGGGCGGGGTATCGAGCAATACAAAATCAAAGTCCCCTGCTACGGGCTGTAAAGCCCGCTGGAGCAGCGTGTCGCGAAGTGGTTCGTTCGCGATGGCTGCATGATCCAAGCTCACGTCTCCCGGCGCCACGAACAGATTTGTAATTGGCGATTCGCAAATCAGCGTTTCAAGCTCTCGGTTCCTGATTGCCTCGGCCATCGGCGGCAAGTCGGCAGAGACTTCCATACTGAGGCTCGGCGCAATCGGTGCTTGCGGGTCGAGATCCACGAGAAGCACACGCTGGCCTTTGCGGGCCAGCCCGGCGGCCAGGTTCACGGCGGTAATCGTCTTGCCGCATCCACCCTTCTGATTCGTAATACAAATAGTTGCCATCAATTTGCCGGCAATGGTCCGGCGTTCTGCCGGACTGTTTCTGGTTGCTTGCCATGAGGTTGCCGGTCTTCGCAAGGAAAACTTCGCAGTGGCGGACGGTTGCCCGTCGCGAGCGGCCAGCACAGTGCCAGAAGCTTGCCGGAAAGATGCCGGGCAATTGCTGGCATGGTGCTGGCAATCTGCCGGGAGAGATGATTTTTCCCCGCAAGATGCGGTAATGTGTTCGGGCTGCGGATTATCCGCGGCGGTCGTCACTTACGTGAAACGCACGTTTCGGCAAAGCCGGCATTTGTAAAGCCGGCCTAAGAACGTGGCTGACGTCCTCTCGATGGGCCGACACACCCGGTAAACGCAAATTAGCCATTTGCGATAAGGGGCGGGGATTCACCATCCCGCATGTGTCGGACCCGTAGAGCCGAGTACGGCGAGAGTTGTTCGCTCGGCTCGACGGAGGCTCATCGGCGTAATCCGCTGTCTGTTCGCGACACGATGTCTCGAACAAGTCGGCGAGTAATCCCGGTGTTCTATCCGATGCACAGCGTCGCTCCGAGCGAGGGCGACGCGGAAAATCCTCGGCCTATGTTCTGGTCGAGGGCGTCAAGGTTCAAAGCAGGTGAGGGCGCAGCGTGCGCCGTAATCCTGCACCGGGGGTTCGTTTCCGTTTTGTGCGGAACGTTCAACCGTGGCCGGCGTGGGGAGCTTCCGACTTGGCAACAAGCGGAACCGGGCCGTGACTGGTTCGGCGTCGGACGTAAATCGTCCGCGGTGAAGAGCTCAACCATGAAAGGCGGGCAACCGCTTGCCGGTGAGTTGAAAGAGAGGCGGTGCCAAACCGCGAAAACCCAATGCTTGTGGGTAAGGGGCGGCTTCTGCGTTCGAGCCCCTGAAATCGCTCGCATTCGCAATATTGCGAACGAGCGGAAACTGGGACGCCTGGAAAGGCGCACCCAAAGTATTGGTGTCCTCGGAGTAACATCCGATAGCAACGCGACTCTTTTGACGAAGTCCTTGATTAACGTGGGAAGGTCCGCGGCTGCCGGCGTGGTGGCCGGTGCCTGGTTGTCGACTAGGTGATTGAAACGCCGTGGACTGGGAGTGTGGCCTAAGTAGAAGAGGGGACGGAAGTCCTCGCGAGTCACTCGGCAAGGCAGTCGAGACTCGTTCGCCGCGACGGGTGGCCCCCGGCGCAAACAGGCGACAACGAAAGGGCTGACGGGTTGTGAACCCGTCGAGAGGATGTGCTTGCTGGCCAAAGAAAACGGCCAGCGGGTCCTTGGGATAAGGCGCAAAGCGGTTACACGAGATCGGCTCGGAAGAGCCGGCCTCGTGTGGCAGCGGACTGGCGACGAATGCCTGAGATCCGTCTTCAGACGGATTGGCATTCGGCAAAGGTTCAAAGCGAGCAAGCGTATGGATTGGGCGCTGCTTCAATATGAATGCAGCGTAGCGACGGCTTTGGCCGGAGCATCCAGCGATTGCTCGCGAAGCGTCCTTACCAAGGTCCCGGCTTTTCGGGGAGTTTCAGCCAATGAAGCAAACTCCCCATTTTTCTGAACAACCAAGGTATGGAATACCGTCACGAGGCAACATCTGTCATTGGGTTTGTGCAACAGCTTGCTTGCCATTATCTGCCGCACGGATACCGCTGGTATGTCACCGGCCTGATTCCCGAGCACAAGGACCCGGCAAACACCGACAAGAAGCTGCTCGATGCTTACGGAATTACCGTCTCCAAGCGGCAACGTGCTCGAAACAAGGAACTCGGGCAGGCCAACTTGCACTATCTGCGGTTCGGGCGGTTCTTCGTGCTCATCGCCAGCGAAGGGCGGCACGAATTCTTTGAGCGGGAAGGGGACCGCGTTCGCGACATTCGCCGTGTGCCGATTCGGTTCTGGGGGTATTCGATCAGCTATCGCCGCGGCGGAAAAACTCGTAGCGGCGAAGTCGATCCCGCCTGGCACTCCCACGTGCAAATTGACCGCGAGCGTTACAAACAGGAACGGGCCTATCTGCTGGAGCGGTCGCTACGGCTACCTGCTGATGAGCTGGCCCACGAGATCCGCGGCTTGCCCTTCGAGCCCTACGCTCCCGTCCGCCGGCAAATACTGCTGCTCCTGCGGGCGGTCAACGCGAAACGCAAAATGGGCGGCGTCGGCCAACTGCCGACCGAGATCCTGCGGCTGCGTCGTCGCGTGGTGCGGCCGTTCGAGCCCGCGGCCTCCCCCCAACTCCGCATGGTCTTCAATGCGGAAAACCTGTCTTCGTCCGTTTTGGAAATCGCCGGCGATTAGCCGGTCCACTTCGTTTCGTGATAAAAGTGATCTCACTCGTTCGGAGGATAGGGCGCTGCTGAGGAGCAACCCGAGCGCCGAACGGCGGACCGTGCGGAGTGCCAGGGCCGACATCTTCTAATCAGAAGCTCTGTCGGCCTTGGCCCCCACGACTTTGGTTTATGTCAGCGGTTCCGAAAAGTGGTTCGGCTTTTCGTTTGGGTTTGTGCCAAGAAAACAAACCCACTTCTTCACTCAGGCGACGTTCTCTTCTCGAATCTGCTCGTAAACCTGCCGTAGCAGATGCTCCGAAACCACCTTCTTGAAGTCTGCGTCGTTCATGTATTTGGCGAACAGGTCTTCGTTCTGCTCCATGCGGTCAATAAAAAGCCCTTCGAGAGCCTTTACGAAGACAAAGCGGAAATTTTCCATCGTGTTCGCGTTGGCCGCCTGTCGCAACTCCGTGTCCGCGAGCGCCTCTTCCCGAATCTGATGAAAGAATAATTCGTCCGCCTGCGTAAACTCGGTGCCGAACCGCTCATTGATTCGGTCGATGAGTCGCGAAAGCTCGACCTGCTCGTCTTTGGCCTTGCCGGTTCCAACAGCGGTGGGGCCACTGACGGGAACATTCTCCCCCTGGTCGAGCCGAATGGAGCCATCGCTAATTTTCTGCAACCGGTAAAACTTAAGCGCCACCTCATCGTCGATCACAAACCGCTCGCCATCCGAACGTCGCGGCAATTTTCCGCCGAGAAACCGGGCATAGGAATAGAGTTTCTCCAGGTCGCTATCCTGAAAGGGGATTACCTGAGCCAAAAACCCGTAGAGATTACGAAACGTGTTTAGCAGGCTGCGGAACTCCTCCTGATGCTCTTCGTCAAGCTGGCGAAAGCGGCCCACGGCCGGATCGAGGCAAGCGTTCATCTTGGCATGATCGGTCGGCGAATGAATCTCCTTCGGCTTGAAAAACACCTCGCAAAACGCTTCGACATCATCGCGAAAAATAACCTGCATCGCCTCCAGACTCGATTGCAGCTCGTAAAGCTGGCGCGGGTCGGCTTCTTCGCCGATGACTGTTTGCTCGTAGTAGGGTTTGAAGGCGGTTTGGATATCGTCCGCGTTGTTGACGAAATCCAGAACGAACGTGTCTTCCTTGCCGCTGCAAGTGCGATTCAACCGCGACAGCGTTTGCACGGCCTGTATGCCGTCTAGGCGCTTATCGACATACATCGTATGCAAGAGCGGCTGGTCAAAACCGGTCTGATATTTCTCGGCCACCAACAGAACTTGATATTCCTCGCTCGCGAACTTCTCGGGCAACTCTTTTTCCCGCAGCGGAGCGCCATTTGCCTGCCGGTTCATGTCCGGTTCGGTGTAGGTCACTCCAGGCGCGTCGGGATCTTCGACCGTCCCGGAGAACGCGACCAGCGTTTTGATTTCCTTGTAGCCCTTCTCTTTGATCTGGCGGTCGAACTCCAACTTGTAGCGGACCGCGTGCAGTCGCGAGCCAGTTACCACCATCGCCTTGGCTCGTCCGCCGATTTTGTGGCGGGTGAATGTCCGAAAATGCTCCAACATCACTTCCGTTTTTTGGGCGATGTTGTGAGGGTGCAAACTCATGAAACGGGCCAGCGCCTTGGCCGCTTTGCTCTTGGAGACTTCCGGGTCATCCTCGATCGCCTTCACGAGCCGATAATACGTCTTGTAAGTCGTATAGGTCTTGAGCACGTCGAGGATGAATCCTTCCTCGATGGCCTGTCGCATACTGTAAAGATGAAACGGCTGCGGCTTACCGTCGACGCCTGGCGTGCCGAAGACTTCGAGCGTTTTGTATTTCGGTGTGGCCGTAAATGCGAAGAAACTAATGTTCGGTTGCCGCCCCCGCTTGGCCATGACCTTGAGAATCTCTTCCTCACTGTCGGCAAAACCCTGGGCCTCGGCTTCCTCCTTCGCCTTTTTCTTGATCGCGGCGCCGGCCAGCACTCCCTTGAGTTCCGTGGCGGCTTCGCCCGATTGCGAGCTATGGGCCTCGTCGATGATGACCGCATAGCGGCGCTCGGGCAGGTCCCCAATCTTGTCCGACACGAAGGAGAACTTTTGCAGCGTGGTGATGATGATCGGCGTGGCACTTTTGAGCGCCCCGGCGAGTTGCTCTGAATTCTCGTCAATCTTCTGCACGACGCCTTGCTTGTGCTCGAACTGGTAAATCGTGTCCTGCAACTGTCGGTCGAGAACAAGCCGGTCGGTAATCACCACGACCGAATCAAAGACTTTCGCATCGGCCGCGCTATGCAAGCTCGCCAGCCGATGGGCCAGCCAGGCAATCGAGTTGCTTTTGCCGCTGCCGGCCGAGTGCTGCACCAGGTAATTCTGCCCAACGCCTTTTCCGCGAGCATCTGTCACCAGCGAACGCACAGCGGTAAGCTGGTGATAGCGGGGGAAAATCATCGACTCTTTGCGAACCGTCTTCCCGCCAATCGTTTTCTCATCCTCCTGCAAATGGATGAAACGCCCCAAAATATCGAGCCATGAGTCCCGCTGCCAAACCTCTTCCCACAGGTAAGCGGTCTTGTATCCGGCGGGATTGTCGGGATTGCCGGCCCCGGTTCCTCGGCCTCGATTGAAGGGCAAGAAATACGTCTTGTTGCCCTCCAGCCGCGTCGTCATCCAAACCACGTCGGGATCGACCGCAAAATGAACGAGCGCCCGCCGTTTGAATTCAAAAATTCGTTCGCGGGGGTCGCGGTCGGCCCGATATTGGTGCTTAGCGTGCTCGGCGGTCTGCCCCGTCATCGGATTTTTGAGTTCTGCGGTAGCTACCGGAATACCGTTCAGCGACAAAACGAGATCGATTGAATTCTCGTGTTTGATCGAATAGTGAACCTGGCGCGTGACGGCGAGCCGGTTCGCTTGATACAGCCGCTCAGTATCCGGGTTCAGTCCATGTGCCGGCGCGAAATAGGCCACGCGCACGAGCTTGCCGAAACACTTGAAGCCTTGTCGCAAGACTCCGAGAATCCCAGCTTGACCGGCCAGGGCTTTGGACAAGTCGTCGAGTAATACCGTTTCGGTCGCAGTGCCGTGAAGTTTTTCGAGCGCGTTCCAGGTGTCGGGCTGCGTTTCGCGAACAAATGCAATCGTGTCCGCCGGGAAAATCGCCCGTTCACGGTCGAACGTCGTCGGATCGCCAGGCGAGTAGCCGGCGGTATTCAGTAGGTGATGCTCAAGCGCGGCCTCGAAGGCCCGTTCGCGATGGTCTACGGGCATGGAGACTCTCCACGGTAATGGCGAACGTCAATCTGTCCGGTGACTGCATTCGTAATTAAGGATGCGCGGTATTCGTGAAGCAATAGACCGAAGCGAACCAGTATCCCAGAGCCGATCATGTCGGATCGTAATCCTGCTAGAAGTCGGTCGATTCGTCGAGTCTTGTCAGCCACAAAAGCAGCAATTGTTCGTTGTTCTTCGAGTGGTGGGACAGGGAATTGCACGCTTGCAACTGCGCCGACAGAAAGCCCGAAGCGAGTCACGCCGTTAGCAGCCACCTGAAATTGTTCTGCCACGCCGCCGGACATAAAAGCGCGGAAAAGGTATTCGGGGAGGACTTCCATTGGAAAGGCTCGGACTTGAGCAAGATGATAACCGCATGCGACGTTTTCAAAATCCTGCGTGACAAAGGCAGGGACTGCAATATCATTCCATTCTTCCGAATCTTTAGTGATAAGCACGTCGCCGTAGCGAAGCCCGAACTTGTTAAGTTCTTGCTTCGTGGCCGTTGCTTCCATGAAGTCGATTGATGGTGTGATGTACTCGTTCTTGTAAACGTCGACATAATTACACAACAAAACGGGGAGTTCTCCTTCTTCTGATTTCTTGTCGACGTTACTAGGCTGGATGTTCGCAATGAACTTCAACTTCCGCTTCTTCCAATGGCGGGGAAGTCTCCCAAGCCATAGAGAATCGGAGTCTGCGTAGTCCTCATAGGGAGAGTGGAGGCCACCGATTGCCCGTTCCTCAATTGCTGAAAATGGCACTTCCGATGATTCACGAGTGACTTCCATCAACATGCGAACAATGTCAGTTTCAAGATGTGCAATGTCTGTCTCGATCTCTTCCAGAGTCCGGGGCGGGACATACTTGTAAAAACGCCGCGTGAGCGGAATTTCGTAGCCGATGCGGCCGACCTGGCCATCCTTTTCGTCTCGCTTACTTTCGTCGATCCAGGCATCGGGCACGTGCGGCCGAACCTCGCGGTCGAAATACTCCCGAACGTCCTCCTTCAAGGGAACGTTTTCGTAGTCGCGTAATTCCGTATCTGGCTCGGGGTTCCCTTCTTTGTCGCGGCAAATGTCGGCTTTCGCGTCGCGCTCCGAAAGCGCCGCGAGAATCGCCTTCTTGATCGGTGCCGCGAGCTTCAGGCCGCTACGATCGAAAGCAGTTTCAAGGTCGGCGTTGAACGCTTCGCGATCTTGGTAAACTCGCTCAGCATCGAACATCCCGAGCGCCGCGAGAATGGCTTCTTGCTGCTCTCGGCCGGCGGCTTCCTCCTTGGCCACTTGCTTCTTGTCTTTCTTCTTGCTCTTGGCCATGTTTTGGAACGCCGAAGCCTCGCGTAAGCGTTCGATCCGTTCCGGAGCAGCCTGGAAGTTCAACCGCAACGGTCGCTCGACCGTGATTTGCCGAAAGCCGAAATCGGCATTGTCGAAAACCTTGCTGACGATAAAGTCATCGTCTTGAGCGTGGCCGTTCTGCCCATTGGAGCCAGTGGCAACCAGCCGCCGGGTTTCGCCGTCTCGAAAGGCGCCATAGATGCGGGTGATGTCGGCAATTTGCTCTTCGGCAATTTCGTTCCGCTTATTGTTCAGACTCTTCCGCATCTTCCGAGAAAGCTGCACGGCATTGACGAGTTGCACCTTGCCGCGGCGGGCCTTGGCCTTGCGGTTGGTAACAATCCAGACATAGGTAAAAATGCCCGTGTTGTAAAAGAGCTGGTCGGGAAGGGCGACGATTGCTTCGAGCCAATCGTTTTCGATGATCCAACGGCGGATTTCGCTTTCGCCGCTCCCAGCGTCACCAGTGAACAGAGGCGAACCGTTGAATACAATGCCAATCCGGCTGCCGCCGTCTTTGACGGCCTTCATTTTAGAAATCATGTGCTGAAGAAACAGGAACGAGCCGTCATTGATGCGCGGCAGGCCGGCGCCGAAGCGACCATCAAGTCCCTGTGTTTCGTGCTCCTTACGAATGCCCTCTTCATCGGGCTTCCACTCGACGCCAAACGGCGGATTGGCCAACAGGTAGTCGAATCGCTCGCGAGAGAAACCATCCTTGGTGAAGCTGGAACCAAAAACGATATGGTCGATATTGTGCCCTTTGATGAGCATGTCAGACCCGCACACGGCATACGACTCGGGGTTGTGATCCTGGCCAAACACTTCGAGCCCGGCATCGGGGTTCAGTTCTTGTAGATACTCGTCGGCCACCGCCAGCATTCCGCCGGTGCCGCAGGCGGGATCAAACAGCGTGCGGACAATTCCTTTTTTGACGAGCAAGTCGCGGTCGGGAGTAAACAGGAGATTGACCATCAACCGGATGACTTCACGGGGAGTGAAATGGTCACCGGCAGTTTCATTGGCGGCTTCATTTCCCCGTCGAATCAATTCCTCGAATATGTAGCCCATCTCAATATTCGAGACGCGGTCAGGGTGCAGGTCGAATTCGGCAAACTTCGAGACAACGAGAAACAGTCGGTCGTTCTCTTCGAGCCGGGCGATTTCGGGCTCGAAGTTAAACTTCTCGAAAATCTCGCGAACCTTGCTAGAGAAGCCTTTGAGATACGCTGTAAGATTAGCGGCGATCTTGTCAGCGTCCCCCTTCAGCTTTTGAAAATCAAGTTTGCTGGTGTTGTGGAATGACGCCTTGGCGACACGGTTGAGAATTGGCTCGGCGTTGGCGACTTTGCCCCCTTTAAGTTCCGCCGCTTTTGCGAGCACCTTTTCTTTTGTCGGCTCCAGTACGCAATCGAGCCGGCGCAATACAGTCAGTGGCAATATTACCCTGCCGACTTGATGGTCCTTGTACGGCCCTCGAAGCAGTTCCTTGAGACTCCATATAAAATTGACCTTGTCACTGAATTGATTCACTGGCGGGAGATCTCCTATGGATTGGCGGGTGGCATTCGAGGATTACGTCAATGGGACAGTTGCCGCAATCGAAGCCACGATTTTAGGTCCGCGGAGGCGCTGACTCCAGGGCAATCTTTCATCAAGCACAACCGCCGAAAGGGGTTAGATCGTGATGCGCTCAACGATGTTCCGGGTTATGCGGCGTTGCCGGCGGTCGTAAAGCCGGGTCGTGCGAGGGTCGGCGTGGCCGGCAAGGTGCTGCACGTCTTCGAGCGTTGCCCCGTGCGTCAATAAATCAGTGATCGTGGCGACGCGGAATGAGTGCGGCGACAAGTGGCCGGGCAAGCCTGCATCGGCCAATCGCCGCTTGACCATCTGCCCAAGGTCAATGGCCGTCATGGCACGAACGGAAAGCTGCCGGGTTCGGCGTATCGCCGTGCGGAACAGCGGGCTCGTCGGGACGGCATCGCGCAAACCGGCGGCGTCGAGGTATTCGAGAATAAACGCTTCGAGATCGGCACGAACGGGAATCTCGCGATCCTTGCCTCCCTTCTCGCGGAAGCGAAGCGCCCAATGGCTGCCGTCGTGGCGAAAGTCTTTGATGCGAAGCTTGGCGACGGCGCCAACACGGGCCGCGGTGTAAATCATAATGCCGACCGCGGCACGGTCCCGCAGACCGACCACGTGCGAAACATCCATTGAACGAATCAGTGCCCGGGCCTGTTCCGGGGAGATCTCAGGCGTCTTGCCCTCGACGGCTTGTTGTCGAGGGCCGCGAACCGATGCCGCCGGATTTAGAATCACGACGTGCCGCAAAACAAGCCGGTCGAAAAATCGCCGCAAGCCCGCGAGGTGTAGTTTTTTGGTCGCCGGGCCGATTTCGAGTTGGTCGAGATAATCGCCAACCATTGCCGGCGTAATGGCCACGAGCGCCACCGCTCGGGCTTCGGTCCATTCCAGAAATTGCCGAACCGCCTGGGCGTAGGCTTTCCGAGTGTGGGGATTTCTGATTTCGGCTCGAAAGAATTCGTCCCAAGCAAATCGGGCCGCGTCGCCAGCCTGAGCAACGATTGCCGGCAAGTCATCATGCCGGACATTTGCCGGCAACTTGCCCGCAACCGCCGGAAGGGATGTCTTCGCCTGTCTCGCCATGTCCTCTTCTGGCACGGAAGTTAGCCGAAGACAACGTCCTTTGTCAGCGGCTAAACTGCCGCATCGGCAGCCCTCAACCACGTAACAAAGTGAGTTATCACGCAAGGCATTTTGGTATATTCTCTAGCTGGGCGCTGAGAGAATTCGGGTGCCAGTATTTGCTAACAACAAGATCGGGATTCGGTTCACAGTCATGGGGCAAAGAAGGTTTCCAAAACCAATCGCTCAACCAATACACTCCCCAGATCTCGACTCAATAGGGGGCTTATAGAAATGGCTCGGCGGTGTTTTTTCAGTTTCCACTATCAACGGGATGTCTGGCGCGCCCATCAGGTGAAAAATGGGTGGGTGACAAGGGATCGCGAAGATGCGGGCTTCTTTGATGGCAGCGTGTTCGAGTCTAAAAAACGCGCAGGAGACGAAACCCTGAAGCGATTCTTAACCGACGCGATCAAGGGAACGAGCGTCGTATGCGCGTTGGTTGGTGCGGAAACGGCTCATCGCCGATGGGTGCGATATGAGCTAGTTAGAGGATTCGAGCAGGGAAAAGGATTGCTGGCTGTGCGCATCCACGGCCTTCAAAACCAGCAAAAGCAGACCGACTTTTCTGGACCGAATGTATTGGATTACCTCGGCTACGAACTAGATACTAGTGCAGACTCGATCCGCTTCAAAGAATTTGATGGGTCCGCTTGGAAATGGTTTTCCGATTTGCCTTCGATGAAGTACTCGGCGTTGCCCTACGTCCTGTCATCCACAAATGCGACTTTTAGCAACAAGTTCAGCACATACGATTACGTCGCCGGAAATGGCTATGCGAACATCGGCAGTTGGATTGAAAGTGCAGCGGCCTCAGTAGGCCGGTGAAGGCCCTCTATGCCGTCCCACTCGCTAAAACATTTCTACGAAACCTATCTCTCGGCCCTTGAGGCGGGCGACGCGGCACTTTTTGTCGGCGCGGGCCTATCTCGCGCGAGCGGGTTTGTCGATTGGAAAGAGTTGATGCGCGATATCGCGGACGATATCGGCCTCAGCGTGGACCGCGAAAGCGACCTAATTGCCATTGCCCAATATCACGTAAATACCAAGCGCAAACGGTCGGCTTTGAATCAAAAGCTGCTCAAGGAGTTCACCAAAGACGCGGCAATCTCCGAGAATCACCGGCTCATTGCCAGCCTTCCCATACCGGCGATCTGGACGACAAACTATGACACATTGCTGGAAGACGCCTTTCGTGAGGCGCACAAAAGGCCCGACGTAAAGTCAACCCAAGCCAATCTTGCCCAATCGCTGCCACGCCGCGATGTTTCGATCTACAAAATGCACGGGGACATTTCCCAACCGCAAAATGCCGTCCTGACCAAGCACGATTACGAGGTATACAACACAAATCGGGGCCTATTCACGGAAAAGCTGCAAGGCGATTTGGTGTCCAAAACATTCTTGTTTCTTGGATTCAGCTTCAGCGATCCGAATATCGATTACGTGCTCGCACGGCTACACGTGTTTCTCGATCAGGATGTCCGCGAGCATTTTTGCGTAATGAAGCGACCGAGCCGGCCAAGGGGCAAAGGAAAGCGGCTTGCGGAATACGAATACGAGGCCCGGAAGTTCGACCTGCGAGTAGCCGATTTGAGCCGCTACGGAATTACAACGCTCGAAGTCGATGATTACGCAGAAATTAGCGAAATACTCACGACCCTAAATCAGCTTGGTCATCGGAAGGATATTTTTGTTTCGGCCAGTGCCCACGATTTCGAACCACTTGGGCGAGACCGAATCGACGAGATCGCACGGCGGCTTGGAAGCGAGATCATCAAGCGAGGTTACAGCCTGGTATCGGGATTTGGCCTCGGCATTGGCAGTGCCGTAGCGATGGGGGCGATGGAGTCGCTCTTTGAGGAAGAGTCTGAGCAACAAGACCGCAGAGTCATTCTTCGGCCGTTTCCGCAGGTCACCCCGAAAGGATTGAGCAATGAGACGTTCCAAACCAAATACCGCGAAGCCATGTTGGCTCAGTCTGGCGTTGTGATTTATCTCTGCGGGAACAAGCGTAATGGGCGGAAAGGCGGAGTCATTCAATCGCCCGGCGTGATGGAAGAATTCAAAATAGCGACAAAGAAAGGCCTGTGCCCAATTCCAATTGGCTGCACCGGCCACGCAGCATTATCGATTTGGAAGACCGTATCGGGAAACCCTAAAAAGTATTTTCGATCACCGGCCAAGGTCCAGGCACACTTGAAGGCGCTCGGCAACGCCAAAAGCTCGGATGATCAAATCGTCCGCGCGGTATTCGGAATCGTCGACGAATGGAATTCGGACTAAGCGGAATCTCCAGACCGGGCGATGGCGTTGGGTTGGCCCGGCATTAGCAGTCGCAGCATGGCACTTATCGCCAAGTCGAGTCCCCGAATGGCACGATAGAAAAGTTCAACTCGTGTCGTTTCATCCCGATTGTTATTATCGCAAGTCGTTACTATAAAACAACTTGTGCCGTGCATGGCGACAGGCAAGATTCCTGTCGCCCCGGCGTTCAGATGCATCATGACACCGTCGAGGGATTCCAAAGAAATTCACTCTGCGTTTGGAGTTGCTCATCGCTGGTGATTTCTTTTCGGGCGATCGACGTGCGTTCGCCACCGCATAAAATGCAGCGCCGCACATGTCGCAATCGACGCAGCTACTGGCACCCATCGTGCCCCGAGACGAGTCAGCGTAGTGATTACGATTGGCTAACAAGTCGGGGTCGGTCACGCGCAAGTATTGCCGAATTCTGCACCGGCCTTCGTCGCGAAAAACGATCGGTTTCTCGGGGTGTCCGAGAAAAGGATCGAATTCTTGAGAAACGGCCGAGGGTCTTTTCGGTTTGGCTTGGAATCGGGCCTTCCCCTCCAAGGCCGCCCACCAAGGAGAGCGACATCCGCCCACCGATTATCGACTCCCGACCTTTCGACCCTTTTTCCACTGCAGGGAGCCGCCGTGTCAGGGCCCAGTCTGTTGCACGATCCACTCGCCGATGAACGCAAGCGCCTCGGGCGCGATCGTCTCTTCGATCTGGCCATATTCAGATGGCGACCCGGTTTTGGAGTGTTGCAACAGGTGGTTCAGCCCCGCGAACTCGCGTAGCGTATACTTCGCGTTGCCGCCGGACTTGAGCGCCTTCTCGATCTCCGGCAGGTTCTGGCCCGGCGGAACTTGCAAGTCGCGCTCGCCGATCACGGCCAACACTCGGCAACGAACCTTGGCCAGCGCCGGCCGCGGATCGTACGTGAGAAAGTAGCGAAACCACGGCGTCAGCAACTCGCGCGACTGTGCGACGCCCAGCTTGCCCGCCGCTTCGCGCTGATCCTCCGGCAATTCGGCCGACGCCGCGGCGATCAATTCGGCCAGCTTCTTCGTCGTCGCGGCGTCGTCGCGCGCTCCTACCGTGGGCTTCGCCGTCGCCTGGCGATCAAAGTCCTTGACTACGGCAAACATATCCTCCTGCAGTTTGCGCTGCTTTGCCACGGCCTCGTGCGACGCCGCTGCCGCGCGCATGATGAGCCCACCTTGCGCGTACAGAATTTCTTCACCCGTTACCCCCGGTCCCGCGATTAGCACGATAAAGGCGATGTCGCCAGAGCGCGCCGCGGCCGCCGGCGCGATTAGTCCTCCCTCGCTGTGTCCCACCAGGCCGATGCGACGCGGGTCGATTTCTTTGCGCGACTTGAGAAACTCGACCCCTACAAGTGCGTCGCCAACCAGATCCTCGGTCGTCGACTTTGGCAGGCTGCCGGTTGAGCCGCCGACACCGCGATCGTCAACGCGCAACACCGCGATGCCGCGCCGAGTTAAATTGTCGGCCAGGACGAGAAATGGCTTGTGTCCCAGCAGGGATTCGTCCCTGTCCTGCGCTCCAGAGCCCGTTATCAACAGCACGGCCGCGCAGGGAGAATTTGTGCGAGGCAACGTGAGAGTGCCTGCCAGCTTAACGCCCGCCTGCCGGTTTTCGTAGACGACTTCCTCCTCGTCATACGGGTATGGCTTTGCGGGCACTTGCGGCCGTTTGAGCGCGGCAACTTTGTCGATCGGCAATAGCACCAGCGGTGTGGCTCGGCCGACTTGAGTCCATGTGCCGACTGACCCCCTCCCGATTTCAGTACCAGTGTCTGTGAGAGAATCGGTTCTTGTTTAGTTCGCGTGTTGCGTCGGAGGGAGGGGCGCAGCCCCGACTGGAGACGCAACACGCGACGCGGTCGGGAA
>Ga0163144_10008043_pt1 | contig 22905 bp, 18 predicted proteins | sample OliLak19BULKMAT1_FD_123175 | JGI IMG/M metagenome (GOLD analysis project Ga0163144, IMG submission 123175) | Freshwater microbial mat bacterial communities from Lake Vanda, McMurdo Dry Valleys, Antarctica - Oligotrophic Lake LV.19.BULKMAT1 | ecosystem: Environmental > Aquatic > Freshwater >...
CACGGGTTGAGAAGACAACCCAGGCCATGTCGGCCTCGCAGAGAAACTGGGGAATGGTGAAATGTCCAAACTGAAACGCGTTAGCCTGATGAGTGTTGCCGCCTGCGCCCTGATTGCGCCGGTTGCCTTGGGTCAGGGCAGTGACTTCTTTAGCCGCGACAAGTACGAGTCCGTGCGTGAGCGTGCGCAGCCGGAATTTGATCCGGAACCGATCCGCCTTGGCACATTCGTCGTCCGTTCGATGGGTGAAGCTGGCCTCGTCTCGAATGACAACGTGTTCGCGACGTCCGGCAACGAACAGTCCGATATCGTCGCCCGCGTCGGCGCCGACGTGTCGGGCACGACCGACTGGAGCGTCCATGCCCTCGGCTTCGACGCCTCGGCCTATCGCAACCAGTATCTCGATCTCAGCGATGAATCGACCACCGACCTGACCGCCCGCCTTCGCGGCCGCGTCGACGTCACCCGCGCCTTCTCTGTTGGCGGCGCCGTGTTCGCCGAAGACCGCGCCGAGCCGCGGACCGATTTCGTCAACGCTTTCAGCGCTGATCGCCCGATCCAGTACACCCGTACGGGCGTGCAGGTTGATGCCGACTATCAAAGCGACCGCGTCCGCTGGAACAACAGCCTGACGACGAGCGACGAAAACTACGAAGACAGCGAAGCACTCGGCACCGGTCTGAACATCGACCAGGACTACCGCGACCGCACTGTCCTGCAGGGCCGCTCGCGCCTGTCCTACGCCGTCTCGCCGAACCTGGCCGTCTTCGGGCAGGGCACCTTCGGTCAGAGCGAATATGACACGACCCAGATCTTCGGCGGCCTGCCGCGCTCGCGCGACTCCAGCGGCTACACCATCTCCGGCGGTGTCGACTTCGAACTCACGGCGCTGGTGCGCGGTGACATCGCCGTCGGTTATCTGAACGAAGACAAGGACGACGACTTCTTCGCCGACGTCAGCGGTCTTTCGGTCGATGCGAAGATGGAATGGTTCCCGACGCGTCTCACCACGGTCAACTTCAATGCCGGCCGCCGCGTGGTGGATATCGGTGCTTTCGACTCGCCGAGCGCCGTTGAAACACGCTTCGGAGCCGGTGTTGACCACGAACTGCGCCGCAACATTATCCTTTCGGGTTATGCCGGTATATCCAACTACGAGTACGAGGAAATCGACCGCAAGGACGAAAATCTGGAATTCGGTGCCGTGGCGACGTATAAGATGAACAAGCGCCTGCATTGGGAAGTCTTCGCGCGCAACCGCGACCGCGATGTCTCGGGCACTGCCATCTTCGGCGATCCGTCCTATGGGCAGACGCAGTTCGGCATTGGCCTGAAACTCTTCCCGTAACTTTTCCTGCTTTCCGGGAGCCGGCAATCGCGCCGGCTCCCGGTCCTTCATTACAGAGGCCGTGCCTTGTCCAAAACCTTCTCGTTCGAACTTCCGACCAACATGTCCGCCCCCGGCGGAGACAACATGCCGTCGCCGCCTCTCGACCTGAAGGCGTTGATCGGCGTTGTATATCGCCGCTTCTGGATGATCCTGGCCGGATTCTTGACGACGTTTGGCATCATAGCCTTCGTGACCTTCAACCAGACGCCGATCTATCAGGCCGAAACCGTGGTGCAGCTCGATACCGAGCAGAAGAACGTGATCGACCTCGGCGCGATCTTCTCCGGGCTTGGCGGAAACACCGCCGTCGTTGACACCGAAGTGCTCGTGCTGGGCTCGAAGTCTTTGCTCACACGCGTCGCGGTCCAACAGGGACTCGTCGAAGACCCCGAATTCAATCCATCACTGCTGCCGCCCAAGAAGGGGCTGCTTTCGCCGGTCCAGGGCGTTGTGCGAGCCGTTACCGGCGCCAAACCGCCTGCGGATCCGTTTGAAGGGATGACGCCTGAGCAGAAGGATGCCGCGCTCCTGGAATCTGCCGTCGGCATCCTCAGCGACAAGGTTTCCGTCAGCCGCGTCGGCACGACTTACCTGATCACCGTGACCGTCTCGAGCGTCTCGCCGGAAACGGCTGCACGTCTGGCGGACGAGATTGCCGAACAGTACCGTGTCCAGCAGCTCGAAGAAAAGTTCGAAGCAACCCGCAAGGCCACCGAATGGCTGTCTGAGCGCGTGTCGGGCCTGCGCGAGGAAGTCGAAGAAAAAGAACGCCGCGTCGAGAGCTACCGCGCCGAGTCCGGCCTGCTCGCCGCCCAGGGCGCGACGCTGACCGAACAGCAGATCGCCTACCTGACGACCCAGAAGGCCACTCTGCAGCTTGACCTCGACCGCGCCCGTGCCCGCGCCGAAAGCGTGCGCCGCCAGATGGCGAGCGGCGCCGGAGCTGATGGCGTGACGGAAGTTCTCCAGTCCCAGGTGATCTCCGACCTCAAAACCCAGCGCGCGATCATCAATCGCCGCGTGTCCGAACTCGAAACAAAGCTTGGCCCTCAGCACCCCGAACTGATCAGCGCCCGGAACGAAGCCGCTGACATTGATCGTCAGATCAATGCGGAAGTCTCCCGCATCGCCGGCAACATCGAGAATGAGCTGAAGGTCGCCCAGGCTCAGATCAGCTCGATCCAGGGCGAAATCGGCCGCTCCACCTTTGAGCTGCGCGGCAACAACCAGGCGCTGGTGCGTCTGCGAGAACTTGAGCGCGACGCCGACACCAGCCGCATCCTGCTCGAGGAATTCCTGACCCGCTCCAAGCAGACCGGCGAGCAGGACGCGCTGATTACCGCTGACGCCAACATCCTGTCGCGCGCCTCGGTCCCGGACTCGCCCAGTTCGCCCAAGAAACTGCTGAACCTGATCATCGGCTGCCTGCTCGGCGCCATCATCGGCGGCGGCCTCGCGCTGCTGGCTGAAATGTTCGACATGAAGATCAGCTCGACCGAAGACGTTGAGCGCAAGCTCGGCGCCAATCCGATCGGTTCCGTGCCGCTGATCCGCACCGCCAGCTTCCTTGGCCTGTCGCAGACCAACCCGGCCGATTATCTGGTCGAGAATCCGCTCTCCGCCTACGCCGAAAGCATACGCTATCTGCGCGCCGCCATCGCTTTCTCGGATCTCGACAGCGAGACCAAGACCGTTGCCATCTGCTCGTCGCTTCCCGACGAAGGCAAGACCAGCCTGACGCTCTCGCTGGGCCGCATGTCGGCGATGTCGGGCTCGCGCACGCTCGTCATCGACGGCGACTTCCGCCGCCGCCAGCTGACCGAAACCGCCGGCCTCAAACCGGACATCGGCTTCGTCGAACACCTCTTCGGCGCAGGCCAGCTCTCAGATGCGATCGTCAAGGATCGCAAGACGATGCTCGACATCCTGCCGCTCTCGCAGAACGGCCACACCCCGCATGACGTGTTCGGCACGCGCGCGTTCGACGACCTCCTGCAGCGCCTGCGCTCGATGTATGACCTGATTCTGATCGACACCGGCCCGCTGCTGCTGATGGCAGAAGCGCGCGTGGTGGCCGGCAAGGCCGACAAGACCATCCTGGTTGTCCGCTGGCGCCACTCCGCCCGCTCGGCCGCCCGCCAGTCGCTGACGCTGCTGCGCAACTTCAAGGCCGATGTGCTGGGCGTGACCCTGAATATGGTCGACCTCACCCGCCGCCGTCACCACCGCGACCCCGGCGCGACCTACAAGGCCTACCGCAAGTATTACCAGATGGACGAGAAGCCCTCGCTCTTCAATTGGGGCGGCGACAAGAGCAAGTCCAAGACGAACTCGAAAGGCCTCAAAGGCACGGTGGCCGTCCAGGTTCCGCCGACCAAGGCTACGGGCCGGAGCGAGCCGGTCGACCGGATTTCCGCAGAGTAAGCGGGGCCAGCGTGGATTTCGGGCATTGCTTCGTAGACGGAGCAATGCCCTTTTCATGACAGGGCAGACAGGACGCGCAGGATGACCCGGATCGCATTTTTCGGTCATGACGCCGCCGACGCTGCCGTGCGCCGCCGCGTTCGCGGTTTCCTGGATGATGGCCTGGATGTTACCGGGTTCATGATGCGCCGCCGCGATCCGGGCACGCTCGACTGGGACAATGTGGACCTCGGCGAAACGCGGGACGGCGCCTTCGTGCAACGTATCCGGCAAGTCTTTGCGGGTGCGCGCCTGGCGGCCGCGAACCGCGGAAAACTGGCCAGCGCGGATGTGATCTACGCCCGCAATCTCGACATGCTGGCCTGCGCATTCCTCGCGAAGCGCCATGCCGGACTGGATACGCCGGTCATCTATGAAAGCCTCGATGTTCACCGTTTGCTGACGCGGCCGGACGTCATCGGCAAAGCGATGCGTTGGCTGGAACATAGCCTGCTGAAGCGGACGGCGGGCCTCGTCGTGTCTTCTCCGGGCTTCATCCGCAACCATTTCGAGAGGCACTACGCGGGCGATTACCGCGCCTTCCTCGTCGAGAACCGCCTGGCCCCGGGCGCGGCGTACGGCGCGCGGCCAGAAGTTCTCGCGCCCGATGCCACCAGCGCCGCCAAACCGCTGCGCCTCGGCTGGGTAGGCAACCTGCGCTGCAAGCGGTCCTTGGAACTCCTTTGTCAGTTGGCGGATCAATTTCCGGATCAGCTTGAAGTGCGCCTGCACGGCGTGCCGTCACGTACGGAGATTCCGGTTTTCGAACCTCTGATCGATGCGCGGCCAAACATGACCTTCTTCGGCCGCTATCGCTCGCCGGAAGATCTGGCGGGCATCTACGACAAACTTGATGTTGTCTGGGCCGGTGACTTCATGGAAGCCGGTTACAATTCCGTCTGGCTGTTGCCAAACCGCATCTATGAAGGCGGATACTACTGCACGCCTTCCATCGCGCCCTCAGGCACCGAAACGGCGGCTTGGATCGCCCGTCACGACTGCGGCTTCCTCATCGACGAGCCGCTGGATCGTTCGCTGCCGGATCTTTTCCGCCAATTGATGGCGGACCGGCACCCGATCGCTGCGCGGGCCGGAGCGCTCGCGCGTTTGCCGGATGATACGTTCATCCAGCCGCGGGGATTTCTCGCCGAAATAGTGGCGCGAAGCCTTGCGGAAAATACCGCAGCCTGACGATCATTAAGCCGCCACACCGCGGTCGCACGCCAAAAAAATTCGAACTGCGGCACCCTGAGGGTGCACGAATATTGTGCAGCTCACTCGCAACTGGCCGAAAACTCCAAATCTCACAAAGGCAAAACATGCCCCGGTGCATCAGCGGGCACACGGCTCCGCGCAGCGGAGAATCATCAATGGTCCAAAGCTCGCCGGATTTGTGCCTGATTCCACCGATAATCTTCATCTCACGTTCAGTATCACGCCGCGTTCCGCTTAAACGCCACGTTAAGTCTTGCACGCTTTAGTGGTCCGAGATGCCGAGTACCGATCCCATGATTCCAGTAGATAGCCGCGTTTTCAGTTCGCAAGTCAGGATGCCCGCACGGGCAGACCAAGTCGTCATGAACGATTACAGCGAAGGCAAATGGCCTGTCTGGCTGAGGCTCGTGACAATCATCGGGCTCAGCGCAGGTCTCTGGGCAGCGATCATCTGGGGCGCCGTTTCCGTTTTCGGCTGACGCGCCGTCCGCAAGCCAGAACGTATAGCTGGCGACGCGGACCAGACTTTGCATATAGACAATCATAAGTGTGGGCGTGCCGGTTTGGGCGCGCCATTTCGATTTGTGCTCAGGAGGCCTCGTCATGCCAGGAAAACTGTTGGTCACGGGCGGGGCGGGCTATGTCGGCAGTCATTGCTGCCGCGCCTTTGCGGAAGCAGGCTGGCAGGTCACCGTGTTCGACAACCTGTCCACGGGCTGGCGCGACCTGGTGAAGTGGGGGCCTCTGTTCGAAGGCGATCTTCAGAACCCGGCCGATCTTGAAGCTGCGTTCGCGCAGGTCAAACCGGACGCCGTGGCGCACTTTGCCGGCTCTGCGCTCGTCGCCGAATCCGTCCGTGAACCGTCGATCTACTACCGCAACAACACGTTCGCGACGCTCAACCTGCTCGAAGCGATGCGCAAGCATGGCACCGGCTATCTCATCTTCTCTTCGACTTGTGCCACTTTTGGAAACGCAACCAGCGAGACGATCGACGAGACGCATCCGCAGAATCCGATCAATCCCTATGGCATGTCGAAACTGATGGTGGAGCGCATCCTCAGCGATTTCGACAAGGCCCACGGCATCCGCTCGATCCCGCTGCGCTACTTCAACGCTGCCGGCGCGGACCGCGACGGCAAGACCGGCGAGCGCCATGCCTGCGAAACGCATGTGATCCCGCTGGCGCTGAAAGGTGCCTATGACGAAGGCTATGAATTCACGATCCTCGGCAGCGATTTCGACACGCCGGATGGCACTGCAATCCGCGACTACATCCATGTCGAAGACCTCGCCGAAGCGCACCTGCGCGCGCTGAACGCGCTGGAGCACGGCGCCGCTTCGGCCGCCTACAACCTCGGCACCGGGCGCGGCACCAGCGTGGCCGAAGTCGTCGCCGCCGTGGAGCGCGCGACCAACCGCAAGATCCCGCGCCGTTACGGTCCGCGCCGTCCCGGCGATCCGGGCCGCCTGATCGCGCTGCCCGACAAGGCAAAACGCGAACTTGGCTGGGTCGCCAGCCGCTCCGGCATCGACAACATCATCCGGACAGCGCTGGCCTGGCATGAGGCCGACTGGGCCCATGAGCACGTCGAACATGCGGCCAGCTAAAAATGCGCAACAGCTGCGCGATGTAAGATGATGGACACCCCGCTCCCTTCAGACGCACAGAGGCCAACAGGCGCCGGGGCAAGCCCCGCAGCGCCCAAGCTCACCGTCATCATCGGCTGCTACAACTATGGCAGGTACCTGCCTGCGGCGATCGACAGCGTGATATCTGAAAACGTCGGCTCACAGATCATCGTTGTGGATGATTGTTCGACTGACAATTCCCGGGACGTGATGCGCGCCTATGGCAGCCAGATCACCCCGATCTTTCAGCCGGTAAACCAGGGTGTCGCCGCCAGCTTCAATGCCGCCTTCGCGCAGGCGACCGGCGATCTCGTCTACTTCCTCGACGCCGACGATTTCGTGCTGCCGGGCGCCTTGAAACAGGCGCTGTCCCACTACGAGCCCGGCGTGCTGATCTATCACTACCGGATGCGCTATTCCGACGAGACGGGCGCGCTCGCAGGCATTCACCCGGCGCCGCAAACTCCGCTCGCGGCAGGCGACATTTCCCGCCAGCTACGCGAGCAGGGGCGCTACGCGACCAACGTGACGTCCGGCCTGATCTTCGCCCGCGAGGGCCTTGAGAAGGTCATGCCGATCAGTACGGAGCAATACCGCATCAGCGCCGAAGGCTATCTCGTATCGGTGATCCCGCTGTACGGTCCAACGCGCGCCTATGAAGATACGCTCTCGGCCTATCGTCTTCACGCCGCGCAAAACTGGAAATCGCAGCCGGATTTCGGCGCCCGCGCCCGCAAGGGTCTGCAGCACGATTTCCATCGCTATGAGGCGATCCGCGATCATGCCGGCCGGCTGGGTCTACCGGTCGCTCCAACGCTTGGCGATGCAGACCTCCTGCATCTCAACGACCGGCTCATCTCTCTGTCTTTTGCGCCGGACCATCACCCTGTCGCCGGCGATTCCATCGGCCGTGTCGTGAAGCTTGCCAAGTCCGTGGTCCTGGAGGGCGAGGGCGCGCGCGCCCGATCAGCCCGCGAGGCCTGGTGGACGATCATGGGTCTCGCCCCCGCCGGACTTCGCCGCCAGCTCCTGCGCTGGAAGATGGACCCGCAATCGCGTCCGGCCTGGCTGGCCTCTTCCGGCCGTTTCCTTCGCAAGCGGCTGGGCGTCGTCCTGCGCTGACGCGTCAGCGCACGTCGAACTTGTCGGTCTTGCGCTCCCCCAGCAGCATGCGCTGCTCCAGACGCCGCCGCAGCGCGGCGTAATACGCCTCCAGAAACACCAGGTCGGTCTCGCCGTCCGTCCGTACCCAGCTGATCTTGGCGCGGATGCGGGTCGCCACCTGCGCCTTGATTTCGGGTGTGGACTGGCGAAGCACGTCTTCCAGCACATGCAGTTCGTGGATGCCGTAGGCTTCCGTCTGCGCCGTCGTGAAGGCAAACCGCGACGAGACATCCGGCCGCGCCGCGCTCGAGGTGATGTCGTCCATCAGTTTCGCCTTGGGCGCCTTGATCACCCAGGTGCCGGCAATCAGGTCGCCGACGCGCATCTTGTCCTTGTTGAAGATCGGGAACAGCAGAAACACGCCAGACCAGAGCAGGCCGAACAGCGCCATCCAGGCACCGAACTGGTCGCCCCCCATCAGCGCGAACTGGAAGGGCAGGCCGATCTCGATTTCGCGAATAAAGTTGCGCGCCAGCACGGAGTTGGCGGTCAGCCGCTCGCCATCGCGCGAGGCAACGCGCAGCCCCAGTATGCGCTTGCCGGGCGTTGCCGCGCGCTGCCCGATCTCGAAGAAGATGTAATAGAAGTTACGCACAAAGAAGAAGAACACGAGCCAGAAGGCAAATGCGATATTGGCGCTACCCGGGCTGAGCGCCCCAGCCACGAAGGAGAGCCCGAGCAGCGTGGCAATCACGATCGCCCACTGGATCGCGATGTCGATCATGAGCGCGCCCGCGCGCTCGGACGCGCTGCCGAGCTTCAACTGGATCGCCGCGCCCTCGGGCGTCACGAGCCGCCGCACCATCTTGGCAACGCGCATTTCCTCCGCCAGCCTCGCGCGGCGCTGCACGGCGGCCTCCATGCTGATGCCGGGGCGGCGGCCGGTGTTGACCGGCTTGAGGGGCGGCGTGGCGGTCATGCGTCCGGCGCTTTCCGCGGCGCATAGAAATACACCAGCCACATCACCAGCGTACTGCCGGCAACGCCGTAGCGCACAGTGTCGGAATTGATCAGCTGACGGCCGAAGCCTTCCAGCAGCGCCGCGATGATCAGCATGATGACGCAGCCCATCGCCATCGTCGCCGCCTTCTGGCCCGCCGCCCGCGCCGAGGCGAGGCGGGTTCGCCCGCCTGGGAAGGCCACCGCGCCGCCGATCACGAAGCCCGCCGCGCCGGCAAGGACGATGGCGAACAATTCGGTCACGCCATGGATCATCAGCCAGCCGGTGAATTCATACCCGAGGCCCTTGTCCCAGAAAACAGCATACAACGAGCCGATCATCACGCCGTTGTAAACAAGCAGCCAGGCTGTCGGGATGCCGAAGGCAAACCCAAGCGCGAAGGCGAACAAGGCGATCTGCGCGTTGTTGTTGAACAGGAAGCTCGAAAACGCCGAGAGCTCTCCGTCTCCGGTCGTGCCTTCATCAGTATAGATCGTACTTCGCAGATACTCGATCGTCGCGTCGGGATTCCGGTCATCGAACATGCTCTGGCCATGGAAGGTCCAGAACCACTCCATGTCCTGCAGGCACAGAAAGAACGCAAGCGCCCAGCCACCGAAAAAGAAGAAGGCCGAAAGCAATGTCGTCCAGACAGACTGGCTGACCGCGGCCGGCCAATCGCGCCGCAGGAACTGCATCATGCGCTCGCCCAGCGTCGTGCGGGCGCCGTAGACGAAGAAGTAGGAGCGGGTGCACAGGCTCTCGAGATAGTTGATGACGTTCTGGTCAAGCGAGATGGAGCGCGCGACCGACAGCGACGACACGGCTTGTCGGTAGAGCCGTGGCAGCGCGAGCATCTGCTCGTCCGAGAGGTTCTTGACCCCGCCATTCTCCGCCTTGGTCAGGATCAGGTCGAGGCGCTGCCAGTCGCCCTGGCGCTCTTCGCGGAACCGGTAGGATTTCAGAAGGTCCGTCACAGCATGTCCCTCTGCTTGATCTGGAGATAGCGCGAGACAAGCTCTGCGCTGAACGCTTCGGGTTTTGTCTCGATGATCTGTACGCCAAGACGCTGCAGTCGGCGGAACACGACATCGCGCTCTGCCAGCAGGGTGTCGGCGATGACCGCGCGGGCAACATCCTGTGCCGTCTCCGGCGGCGCATCGGCCATCTGTGCGAGGGCGGCATCCTCGAAAGTCGCAAACAGGACGAGGTGGCGGTCCATCAGGCGCTTGACGTTCTCGAGCATCAGCTCGGCGGAGATCGTATCCACGAAATCGGAGAAGATGATGATCAGGCTGCGGCGCTGCAATTGTGCGCCCAGGTTCGAGAGGGCGAGCGTGAAGTTTGCTTCGTCGTCGGAGTAATCCAGTTCGGCGACCAGGGCTTGCGCCTTGGGGAAGCTGCTCGTTCCGGTCAGTAAGCCGCTGTTGAGGCCGGGGCGTTCGGAGAAGCCGTAGAGCATCGTGCGGTCGCCGTTGCGCAGCGAGACATAGGCGAGCAGCAGGCCCGCCGTCACCGCCCGGTCGATCTTCGGCACGCCGTCCAGAGGCTCGCTCATCAGCCGTCCGGTATCGAAGGCGAACACGATGTTGTGGTTGCGCTCGGTCTTGAACTCCTTGGCCAGAAGGTGACGGTGCCGGGCCGAATGCTTCCAGTCGATGGCCCGCCGGTCCATGCCGGAAGCAAACTCGCGCAGCGCGTCGAATTCGCTTCCATCGCCGCGCTCGATCTGTGTCTTGATCCCGAATTGCGCATCGCGCGAGAAAAGTCGGATCGCCTCGTCGCGCACCCAGCGCACATTCGGCGTCACCGGAACGTCGAGATCAAACTGCTGGATATGCCGTTTCTGGATCAGTCCGAGCGGCCCCTGCCAGCGGCTCCAAAGCCGCACCACCTTCGCCACGCCGCGCCGGGACGGCGTCACACTGATCGTATGCGGACGGTTTCGTCCGTCCCACCCGCGCAGTCCCTGCGGCGGCGGCGTGCCGAGCAGGGCATTGGTCTCCAGCTGGATCTCGATCCGCGCGGGCAGTGGCCAGGCTTCAAACCGCAGGTCGAGCTGCAGGTCATCCGCGCTGCCGACATACAGCAGCGGCGGCAGGCTGACCGTCGCCGAGAAATGACGCACGGAGGCACCCAGCAGCGTATCCGCCGCCAGCAGCGCGCCGACGCCCGCGATCCATCCCGCCGACACGATCCACAGCTCCGGGGCCAGCAGCGCGACGGCGACCAGGATCGGCAGCCCGAGCAGCATCAGGAAGATCGCGCGGAGGGTAGGTGATATCACCGGGGCGCCGCCGTCTGTTCGATGATGGCCAGCAGGGTTTCTTCGGTCGTGCGCCCTTCGATGTCTGCGGCCGGAGAGAGCAGCACCCGGTGGCGCAGGGTCGCCAGGGCAAGGTTCTTCACGTCATCAGGGATGACGAAATCCCGCCCGTCGAGCGCGGCCCGGGCGCGTGACGCGGTGGCGAGGGCCGCTGCGGCGCGGGGGCTCCCGCCGGTTTCCAGCGCGGGGCTGGTGCGTGTCGCACGCACAAGGTCGACGATGTAGGCGATGATGTCGTCATTGATTCGCGCCGCCGCAACCGCGTCAACGGCGGCATCAAGTTCCGCCGGCGAGATCACCGGTTGGATGCCGAAGGCATCCGGTGTCTTCATGCCCGTGCGTGTGCCGTGCTGCGCGACGATCTTCAGCTCTTCCTCGCGGCTCGGATACTCCAACGTGTGCTTGAACAGAAAGCGGTCGAGCTGCGCTTCCGGCAACGGATAGGTACCCTGCTGTTCGATCGGATTCTGTGTCGCGATCACCGTGAAGCGCGGGTTCAGCACATAGCTGACCCCGTCGATCGTCACCTTGCGCTCCTGCATGGCTTCCAGAAGCGCGGCCTGGGTCTTCGGCGGTGTACGGTTTATTTCGTCCGCCAGCAGGATGTCCGTGAAGATCGGCCCCTTGGTAAGGCTGAACTGGTTGGTCTGGAAGTTGAACAGGTTCGTACCCAGAACATCGCCGGGCATCAGGTCAGGCGTAAACTGGATCCTTCCGAACTGCAGTGAGATCGCCTTCGAGAAGCACTGCGCCAGCAAGGTCTTCGCCGTGCCGGGCGGCCCTTCCAGAAGGACGTGCCCGGATGAAAACAGGGCGACCAGCAGGAGATCGACCGTCGCATTCTGGCCGATGATTGCCTTGCGCACCTCGGTGCGGATACGATCCGCAAGGTTTCGGATTTCAGTTACGCTCATGAAGTGTTCTCCTGATGATTTCCTTGCGCCAGCGATAAAGTGCCCGCGCCTTGGCGAGCAGATCGTCCCGGCCCGTGGCGGGCTCTTTCAGCTCCGCTTCCATTTGTGAAAAGACGCGCCCGGTTTCCGGGTCCGGCCCCAGCCGGTCGAACATGTCGGACACCTGCGTCTCGGACAGCGTTCGCGGCGCGCCGATCTCCCGGGCGAGCCGCCGCCGGACAAGTGCGAGGAAGCCCGGCGCCATCCGCGCCTCGCGGCGCGCCATCGTGACAAGTCCGGCCGAATTGTCCGCCAGCGCCTGCTTGCCGAGTGCAATCGCCCGCGCCTCCAGAAGTGGCGGCCCAAACCGGATTGTCGCCGCCCAGCCCAGCAACAACGCCGCCGCGAGGGCCACCAGCGTCACGCCGACATAGGGCACACTGAACATCATCTTCAGCAGGTTCTCGGACCGCTCGAACCCGTGCAGCGTCGCATCCAGCAGGATCGGCTCGCTGGAATCTTGGCGCAGAAAGTCGACAAGCTGCACGGCGAAGCGTGCGTTCTCGCGCTCGGCAAGGCCGAATGTGTGGAAGACATCCGGGTCGCTGAGAAGGTAGACGCTGCGGCCGGGATCATAGGCGAGCAGCGCGCCGTCTCCGACCGCAATAACAGGTTCGAGCGAGGCATCCTTGAGCAGCTGCAGGCGAACATCCGGCTTGATCGGCGCCGCGCCGAACGGGGTCTCTATGCTTGCCGGCACGGGTACTCGCAGAATCTCCGCATCCGGATAAATCCCGCTCAGCTGGTCATTCAGGTCCCGGGCCTCGATGAAGCGCGTGTCGGCCTGCCGGGCAGCATTGAGTGGATCGGATCGTCCCGTCCATTTCGGCAGCACCACCAGCGTCGCCGGCTGCAGGGAACGGTCCTCCAGAACGGTGACGCTGCCATAAGCGGGCAGCGTCACGATCATCAGTCCCCAGCTGCGGGAATCGAGATCGCTGTCGAGCCGTGAAACCTTCACCGGGTATCCGGCGTTTTCCAGCAGCCGCACAAAGCCGGCATAGCCGAGCGCCGAGGTGGAATAGGGGTGGTCGCCTGCGCGGTTGCGGTCCCGCAACTCCGGCGCCCAGCCCGCCATTACCAGGACAGCGCCGAACGAGAAGGCGGCGACGATGATCAGGATGGCCATCACGCGTGTCGAGAAGGGCGAGGAGGACGGCGTGCTCGAACTCATGCCCAGGCCTCACCGAATGCAAAATCCTCATAGCTTCGCCGCGCTTCCTGCCAGCCGCCGGCATCGACGGGACGTCCGCCGAAGAAGCTGCGTTCGACCACGTGGATGATCGGCTTCAGCCCGCGCTTTGCCCGTTCCGGCAGCTTTCCGAGGCCGGCGATCTCGCGGGCTGTAAGCGAGGTCGGAACGCCGCCTTCGATACGGGCCTGCAAATCCTCGATCGAGCGAAACAGCAACAGGTGCACGGCTTCGGCAAACCGCCCCGCCTGTGCCAGCGCATCCGCTTCCTCCAGCAGCGAACGGGCCGCCGCTGCATCCGGCCGCAGGTCTGCAAGCACGTCGTCTGCCCGCTTTTCCCCGGGCGCCCGCTTGCCGTCAAAACGCAGTCGAATGGCCTCGCCGAAAAGGAAATAGAGCAGGCCTGCCACGACCAGCCCGGCTACGATCCAGAAGATCACCTGGAACAGGGGGCCCAGGGATTCAAGGAATGCCCCGAACGCGCGCAACCAGCCGGGTGGCGGGGACGGTTCCGGAAGGTCGATATCCTCTTTCGGCCGCTCCAGCTGGAGTTTGCCATCGGCAAGATAGGCCGAGTGCGCCCGGTCAACCACCGCGAGGTCGGTTTCAATGCCGCTGGCGGCGGCTTCCGCCTCTGGCTCTCGATCGATTTCCTCAAAAGAACTCTCGGTCGCAAACGGCGCGTCGCGCGCAGGCTGCGCATGAGCCAGATCCGGCAGCAGCAGGCAGAGGGCCAACGCACCCAGAGGCGTCCTCAACCTGCTCATCAAGGACCGGTCCTCCCCGCGATTCCGCCGCAACACCAACCCCTAGACTATTTCAGAGGTCGCCGCGCCCTTCAACGGGCACTTGCGGTGAGGTGCAATCCGGCGTTACAGGCCCGGCATGACCGCAGGAAGGCAGGATATGGACAAGGCAGAGGCGTATCGCCAGCTCACCGAGGAAATCGCCAGCGTTGTGGCGGGAGAAACTTCCGATACGGCGCGTTACGCGAGCGCAGCCTGCCTGCTCACGCTCGCCTTCAAGCCCCGCTTTTTCTGGACCGGCTTCTACCTGGTCGACCCGCTGAAGCCGGATGAACTGGTGGTTGGTCCCTATCAGGGCACGCTTGGCTGCCTGCGCATCCCGTTCGGCAAGGGCGTCTGCGGCCATGTCGCCGCGACCCGCGAGCCGATCATCGTGCCGGACGTCCACCAATTTCCCGCCCACATCGCCTGCGACTCCGCGTCCAATTCGGAAATCGTCGTACCGCTGTTCAAGGCGGACGGTAAGCTTGCAGCCGTCCTCGATGTCGACTCTACCGAGTATGATGCCTTCGACGAGATCGATCAGGCCGGCCTTGTCGAGATCTGCCGGATCCTACTCACCGCCTGAAGCTTGCCGGGCTGCGGCAAGCGGCAGGGCGGGCTCCAGTGTTTCCGGCACGGGCGGCGGCGGCGGGGCCGGCGGCGGGCCGGCCATCGTGTTGATCCGGCTGCGCAGCGCTTCTTCCAGAATGTCCAGCTTGCGCGCCCGCAGGCCCTCGATGGGCTCAGGGTTTGCGTCCAGTTTCATCCAGACATCACCGCCGGTATCCGTCACCGGCCAGGCGGGCAATCCTTCGCCATTAGGGTTTCCCGTGCGCGCGAAATTTGTCCAGTAACTGACCATCCGTTGGGTCAGCTTGCGGTCACTGTCGGTGATTTGCATGCCGCGCATGTGGCTGTCGAAAACAAAGGAGATCTCGGCGGCGTGAAACGCACCGATCGTCTGCTTCCGGGACGGGGGCACGCGCGTGAAATGATACAGCCATGTCGGCGCGCCGGACTGGGCATTCTGCCGGCCCACAAAGCGCATGTGCACCCCGAACATGTCATCGCCGAGCATGTCTGTCGCCCCCTTGTCCCAGGTTTCCAGCGTGTCCATCCGGTAAAGCGCCTGCAGCGCCTTCGCGGGGTTCTGGCCAAACACCGAGGCAAGCGCCCCTTCGCGCTCCTCATGGCTTCCGGTAATCTGTGGGCGCAGGATCGTGGGAGACTGGAACATCCCGTAGAAAAGCGAAGCTTCGTCGGCATTGTAGCCGGCAAGCATGGGCACGCTGGGTACATTGCCGTCCCGGAACGCAGCGCCGATCGGGCGCGGCATAACGCGGCCATCGACCACCGGCAGGAAATAGCCGTTGAGATCGGTCCGGGCATCCGCGCGGGAAATGATCGCGGCCGCCGGTATCGCCCGCAGATCCCTAGCGGTTGCCGCCTTGGGGGCAAGGGTCGACAGGAATTCGGCGCCGGCTTCCTCCGCGCTGAGGATGCCCGCGAAGGGCGAGCGCTTCAGGTGCAGCACATTGCCCGTGCTCGCGCCGCTTTGCAGGATAACCTTGTGATACAGCCCGTCTGCAGCCGGCAAGGCCATGAGTTCGGTGATCGATTGCGCCCCCGCGCTTTCGCCGAACACGGTGACATTATCCGGATCTCCGCCAAAGGATCCGATATTGTCACGCACCCAGGCGAGGGCCGTAGCCTGGTCCATCAGCCCGTAATTGCCCGACGTTCCGGTTTCTTCCGTGAGGGCCGGATGGGCGAGGTAGCCCATGGCGCCGAGGCGATAGTTAATCGTGACCAGCACGACGCCTTTTTTCACCAGCGCGTTGGACTGGTAGATCGCCTGCGAGCCGGATCCGTACTGGTGCGCGCCGCCATGCAGCCAGACCATGACCGGCTGCTTCTCCGCGCCCTTGAGATTGCCGGTCCGCACGTTCAGCAGCAGGCAGTCTTCGGCTTCCGGCGGTGTTTCCTGCGCCGAGATGACCAGTCGCGCCGCCGAGCGCTCAAAGAAGGACAGGCCGAGCCCGTCGATGATCTGGTTTACGAAGCTGCCATACCGGGTGCGCGGCTGGATGCATTCCGGACCGAATTCGCGGGTGTCACGGGAGGTCGCGCCCCATTGCACAGGCGGTCCCGGCGGGCTCCAGCGCTTGGCCGAGGCATAGGGAATCCCGTTGAACAGGCGGATGGCCGGGTCGTCGCGGTCAATGCCGCCGATGACGATGCCCTGGTGGATCCGGACAGGTTCCGACATCTCCAGCGGTTTCGGAGGCTGACGCAGGGCAAACCAGCCATACACGCCGCCAATCACGGTAATGAAGAAAAGAAGTATACTAATACGGCGCATGATCAGGTTCCCGGCCCCTGACTTCAAGCACTATACCAGCGTGACTCGTCTGTCATGAAAAGTCCGCAGGCCTGCCGGATCAGGCGTCCAGCGCCGAAAGCGTGGCCGCCACAAGGTCGCTGACCGGCTCGATTCCGCAGGCAAACCGGATGAAGCCCTCGGGAACGGCGTCGCCCCAGCGGACCCGGCACTCAGCGCTGGAATGCACCCCGCCAAAGCTGGTCGCGGCCGCCGCCAGCGGATGGCGCGCGATGAACCCTTCCGCCGCCTCCCGGCTTTCAAGGCAGAAGCTGACGATCGGCCCGTAGCCCTTCATCTGCCGCCGCGCCACGCCATGCGCCGGATCGCTTGCCAGCCCCGGATAGCGCAGGTCCGACACGCGCGGATCGCCCGACAGCGCCGTCGCAATCGCCATCGCATTGGCATTCGCCCGCGCCACGCGCAGCTCCAGCGTCTCGAGGCCGCGGTGCAGCAGGTAGGCGTCAAACGGGCTCACCACCGCGCCGGCCAGCCGCCGCCAGGTGCGCACCGGCGCCATCAGCGCCTCGTTCCGGCTCGCCACATGGCCTGCCAGAATGTCCGAATGCCCGGCCATCGCCTTGGTATCGGCCATGATCGAAATGTCCGCCCCCAGATCCAGCGGGCGCTGGCACAGCGGCGTCGCGGTCGTATTGTCCGCCATCAGGATCGTACCCGCCGCCTTCGCCTTCGCCGCCACCGCCGCAATGTCGCACACATCGAGGCCGGGGTTGGACGGCGTCTCGATCAGCGCCAGCTTGACGCCGGTGAAATCCGCCGCCGCAAAGTGCGAGGTCGCCACCGATTGCACACGCACGCCCATCGGCTCGAACTGCGCCGCAAGGAGTCCCCGCGCATTGTAATAGCCGTCCGAATGCACCAGCATCCGGTCGCCCGGCCGCAGGTGCGCATAGAACACCGCCGCAATCGCCGACATGCCGGACGGGAACAGAACGGCGTCGGCGTCCTCGATGATCCCGATTTCCTCTTCCACTTCCTCAACCGTCGGGTTCCCATTGCGGCCATAGAAATGCGTGCCGTCCGGATCGCCCGGCTGGTGGAAGGTCGAGGACGCGACGATCGGCAAAGCCACCGCCTCGCCCTTGGCCAGGCGCTGCGTACGGTGATGCAAGAGCCGCGAAACAGGGGAATAGAGATCAGTCAAGAATGGAGGCTCCTTCGCCGATCAACCCGCGCAGCGCTGCTCTATCATCTGCGGTGAGGCCGTTCCACCCTGCTCGCAACGTGTCGAGGCACTTCGCCTGGTACTTGAATACGCCCTGTGCGTAGCGCGCGCCTTCGAGGGCCACCTCGAACGTTTCGGCGCCGGCGGCCAGCGCCTCGGCGTTCGCCTTCAGGAAGGGAAGGTAGGTATCGCCCGCCTGCGCCAGAAGCGCCTTCACCGGCGCCGTCGCGATCGCCGCTCCGGGCTCCAGCCAGTCGCCGTCCAGCCCGCTCGCATCATCCGCAAGGTCCAGCCAGCGATAGAGGTAGGGCGTCTCCTTGCGCAGCCAGGCCATCGGCGTCGGATCGACACTCATCACCTTCAGCTGCCCGTAGAGCGCAAGGTCCGACAGCGAGATCCGGTCCCCGAACAGGAACCGCGCCGGCCCCGTCGCCATGCCTTCCAGCGCCTTGTTCGTCCGCTTCCAGCTGGCTTCGATCACCGGCGCCGTCTCGGGCGTGCAGCCGACCAGCGCCATCCGCGAAATCTGCCGGGCACGGATCATCGCCGCGTTGCGCTCGACGCCTTCGCGCCCCGCATTCGGCAGCGAGTCGAACATCAGCCAGTTGGCGCACCATTCGGCGTCATCCGCATGGCCCCACCTGTAGTGGAACATCGCCTTCATGAACCACTCGTCCGCCATGTCCTCGATCAGCAGGCAGACGAACCGCAACTTCGGATCAGACGGCACGAGTGCCCGGCCTTCGCCTTCCAGCCCGAGCAGGAACGGCGTCGAGTCGTTCGTCCAGCTTCCGTCGGGCATGCGGATCACCGGGATCACCTGCGCCTTGACGTTCGGCAACACGCGGCCCCGGTCCTCCGCCGTCATGCCGGTCCAGGTATGCGGCAAACGCTTCGCCCGCAAAGCCCCGCGCACCTTCAGCGAGTAGGGCGAGCCCAGTGCGCCATAAACTTCATAGCTGCTCATGTCTTCTCTCCGCTTGCCCATGTTGGCCGCGTCACGATCAGTTCCTGGCACAGCAGGCCAGCGTCCCGGTGGCGCGCCATCTCCTTGTAGTCCCTGTGGTTCAGTGTGGCGATGAAGGCCTGCCGGTTTGGAAACTGGTTGACCAGCACCCCGTCCCAGTCCCCGCCGCCAATGAAGTAGCGCTCGGTATCCCCCAGCAGCAGCGTCACACCGCCCACTTCCTGCATCGCCGCCGTGAACGCCTCCGAATACCGCGCATAGGCCTCGCGCCCGCTGATCTCCTTGCCATGCTCGGGATCGCCGGGCGGATACTCGGCCATGATGCGGAACTTCAGCAGGTTCACCTGCGCCACGGGCCCGGCATGCGGGTCATCGCGCAAGGCGCGGAACTGCGCGGCAGTCGGCTGGAAGGCGGGCATCAGTCAGTCTCCGGTTTCATGTGGCGCCCCAGGAACGCCATCCGCGTACGCATCAGATGTTCCTGCAATGGCTCCCCGCGGATCCCGTGCCGCTGCCCGGGATAGGTCATCACCTCGAACGGCTTGCCGAGTTCCTGAAGTGCGGCCATCAGGCGCGTCGTGTTGTCGAACGTCACGTTGTCATCTGCCATGCCGTGCACCAGCAGCAGGGGCGTCGAGAGCCCGCCGAGGTCAGGAAACACGCTGCTTCTGAGGTAGCCCTCCGGATTGTTCTCCGGCGTGCCCATGTAACGCTCCGTATAGAATGTATCGTAGAGGCTCCAGTCGGTCACTGGCGCGCCCGCCACCGCCGCCGCAAACGTGCCCGGCGGCGCCGCAAGGATTGTCTTCAGCGCCATGTAGCCGCCGTAGCTCCAGCCCTGGATCGCGATCCGCTCCGCGTCCGTGAAGGGCTGCGTCTTCAGCCAGTCGACGCCGCGTAACTGGTCGCGCACTTCCGCGCCGCCCATGTTGCGGTGGATCGCGTCCTCGAACGCCTTGCCCCGATTGGCCGTTCCCCGGTTGTCCAGCCGGAAAACGATGAAACCCTGCGCGGTATAGAACACATCCGTCAGCGGCCCCCAGTCCCGGATCACGGTCTGCACACCGGGTCCGCCATAAACCTCCACGAGAACCGGGTACCGCTTCGACGGATCGAAGCCCTTTGGCTTCTGGACCGAATAATGCAGCGTCTGGCCGTCCTCCGCCATCAGCGTTCCGAACTCCGGAGCGGTGTGGGCGTCTAGATAGGGCGCATACGGATGAGCCGCGTCCAGCCGGTTCTCCTCGATCCATCCAATCAGCGTTCCATCGATCCGGTAAAGTCCCGTCTGGGGGGGCTGCGTGGGGGATGAGGATGTGCCGGCATAGCTCTGGCCGTCCGGCGCAAGCGTCACCGACCAGGATTTTCCGGCTTCGGTGATTCGAACCGGCGGCGGGGCGGCGGATGCCGGTTGCCCGCTGGGCGAATCCGGAACGAGAGGGGTGCGATAGAGATGTTTCTCCAACGGCGTATCGGCATAGCCGGTGAAAAAGGCCACGCCTGAGACGGCATTGTAGCCAAGCACTTCAGCGAGTGCCCAGTCACCTCGGGTGAGCGCTGCCACATCGCCATTGGCCGGATTGCGGCGATGCAGGTGGCGATAGCCGCTGGTCTCTTCACTCGTCAGCACGCTGCCATCGGGCAGCACCTTGAAGCCGTCCGTCAGGTTCACCCATGTATCGAGGGCTTCCGTGAACGGCGACCAGACACGCCAGGGCATTCCATCGCTGCGCAGATGCCGGATTTCGGTTTGCGCCCGGTTTACCCTCTGGAACATCACCGCGTTCCGGTCGATCCAGTTGACCCGCGCGAGGTAATTGTCCGGCCCGAAGCTGCCGAGTTCGAAAGCCCGCGTCGCCGACATCTCCCGTGCAAGGAGCGTCACCCGCGCGTTCGGCCGTCCGGCACGCGGATAGCGCTGCTCGATCACCGTCACCTTGTCCGCGGCAATGTCAAAGCGCGCGATGATGTCCACGCCGCTTTCGTCCACTCTGGTATAGGCGATGTGACTGTCGTCCGGGCTCCACCAGTAACCCGTGAAACGGTGCATCTCCTCCTGCGCCACGAACTCCGCCACGCCGTAGCTGATCGCCTTGTCCGGCTCCGCCTCCGGCGAGATCCGATGCTGCCTACCCGTTGCAATGTCTATCGCGTAAAGCGCGCCGTCCCGGATGAAGCTGACATACTTTCCGCCGGGCGAGATCTTCGCGTCATATTCGAACGCGTCCGTTTCGGTCAGCCGCCGTGACACCGCGCCGCCCGGGGTTAGCGTCACCAGATGCAGGTCGCCGCCCGCCGGCACCAGCAGCGTGTCCGCCGTGCCCCAGCTGTAATCGGCAATGCCGCGCGTACCGGCGATGCGCTTGCGTTCCCGCAACACCTTTTCTTCTTCCGCAAGCTCGGTATCCGCCGGATCCACCAGCGTCGAATCCACCAGCATCGAGGCGGCGCCGGTCGCCACGTCGAATTGCCACAGGTCGAACCGGCTCAGGTCATCAGCGCGCGGCTTCAGGAACGTCACGCGCCGTGCGTCCGGCGAGAACGTCACCGCGCGGGGGCTCGTGCCCGAAAGCGAAGGGGAGGCGTAAAGTCGCTCGAGGGTCAATCGTGCAGCGTGTTGCATCATGTCCTGGGTCGGGCTGGAAAGGCTGGGTGTGCCGGCGCAGGCAGAAAGCCCGGCAAGAAGGCTGGTGAAAAGACTGGCGGAAAGAAAGGCTCGGATCATCGAAGCGCACACTAGCGATGATTCCGCGCCTGTCATGCGTTGCGGCGGCCGGCAGGACGCGGCGGGGCGGGTGGACCCCGCCGCAGCCCACGGCGCTCTCGGGGAAACCCTGGCCGCCACCGGGAGCATCCTCCTGCGCCCGCGCCTTGCCAGCGCTTATCGCTTGATCTTCCCCGCGCGGCGCGTCACATCGCGCGCTGATCCCAGTTTCACGCCTGCAAAGGAACCTCCGCCCATGGCCGGTCCCCAGTTCGTCTTTCACATGCAAGGCCTCACCAAGGCCTATCCCGGCGGCAAAAAGGTGTTTGAAAACATCCACCTGAACTTCCTGCCGGATGCCAAGATCGGCGTCGTGGGCGTCAACGGTTCGGGTAAATCGACCCTGCTGCGCATCATGGCCGGCGTTGATCAGGACTTCATCGGCGAAGCCTGGGCCGCCGAGGGCGTGAAGGTCGGCTACCTCCCGCAGGAGCCGAAACTCGATCCCACGAAAAACGTGTTCGGCAACATCGCCGCCACCTGTCCCGGAAAGATCATGCTCGACGCCTTCAATGCCATCTCGGGGAAGCTCGGCGAGGACTATTCCGACGAGCTGATGGAGGAGATGACCACGCTGCAGGAGCAGATCGATGCCGCCAACGCCTGGGATATCGATTCCAAGATCGAGATGGCAATGAACGCCCTGCGCTGCCCGGACAACGACGCCGATGTGACCGCGCTCTCGGGCGGTGAAATCCGCCGCGTCGCGATCTGCCAGCTGCTGTTGTCAAAGCCCGACATGATCCTCATGGACGAACCGACCAACCACCTCGACGCCGAAACCGTCGCCTGGCTGCAGAACTACCTGATCAACTTTCCCGGCTGCGTCATCCTCGTCACGCACGACCGCTACTTCCTCGACGACATCACCAACTGGATCCTCGAACTCGACCGCGGCCGCGGCGTGCCCTTCCAGGGCAACTATTCCGGCTGGGTCGAGCAGAAGGCGAAACGCATGGAGCAGGACGCGCGCGACGATGTCGGCCGCAAGCGCACCCTCGCCAAGGAACTCGAATGGGTCCGCTCCGGCCAGAAGGCGCGCCAGGCAAAATCCAAGGCGCGTATCAATGCCTACGAGAAGATGGCGTCCGAAGCCGAGCGCGAACAGGTCATGACTTCGCAGATCCGTATCCCGCCCGGACCCCGCCTCGGCGGCGTCGTGCTCGAAGCGGAAAACCTCAGTAAGGCGTTCGGCGACAACGTCCTGATCGAAAATCTCTCCTTCAAGCTGCCTCCCGGCGGCATCGTCGGCGTCATCGGCCCGAACGGCGCCGGCAAGTCGACACTGTTCAAGATGATCCTCGGCCAGGAGAAACCCGACAAGGGCGCCATGCGCGTCGGCGAGACGGTCAAGATCGGCTACGTGGACCAGAGCCGCGACAAGCTCGATGCCAACAAGAACGTCTGGGAAGAAATCTCCGGCGGCACCGACGTCATCGACCTTGGCGGTGTCACGGTGATGTCGCGCGCCTATGTCGGCGCCTTCAACTTCAAGGGCACCGACCAGCAGAAGAAAGTCGGCATCCTGTCCGGCGGTGAGCGCAA
>Ga0163144_10008045_pt1 | contig 22903 bp, 18 predicted proteins | sample OliLak19BULKMAT1_FD_123175 | JGI IMG/M metagenome (GOLD analysis project Ga0163144, IMG submission 123175) | Freshwater microbial mat bacterial communities from Lake Vanda, McMurdo Dry Valleys, Antarctica - Oligotrophic Lake LV.19.BULKMAT1 | ecosystem: Environmental > Aquatic > Freshwater >...
GGGCGATTTAGGTGCAAGAGTTTGGCTATCGGGTTCAGTATCCAGAATACGCCCACTGAACCAAGCGCAAGCAGAAACGAGAAGAAGAAAAATGCCCGTACAGTCGAGCTGAAACGCCCCAAATATTCTAAAGTGTTGTAAGAAATATACACACTCAACAAAATAGCAAGCGAAATCAATATGCCTTTCAGCAACTGATTCATATAATACTTGCGTTTGTATTGTTGCAAGTCGGTAAGCAAACTAAATGACTGTGCCATAAAATGCTGATAATAAATTGTTTATGTGCAAGAATACAAAACCTGTATTTTTACGTAACAAATATACTGTATTTTATCGGAAATATTACAACATCATTCGTTTTTTTGCTGATTTTCTAAAATTCTTATAAAAAACAAAAACCCTAACCGAAGTAAGGGTTTTGCTTTTTGTAGCTTTCGCTAAGAGAAAATTAGTGCTTAGGCTCAACTGGAGCTTTGTCAGTAGGTTTTTCACCTTCTTTTTTCTCGCCGTCTTTTTTCTCGCCGTCTTTAGGAGCGTCTTTTTTCTCACCGTCTTTAGGAGCGTCTTTTTTCTCAGCAGCTTCTTTTTCTTCAGCAGCTTTTTTGTCAGCAGCTTCTTTCTCTTCAGCAGCTTTTTTGTCAGCAGCTTCTTTTTCTTCAGGTTTTCCGTCAACAGCTTTTTCACCACCACCACAAGAAGTAGTTGCGAAAGTAAGAGCACCGAACATTGCGATCATTAAAAATACCTTTTTCATCGTTTTTTGGGGTTTTAGATTAAATATTTGTTTAATTTGATGATGCAAAGGTACGGCGGGTTTTTGATACTTCCAAATTTTTATCGAAAATAAATTTAAATTTCATTAACTTTTCATTTGGTTTTCATTAACATTTGAAGTAAATCTTTGATTTTCAAAGAGTTGTCTTTTTTAGTTTTTGAAAAATATTTTTATTTATTTTTGCTTGTATAGGGCTTCGCGGTCAAAAAAAGCTTTCAATGCGGATAATGTTCACGAATAGCCCTCTTTCGCAAAAGCTTTACCTATTGATTATCAACTGTTTTTGAATGACTAAATCGCCACGAATGACCAAAACCGTATGTTGCCCTTTAGCAAGGTCAGCCGTCATGATTTTCTTGCGCACTTTATCACTCGTGATAGTATTTTTCAAAACATCTTGTTGGTTATAGATGCGTATTTGATAGCTAAAACCCACAGGAGTATCTTCATTGTTTTGTGAATCACCCATAAAAAAAGTGGTATCAGCTATAGTACCATAACGTTGCAACTCTATATGATTGGCTACTACTTTTCAGGAAATAATGTTCTTCGCGTATTGTACCATCTGCGAAAGTAAGGCGGTAGGCAAGGGTTTTGATGCCCGACTGAGCATAAGTAGTGGAAAAGGGTACATTCCAAGCTACAGTACGCCAACCTTGTCCATCGCCCAAATCGGATTGCAAGGTTTGTACTTGAGCAGCAGTGATAGCGAAATTGCTATAAAAAAGTTCACTCCGAAATACAAAGGTAGCCGTTTGATTTTGGGCTTTATTAACTTGCTGTTATTAAATTGCAGTTAATTTATTGATTTTCAAGTATTTGCAGGCAAGTTCTTTTTGCAGAAGGTATATTTTTTCACTTGTTCAATTATGGTATTTCCAGCCTTTAGAGTGCTATATGCTTTTTCAGATAGCTAAATATGCCAAATATAAGCCTGCATTTGCCTTAAAATACAGCTTATTTTTTAGACTTTCTACAAATAAATAACCAAATAATAGAATTTAAATAATTGATTATCAATTATTTACATAACAGGTTAATAACAGCAAGTTAAGATTAGACTTTTTGCGAAAGTGTTTTTTTAAGACCTTATGCCCTGTCCTCTCTCCATTTTGGATAGGGGAAAAGGACTTTGGCAAGAAGGCTATTAGGGTTTGCGCACTACGAGCCGTTTGTGATGGCTGTAGTATTTTAAAAAAGTAAAAAACACAGTTTGTTAGAAACTGTGTTTGATGTTTACAGGTTTGTTTTATGAAGTTGTTTGTCTTGCATCAGATAACGTACTTTTCGATAAGTAGGGTTTCCATTATTCTTTGATACCATTTCAGTCGTATCGAGTTCGACTGAACCGCCCCAAAGGAACTCAATTCCTAACATTGTATTGCCGATAAATTCACGAATAAGCTCCTTGCCTTCAAAGTGATGCGTGAGGCGTATGGTTTCATCGTTTGTTGCTTCCAAATCTATGGTGATATAAGGTGGATGATACAATGAATCAACAAGCATCTTTTCATAATCAGCTGCCTTTCTGCTTTTGACATAATATTGGGTAACTTGGCGTTGCTGGTCAAATTTTTGCCCCAATACAAACAAGTTGTGTTCATCTACAAAGTCTTGGCTTGTGAAGCTCTTGATGAGCATGAAGTCTGAAAAATTGCGTCTTAGAGAGAAGATAGCCTGTTGCCCTTTATTGGTCTTGAGGTCATAGTTTTGGCGTATTTCACTGTCCATTATTTTTTCGAATTGGTAGGTAAGTTTGCCTTGATTTGCCAAATCTTCTACGTGTTGCACCAGTCGTAGCCCTATTGCATAAGGGTTTAGCCCTGCTCGACTGACTGAGGTTACATAGGCATTGATGCGTGCATATTCTATTTCGTGTCCTTTGATGCGCTCGTCTTTTCTGAATAGTGTGTCGTGCCAATAACTTGCCCAGCCTTCGTTTATTATTTTAGTGCGGATTTGTGGCTCAAAGTAGATGGAGGTATTGCGTACTATACTCATTACAGACTTCATCCATTGATTGTTATCTTTTTTAAGAAATGGCGAGTTATCACGAATAAACTCCATAACATCAAGTGGTCTTGGCGTTTGTTCTATTTGCAAAAGGTGTTGCGCATATTTTGCCTGAAATTCGGGATACTTGCTCCGCATTTCCGAAAAAAACAGACTTTCAGCAATACTTTCATTCTCAGCAAGAAGGACGTTGTATCGCGCAACATCTTTGTATATATCGCTTTCGGGTACGCCCACAATAGCTTGCAAGAAGTTGCCAAAATAGAAATCCAATTTTGAAGAAGGTTGCATTTCTTCAGTAAGATTGGAATGGAAAAGTTCAGGAAAATAACCGTTCAAGTTATTGATGGCGCGGCTGAATTCGAGTACATAGTCCACCCAACGTCCTTTTTCGGTACGTAGTTGCGCTATCAAACGCTTATCAGCAAGGGCTTGCCCTACAAAGTCGTCGTGCCAAGTGCGCTCGAACATTTTGTTGTTTTGAAAAAAATCTATATGTGCCAATACATGATAAAAAATCATAATATTAAGCCAGTCAGGATTATTGTCATTGTAAAATGAAATAGCCGGGCGCGAGTTTATAACGGTTTCGTAGGGATTGGCAGGCGAGATTTTATACTTGCCTATTTCTTTCAGCACTTCCACGTCATGCACCCAATAGTCGTACAGGGTAGGAATCATCACTTTGGGCGAGAGTTCAAGCATGTCGCGGTTTGTTACGACATACTCAAGTGTGTCGGGAGCAAAGCGCAGGCCTGCATCTCGGGCGCGTTCCTTGCACTCTTCCATAATTTTCTTGGTGTGTTGGTCTATTAGATACATACGTGAGTGAGGGATTGGGTGAATGATTGGGTGAGTTTTAATATATGCCTTGCCTGCCAAAAGAACTTGCCTGCGCAACCAAGCAATGTTACCCCTAAATTATCTGTGTTTGGTGTCCTTATCAGAAGTTTTGCAAGAAGCGTAAAGAACTTGCCTGCGCAACCAAGCAATGTTACCCCTAAATTATCTGTGTCTGGTGTTCTTATCAGAAGTTTTGTAAGAAGCGTACTTCCTAACTATAAAAACGTATTTGTGCTGTATTTCTGCTGTATTTTCGGTTGGGTAGGCAAGTCGTTTTGTGAGGTTGCGGCTAAATAGTTACATATTTTCTTATATTAACGAAGAAGTCATAAAAAAATGGTATTAGCCCAACATTTATAAATAATATTTTGAAAAGCGTGTAACATTTTATTGACAGGTGCGTCTATTAGTATATGAAAGTGATATTAAAATAATATCATATCAATAGAAAATTCATCTTTCACGATTATGAACAAAACGATTGAAAAAAACTTTGTACCTATTAGCGGTTACAGCATGTTAGTTATCTGGTTTGTCCTTTTAGGGGCTTGTATTGGCGCATTTGCGTTTGAATTGCCTGTAGTGGGCGGCATTGTAGTGTTGGTATTGCTTATTTATGCGATTGGTTTTTTTGCTATCAATCCAAATAGCTCATACACGATGGTTCTTTTTGGTGAGTACAAAGGCACTGTAAAAGAAAATGGCTTTTTCTGGTCAAATCCTTTTCTTGTGCGCACACTTGTATCGCTCAGGGCGCATAATTTTGAGAGTGATCGTCTAAAAGTGAACGACAAACTTGGCAATCCTATCACTATCAGTGCCATCCTCGTTTGGCGGGTTCAAGACACTTACAAAGCCTTGTATGAGGTAGATAAGTATGACAATTTTGTAAAGCTACAGGCTGATGCGGCATTGCGCAAACTTGCAGGACTGTATCCTTATGACAACATAGAAGACCATAACGAGATTACGCTTCGTGCTGGCACTGATGAAGTCAATCATCAACTCGAAATGGAGCTTTCAGAACGCTTGAACATGGCAGGCATCAAAGTAATCGAGGCGCGCATAGGCTTCCTTTCCTACGCCACAGAGATAGCCCAAGTTATGCTCCGCAAACAACAAGCCACTGCCATAGTAGCGGCGCGCCACAAAATAGTAGAGGGCGCAGTAAGTATGGTAGAGATGGCACTTGCAGAATTGAGCAGAAAAAATATCATTGACCTCGATGACGACAAAAAAGCGGCAATGGTGAGCAACCTTATGGTAGTACTTTGTTCGGACAAAGATGTTAGTCCTATTATCAATGCGGGAACATTGAACCACTAATCGCTTATACAAATGGCTAAGAAAAAAGCGTTTGCCCTCCGATTAGACGTTGAGCTTCTTGATGCTATTGAGAAATGGGCGGCTGACGAATTCCGAAGTACCAACGGACAATTAGAATGGATTATACATCAATCGCTCCATAAAACAGGGCGATTGATAAAAAAAACTCCAGACCCTGAATCAAGCGAAAACGCAAATGATGAAGTGAGCGAGTAACTAAATTAGTTAAAACAAACCAATCAATCAATATGATAAACTACGAATATAAATTTGTCATTGTCAAAATCAATACGTGGACAGGTAAGCCAAAAGAAGACTATCAAGCCATTATTCAAGAACACGGTAGGCAAGGTTGGCGATTATCTCAAATCATTCCATATACGCATTCCAGGTATGTTATCGAGCTTATTTTTGAGCGTAGCATTTGAACCCCAATGTCCTACTCAAACTTATTTGGGTAGGACATTGAGGTTTAAATAGTTTAATAATGATTAGATTTTTTATGGGAGTTCTTTATCCACTCTCCAAATTGGAGAGTGGATAGGGTGTGAGGTTTTATGAAATACTCTGGTGCTCCGACAATATAGAGAGATACAGCACACAGTGTTTCGGGCTATGTTCTCTATGTTTCTATGTGGTTCAACACAAAATTTGTCAGAGCACCAATACTTTTACAAGAAGTCTATTAACTAATAATTTTGCTGCGTATTTCTTTTACAGAAATAAGAATGCTATCTAGGTCTTTATCCGTGAGCAAAATCTCGCTACTCGTTCCGCCCTCTGTTATCAATTCGCCGTTGGGACCAGGTTTAGTAACTGACTCTCCACTGCTGTAAGTGATTTTTACGTTCTCATAAATTTTATTGAGTTTGTTGAAATCTTGCAACAATTTTTGGATATTATCATTGTCTTTATAAAATGACAACAATAGCAATAATTGTTCAAGAATGATTTTTTGCTCGCCGATACGGGTTTTAAGCACTTTGTTTTGTTCTTTTTTAGCTACTTCTTTTTTAGCTACTTCGCAAGTAAGGTACAATGACTCAAGCCACCCGCCCGTTAAGATAAGAATAGTAAGGTCAGCCCGTTTTTTCTCTTGTAAGTGTTCGTTTATACTTTCGAGATTATGGGTTGTAACGGTAAGCAGTTTGTCTAGACTGTCTTTTGTCGCGGCTAATTTTTTGATAGTTTTGAAATCAAAAAAGTCACCGATTTTGAGCGCGTCAGCCATTTCTTTTACCGCACCAAGATAAAAGAGTGCATCGCCCGTTTGTTGGTATATATTAGCATAGCCAAGGTCGGTGCTATATACGCCAAGGTTCATGGCACGTTGATAATCTGTATTATATTTTTTAGAATTTTCGAACGCATTCAACAAATCCTTGTCATATTTAATTTCAAGGCTTTTGATAAGATATGATATCTCGATAGGAGAAGGAATTGACTGCACCATATCGCTGATTACTTCGTTTGAGATAGCAGCTGGGACTGGCTTATTGCTCTTCTTTTCATCTTCTTCAAGCTTATCGCCTGATTTTTCTCCGCCACAGCTTCCGAGTAGTACTAAAAACAGTGCGCATGTTGTAAAAAGATAGGGAAACTTTTTCATATTATTAGAGTACAGGATACAAGGTTAAGTATTAATGAATTATGTTTAGTATTGTTAAATGAGAAGATGGAAATAGGTATTTGAAAAACTTTGAGCAAAAATCAGGCTATTCTTTCTTACTAAACTTTATTTTACCCAATGAATCCAATATTTTTTTGAATACGTCATAATAAAGCGTGAGGTAGAAGATAAACGTGAAAAACCATATCACAGACATGTTGAAGTAATAGGTAGTAAAATACATACCTAAGAAATGCTTTTTGGGGGCAAGGAAGTGTGACCTATAATCTAAAAAGTGATCTACGTTGCGCGGTTCATTGAATACGGGGTCGCTCAATTGTAAGAGTTTGCCGTGTTGTTCGATGATTTTGTCTTGTACTTCAGCATTGGTCATGAAAGCATGCAGTCCTTCATTTGAGTAGAAGTCTTGTTGTTTGCCTTTGTCATAATTTTTATTGCGTTTTCTTTTAATCGCGTCTGTAATTTTATCCACTCTTTTAGAAGCGTCATTAAATTTATCGTTGTATTTAACAGCTAACGAGTCAAAATATGTTTTAATTTTACCTGCTGTTTCCTCATTGAATTTAGCAGGTGTGAGTTCTTTTTCCCAATCAAAACCTTTCAATAACTCCATATAAGCCTTCTCGGTTTTTATTTCGTATTTGATAAGTGCAAGGTTTTTTGTAAGGTTTTTTCTGGTCGAGTCTGTTTTTTTCTCTGTTTTTTGATACTCTTCAGCTTTATTTAAACGTTTTATGAGTTCCTTTAACCAAAATTCTGAACGATAATTGTAAACGCTTCGCTCTTGATCCACTTTGTAATAATCTCTTTCATAACTATTGTTCATGTAATGATTCACAGTCATGCCTTCAAATGCCCATCGGGAAACCATGAAATCAGCCAAAATAGGCACAGTTCCACGTTCACTGATGCTCTTGTTCATTTTTTCATAGCGAAAGATAATACCACTTAAAATCATTTGAGGAATAAGCAACAAAGGAATGGTAATATAAATCGTAATAACAGAGTTGAACATAGAAGAAATATTCAACCCAAGCATATTGGCAAAGCAAGAAATAGTAAACAACATGCCCCAATAACTCCACAATAAGCCTATTTGTATTTCTAAAATGGAATTGCCTATCAATACAAACGTGAAAGTTTGAATAGCGGAAAGGGTAAAGAGTATGGATATTTTTGAAAACAAGTAGCCAAATCTACTCAAGTTCAAGAATTGCTCTCGCTTTTGAATTTTACGGTCTTTGATTATCTCCTCTGCACTCACTGTAAGCCCCATGAAGAGCGAAATAATGATGCAAATAAGGATATAGGCAGGTACGTTGTCATTGTATCGAAAAAGATACCTTTCGGGTTTATCAGGGTCGTTTTGAAAACGAATAATATATGCCAACAGGATTGCCAAAAGTGGTGCTTCGAGCAAATTGATAAGCATGTATTGCATATTACTTATTTTTGACAAGAAGTCGCGCACAGTAAACAAAGCCGCTTGCATGAATACGCCTGGGCGACTGAGCGAGCTTGGCGGCTTCTCCGTTATTTTTTCTACTTCCTCAAAAGGAAATTCCTGCACGTATTTCTCGTGCCATTGGGCAGGCAAGACTTGGCGCTTCCCTGTTTCTTGCCCAAATTCGTTTACTACTTCTTTCTCTATTAGCTTAAACATCTCCTCTGGGTTTTCACTCCAGCGTTCTGCATCAGCTTGCATGGTCTTTTTTTTGAAGTACGTAATAGCTTCAATGGGGTGTCCATAATAAATAAGATAGCCGCCTTTGTCCAAAATAATCATTTTGTCAAAGGTTTTATATATATCTGGAGATGGTTGGTGAATAACTACAAATATGAGTTTCCCTTTCAAGGAAAGCTCTTTGAGCAAATCCACTACATTTTGAGAGTCTTTGGAAGAAAGCCCTGATGTTGGTTCATCAACGAACATAACTGCAGGTTCGCGGATAAGTTCAAGGGCGATGTTAAGGCGTTTTCGCTGCCCACCCGATATTTTTTTGTTCAACACATTGCCGACCTTGATGTCTTTGATGTGGTCAAGCCCTAAACTAACAAGCGTGGTCATTACGCGGTCATTAATTTCGGTTTCATTCAATTGCTTGAAACACAATTTTGCATTGTAATAAAGGTTTTGGTAAACAGTCAAATCTTCAAGCAACAAGTCGTCTTGTGCTATAAAACCTATTACTCCTTCTACTTCTGCCTTTTGGGTATGCATGTTGAAGCCATTGATAAGGACTTCGCCATGTGAAGGCGTTTCAATGCCTGAAAGTACATTCATCAAAGTTGTCTTGCCTGCCCCACTGCCCCCCATGATGCCTATGAGCTTGCCTTGTGTTTCCGACAAGTTCATATTTCTTACTCCCAATGTGCCATTGGAAAAACGGTATTCTATTTCGTTTGCTGTAAAAGAAACTTTTACAGATTGTGAATTTTCGAGAAAGACACCCGCAACATCGCTATAGTATATTGAAAAGCCTTTGCTTGTGGCTTGAGCTGGTCTTAAACTGCTGCCTGGAGGAAATAAAGTAGTGCGTCCAGGAGTTAAGGCAAAGCCGTTCAGCTTTATATCATCTTTGCCTAAATATCTTACAAAATATAAATCAACACTTTGAATTTGTTTGAATATAATTTCCCCACGCAAATCATCTGTTTTGATGTACTTTGCGTCTGGCGGGAGCAAGCGGTTGTGAGAAGCGGCTATCAAAATGTTACTTGAATTGAGAATAGCAGAGTCTTCACAAAAAACAAAATTTTCAAGTGCTGTATAATTATCTTTGATGTTAAATGTTTGACAAATTGTTTCCAAAATCATTCTACGCTGTGGCGTAAATTTTTTATCAATTTTATCAGATGCAACTAATTCCAATAATTTAATAAGGATAATAACTTTTTGACGTTGCTCAAGACCTCTATTTATCTCTCTGCAAAATTTCAAAATTCGCACGTTATCCTTCATGGATATTTCTTTGTTCTCTTGTACTTTGCCATATTCAGCTTCGTCTTCGTAGAGTTTTGTATAACGACCTACGGAGTTTTCATCAAGTTCTTTTTTGAAATAGTCGATGACAAATTTACGCTCTACTTCACTTGCACCTCCTTCGAGGCGTGAGATGAGGGCGAAAAGTTTGGTTAAAGCTTCAAGTATCTGTGAACTCATGGTATTGTAGGCAAGCTATTTTGGTGGTGCGGTGCAAAGATATGTAAAAACAACAATTTACAAAGTATTTCTTTGATTGGGCGTAAAAATTGGAGGTAAATATAAATAAGGGAGGAAAGATAATAAGTCTAGTTACTTACATCTTACCTTTCCTCCCTTTTTTAATACTTATTGAATGTCAGTGGCCTAGCATCATGGATATTTGAGTATCCAACACTTAGCTAATAGGTTTGAAATTCAAATGGCACTTCCACTAATTCAGAAAATTCTGTACCAGCCTCTTCCATGTCCTCGTCGTCTTCATGAAAGAACCACTGTATGCGTGTGCCAGTGATCGTTTCCAGTTTAGACAATATGTCCAAAATGAGTTTCGAGGAAGCCGTATTGAAGTATTCGAGTTTGAATACGAATAAGGTTTCAGGATTAGGGCTTGCTCCGTACTTGTCGAGCCAATCGAGGATAGGTTGGTAGAAGTCTGCAGAATCTTCAGGTAATGAACGACCAGAGATTTCGAATATCCCATCATTGCGATTTAAAATGATTTTAGGGGTATCTTCAGTTCCTTCTTTGTTGATAACTTCCATACGTTTTGATGATTTTTGAGGGTTGATTATTCAGAATCCGTAGTACTGCGGCGGATAACCGTTTTGAGTGAAAAAAATGAAATATTATCGCTCATCGGCTCGAAATCAAATTGCAATTTCTGACCTGATTTACGTGCCATATCTATAAAGCCCAGACCAGCACCGCCTTTTTCAGACAGTCCTTTGTTGTTCTTAATGACTTCTTTGTAATAATTCTTTAGCCCTTCTTTATCAAGGCTATTGATATGGTCAAGTTTATTGTTCAGCATTTCTACTTTATCGTTCATGATAGGGTTTCCGGAAGTGATAAGGTATTTATCATCATCTTTCCCAACCATAAAGATAGCGCCGTGCCTTACAGGGGCTTCCCCTTCTTGTATTTCGTCAGAGTGTTTTACGATATTTTGTAAACACTCTACCATTACATTAAAAACCTTGCGCTTGATTCCCGAATCTTCTCCTATAGCATCCATGTTGCGTTCAGCCATAGCCAACACAGACTTTGTGATTTCTTGAGTAAATTCACCTTCATACACCAGAATAAGTTTACGGGTTACCATAGTTCTGTGTAGCTCATAGATGTACTTCATACGGTTTTTTTTTCGGTTAAAGGTGGGTTTGAATGGTAAATCAGGAAGCGTTTTGATTTTAATGCGAAAGTTAGTGCTTTTTTTTGCAAAGGTATGAATTTTCTATATATATATTTTTTTTTTTTTGATAATAGTCTTTTTTATTGCCTTAAAACTTGATGCCTATCATCAATACATCATCTGTTTGTTTGTTATTGCCTTTCCATTCTTCAAATTCGCGGTCAAGCAAGCGGCTTATTTCGCTCATTTCGGCTTCTTGGTTTATGCTTACTACTTCGCGGATTTTACGTGGCGAAAGTTTCTTGTTTTTAGGTCCGCCAAACTGGTCGGGATAGCCATCAGAGAACAAATAGATAGAATCGCCGTCTAGATAATTGATAACCGAATTTGTGAACTTGCTACGGTTTTTGTATTGACCGCCTCCTATGGGGAATTTGTTGCCTTTTATTTCAACCAAATCGTCTTCAGTATAATAATAAAGAGGGCGGTGCGCACCTGCATATTCAACTTGGCGTTTTTTAAGATTGATTTTACAGAGTGAAATATCCATACCGTCACGTGTAGCAGCGTCTTGCTCATCTTGTTTCAAGGTACGTGTTACATCTTCATCTAATGAGTCAAGAATAGTACCCGGTGTAACCGCTTTTTGCAAATTCACAATATTATTGAGCAAAAAGAAGCCAATCAAAGAAATCAATGCTCCAGGCACGCCATGCCCTGTGCAATCCACTGCAGCTATAAAGATATCGTCGCCTTGTTGCAAAAACCAAGGAAAATCACCACTTACTACATCGCGCGGTTTGTATAAGATAAAGGAATTACGAAATACGTGTTTGATATAGCTCGTATCAGGCAAAATAGCTTCTTGAATACGCTTCGCATAATTGATACTTTCTGTAATTTTGCGGTTTTTATCCGTAATTTGTTCTTCTATTATTTTGCGTTCTGTAATATCATGCGAAACCAAAAGCACCGATTCGAGGTTGTTCAACTCGTTGTATTCAGGTATAGCATTGATTTGCATAGTACGATTCCCTAATTTTTCAGAAGGGAAGCTCATTTCTTCATTTATTTTATGCCCTTTGCTTACCGCTTCTTTGAAAGCGTCTTGCCACGCCTGTAGCATGTTTGGTTGCAAATCTACTTCGTGTAAGTTCTTCTGCAAATAGAACTCTTTCTTGTTGCCTGTATAGTTTTCTATAGTAGGGTTGATGTAAAATATCTGTCCATCACGTGTAATACGTGTGATAAGGTCGGGAGAGTTTTCTGACAAGGCTTGCATTTGACCGCGCAGGCGTTGCTCTTTTTCCGCAGCGCGTTTTTCAGTGATGTCGCGCACGTTAAGCAAAATACCTTGTAGGGCAGGGTCATCTAAAAAATTCGCCCCTGTAGCTTCAAGCCAAATCCTATCACTGCCTTTTGCTTGGTAGCTGAATTGTATTGTAACTTTTTCGTCGGGTTTTTCTAAAAGGCTCATAAACATATTCTCGTATGCTTCGACACCTTCGGGGTGAACATATATAATGTCTTTCAACCCTATCATTTCTTGTGTAGAATAGCCTAATATTTTTTGTACAGAGGGGCTTATATATCGGATAGTACCATCTGCCTCATAGATGGTGATAATTTCTGACGCATTGGCAAGGAAAAGCTGTGTACGGTCTTGTTCGAGCTGAACTTCGCGTATTTTCTCTTGTAATTGTATGTTTACTCGTTCCAACTCTTCTTTAGAACCTGCCATTTGAATAGCATTTTCTTGTAATATTTTTTGTTGTCCTTGTAGCTCTGTTCCCATTTTTTGAGATTCGCGGAGCAGCCTTTCTGTATTTTCTTTTACTTTGATATTAAAAACCGTTCGTGCAATAATCTCACTAATTTCATCAACAAATTCTATTTCTCGTTGTTGAAACTTATCAAATCCTGCAAACTCCAATACACCATACACTGTTTCATTGGTTATCAGTGGCGTGATAAGGATACATTTAGGTTTGCGGTCGCCCAAAATACCAGACGTAATAGAAAGATACTCGTCAGGAATTTCAGTACGCAAAACCCTGTTTTTCTCTACTGCGGCTTGCCCGACTAGCCCTTCCGCAAATCGGAATTGAGCCTTCAAATATTTGCGTTTTCCATACGCATAACTTGCCTCCAATTCTATAATTTGGTTCTCATTTTCGCCGTTTACAATATAAAATGCGCCTTGCACAGCCCCAATTTTTCGAGTAACAAATTCAGAAACAAGCTCGCCCAATTCGTCAATGGTAGCAATAGAAGGCAAGATGTCCCCTATTTCGGCAAGACCAGTTACAATCCAGTTGCGCTCTTCATCACGTTTTGCAGTATTCTTGATGCTATCACGCATAGAAAGCAAGGCGTTGCCCAATAAGTCTGTATCTCCTGTCGGCTGAAAGTCGGCTTGTAAATCTCCTCGTCCAATATTGCGTGCAAAATTCGCCTTCGTTTTTAATCCTTGTACCACATTGGCAAGGCTTTCGCTCATCTCACCTATTTCGTCATTTGTCTGAGAAGATTTGGGTAGTTTGTCAGGCAAGGCTCCCTGTGCTAATAAACTTGCTACATTTTTTAGTAAAAACAAAGGTCTGATGATAGTACGCCATGAGAACATAACGCCTATCACTATAGAAATTATAAACACTATCAGACTTGCAATAAACAAGCTGCGTATGATGTTATTGATAGGCATTTCTGCTTCATCAATATCAAGTTTTACAACCAATCCCCAATCTGTAATAGGAATATAGCTCCACATAGCCATCACACGCTTACCACGATAATCCTTATCTTCACCAAACCCGAAAGTGTTTTCAGGTTTAACGGCATTTTGGATAGCGATTTGGTCAAGCGCGCCTAACGAAACTGTTTTTTTGAACTTGCCTGTATGAAAAAGACGAGGCGTATTTATTAAATTGATTTGACTGCCTGTCGATTTAACAAGCAATATTTCGCCTGTTTTGTTTAGCCCTGTAGTATCACTCAATAAACGGAATATGTAATTTAGCCGTACTTCATAAATAATGATACCGAGTGTGTTGCGTCCTGTTTTTTCTTTTACGGGTGTAGCAACGTGCATCAAATTTTCTGTGCCTCGTGGGAAAACTTGACTGAAATAGACTGAATCACGCCCTACGCGTATTGTATTGGCATCTGCTTCTTGAAATATTTTACCGTTTTTTTCTTTATTCTCATCCGCTCCTTTGTTGTAAAGCACGATGCCATCAGGGGTAGTAAGGTATATATTGCGTACTTCGTAACTTTTCAACACATTTTGCACCAAATCCTCCATCTCCTCATCTACTACCGCGGCTGTATTTTTTTCTACTTTCTTGAGCTGCAATTTATTCGTGCTGTCCGGAAGAATAGGCTGATTTACCTGTCCAGCACGTGTCAATTGAGCGCGAACTGCTTTCAATTCGCTACCAAATTTGATGTTCGCCCTTATTTTTTCAAGAAAAGCCTCTATTTTTTGTGTCTTCAGCCTTGTAATAACCTCCACAGATTCCTGATATTGTTCTTGAAAGTACCCTTTCGCCACATTAAAAGCAATGTAGCTAATAGTAGTTACAGACATGAAAACGACCGACACTACCAATGCGGTTATTTTGAAACTTACGCCTATGCGAAACTTGTTTGCCATGAGTGTGTTTTTTAAATTGGTAGGATTAAAGGTGTCTTGTCTATATCTCCCTTGCCAAAAGTAATGCCATTTCTTCTAAAAATATTAAATCTTGTCCCACGATATTTTTGAAAGTAGCCAATTCTATTACTGCTTTTACCTCTTGATTGTTGTTCTTTGCAGGAAAGAGCATCAAATAATGTGGATACGCACTTCCCAAACCAGACACGACTTCCATATATCCTTCTGGAATTTGAGAAAGTTTGATGGCTCTACCATCTTTTGCCACTTGCCCCACCAATCCTTCACCTAATTGATATGCTATTATTTCGCCTTCGGCTCTATACAAAGCATACGCGGCTTTCATTTCTAATGCTTGTTCACTACGCACATACAAAGCACCTATTCCAACCTCTAAATATTGGCAAATACTATGCAAAACAGACTCTACTATTGGCACATTTTCTTGTTTCGCTTTCGCGAACAAGGTTCGAGCTATCCCGCCCTGTTCCGCATTTTGGTTGGCGTTCGTATGAGTGCTTTGTTGAGTAATGTCTATTTGTTGTACATTCGAGTCAGAAGCAGTATAAAATATTTCTACATTTCCCTCGCTGCGCAAAAATAAGAATAGAAAAGCTAAAAGCCCCAAAAAAGTTAGCACAACCATAAGAGGTATCAACTCAGGGAATGTATTGTACGTACGTTGCGTTTTAGCAGCATCATACGTTAAATAATACCCTCCGAATAGCACACCTGCTATGTAAAGGATTACTAAAAAAGTACTCGAAAAATTATAAAAGCCTTTCATTGATTCAGGTTGAAAATAGGATATAAATCTTTATACTTTATCTTTTGATAACTTTACGCGCAAATTTAATTCCAATAATAAATCTATGATGCCTTGTACATCAAGCGAATAATCTATAGTTGTAATTTTCTGAGCCGAAACAGGCATAGTATCTATTAAGCACTCTTTTGGGTCTTGTATGATAGTCAATCCACCACGCTCTTTGATATGTTTCATACCTACCGCGCCATCTTTATTTGCTCCTGAAAGTAATATACCTACTACACGTTTACCATATACTTGGGCGGCAGAAGACAGAAGAATATCAATCGCAGGGCGCGAATTATTGAGTAATTCTTCTGTAGTAAGGGCAAAACTATTGCCAATCTCTAAACCCAAGTGATAATTTGCAGGGGCAAGGTAAATATTGCCTTTACGGATGGGTTCTTTGTCATAAGGTTCCTTTATGATGATGGTGCTTTTGATATTTAGTGCTTCCACAAACCCATTGCGCACATGCCGCAAACGATGCAAACACATAGCGATGGGTAGTTCAAAATCTACAGGTAATGAACTTAGTATTTTGCTTATGACTTGAAAACTTCCTGCCGAACCCCCTATAACTATAGCGCGGTAATGGTCATCGAGTTGAAAACGGTTGTGCATCTTCAATATTTTTGAATTATTCTTTTACCTTTTTATATATTTTTTCTTCGTTGTTGATGACAGAAAACTTGCTGGCTATTTCACACCAGATCAATGACTCTTTTGAACCTATCGCCAAAAAACTGTTCTTATGTAAACTTTCATGAAATACTTTAAGCACCTGATTTTGCAATGTCTGATTGAAATATATCATCACATTTCTACACAAAATAAGGTCAAACTTAGCAAACGAAACTTCTGAAACAAGATTATGCTCACGGAACGACACATCTTTTACCAACGATTTATCAAAATGCGCTTTCCCATTTTGCTCCTTATAATACGCATCGAGCGAGTAAAGTCCCTTGGCGCGTTCATAATTCTTTTGGTTCAACTCCATGTTTTTAATCGAATACGCACCATCACGCGCCCTCGCGAGAATAGCATTATCAATGTCGGTAGCCACAATACGCACCCTATCCAACAAATTCATTTCTTTTAGTGTGATAGCCATAGAAAACACTTCTTCTCCCGAAGAGCAACCCGCATGCCATATACTCACTGTTTTATTATCTGTAAGCATTGCAGGCAAGATGTTCTCGCGTAATTCCACCCACAAAGTAGGGTCGCGAAACATTTCTGTAACATTTACTGTAATTTCAGAAAGAAACTCTTGAAAAAATTTGGAGTCACTGTTTTGGAGTTTCTCCATCAGCGCATCAAAAGAAGCAAACTTATACAACTCTAAAACACGTTGTATGCGCCTTCGAAAAGATGACATGGCATAGTTGCCAAAGTCGTAGTCATGGCGTTGTTTGATAATATCAGTCAAAGCCCGTAATTGCGATATTTCTATTTCTTGCATATATTTAATAGTCAGAAGGTGTTTTTAATTGTAAATAGTTTATTTGTAATATACCAAGAGCTGTACCAACAACTGTTTTGCATGTATCTTAATGCACACAAAATTATCAGTTTCTTTTGATATAATAGTTTTTTTCAAAAAGGGAGCAGGAAGCCGCAAAAAACGCTTTTATGCATATTTATTGGGTCTGTTCATCAAATAAACAATTTACAGTCCAAAGATAGTGTTTTTTTTGAAATAAACATTTATCTATTCCTCAATCGGGTTTATAGGGGGTTTCTCGGAGTTGTGATAAATTAGGTACAAGCCCACGTACAAATTCCACGAATGCTTCTGTATCGGCATTTACTGTGTTGAGGCTATCCCAAATCATCTCGTACACAGCCTTTCCTTCGTTGTGAAGGCGTATTATAAAAGTTTTGGTACCTGTTGCGCCTTTTGATATTTTGGTAGTTGGTGCTTCAAGTTTGGCAGCAAGTTCTTGCAACTTTTGCCAATCCGCGTCTTGCAAAGCATGTGAGTCATTCGCCAAAGGCTTATTATAGACATCGACGTCTGTTTTCACCATTTTATTGGCTATATCTATAGTATAGCTTCGATGGTACATAGGAGGCAAGGACGCATCTTGGAAGCGGTATTCCACACGGTCAAAAGTGTTTTTAGTAGTCATACAACTCGAAAATATAAAAAGTAAAGTAAATAAATACAGGGTGTTTTTGATATAATACGGCATAAATTCAAAATGTCCACAAATAAAAAGTTTTTTTTATACTTATCCAAATTTTATTTTACTATTCTTTTCTAAAAAAGCTATCAATCTGTTTTTGCTTCTCTGATTTATCTGCTGTTTTAGGCTCAACAGCAAAAAAATCGCTCACTATTTTGTCTTTTTCAGGTTCTTTTGCTATGATTGGCTCATTTTTTTTAGCAAAGAAGGAGCCTAACAAATCTTGGCGCATAACATTGAAGTCTTGTTTTTTTTTTGACTCCTGCTCCAAACTTTTATTAGCATCAAAGTAACGGGTAAATATGCCATTCATTTTCTTTTCTTGCGCTTCGCGTTCCTCATGCGCCATTTTTTGTTGCATTTGGTCTATTGTTTGTGTGGGTGCAGATTGTTCGAGGGCTTCATCAAAAGCCAAAATATCGTTTGCCAGTTGGTTTTCTATCGTAATGGCTTCTATTTGTTTTTCATAACTATCGAATCCCAGCATCTTATCCAATTCGCCCAAATAGTTTTGCATTTCTTTTTGCGAAGTTACTTTTTGGAGTTGGGCAGTAAGGAGAGTTTCTTTGGTAGTTATTTCTATTCTGCGCATTTCCAAACCACTGACCTGCTTTTCAAGTTGCTGAATTGTTTGGGCAAGTTGCGCCAATAAATGCTGATATTGCTGTGCCTGCTCTTGCAACCAATTTTTTTGCCCAAGCAAACTGCGCGCTGTAAGTTCATCATTTTTTTTGACTGCTTTTTCTGCTTGGCTACCCACTTCATTCAGCAACGATATTTGTGTTTTTAGTTTGTCTTGTATCTGTGTTTGGGTGTTTTTGGTTTCCCGCAATGCTTGTTGATTGCTTGCTATATTTTTATCAATCTCGGCCAACGCAAGCCCCACCAACACTGTAGGCGAGGGAGGCGTTTGTTGGGTAGGTTGTTTGGAGTTACCTACTGCTATCCAATTCAATAATTTTGACCACATGATTTCATTTATATATTTTAGCTTGGACTATATTTTTGGTTGGGCAGGCAAGGTTTTTACACGCCCATTCGCAAAAGCTTCTCGAACCCAAAACTTATTTCAAATTTTATATGAGGCAAAGATACACCTTTCTACAATAAAATGGCAGACTTTTATAATTTAAATCCTGCTTTTAAGATATTTGCCAAATAAAAACTTTCCAGTTTGTCTATTTCGGCTTCTTCGTCTATCTTATTTTCATGTGTAATGCTGAAACTTTTTTCCGCTTCGGGTAAGTCATTGTAATACACCAAGTTCCAATTACCTTCAAAGTCTTCTGTAAGGGCTGTCATGGACTCTACCCAGTCGCCAGAGTTCATGTATTGTATTTCGCCGATCATCTTCATGGCAGGCTTATGCGTATGCCCACAAATAATAGTTTCACAGTTTTTTAGTTTTGCAAGTGCGGTAAGTTGTTTTTCATAATTGGAAGTAGGCGACACAGCCGATTTCACTTTGCTTTTGATGTATTGTGAAAAAGAATAGGGTTGCTTACCAAACAAACGCCTCATAGCATTGAAGCCTTTGTTTGTCCACAACAAAAACGTATAACCTATCGAGCCGAGTTTCGCTATCCATTTCAAATTTGTAGTAACCGAATCAAATATATCTCCGTGCACCACATAATAACGTTTGCCATTGCTCTCATAGATATAATCCATCAAAATAGACAGGCTACCAATGTGCATAGGCAAGATATTGTCCAAAAAATCATCGTGATTGCCGTGCAAATAAATTACTTTCGTGTGGCACTCCTCCATCATTTTTATCACCATCTTGAAAAAGCGTGTGTGTTGCACTTTCCAGCTCCCATAATTCTTAAGCTCCCAGCCATCTATGATGTCGCCATTCAATATCAGTGTGTCGCATGTGTTGTGCCTCAAAAAACGCACCATCTCCCTTGCCTTCGCGCCAGCTGTGCCGAGGTGAATATCAGAAACAATCATAGTTTTGAAATGGCGCCGCGAACCATTCTCAAGCGAAGCAAAGTAAGACATATTGTAAAAAATTGATTTTCAGGCATTTAGCTTTAAAAACAAAATACCACTTTATTTTTGGGCTAAAATTAGTGAAAAAATGCTAATTTTGCATGATGAAAAAGCCAAAAAATCGCGAAGGGGTCGTATATTCTACAAATCCCGACTTTGAATACCAAGACAATGAGCCTGAAGCTATCGAAACATGCGCACCTGAAGCGCAAAATTTACGGGTACAATTAGACAAAAAGGCAAGGGCAGGCAAGCAAGTTACGCTCATTACAGGCTTTGTAGGCACTGATGATGACCTCGTCAGCCTAAGCAAACGCCTCAAAACACTTTGTGGAGTGGGCGGTTCGGCAAAAGACGGTGAGATTATTTTGCAAGGCGACTTCCGCCAAAAAGTAGGGCAGTTTTTGCAACAAGAATCTTATAAAACAAAAATAATAATTTGAAAAATAGCAAAAAACATTTTCGTCCTCTCACAAGCCCCGCCCTATAAGGTTTTTCGAACCCTTACAGGGATAGCTTGGCGAGAGGACGAAAAGGTATCGGCTAAACAGTTACTATTTTTTCTTGAAGAAGAAATCTCCTACAAGCGAGGAGGTTTCCCATGGAATTTGCGCTCTATTAGATTTTTGCATTACACCTATTCGAACACGTTTGAACACATCCTCGAGCGCAACGTTGGGTGTGCGTAAATGCGTAAGAAGTTCTTGTGTATAAAGTCCATTTACGCCATCGCCATCTGAGGCAGTTTTGCCAGGCGAAGTCGCATAACATACTATAGAGCCAACAGGCGCGTCCATTGTAGCCAAACCGCCTCCTTTTGTAGAGCGTGACCAGCTACGTTCAAAGGGATTATCGCGGCAAGCATCAAGAATAACGATATTTACGCGGCTTCCTGCACTTTCCATTTTGGCAAGGATACGCCCTGCATCAAGGCAGTCATATTCTATTTCGTTCTCTTCTTGTATTTTGGCATCTACAGGCACGAGGTAATTGTTGCCTTTTACCTGCAATCCGTGTCCTGCATAAAAGAATAAACTGATATCGTACTTGCCTGCCTTTAGTTTTTGCCCATATTCGTCTATAGCTTTTTTCATGCTTGCGAGGTTAGCATTTTCCGCTTTTATCACCTCAAACCCTAATTCTTTCAAAACTACATCCATAGCTTTTGCATCATTTACGGGGTTTTTCAAAGGATTGGTAAGGTACGTAGAGTTGCCTATCACAAGCGCGAGCCGCTTTTCAGTAGTTGTAGGCGTGGTTACTATAGGGTTGTTGGGGTTAGGTATTGGAGGTATTACTTTTTCTTCAAAAACAACCGTACGTGTTTCGCTTTTGGCTATTCCGCCTTTATTGGTTACTGTTATTTGGATAGTATTTGTTCCTATGCGGAGTTTTATTTTTCGTTCAATGGCTTGGTCGCAACCATTATCAGGTACTACTTCAAAGCCTCTGCCTGCATCTGCAAAAACGGCATCTGCGCCATTAACGGACACTTTAACTTCGCTTAGTTCTGTTTCTGTTTTTACGCATGCTTTTATGCTATAGTCTGATTTGCTTACTTTGGTATTATTTTGATAAGGAATATTCCAACTAAGGGTAGCAGGTTTGTAGGTTATAGGCACATTGGGTACGGGGTTTCCTGTTTCGCTTCCGTGATAAATACCTGTGATGTAATAAGCATTTTTCCAATATTCATTGATAATAGGTTCGGGAAAATCGGGGTCAACGCGCCACATTTGCTTTCCCCAACCAGTGCCTTTGCTCATCACCAATGCCCAGCTTCCTGCGCCGTAGGTAAGGTTGGTAATGCTGAATCCTTCGTTCCAAAATTGGTTGATTTCGGCTTTTGGATATTCTTCTGAAAGGTGATAGCGTTGGTCATCACATTGAACGCCTTTGCTCATCACCAATGCCCACATGCCATTGCCGTGGTCGAGGTTGGTAATATAATAGCCCTTTGCTCCAAATTCTTCGATGGCTTCGGTTGGGAATTCGGCTGTAGTGCGCCAAATTTGGTCTTCGTAGCCTGTATTTTCTGACATGATAACCGCCCACACACCACTACCATAGCAAAGGTGCGTGATGTCGTAGCCTTGTCCCCACTTTTCTTTGATATATTCTTGTGGGAAATCTTTGCGTGTTACCCAAGATTGTTTGCCCCAAGAAACTCCAGCCGACATTACGACAGCCCAAAGATTATTCGCATACGTGAGGCTTGTGATTTTATACCCCGTTTCCCAATAGTTTTGTATTTCTTGTTTTGGAAAATATACGCGGGTGTTCCAAACTTGGTCGCTAATAGCTGTTTTTTCAGTCATAACTACAGCCCAAGTAGTTTGTTGTGCGTTTGCACTCATAGGTAGCAAGAACCCGCAAAGCAACGTATAAAGGAGAAAATAGTGTCTTTTCATAATATACTAATTGTTTTTTTGTTTTATCGAATATAAATATAACCATAAACGCGCGATATATCAAAAATAATATAGGCTTTTATTTTTGTTTCCAAAAAAATACGGGCTTTTTTATATATCTTTGCCTATTAAAACGGGTGCATTTCAAAATCGTTCCATATAGCCTCTCCAAAATCGGAGAGGGCAGAGGTGAGGTTTTAAGAAAAGGTTTTAAAATGCACCCATTAGAACCGTATGAGAAAGTTAGTAAGTATCCAACGCATCAAAAATCTTGAGCCAATAGAAGGCGCAGACGCTATAGAAAAAGCGACTGTACTAGGTTGGGAGTTGGTAGTAAAGAAAGGCGAATTTCAAATAGGTGACCTTTGCGTTTATTGTGAAATAGACAGCCTGATGCCCGACAAGCCTGCATTTGAGTTTTTAAAACCGCGCGGAATGCGTATTAAAACTATCCGCTTGCGTGGACAAATCTCGCAAGGGATATGCTTCCCACTTGCACTCTTGCCTGCCAATACACCTATAGAAGAGGACGTGGAGGTAACTGAAATGTTAGGCATCACCAAGTACGAGCCACCCATTCCCGCACAATTAAGCGGGCAAGTGGAAGGTTTATTCCCTTCTTTCCTACCCAAAACTGATGAAACAAGGGTGCAGGTATTGCAAAAGCTTTTGGATATGTATGCAGGCAAGGCCTTCTATGTTGCCGAAAAACTTGACGGCAGTTCCGTAACGTATTACCTCCGTGATGGTAAATTTGGCGTGTGTAGCCGCAATTTAGCGTTTATTGAAGACGATAAAAACTCACTTTGGAAAGTAGCCAAAAGCATGGACATAGAAGCTAAATTGCGTAGTATAGGTCAAAATCTTGCACTGCAAGGCGAAATCATAGGCGAGGGCATTCAAAGCAAC
>Ga0163144_10008046_pt1 | contig 22902 bp, 17 predicted proteins | sample OliLak19BULKMAT1_FD_123175 | JGI IMG/M metagenome (GOLD analysis project Ga0163144, IMG submission 123175) | Freshwater microbial mat bacterial communities from Lake Vanda, McMurdo Dry Valleys, Antarctica - Oligotrophic Lake LV.19.BULKMAT1 | ecosystem: Environmental > Aquatic > Freshwater >...
AAATCAGAAATAAGCGTGGTTGAAAGTGTCTAAAATTAAGATTACTTCAAAGATGCCATCTTTCTAAAAAAGATGACATCTTTGAAAAAACCAATTAATTTGTAGTATATCATGAGTAAAAGCAAGGTTTTAACACTATGCACTTGCCCTTAGCAAAGGAGAAAAGCGCACCGCCGTTATCTTTACCTCGTATATTTCACTCAGCACCTTTTCGTACTTACGCTCACCCTTTGCTTTACTCACCCAAAAATCAACCTGATAGCGTTCGTATTCCTGCTGCACATCATTTAGCCTTTCCAAATAGGTTTTACGAGTTTTTGCATTTTCCAGATGAGGAAAAGCCACATTTTGCATTTCGAGAGTAGTAATAAAGTTACCGTTCTCACTTTTGAAAACTACCGTAATGTTGCGAACATCTGCTACTTGCTGTAATGTTTCCATAAATTTTAATAGTATTAATAAGTAATTATTTTAAAAGGAGTTCTTTTTATTTTTTTTGGTTAATGCAAAATTAAAAGGAATATTTTTAATTTCAAAGCAATTTTAAAACTTTTTCTTTTATTTTTGATTTTTACTGTTTTTTGGTAAAAGTAAATCTTTTAAATTATATATTCGTTTTTAGGCGAATATGAACAGTTTCGCTGCTGCGATTCAAAAAAAGCACCTTTGCTTAAAGGTAAAGATGCTTTTAATAAGGCTTTGAAAAGCGTAAATCAGTTACTTATAAAATAAAAATACTAAAAGTACAATAGTATGGCATTTTTTATTGCGCTTTTGCTACCTTTGTAAAAGAACAGCTTTTAATGGTTTACATTGTTTTTTATTTTAAAAGCAATAGTTTTAAAAAAATCAAAATTTAAAATCAATGCTTTTATTCTATCAAAATATCTTTTTATATTTAAAAGAATAGCTTTTATGGACAATTTAGTAGAAATTCTCGAACTGATACGAGAAAAAAGGAAGGAAAAAGGCATTACCCAAGCAGATATGGCAGGGAAATTAGGGATTTCGCAAAGTGCCTACAAAGACATAGAACTTGGCAAAACTGACCTCAAAGTCAGAACTTTACAGCAAATAGCAGACGTACTTGGCATCAATCTTTTTTCGGAAAGAGGTGGGAAGCAAGAGCAATCCTTGGTGGCTGTAAATCCTCAAAATATCTACTCTGACTTGAACCAACTCAAGAAAAACCAAGAGGAAATGAACGAAAAGCTAAACGAAATTCTTAGTCTTTTTGGTAAAAAGAAAAAATAGTTTCAGAAATAATATTCCCGAAAGGGCTTTTATTTCTGAAACTATCAAATTGCCTATACAAAGTCGCAATTACATATAATTGGAGTCGTTATTTTTCTTCAATCTAATAATACGCAAGGCATTAAGAATCAAGATAATAGGGTAAGCAGGGTCAAATTCATGCCATCTGATTCCACCAAAGTTAGCTTTGCCACCAAACTTGTGGTGATTGTTGTGGTAGCTCTCTCCAAACATCAGAAAATCAACAGGTAAGAAGTTCTTTGCGGTGTCTTTCATATCAAAATTGGTGTAGCCAAACTTGTGAGCAAACCAGTTGATGATAGCACCATGCACAGGTCCCATAATGAAGTGCATAGGAAGCAACAAGTACATCCACCATTGGGTAGCGAAATAAACATAGAAAATGATGTAGGCAATGCCCCAACCAAGACGAGAAGCCCAATTATCACCGATTCGCTCCATAAATTTCCAGTTCGGAATATTGCGCTTAAACTTTTCTTCGATTTGCGCCTTTCCTTTCGAGATAGCTGTGTAGATTTCTTTGGTTTTCCACATCATATCAAACAGATTTTCAGAGTATTTGGGAGAATGTGGGTCTTTTTCTGTGTCGGCATGGGCATGATGCAGACGGTGCAAAATACCATACACGTACGGACTCAAAAAAGACGAACCTTGACAAATCCACGTAAATACATAAAAAACTTTTTCCCAGAACTTGCTCATTGTAAACATCTGATGAGAAGCGTAACGGTGTAAAAAGAAAGTCTGTGTGAATAATGATAAATACCAATGCGTAACAAAAAATATGGGGATAGCCATAAAATAAAATAGTTAAAATTTGAAATATTATTAAATTTTATTGAATAAATACTTGATAGTGAACAAATTATGTTATATCTTAAGTAAGAGGTGGAATAATAGTGTAAAGATAATACAGTTAATACAACAAAAATAGAATGATTATTGTTTTTTAAAAAAATTATATTTAAGTTAAGTATTAAATTATTCCAAAAATAGAGTTACAAAAAAATGATTATCAAGAGTTTGTCGGGCTTGACAAGCTAAACAGCAATTTGGCTTCGCAAAAGAGTTCAATTCTGTAAAAAATACGCCTTGATATTAATCAAAGACGGAAATAATTTTTCATTCCATGGCGAAGATTTATCTTGGCTATTTTTACAATAAAAGCCAAACAAATTATTTCTTACTAATCAAGCTATCTAAGGCGACTTTGTCTAAGCCTAAATCTATTTTTAGTTTCGGTTTCGCTTGCTGTAATTTTTTTGCACCTTCTTGGTTTACAGATGTTTGCCATAGATAAACGCTTCGCAGGTGTGGCATTTTTTCCAAAGACTGTAAGCCTGCATTGCTTACTTTTGTGCCATAAAGATTTAGGTATTGTAAGTTCGTTAGCCCTTCCAAATGCTTAAGCCCTTCGTCAGAAATGGCGGTCAGCTCCAAACGTAGCTCTGTCAAGTTTTTAAAATTTTTCAACTTAGCTAACTGATTATCAGTAATATTACTACGCTTTAAGTCCAACCAAGTAATCTGTTCGGCTACTTTCTGAAGTGCGTCCAATTTTGCATCTGTCAGGTCATTATTCATTTTTATTTGCAAAAAAGGAGATTTGTTCGCAATCGTATTTACTTCTATTTTTTCTTTGATAAGCGATTCAATCACAGCTTTTTCGGCAGATTTTGCTTTTAAAGTTGGCAGTACATCAGGCGTAGAAGGCGGCATAGCATTAGCACTATTTACCCCTAATATTTGCGCTATTTCTGGAGAAACTTTGAGTTCACTTACTTTTTTCTTGAAGTTCGCCCCCTCGTTTATCCACCAGCCAATGAGCTTGGTTTCGTCCTCTGTCATAGGCTCTTTGCCATCTGGAGGCATGGCATATTTGTCAGTTCTTGGCAGGGTAACGGCAATGTAAATACCGCTTTCTTTGGCATTTCCAGCCTTAAAAATTTCGCCATGCTCACCGCCTTTCAAAAATCCTTCGGCACTTGCCATCATCAAATCCCCTTTTTTCTTGTCAGGATTATGACAGCTTACACATTTTTTTTCCAAAATCGGCATAATTACGTCTTCAAATACAAATGCTTCATTCATATTTTCAGGCTTTTTGCGGTTTTTTTGTGCTGTTTGCGTAATTCCTGCGAGCTGTTTGATGGGCTGCGGAAGGTGTTCGGTCAAATAGCTTTCACCATGCGTGAGCGAGCCGCCGTAATGCCCTGCAAATGTGAGCGTAGCCAGTAATATTATCCAGAGCATCAGGTAGCCCTTCGAAAAAAGCAATTTTGTATTATTTCTAATCGCTAACCTCAACAAAAACAACAAGGTAGCCATTGCCGCCGTCCCAATTCCGAGCCATTTATGCACAGATAAAAGTTGCTCGTTATAGCCGCCTTCTTCTGCCAAAAAATAGCCCATAATAGCTGCAATGATGGCAGCAAAAGCGGCAAAAAAGAGAACAAAATTGACTGAAAATCGCAAATGTTCATATTTTTTAAAACGAGAAAAGAAGTCCATGCCAAAGGCAATCAGCAAAAACCCAATAGGTAAATGTAGAAAAGTAGGGTGAAATCTTCCCAGAAAAAGTGTCAAATCTTCCATATTCATATTTTCGCAATCGTTTGTAAGGCAATATCTGAAATAACATTGACAAAGTTTCAAACTTTATCAATGTTATCAAAAACAACTATTGAGCTATCAGTGTGAGCCTCACCTGTACTACACCGTGATGGCTCGTTTTGATGACCGTAATTTCATAGTCGTCCACTTTAATAGATTCGTTAAGCTGCGGAATATGAGAAAGTTGGGACATGAGCAAGCCAGCAATAGTGCTGTATTCGCTGCTTTCAGGTAGCGGATGCGGCAAGGTACGGTTCAAATCTGCTATAGAAGATGAAGCACTAATAGCAAATTCATTTTCAGAGAGTTGCGTTACCAAATTTATCTTTTCATCATATTCGTCATAGATTTCTCCTACTATTTCTTCTACCAAATCCTCAGTAGTCAATAGCCCAATAGTAGTTCCATATTCGTCAATCACAATTGCTAAATGAGAGCGACTTTGCTGAAATTCTTTGATGAGTTCTTTGAGTTTTTTGGATTCGGGAACAAAAAGGGCGGGACGAATGATGTCCTTTATACTAAACTCTTTTTGCCTACGCATCAGGCGAAGGAGGTCTTTGGTATAGACTACTCCAATGATTTTATCCAAATTGTCTTCATAAATAGGCACTCTGGAGTAGCCTTCTTCTAATACCTTATCTATAATGGTATCGTTATCCCATTGAATATCAATGGCAAAGATGCGAGTGCGAGGTAGCATAACTTGCTTTGCGACACGATTGTCGAAAGCAAATACATTTTCTATCAGTTCCAATTCGTTAGCATTGATGCTTCCGCTTGCCTTGCTTTCAGCAATTACAATCCGCAACTCCTCTTCGGAATGGGAAGATTCATGCTCGGAAGCTGGTTTGACGCCAATTAATTTCAGAACAAGGTTAGCAAAACCATTGAACATGACGATAAAGGGCTTTCCTACAATATAAAAACCACGCAAAGGCATGGCAGTAAAAAGTGTAGTTTCTAAAGGGTAGCGAATCGCTATAGACTTCGGGGCAAGCTCGCCAAATACAACATGAAGGAACGTAATAACCACAAAAGAAGCAGTTACGGTATAAGCCGTAAGGTTTTCTGGTGGCGTAATCCCCGTTGAGTCGAATACCCTAACAAAAATTTCATGCATTACTTCTTCGCCGACAATGCCAAGACCAATACTTGCAATGGTGATACCTAACTGTGTGGCAGCAAGATACGAATCCAAATGCTCTGTAATATGCTTTGCTACGTCTTTGACAGCACTTTGCTCAGTGCCAATCTCTAATTGGGAGGTACGGACTTTGACAATGGCAAATTCCGCCGCCACAAAGAAGCCATTCAAGGCTACCAGCACTAATGTAAGAATGATTTCTAACCACATAATAAGAGGGAGTTTTTATTAATTTTCTCACAAAAAAACAAAAAATGTATTGAAACTTAGCTGTTTTTGTCAAAAATCTATTTCTAAATCTTATTTTTGTGATTACATTTTTTTATATAACGCTAATTTGTGGAATGAAAGTAAACAAGCTCTCCATTGTAATTCCTGCCTACAACGAAGGGAAAACGATACATTTGATACTCAATCGAATAAAATCTGTCGTACTTATTGACCAAATAGAGAAGGAAATTATTATTACCAATGATTGCTCAAAAGACAATACAGAGGAAGCTATCTTGGCTTATATGCAAGAATATCCCGACCTAAATATCCAATACCACAAGCACGAGGTAAACAAAGGGAAAGGGGCAGCCCTGCATACGGGAATTAGCAAGGCCACAGGTGAGTACCTCATTATTCAAGATGCTGATTTGGAATATGACCCGCAAGAGTACAATACTATGCTCAAACCTGTCTTAGATGGGTTTGCCGACGTAGTCTATGGCTCTCGTTTCATCGGGGGAAAGCCTCACAGAATCTTGTTTTTTTGGCATACTATCGGAAACAAATTTCTGACATTTCTGTCAAATCTATTTACCAATCTAAACCTAACAGACATGGAAACTTGCTATAAGATGTTTAAAACTGATGTGATACAAAGCATTGACCTCCAAGAAAATAGATTTGGATTTGAGCCAGAGATTACAGCAAAAATCGCAAAAGTACCAGAAATACGCATTTATGAAGTTGGCATTTCTTACTATGGAAGAACTTATGCAGAAGGCAAAAAAATAGGCTGGAAAGATGGGTTTCGGGCTATTTATTGCATCCTCAAGTACAATATTTAGAATACTAAAATTTTTAAAAAACAATAAAAATATGAATATCAAATCAGCTTATGTGGCTTGCTTTTTGGCAATATTTCTCTCTGGCTGTGCCGCCTTGCAGATGATGCAAAATTTCCTCAAATGCGACTTCAGACTTGCGCAAGTTGCTAACATACGGGCATTAGGAATAGACATGGCAGGCAAGCGCAGCTTTTCAGACTTTAACCTCCTCGATGCGGGCAAAGTAATACAGTCATTGGCGGGCAATCAGTTTATGCTCAATTTTGTGGCGAATATCGAAGCCCGCAATCCTAATGCAGAGCCTGCGGGCATGAATCGTATGGACTGGATTTTGGTGGTAGATAACAAAGAGGTGCTGAACGGCACGCTAAACGAACCTATCAATGTACCTGCAAACAATGGCGTTTCTACGATACCGCTCAGTTTGTCTATCGATTTGAAGAAAATTTTTGCCAATCAAGGCAGAGATGAAACGCTCGGCTTGGCGTTTGACTTGGCGGGCAAGGGCAACGATTCGAACCGTATCATGCTCAGAATAAAGCCCTACATTAACATTGGAGGGTCGCAAATAGCTTATCCCGGGTACTTGAATATCAAAAAAGAGTTTTAGTTTTTTCCCAAAGACGACATTTTTTTTGGAAAAATGTCGTCTTTGAAGAGTGTAAGAAAATATGAGCAATGAATAAACAAGAAGCCAAAGAAAAAATAGAGGAATTGATTAGTAAGTTTAGCTCGCAAGTAGATTACTACAAATCAGCGAGTTATAACGAAACTCAAACAAGAAGTGATTTTGTTGATGCCTTTTTTGCTGCCTTGGGCTGGGATATGGAAAATGACAAAGGGAAATTTGAAACGCAAAGAGATGTAATTCAAGAATATAGACTAAGAACGAATGGCAGAAAGCAAAAACCCGATTATTGCTTTAATACAAACGGAAAAGGTAAATTCTTAGTAGAGGCAAAAAAGCCCTCTATCGCCATCAAAGACAATCCCGAACCCGCCCTACAGCTAAGAAGCTACGGCTGGAATGCCAAACTAAGCATCTCTGTTCTTACTGATTTTGAGGAGTTTGCCATTTATGACTGCACAAGGAAAAGACGAAAGAACGATACTGCAATCAGCAAGCGGCTCAAGTACATTTATTACACTGACTACCTCAAAGAGTTTGACTTTATTTGGAATACTTTTGCCTACGAAAATGTGGTAAATGGGAGCATTGAAAAGTATGCAAAAAGTAAAATAGATTTCAAAGAGGCAGAGCCTGTCGACAAGGAATTTTTGCTTTCCCTCAATACTTGGCGTGAGTATTTGGCAACGAATCTGGCTAATAATCATACAAATTTGTCTGAAGAAGACATCAATTTTGCCGTTCAGCAGACGATTGACCGAATTATTTTTTTGAGAGTTTGCGAAGACCGAAACGTAGAACCCGAAGAGCAGTTACTAAAAATAGCAAAGGCAAAAGGAGATATTTATCAAAACCTTTTTGCCACTTTCCAGACTGCCAACCAAAAATATAACTCTGGCTTGTTCGATTTTAGTAAAGACAAAATTACCAAAAATGTAAGCATTGATAATAAGGTTATCAAAAACATTATCATAGAGTTATACGAAACAGATTATAATTTTGCCATCATTCCCGTTGAGATTTTGGGCTATGCTTACGAGCAGTTTTTGGGCAAGGTCATTCGCCTAACTGCTGTTAATCACGCTGTTATAGAGGAAAAACCCGAAGTTCGCAAAGCGGGAGGCGTTTACTACACGCCCGACTACATTGTCAATTATATTGTTGGGCATACCGTAGGTGCGCTCATAGAGAACAAAACACCCGAAGAAGTGAGCAAAATCAAGATTCTTGACCCTTCCTGCGGTAGCGGTTCTTTCCTCTTGGGGGCTTACCAATTTTTGCTCGATTGGCATCTAAAATATTACATCAAAAATACACACACTTATAAAAATAAAAAAGAAAATCCTCTTAGCGAAGATGGTAAACAGCTCATCAGCTGGGAGAAAAAACGCATTTTACTCAATAATATTTATGGTGTAGATATTGACACACAGGCAGTTGAGGTAAGCAAACTTTCTCTTTTGCTCAAAGCTCTCGAAGGCGAAACAGAAGCCTCGATTCAGACTTCTTTGCAGATTTTCAATGAAAGAGTTTTGCCAACTATCGATGGAAATATTCAGTGTGGAAACTCGCTCATTGCCCCAGATTTTTATAATGATGGGCTTTTCCTTACACCAAAAGAAGAACGAAAAATCAACGTTTTTGACTGGAAAGAGGCTTTTCCTGATGTATTTTCACAGGGCGGTTTTGACTGTATCATTGGGAATCCGCCGTATGTAACGCTACAACTTGGAAAAAAACAAACATCACAAGAAAAGTATTTTCTAACTTATTACCAATTACGTTTTCTAAACTCATTTGAATATAAAATAAACTTGTTTGCCCTTTTTATGGAGAAATCAACAAGTTTGCTCAAAGCCAACGGCTTGTTCTCTTATATCGTGCCTAATGCTTTTTACAATGCCTTTTACTTCTCGAAACTGCGAAAATACTTGTTAGAAAAAGGCACTTTTGATTTGATTTTTGATTTACGTTTCAAAGTATTTGAGCAGGTAGAAATAGGCGGAAACGCTGTTTTTGTTTTTAGAAATGAAAAAGCAATTCAAGAAAATATAATACCAATATATGTGGCAGAAAATTTTGAACAATTCTTACAACCAATTATAAAAACAACAAATAGTAAAAATATTTTAGAAAGTGAAAATCATGTTTTTACAGTCGAAGCTGATTTTTTTAGAATTGATAGTAAAATAAAAAAAGTACAAACTATTCCTCTTGGAGAGATTACTAAAATCTATCAAGGGATTATTACGGGGGACAATAAAAAATATTTGTCAGATAAAGCACAAAACGAAAAATGGCAAAAAATCATTAGGGGTCGTGATATAAATCGCTATTCTATCGAATTTAATGACAATTACGTTTTTTATGAGCCTTCTATTTTGTGGAGCAATACAAACATTGATATGTTCAAAGTAAAGGAAAAAATTATTAGCAGGCAAACCAGCGACCATTTGGTTGGAAGCATTGATACAAATGGTTATTTTTCATTGGATAGCACACACGTAATTCATTTGAAAAAAGATATTTTTAGCTTATATTATCTACTTGCTATTTTCAACTCAAAGCTAATCAACTATATCTATCAAAGCAAAGTCAAAGAAATAGGGAGAGTATTTGCACAGGTTAAGACTGTAAATTTGAAAACGCTACCAATTAAAACTATAGATTTTCAAAACCAAACTCAAAAAGCCCAACATGACCAGATAGTTAAGTTTGTGGAAATGATGCTCGAACTGCACAAACGCCTCCAAGTTGCCAAGCTCCAAACCGACAAAGACCAGCTAAATAGGAGGATAAAAAGCACTCAAAATGAGATAGATAAATTGGTATATCAGCTATACGGCATTACCGAAGAAACAGATATAGAAATGATAGAGGGGAAAAATTAACTTTATTTTCTTTCCCTCACAAAAGTAATAAAATCTGTGTTTGGAGGTGTGATGCCTCGCTGCCTAAGTAGCACTGCATACTGCGCTCGATGGTAGGTTGCATGGTTTACGCATTGGATAATAATATCAGAAACGATATTTTCGTAGTGAATTTTTTGGAAGTTTTCATACAACATCATTCTGTCAAATTCTTCTTGATTAGCATTTTGCAAATAATCTACCCAATTTTTTGTGTTTTCTGCACCTAAATTTTCCAATACGTCCCAAGGAAGTGTCTGCCAAATATGGATAGATAAATCTGGATTTCCCTTGATGCGTGTCAGCCACAATTTTTGGGCAGTAAGTACATGGCTTACCAACAAATGGACTCTTTCAGGTATTTTTTCGACCGTAATTGTCTTAAAGAAATCAAAATAACGAAAATTAGCCCAATGATTATAGGAATAAAGGCGTATAAAATGCTCTTTCATCTTTGAAAATTTTAGATTACAAAGATAATAATTGTTAGTGTAAAAGCAACAATAAGCATAAAATATTTAATGTTTGACAATGCGTTTTACCGCCCTGTAGTTTTCGTGCATGATTTCTATAATGAAAACGCCAGCACCTAAGTTACTCATATTAAGGTCTTTATTTAGCTTATCATTATACTTGTGCCACACTTCCTCCATGATGGTTTTGCCGAGCAAGTCCGTCATTCTCACTTTTATAGCTCCTTGGATAGCATTGTCTATTTGCAAAAATAATCTCCCTTCAGTAGGATTTGGGTAGGCGTTAAGCTGATGAGAAATATCTATGTAGCTAACACCCACGACAGTAGATATGCTCAATTCGTTGCTATATTCTGAATTTCCAGCTATGTTAAATGCCCTTACTCGATAAAAATAATTAGTTCCTGCCTGTAATTTTTTGTCTGTAAAGGTTTTTATATCGGCTGCCGTTTGCCCAATTTCCACAAATCCTGTAGCCGCAGTATTAGACCTTTCTATTTTAAATCCTATTTCATTGGTCGCATTATCAGTCCAATTTAGGCTTATTTGATTGTCTGCCAGAGGCTGCCCTGTAAGCGTGGAAGGAGCTAAGGGAAGGGCTATATTGGTAGTGGCATTTGCCTCGCTGCTATAGGCAGAGTTGCCTTGTGCATTAAACGCCCGCATACGATAGAAATATTTAGTATTTGCCTGTAAACCATTGTCTGTAAAGGTTTTAGTATCTGCTATTATTTGCGTAATTTCGGCATAGCCACTTCCTGAAGTTGTTGAGCGTTCTATTTTAAATCCTCCTTCGTTGGCGGTGTTATCAGTCCAATTTAGACGTATTTGCGAAGATGAAATAGCCTCTGCAAGTAGTGTAAAAGGAGTGGCAGGCACAGCCATAGCCGTAGTGGCATTGGCTTCATTGCTATAGTCAGAATTTCCTTGTCCACTAAACGCCCTTACGCGATAAAAATATTTGGTATTTGCTTGTAAGCTATTGTCTGTAAAGGTTTTAATACCTGCTACTACTTGTGTAATTTCGGCATAGCCAGTCCCTGAAGTAACAGAGCGTTCTATTTTGAATCCTGTTTCATTGGAGGTATTATCAGCCCAATTTAGGCGTATTTGCGAAGACGAAATCGCCTCTGCAAGTAGCATGGAAGGCGTGGTAGGCGCAACTATAGGTGTTGTTACATTTGCTTCATTGGTATAGTCGGAATTGCCTTGATTATTAAATGCCCTTACTCTATAAAAATATTTAGTATTTGCTTGCAAACTATTGTCTGTGAAGGTTTTAATATCTATGCCTACTTGAGCAATTTCGGCGTAGCTACCTCCCGAAGTAATAGAGCGTTCTATTTTAAATCCTATTTCATTAGTGGAATTATCAGTCCAATTTAGGCGTATTTGCGAAGACGAAATAATCTCTGCAAGTAGCGTAGTTGGTGCAGTAGGAAGCGGAAGAGCCGTAGTTGCATTTGCTTCATTGGTGTAGTCGGAATTGCCTTGATTATTAAATGCCCTTACCCTATAAAAATATTTAGTATTTGCTTGCAAACTATTGTCTGCGAAGGTTTTAATATCTATGCCTACTTGAGCAATTTCGGCATAGTTACCTCCCGAAGTAACAGAGCGTTCTATTTTAAACCCTATTTCATTAGTAGAATTATCAGTCCAATTTAGGCGTATTTGCGAAGACGAAATAATCTCTGCAAGTAGCGTAGTTGGTGCTGTGGGAAGCGGAAGAATAGGCACAACCGCAGCACCAAACTCAAATGCTCCAATATCGCAAATGCCAACTCTGGCACTTCCTCTCTGGTCTGTTGGCGAGCAGTTATTTCCTGCATTAATTGCTGGGCTACCTGCTTTGAGAGCCATTGTCAGCGTGTTTCCGCCATTATCAGCTAAGGGAGAGAGCAAGGCATCTGCAAGTTTCGAGGTAGTAGGCAAGCCCAAACTACTCGTAGTATTATTAGCTGGGAAATAAATATTGTTACCCCCATCTACAAACTTTGCCATTGCCAATCCACCACGATAATGATTGTTCCCCAGAGTACCTATATTATTTTGAAGAATGGTATTACTCATGGTAAGTGTTCCCAAATTATTGTCTATTCCACCTGCATATCGTAAAGTGGTATTTTCTGCGATTGTGCAGTTAGCAATATTCATATCTCCTTGATAGTTAAGAATTCCCCCCCCAGAGCCTCCATTAGCCTTGTTTTGGTAAATGGTGCTATTGCTAAGGCTTACTTTGCCTATGCTATTCCAAATTGCCCCGCCTTGGAAATCGCTATTGTTATTTGCAATCACTATATTGCTCATAGTTAGTGTACCTTTGCCTACATAAATACCGCCTCCGTACTGCTGTGAGTTATTGCGCTGAAAAATACTATTACTCAAAGTTAATTTTGTGTCAAGAGGCGTAGTGGCACTCCAGCCATCTCCTCTTTTCGCTGCTTGGCTGTAACAAAGCCCGCCACCAAAAGCAAGATTACGAGAATCTAATCTAACCGAATTATCCAAAAACTTACACTTGTCTATAATTGCAGTGTTGGTATTATAAAGAAACATACTCAAGCCACCGCCCTCTGACTCACAAGTATTTTTGGAAAAAGTGCAACCTATAATATTAATAGTCCCAGTGTCATATAATGCTCCATCGATGTATATACCACCACCGGCGCCACCTTTGTTGGAATCAAAGGTACAGTTGGTCAAGGTAAGATTGGAAATCACATTATAAATACCACCGCCAATGCCGCCCGTCTGTGTAATATTTCCTGTAAAAGTACAGTTTTGCAGCTTGGCTACACTACCAGAATATATCGCTATCCCGCCACCATAGTTTGCTTTAGTGCATATATTATTAATAAATTTGACATCATCAAGATTAATCTTACTATTGAAACCTACATGAAGTCCAGCACCGTCTTGGTCTATGCTGCCGTTTTGAATAGTAACATTTTGCATACTAAGAGTAGATACGCCGGCTAGATACATTATTCTAAACGGGGGAGCAGAAGTAGCCCTGCTAATGATAGCCCCATTCCCAATAATGGTAATTGTTCCTTTGAAAATTGGTAATCCTGCTTTGCCTAAACTTACAGTAGCCCCTGTACCATTTCGTATAAAAACCTCTTCATGGGCTACTGTGAGCGTATAAATGCCATTCGCAGCAAGGGTAATCACATCAGCATCTGCATTTTTTCCAGCAGCAACGATGGCATTAATCAAGCCATTGACATCGCCGTTAGCTATGGTGTAGTCAGCTGCTTTACTTTGAAAATGACATAATAGATGTATAGTTATTAAGATTAGTAATTTATAATTTTTCATATCGTTTTTTATTTAGTTTTTTACTATTTCCAAAAATACTACGAATAATAAAGCAAATTTATTGCATAAAATACGAATTTATGTATGTGTGTAATATATTTATTATTTTTACGTGTTTAATTTTTATTAGTTGCGTGTATTAAATATTAGATAAATTTTGTCTGCCTTATAACGAGCAGTAAATATTAAGGATTAAGGCATAATATTTGGCATATAAAAACTGACAAAATAATTAATAAGAAATAGTATTTATTGATTAGATAATATAAAAAAAAATACTATTTTTATATTCTAAATTTGATTAAAAGGTTTATGTATTACGTACGCCGTTGATTATAAGCAAGCTACAAGCATCCATGATTAGAAGTAATATGCTATCGTAATTAGTTGGTGTTTTTCTATTTATTTTAATTTATGCATTAAACAACATGATGAAGTTAATAACTATTCTCCTTATTGCTACGCTATTTAGCTTGCAAACTATTGCCCAAGGAACAGGAGGTCTTAGCCATTTTGTAGATGGTATGAACTACCAAAGAACGGGACAGCACCAAAAGGCAATTGATGAATTTACCAAAGCGTTAAGAAATGAGCCAAGCAGCTTTAAATACCTACAAGCAAAAGCTCAATCTGAATTTCAACTTAAAGATAATGACTCGGCTATCAATTCTTTAACAAGCTTACTTAAGCTCAAAGATGACTACGCACCTGCTTACGTAATGTTAGCAAAAATATTTTATCAGAAGGGAGATTTTAACAAGGCGGCGGGCTACTATGATTTGGCAGCAAAATATGAAGAAAATCCCGAAGAAAAATATAAGTATAAGGCTAACGTTGCCAACAAATACATCAAAGATGGTAATATGAAGGTTGCCTATGAAAAAACAAAGGAACTGAGAGCTATTGCTCCAAAAGACCTCAAAGCGGCTTATTACATGGCTCGTATTGCCAATAAGATAAAAAAATATGAAGATGCCATCACTGCCATCACTGACATAGAGCCGCAAATCAAAACAATGCAAGCCAAAGACAATGCAAAGTATTACTATGAATTGGGCTATGCTTACTATTTCATGGACAACCTCGCCAAGTCAAAAATAGCATTCGACAAGACACTAACTACCAAATATGCCGTTATGGCAGAAAAATTTGGGGCAAAATATTTTTGCCGATTGGCATTAGTCTATCAGAAGTTTCACGATAACGAAACTTGCAAAAAGTATTTAGACCAAGCCGAAAAAATACAAAAGGACTTGCCAGAAGTTCATGTCTTGAGAGCGCAACTTTCTAAGCGTGCGGCAGGAAAAAAGAATAATGAATCTACCATTTCCCATTACGAAAACGCGGCAAAAACGGAACCAAACCCTGCAAAAAGAGAAAGCATCTACGAAAAAATCGCAGAAATGTACTTGGAAGGAGAAAACTTTGAGGGTGCATTGCGCACTTCTGAGGAGGCTATAAAGCTAAACCCTAATGATGCAAAAGCAATCCTCAACAAAATTAACGCCCTTTACAAGTTAGGCAAAAGTAAAGAAGCCTTAGAAGCAGCCCAAAATGCAATTAAGCAGAAAATGGATGCCGCCACCGCAGCAGATATTACATTTTTGATGGGACTGGCTGCCAAAAAATTAGGTGATAAAAATGTTGCAAAACAAGCATTTCTTCAGCTTAGCAGAACGTCTCTGAGAGATGCGGCAGAAGTAGAATTAAAGGCAATGGGAGAACTAAGCCAAGAGGAAATAATTGTCGACTAAAAAAATATATGAGATTTTTCAAATCATTGGCTATTTATCCCTAATTTTGTGTGTATTGAACTCATTTATTAAAGTTAAACCTAATTTATTTTTGATATGATAACAACGATGGAAATTGCTGCATACATTTTTTTTATTGCTTTGCTTGTTGGGTCGGGTATTATCGGAGCTTATCTTAGCAAGGCAGAGAAAAAGCGACTCAGAGATAAAGGTCTTATTAAGTAAAAAAAGATGTAGGTATTTTTAGCCTACATCTTTTTTTTTGCCAAAAAAATTCCTACCTTAGCCTTTGTTTTAATATCCTACTACTGAATAAACATCTTAAGTATGAACGAGCAAAACGACTACGAATTTGCCAATAATCGTAGGCACTTCCTTTCGCAGTTAAGTCTTGGCGTAGGAGGCTTTGCGTTAGCTTCCATGCTAAATCCAGCTACACTTTTGGCTAAGGGGAAGGCAGGAACAAGCCCGACAGGTGGCGCATTAGATAAGCCTCATTTTGTGCCTAAAGCAAAACGAGTGATTTATTTACATCAAAGTGGCGCACCTTCTCAAATAGATTTATTTGACCATAAGCCTACACTAACGAAAATGTTTGGGCAGGAACTCCCCGAATCTGTGCGCAAGGGGCAGCGACTTACAGGTATGACTTCAGGGCAGGTTTCCTTTCCACTTGCCCCCTCCTTCTATTCTTTTAAACAACATGGACAAAGCGGGGCATGGCTAAGTGAGATTTTGCCGCATCTTTCTACAGTAGCAGACGAGTTATGCTTTATAAAATCTATGCACACAGAGGCTATAAACCATGACCCCGCTATTACTTTTATCCAAACAGGTTCGCAGCAGCCCGGTCGCCCAAGTATTGGCGCATGGCTAAGTTATGGCTTAGGCTCTGATAATCAAAACCTTCCCTCTTTTTGCGTATTACTCTCAAAGGGAACAGGCAACACAGGCGACCAGCCACTTTACTCTCGTTTATGGGGAAATGGATTTTTGCCGTCTTTACATCAAGGCGTACAGTTTAGGTCAGGCAAAGACCCTATTTTATACCTGAATAATCCTGATGGCATTTCTCAAATGAGCCGCCGAAATATGCTTGACCACTTGCGAAAACTCCAAGAAATGCAGTTAGAGGCATTTGGCGATCCCGAAATCATCACACGCATTGCCCAATACGAAATGGCATACCGAATGCAAACTTCTATTCCTGAAACTGTAGATTTGTCAAATGAGCCTGATTATATTTATGAAATGTACGGAGCAGATTCAAGAAAGCCGGGAACTTATGCAGCTAATTGCCTCTTAGCACGTAGATTAGCTGAAAGAGATGTCAAATTTATACAGCTCTACCATACAGGCTGGGACCAGCACGGCGACTGTGTAAACCAAGTAAAGCGGCAAGCACACGACATAGACCAGCCTACAGCAGCACTCATCAAAGATTTGAAAATGAGGGGCTTACTTGATGACACACTGGTAATCTGGGGGGGTGAGTTTGGCAGGACAAACTATTCACAAGGCACATTAAGCAAAGAAAACTATGGAAGAGACCATCACCCACGTTGTTTTACTATTTTTATGGCAGGTGCAGGCGTGAAAAAAGGTACTACTTATGGAGAAACGGACGAGTTCTGTTACAATATAGCCAAAGACCCCGTACACGTTCACGACCTCCAAGCTACCATGATGCATCTCTTGGGCATTGACCATGAGCAGTTTACGTTCAAACATCAAGGAAGGCGGTATAGGCTGACAGACGTACATGGCAAAGTAGTAAAAGGTGTGTTGGCATAAAAACAACAACATTAACATTTTATTTAATCTATTTTATCCATTTTGAAAGATAATTGTATATTTTTTGCCCTAAACAATTCATCAAACAAAATGCCTAAAAATTGAATAGAAATCATAAAAAATATACAAAATGAAACGCACTTTTATAAATCTCTTATTCATCGTTTTTGGGCTAATTGGTTCTACCTCAGCCCAATCTGTTGTCGTTTTTACTGATACCCATTTTTCAGGGGAAAGCCAAACCCTGCGAGCGGGCGACTATCTACTTAGCAACCTCACCATAGGAAATGATGCGATTTCGTCCATCAAACTTCCCGAAGGTTTCAAAGTATTGGCTTTCGAAAACGATAATTTCGGGGGCGACTTTTTTGAAATTACAGTAAGCCTTACAAGTTTGGACTTTTGGGCTGATAGAATTTCCTCTATCAAAGTCATTGATTTGCAAAACCGCTCTGTTGATGCCCAACCTGTTAAAACTAACGAGCCACAAAAAGACCAAGCAGGCACATCAAACAGCACTAATAACAACAGCTCATGGAATACTCAAAAACCTACCATAAGCTATTCATCAAGCGATATTGTTATTTTTGCAGATAGAAATTTCCAAGGAGATGGGCAAATTTTGACAGAGGGCAGATACAACGATACCGACCTTAGCATAGGAAATGACAACGTAAGCTCTATCAAAATACCACAAGGCTATACCGTTCGCCTATTCGAAGATGGCGGATTTGATGGCAGTTTTATAGACCTCAAAAGCGAAGTAAGTAACTTAAATTCAATGCGTTGGGAAGATAAAGCATCCTCTATCCAAGTATTTAGAGGCAACCCGCCTTCCAATACAGCAAGCACAGGTAATAGTGCTATTCTCTACCAACATGGCAATTACGGTGGGAGAAATCAGTCGCTTGGCGAAGGGAAATATACTTCTCGTGATTTTTCATTAGCCCAAGATTTAACTTCTCTGCGAATAGCTCAAGGCTTTTATATACTTCTTTATGAGCAAGATAACTTTCAAGGAAAGTCGGTAGATGTAAGTGGTGATGTTAGCAATTTGAGCGATATTGACTGGAATGACAAGGTGAAATCATTAGAAATTATTCGTGGAATTTCTCCTACACAAACGTTTACTAATAACAACGCTAATTCGAATAATAACAATACAAATGGTTGGAACAGCAACAATGCAAACAATAATACTGCAAATCAAGTAATCATCTACCAATCATGGAATTACGGTGGAAAAACCCAGGCACTCAATGAAGGAAACTATGCCAATTTGAGTAATTTGAATGTTAGAAATTATGACGTGTCTTCCATCAGAATACCTGTAGGATTTACCGTACGCCTTTATGCTCGTGAGAATGGGCAAGGCTCTTTTGTAGATATAGTCCAAGATACGCCCAACCTAAGTAATATTGGCTGGGACAATAGGGCAATGTCAATGCAAATAGTGAGAAATAACAATTCAAATACTAATAATTCCAACCAAGGGAATAGCAACTTGCCAAATGGCAACTCAAGCAATTATAGTAATTTGAATCGCTCCTATAAGATGACACAAAGCGGTATAGATTACCGAGTAAGGATTTCAAATAGCTATAATACTACCCAAATACAAACGCAAAGTGGGGCTAACAGCTGGACAACAGTTCAAGTAATTTCGATAGACAATCAACGAGGTACTTACAGGATAAGAGATAATAGCAATAATGAATTTGATATTCTGCTAAAAGGCGATGGCAACTCTCTCACACTTAGTAATCGCACTAATTCTTGGAGCTACTTTGCCGAATAAATTAGATAACTCAAGAAAATAGCATCTAAAAGATTACATCTTTCCCAAAAGATGTAATCTTTTGCATTGTGTTTATTTTAGAATCCGATGCGCCAATTCCGCAATGAGGAAGTCTATTTCCTCATCAATGTCGATAGCTTCTTTGCGGTCTATTTCAAAAAGGTAAGGTCGATTGCCTATGCGATTATGCTTATCTTTTAATATTTGCTGGGTAAAAATATACAAGCAAGAGTTTTCCTCATAAATAGGCGGCAAATCTTGGGTGCGAAGCAAAATATTTGGGTTATGGTTTACGGCGCGCGCCAATTCGTCCCAAAGTCTTGTTTGCAAGCGAGTTACCCCAAAAAGTGAGTCATAAATTGGGTAATTTTTCAAAAGAAACTGGATAGCATCCTCCACTGTTTCCGCACTAAGTAGAGGATTTGTACTGTGTGTTTGCAAATAAAAATCTGATGATACCTGGTTAATGATATTCAAAAGCACATCATTCATAGGGATACTGCCATCACGCAAATGCACAGGTCTTTCGAGCAAAATCACGCTTGGCATATTTGCCTTAGCATATTGCATAATTGTTGGGCTATCTGTATCTATCACTACATTGGTGATAGAAGGGCAGTTAAGTAGCGTTTCTATAATATAATGAAAAAGAGGTTTCCCGTTAAAGGGGCGATAATTTTTGCCTTTTACACGCTCGCTGCTATGGCGCATAGGTACAATGGCAGTAATTGTTTGCATATTTTGTAAATTGTTAAATTTCATGCAAAATTAAGTGAAATTTACCTTTTGTTTCCATTCTAACCAATATCTTTGTTTTTTAAAGTATCTTTTTTGTATTTTCGTACTTAGGCGAAATAAAACAATATAATACAATTCCCCCATGTTTTTAGAAGTTCAAAATCTATCTAAAAAATACTACCAACAAGCCGAAAAAGCAGTAGTAAATGTATCTTTTGCGCTCCAAGAAGGTGAAATTCTGACAATTGTAGGAGAAAGCGGTAGTGGCAAAACTTCTTTGTTACACATCATTGGCGGTCTGCTGGAGCCAGATGCAGGGGAAGTTCTTTTGGAATTTGGCAGAGTGTTACCCCCATCAGCAAGATTAGTAGCAGGGCATCCCCATATCAATATAGTCCACCAAAACTTTAAAATGTTTCCTCTTTTCAATATCTATGACAATATTTCCTACTTCCTAAGACAGTATAAGACAGATTATCAGCGAAAAAGAGTAAGCGAGTTATTATCTCTGTGCAAATTGGAAGGCGTAGAAAACAAACTTCCTCACGAGCTATCTGGCGGGCAGCTACAGCGCGTTGCCTTGGCTATAGCATTGGCTAACAAACCCAAACTGCTGCTTTTGGACGAGCCTTTCAGCAATTTGGATGCAAGCCTGAAACTCTATTTGAAAAAAGAAATCTCTATTATTTTAAAGGAAAGCAATACTTCTGCTATTTTGGTTACGCATGACCCACAGGATGCCTTCGGCATGGCAGACCGAGTGGCTGTGATGCGAAAAGGAGAGATATTGCAAATAGATAAACCGCAGTATGTCTATCAAGCACCTGCAAATCTGTACGTTGCCCAGCTTTTTGGAGAGGTAAATGTCTTAGAACCATCGCTTATTAAATACCTAAACCTATCAGAAACATGGGGTTCTGTGCAGCTAATGATACGCCCCGCCGACATCAAAATAACGAGCAAACAAGGTAGTAGCACCGAAGTAACTATCACAAACATAGATTTTATGGGTGCGTTCTATCGCTTAGAAGTACAAACAAATTTGGGGCATCTACTTATTATTCATGCCGCCTTCATAGATAATAAGGTAGGAGAGAAAATATTTGTGCAATTTGATAGGCAGAAATTACTAATTTTCTAATAAAAAACCTACAAGGTCTTGAAGACCTCATAGGTTTAGAAATAAATATACACTTGGGAATTAACCAATAATGATTAGTAACCAGGATTTTGTTTCAAATTTGGATTACGAGCCAGCTGCTGTGTAGGAATTGGGAACAATTCTACGTGCTTAGATGCGCCTCTTGGCTTAAACTGCCAAACACCGTTTGCAAACTTGTCAAAACGAATCAAATCGTTTCTTCTCAAACTTTCCCAAGCAAACTCACGTCCTCTTTCTGCCAAGATATCATCTAAAGATAAGGAAGCCAAAGCTGCCAAACCTGCTCGGGTTCTGATTTCGTTTATCAAAGGAACAGCTACACCCGCCTGCCCTAAGCGGAAGGCTGCTTCCGCTTTCATCAATAAAACGTCAGCATAACGCATGATTGCAAAGTGATTGTCTTGGTCGTTAACGTTATTGCCTACCTGAATTTCGTATTTCTGAGACCTTGCACCAGCTCTTTGATTGGCTCGTGTTAAGCTACCTACTTCTGGGTTAAAGTTCAATTCGACACCAGACTCACCAGTAACCGCATCATTGTAGATAATTGTTTTGCCATCAGGACCCGGTTGAGGACCTACTAACCACATTCTCTTTCTTATGTCGCCGTCAGGGAAAGAGTTGTAAAATTCTGCAATTGTACAAAAGCCATTCCAAGGGCTGGAAGCCAAACGGTAAGTAGCTTGCTGACCGTAGTGTAATGTTCTATACTGGAAGTTCAAACCGCCCTGATTTACTTTGTCAGTAGGAATAATAAACATATTTTCTGCTTTTGCAGCAGCACTGTTTCTATTACCTACCGAGAAGTTATCTTGGAAATTTGGGTTCAAACGGTACTGACCAGAGTTGATAACTGCATCACAGGCAGCAAGGGCTTCAGACCATCTCGCTGTTCCTGTAAATACCTGTGAGTTAAGGTACAATTTAGCCAACAAGCCATTTGCAATTCCCTTAGTCATACGACCATACGTTTCTGATGTGTTTTCTGTACGCAAAAGAGGCAAAGCCGCTTTCAGCTCGCTTTCAATGAACGCAAATACTTGCGCACGTGTGCTTTGTGCAGGATTGCCCGCAGGTGTATCTTCTGTAATCAAAGGCACATTGCCAAAGGCATCACAAAGAACATAGTAATAGAAGGCACGCAATACCCTCACTTCTGCCAAGATAAGGTCTTTGCCCGGTACAACCAAAGTAGTACCTTTCAACCTTGCAACAGCAAGGTTCGCATTGGTAACACCACCATAACCAAAATCCCAAACACCGTTCAACTGCCCAGGACGGTCAGCAGTCCACGTATGCTGCTGGATAGAACGCCAAGAACCTTGGTCATCCCAGTCTGGACCTCTTGTAGGCACTACTATTTCGTCAGCAGATGGACCAAACAACTCGAATGGAGAGCCAATGTAACCACCGAGCGAGCTATAAGCACCACCTACAGTAGCAAGAAATTCTGCCTCGTTCTTTGGAAAATCTTCCGCAGAAGCCCTATCATAGACCTTAGAGTCCAAATTGCAAGCGTTTAATGCCACAAGCGTAAGCATCAAAGCCGCACTTCCTATAATTTTTAAATTTTTAATCATATTCACTTAAATTGTTTAACTTAGTTATATACAATATGGTATAACAGCAAATTGTTGAAAATAATTGTTTAAAATGACATTAAAAATCTTGTGCTTATCATCAAATATAAAACAATAAGCACAAAAATTATCAACCCATTGTTTTAGAAAGTAACACTCAAACCAAATGAAATAGTTCTTGTACGAGGATAAAAAGAGATACTATTCACGCCAGGAGCTAAGTTTAGATTTTGGTCAGAGTTACCATAAACATCTCTTTGACCGCCAGTAGACAATTCAGGGTCAATGCCTTTGTACTTAGTGATGACAAACAAGTTTTGACCTGATACATACAATCTTACATTTTTAATCAAAGTATTCTTCAGTGGGAGCCTGTAACCTAAGTTAAAGTTATCCAGACGCACAAAAGAACCATCTTGTACATATAGACTTGAGAATTGTGGTGGCTGTGTAATGCCTGCATACGGTGCTTCAAAAGAACTTCTCAACACGTTGTTATTAGGGAAAAGCGTAGGGTTACCAAACACAATATCTGGACCGTTTGCAATTTTCTGTCCTAAATTACCTCTGAAAAAGAAGCTCAAATCAAAGTTTTTGTAAGAGAAACTATTACCCCAACCAAATGTCAAAGTAGGTTGCGCATTGCCGA